>Ga0111539_10005176_pt1 | contig 16899 bp, 14 predicted proteins | sample RhiMethybrSRZTD1_FD_79667 | JGI IMG/M metagenome (GOLD analysis project Ga0111539, IMG submission 79667) | Populus rhizosphere microbial communities from Tennessee, USA - Rhizosphere MetaG P. TD hybrid SRZTD1 (version 2) (version 2) | ecosystem: Host-associated > Plants > Roots > Rhizosphere >... | reverse complement strand
TCCACGACGCCAGGACCCGTGTGCAGTGGAGCGACGAGCAATCCGGGATGAAGAAGTCCCGGCCGATCTGCCGGAAGATGTCCCGTTCGGTGATGAACCACGGGGTCGGCGCCACCGCGGCAATCAGGGCGAGCGTCGCCCCGATCGTAAGGGCGAGAGACGCCCCGCTCCCGCGCCGGTTCAAATCCACCCACGCCGCCAGTACGCGAGAATCGCGACGTACTCCTGGAGGATTCCCCGCACCTGCTCCAGCGTTGCGCCGCGTGTGTGCTCGTAGAACTGACTCTGCGCGACGGGACTCGGCAGGACGGTCACCTCCGGCGCCTGTTTGTGCCAGACCAGCAGGGCGCGGCGCATGTGGTAAGGCGAGCTGACGAGCAGCACGCGGCGCCATCCGTGCTCGCGCAGAATCTCGTCGACGAACGTCACGTTCTGATAAGTGTTCGCGGCACGTCGCTCGAGCACGATGGCCGACGCCGGAACGCCCTGATCGACCGCCAGGGCGCGCATCACCTCGGCTTCCTTGAAGCTGTAGACGTAGCCCGACGACAGGATCATCACGGGCGCGTATCCGCTCTTGAACAGATCGACGGCGCGTGCGATGCGCTCCTGCGCGCCGCCGCCAGCCTTCCCGGATTCGCCGACGCCCCCGGCAAAGACGACGATCGCATCCGCGGCGGCCGGGGGCATGCTGCGGACGAGCGGCGCCGCCGCCCACCACAACAGGTTCGTGTTGAAGACCAGGAGGTACAGCGCGGCGACGCCGAGCACGACCTGTGCGATGCGCGTCCGCGTCCGGCGATACACGCGCCGCAGCTTTTCTTCCCACCGTTGGCCATCCGCCGAGCGCCGCTCGAGCTTCTCGTCGATCAGACGCGTCATGGCGGCGATGCGGCTCTGCCAGCTGTTGGCATGCGCGACTGCGATCCGGCGCTCGACGGTCTCGGGGGTCGCCGGCGTGAGCGCGGCGCGCACAGCGTCGACGAACGCGTTTGCATCGCCGGCCACCGCCACGATGTTGCCGTGCTCAACGTTGAACCGCCGGATCTCCGCGAGATCGGTCGCCACCACCGGGATGCCCATCACGAGGTACTCGTTCAGCTTCGTCGGATAGACGTTCGCGGTGTAGTCCGTCAGTCTGTAAGGCACGATGCCGACATCGAAGCTCTTCACGTAATTCGGCAGTTCAGGATGCGGCCGCTGCCCGAACAGCGTGACGTTCGGGCAACCCTCGAGCGTGGAGACGTCCGTCTGCACCGGCCCGATGATGGCGAAGCTCGCCTCGGGAAGGCGCGACGCGGCTGCCGCGATCAGCTCCTGATCCACCCACTGGTGCAGGCCGCCGACATAGCCGACGACAGGCCGCCGCAGCGGTTGCAAGTCCGCCGGCGCGGCGTCGTTGGCGCTCCGAACCCGATCGAAGCGCTCGAAGCTGACGCCGAACGGAAACACGTGCACGTTGCTGCTGAACTGGGCGGCCCGCTTGCGAAGGGCTTCGGAGGTCACGAACACGAGGTCCGCTTCCCTGAAGAGACGCTGTTCGCTCGGCACGATCTTTCGCGCCGCCAGCGAGCTCGACGCCAGATCGTCGATGCAGTAATAGATGGTGAGCTGCGGATCGATCTCTCGCAGGAGGTCCAGCGCCAGCGGCGTCGGCAGAAACGTCCACGCGATCGGGCGGTAGAAGCCGGTCGCGCGCATCCATTTCCGAAGAGTCCGCATCAGGAGGAAGCGATTGACCCAGCGGGCGATGCGCGAATACGGAAACGGAAGAACGAGCGGCGAGTAGACGAACAGGTTGGGCCGCTCCTCGCGGAACCCTTTGGTGCCGCGCCACCAGTTGCGGATCCGCTGCCGCACGCGCGGCAGATCGCGAACCTTCGGCGCGCGGACGCCGGTGTTCTCGAGAAAGACGACACGGTGGCCCTCAGCCGCCAGCGTCGACATGATCTCCTGATGGCCCTGCCAGATGAAGTCCCAGTCGATCGACGAGATGCAGAGAATGTCGCGCTTCACGGCCGCGACGCCCCTGCCTGCGGCCGGCCGAGGGCATCGTCCGGCAACGCCGACGCGATGGCACGCGCGAGCTCTTCATAGCCGCGGGCGGTGCGAAAGTGCACGTCGTCGGTGAAGATCGCCTCGCCGACCCCCCCGTAGATCGGCCGTGCATCGAGGAAACGTACGCCGTCCTCGCGTGCCAGCGAGGCGAGGCCGGCCGCCGCCCGGTCGTACAGCGCCCGCATCACCGGTTCGCGATACGCGTAGGCGGTGAACGCCTGCTCTTCGGCCGCGAGCGGCTGTTTGAACGCGACAAACGGCTGGAGAACCATCAATCGGCCGGCTCCGAGACCACGGGCGATCACATTCAGCGCATGTTGCCCTTCGAGGTACACGGGGATGGCGTCCTCGTAGGCGTCAACCGGTCCGATTTGCCGCCGCGCCGCGATCCGTGTGAGCGCGCTATAGGCCTGCGAATGAGAGGCCACGTACACCAGCGGCGCCAGCCAGGGACGCGTCAGGTACACGCGGTAAGCGGAATCCAGGAAGAAACGGCCCGGGGCGGCGACACGGAGCCGATGCTCGAAATCGTTCTGGCCGTCGAGCGAGATCAGGGCTGCCGGTTTCAACCGGCCGCCCCAGAGTGCGGCGACGACCACCTCCTGCCGGACGTTGTACCCGCCATAGGCAGCGTTGACGACTCTGACGGGGCGGCCGAACCGGGCGGCGATGGCCTTTTCGAGAATCGGAGGGGCGAACCCCTGCGCGGTCGATCCCCCGACCAGCAACACCGTCGGCAAGCCATCAGCCGGTGGGACAGCGAGGCGAGCGTCCCAACCCGGACCGAACATGACGAATGGTTCGTATTCGAGATTGAGTGTGCGCTCCTGGAGTCCGGCGGTGGCCGTTCCCCGGGTGGCGTAGATGGCGACGCGCGCGGCGACTTCGACCACCAGCAGCAATGTCAGCACGACGGCGACGTTGATCAGTACTGTTCGCAGCCAGTGCGACTTGACGCGCGCCGGTTGCGCTGCGGCAGTCACGCGTGCCGCGCCAGTGCGGTGTACTCTGCGAGCCAGAGCGGCGCCGTCACATCGATGGCGTATTTCGACACGATCAGGTCTCGCGCCGCCGCACCACAACGGCGCCGCTCCTCATCGTCGGCCATCAGCGCCTCGAGTGCCGCCGTCAACGCCGGCCGGTCGTCCGCGGGGACCAGCCAGCCACGGCGGTCTTCGAGCAACGTATCCGTCGACCCGGCTATCGCCGTGGCAATGCATGGAAGACCGCTCGCCATCGCTTCGAGGAGCGCAATCGGCAATCCCTCACGAATCGACGGCAGCACGTACAGATCGCAGGCGCGGAAGTAGCGCTCGATTTCCAGCGTCGATTCGACGAAGGAGATCGACGCTGCCACGCCGAGCGCCGCGGCCCTGGACCGGATGTCGGGCGCCAGTCCCGCGTCAACTTCTCCGTGGGCGGCGTCCGTGCGGCCGACGAAGACGAGATGCGACCGCGATCGTGCCGGCGGAGGCAGCGCGCGCCACGCATCGAACAACCAGTCCGGCCGTTTGTCCCGGCCGAAGTAGCCGACGAACAGAATCAGGCATCGGTCGCGGGGCAACCCGAGGTGAACGCGAGTCTCGTCGCGTTCGCCAAATCGCGGCGGCCGGAAGCGCTCGACATCAACTGCGTTGCAGACCTGGCGGAGCCGATCCGCTGGAAGCGCGGCGGCGCGATAGGCGGCCGACAGGCCGGGGCTGACGCTCAGGTACCGGTCGGCCGCGCCGTAGGCCCACGCGGCCAGACGGCCTTGGCGGCGCGCGGCCGCTGGCTCGTCATGACCGCCTGTCTGCAGGGTCAGCACGTACGGCTTCCGAAACAGGCGGCAGAACAACGCGACAAGCACCGCTTTCTTCGAAAAGCCATGGAGGTTGACGACGTCGGCCTGATGCCGCAGTGCAAACAGCGCCGCTGCGAATCGCGCGGTCGCCAGAGTCCGCGACACGACGCCGCGGGGATTGACGTGGATGCGATAAATCGGCACGCCGTCTTCGACGGCGCGTGCGGGAAGCGATGGCTCGATGCTGGTCGTGAGCACCGTGAAGCGCGCCTCGCCGGCAAGCGCGCGCACCACGGCGCGAGCCTGCAACCCTCCTCCGCTCAGCTCCGGGAAGTATGCCCCGGTCACCATCAGCACAGCGGGAGGGGCGGCGGCAACGTCACGGGACGTCGAACGCATCACGCCGGCTACCTGCGTGCGCATGCCAGCAACACGTCGTTGAACGCACGCGCCGTGCAGGAGATCTCATAACGCCGGGACACGGTGCCGTGCTGTGCCGAAGGCGCCAGCGTACCGCCCTCGTGTTGCGCCAGCAGACTCTCGACTGCGGAGGCGATGGCCTGCTCGTCGTCCGGTGGAGCGATGGGGTACGACAGCTCGGTGAGGACATCGGCCGTCGCACCGCGGCGCGGTGTCAGCCCGAGGATCGGCTTGTGCAGCGGCAAGTACTCGATCAGCTTGCTCGGCAGGAAGAGATTGTTGTCACCGGGCGCGTCGATGACCAGGAGGACATCGCCGCCCGCGGCGAGCGCCATGCTCGCTTCCCGAGGCAGGCGAGGCACGAACTCGACCACATCGTCGAGGGCGAGCGCGTGCGCCAGGTCGACATAGGCCGGGATGATGGTGCCGGCGAAGATCACCTTGAGCTCGCGCGCCAGCGGCCGCGTTCGCGACAGTCGCCCGAGCGCTCTCAAGAGCGCCGCCGGGGTCCGATAACCCTCGTAGAACCGGCCGGTGTAGACGATGCGAAGGGGACCACCACGCGGTCCGTTCGACGCGACCGGCGTGGCGCCATCGTGGCCGTGTGGAACGATCGCCACCTTGCTGCGCCAGGCCGGCGGGTACTTCAGCATGACCTGATCGGCCGTCTGCCGATTGACGAACACCACCGCGTCGGCCTCGCGGACGACATCGGCTTCCATCCGGCGCCACAATCGGCGCTGCCACGCCGGCGCCGTCGAATAGGGCGGATAGGGACTGTCAACCCAGGGATCGCTGAAATGCGCGACCCACGGCAGCTCGAGCAGGCGCCGGAGCTTCAATCCGATCAGGTGATCCGACCACGGTTGCGCAAAGGACACCAGGACGTCGAAGCGGCGCTCGGACGCCGCACGGCGGGCCGCTCGAACCGCCGCCCGAATCCACACCCACTTTTCGTCCGGCATGATCTTCAGGCGTGGAACGATTCGCCAGAGGGCACGGAAGGCGAAGCGCTCTTCGGGTGAGGCCACCGGCAACCGCGTGACGCCGTCCGCTTGGAGCCGAGCTGCCAACGCATGATCCTGGCCGTAGCGATTGGAGCGCGGGCCGAAGCAGATGACCGACGATTCCCACCCAAGAGGAACCAGAGCGTTGAGCGTCTGGCTGACCTGAACTGCCCGCGGGCCGGAAAGCGGAGGCATCTCCCAATTGACGGCCAGAAGCCGCCTGGAGCGGTCATTCATCGTCCGGCGGCGGAAGGCGTGTCGTCGCGAAGGCGGGACAGCGTCACGGATCGTACGCGGAAGTCAGTGGCAGATTCGGAATAGAGATAGACCCTCAACGTGTTCTGCGAGGGCACGACGATGGTGCCGTGCGGGAACCACGTCGGGGTCTTGAGCGGCAACCAGGTGCTGTTGCGCAAGGTGCCGGTCGACGACACCGAGTGCAACGACAGAAAATCGCCCGCACGCGCGCCAGTGACGTCAACGTCCAGCAGGTACGGCACGCCGGCCTGCACCGCGATGTCGCCGTACACGCCGGCGCGCGAGCCGGCGACCCGTACGGCGCCGTCTTCGCGAGTGACACTGGTCTGCGGCGTGTAGGGGTTCCAGCGAGCGATTTCAGCGGCGCCGCCGCTCCAGACAGTGTCAGCCAACTGGTACCGGTGATCGCGCCGCACGTACAACGGCTCGATTGGATGGCGTGCGCCATCGTTCGCGCATCGATACAGCGCGATCGTCCCATGCGCGGTCGCCGTCGACGCTCCGTAGAGGGCGCACGAGCCCTCGATGTAACCGATCCAGGTCGCCCGCCATTCCGCGTCGTACGCCGGATCGTCGAGAATCGTCTTCCACTCCACGTCGTCGATCAGCAGGTAGAACGGGCGATCCTGCGGAAGGTCGTACAACCTCCGCCTGGTGAAGAAACCCATCGGTTCGACGGTCTTGTATGGCGCGGCGGCCGTGTAAGCGACGAACTTCGTCTGGGGATCGTCGTAGAAGGCCAGCCAGAACGACGGCGAGCCCACGATGTACTTCGAACCGGGCGGCACCAGCAACTTCAGCGACCGGTCAGTCACCTCGTAGGGTGTGAGCGCCGACAGCATCTGCCGGTACCACCAGGCGTAGAGCAACCCGGCGCCGGCGGCTTCCAGCAGCAGGAAGCCGACGACGGCGGCCGCCGCATAGTCGAGCGGCATGCGCGCGCGCTCGCGCACAAGTTCGATAGCGCGCACGACAAAGTATCCGGACGCCAGTGAAAAGCCGACCAGGAGGTGTGGAAGGTAGACCAGCGCCTTGTTCGGAATGAACGCCGCGAAAATGAAGGCCGTGAGGACCACCGCCACCGCCAGCAGCTCCTCGGCGCGGCGCCGCCGACCGACCACCAATCCGTGGACGGACGCTCCGATCAGCCAGGCGACGCCCAGAACGGTGCACACCTTGAAAACCGTGAGCAACGGATTCGGTGTGAAGTCGGTGATCAATCCGAAGTACCAGTCGCGATAGCGATCCGCTTCGCGAGCGATCTGGTGGGCGATGACCGACACGCTCAAACTGGGGACGCGCTCGCTGGCGAAGATATTCAGCTGCGCATTGAAATCCTTGAAGCGCGTGAGGATCAGGATCAGGTAAGGGCCGAAACCCGCGGCGAACCCCGCCGTGGACACCAGCGCGGGAAGCAGGAATCGCCTGCCGTAGGTCTGCAGGTGCCAGAGCCCCAGCACGACGACGACCCAATAGCAATTCAGGTGGCACAGCATCGCCACGCCGGCGGCGGCTCCGGAGCCGAAGAGGAACCACCTGCTGCTGGTACGGCCCTTCAGAAACCACGCGAGCGACATCGCGGCAAAGAACACCGCCGGCCCATCGGTCCGCGCGAACCGTGAGACGCCGAGAAAATTGCTGTCGGTCGCCAGGAACATCGCGGCCACGATTCCGACGGGTGCGCCAAAGAGCTGCTTGCCGCACGCGTACACGAACCAGAGCGTCGCCAGGCCGAACAGGACCGCGAGCAGACGCGCCTGCAGCAGGCCGACGCCGAAGAGCTTGAGCCACGGGGCGAGCAGAAGCCCGTAACCCGGTTGAAGCAGATAACCCTCGTCGAGCAGGAACATCGGCTGACTGGGCCGTCCCGACACGATCAACTGGTAGGCGCGCTCGATCAGCCACGGCTCGTCCACGTTGATCCGCGGAAGTGTCGTGAGCAGCGGCAGCGTGTTCCACAGGTACACGACCGTCACGATCAGCAGGCCAGCCGGCATGAGCCGCTGCGCAGTCCAGCTGACGGGACCGGCGGAGTGCGGTGCGATGTGCGATTCTGAAATCACGTGGGCTCGTTCGAACGGCGCCGGATCACGCGTTCTTCCGCCAGACGGTCACGCTGTGGCGCAACTGCGCGAGGCTGGTGCTCTTCACCGGATAGCGCGCAATCGGGACAAGGCCGTGCGAGGAAAACACGGCTTCGAGCCGCTTGCCCATGACGTGCGTGGGCGGCAGGTACATGTAATGAACACGCTCGCGGAGGAGCGCCACCGTCATCTCGGGATGCAGCTTCCGGCCGACGGCAAGGATGGCGGCGTCGGTCCACGATGATCGGGTGGCGCGCAGCACCCGCCGTGTCGCCTTGAACAGCGTGTTGTAGACGCATTCGTACGGCATGCTGTTGACGATCACGCCGCCTGGCTTCAGGTCGTGCGCCAGCTTCGCCGCCAGCGCGTCGATTCCGGCGGGAATCAGGTGGAGCACGCCGTCGATCGCAATGACGTCTACCGGCGCCGTCTTCCATTCCAGATAATCGGCAGCCTCGATGGTCAACCGGTCGCGGTCGGGGCGGCTCCGCAGCGCGGCCTCGGCGACAGCGATATTGGCGCGCGAGATGTCGATGCCGACGCACGTCGCCGAAGGCAGCGCCGACGCCAGACGAAACAGGAGCCCGCCGGTGCCGCACCCGAGATCGAGGAGACGAATCGGCCCGGACGGCGCATGGCGGAGCACCAGTTCCGCCATCCTGGCCGCGCGCTCCTCGGGCGCGCTGCAGGTGAGCGTCGCGAACTCGGTAGCGCTGGAGGACGACGGCGCCGTCATGCGACCTCCCGGCTCGCTGCGGCGACGTCCGAGGCGGCGCAGAACGTGAACCCGCCTGACTCGCGCAGAAAGGCCAGCGTCCGCTGGTAGGCGTCGAGCATCGCGCGGGTTCCGCTGAAGCGCCGCTCGCAGTGGGTCAGCAACACGACCACGCCGTGGGCGCGGGCGATCCGAGCGGCGCAGTCGCGCCAGATCGCCGCGATCTCGGCCGGGGAGTAGCCCAGAAACCGCAGACTCCCGTCGCGCGGCATGCTGACCGGCAGTTCGGTGATGCCCTCAATCGTGAAGGGCCGCGCGGTCGCGCATCCGTTGTTCGGGACGGGGAACAGCCCGCCGGACGTCGGGATGCTGCTGTCGTACGCGTATCGCGAAGACAGATCGCGCAACAGCGCGCGCGTGCGCAGTAGAGAGGGCGCGCGGTAGCCGCGCGCCTCGTAACGATCGATGAAGGCGCGCGCCGCATCGAGGCGCTCGCGCCGCTCGCTGGTGTCGGCAAACGGGCTGCGGTTGCTGTGGTCGTGCCCGTGCACACCAATCTGATGCCCCCGCGCGCGCGCCTCCGCCACCAGACCGTGATCGATCGGCCAGGCGCACGGAACGATGAAGTTCACCGAGCGCGAACCCGCCGCTTCTTCGATCGGCAGGAACGCGTCGACCAGGTTGCGCAGCCCCTCTGGAGAATCGATGTCGTGACTCAAGACGACCGGCGCCGGCCGGCTCGGCAGCGGCGTGCCCCGTTCGAGGTCGGCCAGAAAGTCGGCGCTCAGATCGAGTGGAAACCCGGGGAAGCGCCCCCAGACATCGACCGAGCGCCGCTGCCAGCGTCCGAGCGCGCCGGCAATCGCGGCGCGGAGCCAGCCAGGGACGCGCTGATACGAGACCGGCAGCCGCGCCGACACCGGCGGTGTATTCGTGAACGCCGCGCGGTCGCGCAGCTGCAGCGAGATGCCCGACGGCAGCGGCGGCAGCTGCGCCGGCAGCGTCAACGGCGTATCGGTCCCGCGGCGATCGGTCCAGCCGAGCGCTGTCAGCACCTGGCGAGGCAAAGTCACGCGCTCGCCCTCGGCCCACGCCAGATGCCCGCTGGCCGCGCCACCGATGGTGACCCGGACCAGCTCGTCGCCCGATGCGCTCAGTCCCACAACTCGAATCCGGGACCGAGAAGCGTGCGCAGCCGCTCGTTGGGCTCCTGATAGCGGGCGCGCAACTGAGCGCGCACGTGCGGCGGAATCGCGTCCTCGTCACGGCGTTCCGATGGGTTGACGACGCCGAGATTGTCGGCATCTCCGGGCCTTGGGACGACGCCGAGGAATGTGTGCACCTGTGTCAGCAGCTCCGACGGTCGTTCTGCAATGTCTTCGAACTTCGCGACCAGGATGCGGCGGCGATCGATGCGATCGAAGTAACGCTGCAGCAGGTCCGCGTAGACGCCGCGCGAATAATAAGAGTACGGACGCGCGAACCGGAGCGGCTCCGGCAACGTCTGCTCTCGATCGTCTTCGAGCCGCAGTGCGGTCTCGAAATCTTCATGTTCGAGGCCATTCATGCGTGTCCAGCGATAGTTCGAATACGCCCGTTCCACCGGTTCACGAAGCATGAAAATCAGTCGAGTGTCTGGAAGGTCCCGGGCGATCCGTTCGGCCGCCGCCGCGCTCTCGAGATAGTCCGTGCTCTTCTCTCCGGCAAGGCGGCCGGCCGGGACGTCGGCGAACCACGTGCGCGCGTAGTACTCGAGACCCCTGGCGTAGAGCGCGTCGACGAGAAAGAACTTCGGCTCCGGCTTGGCCGGCTTCGCCATGTAGAGCGATGGGTGCCTGTCGAGCGCCGCGGCCAGCCACGTCGTCCCGCAGCGCGGGGCGCCGCCGATCACGAAATCGGGCAGACGCATGCCGGGTCAGTGGGTGTGGCTGACGGGCAGCGACTGGGAGGCGACCGCCGCGTGAGTGCGCTCGCCGAACGGCGCCTCGAACCCCAATTGGCGTTCGAGGACATACAGTGGGCGTGCCCGCGCCTCCTCTGCCACTCGCCAGAGGTATTCCCCGAGCACGCCGATCATCGTCAACTGCACGCCGCCGAGTACGAGAACCGCGACCATGACGGAGGTCCAGCCTTCGACTTTGGTGCCGTAGATCACCTTGTTGACGAGCAGATAGAAACCCGCCAGGAAGCTGGCGAGCGACACCAGCAGTCCGAAATATGAAATCGCCCGGATTGGCGCGAACGAGAACGCCGCGAACAGGTCCACGGCGGACTTGATCAGTCGTCCGGTGGTCCAGGACGATCGGCCGGCCGCCCGCGCCGGACGGTGATAGAGCACCTGCGTCTGCGGAAACCCTGACCACGCAATCAAGCCGAACGTCAGCCGGTTGCGTTCCCGGCACTCGCGGAACGTCTCGACGACCGGGCGACCGATCAGACAGAAGCTGCCGGTCCCGCCAACCGGATAGGTCGGAATCGCAAACCTGCGCACGAGGCGGTAAAAAACGCGCATCACGCGCGAGCGAATGACGCCGTCGTCGCGCCCCTGTCGCGCTCCCCACACGATCTGATGGCCCGCCCGCCACTGCGCGATGAAAGATGGGAGGAGGTCCGGAGGATCCTGGAGATCGGCCGCCATGATCGCCGCGGCATCGCCGCGGCAATGGTCGAGACCCGCGGCAATCGCGACATGACTGCCGAAGTTGCGCGGAAATCGCAGCACCCGCACCGACGGATCCGCGGCGTGGAGCTCCTGCAGCATCGCGAACGATCTGTCGGTGCTGCCGTCGTCGACGAAGACGAACTCCCACGACAGGTTGTCGACACCGCGGAGTGCCGCGTTGAGCTCTCCGTAGAGCCGCTGCAGGTTCGCCTCTTCGTTGTGCACGGGCACGACGAGAGACAACAACTGGGACGCGCGGCCTGTCACCGGCCGAGCAGCTCCGTCACAGCGGAAATCACGCGGGTCTGATCTGTATCTGACAGCGAGGCAAACATCGGCAGCAGCAGCGAGGTGTCTGACACCTCTTCGGACGCCGCCAGCGTATTGGGGCCGAAGCGGGCGACGTAGAGCGGTTCGAGGTGCACCGGCGCGATGCCGCGGCGGCAGGACACGCCGCGTTCGACGAGCGCGCGAATCAGGGCGTCGCGATCCGCCGCGGTCCGACCCGGCAGCCGGATACCGTAGGTCTGATAGGTATGCGTCACGCCGGCCGGAGTCGCCGGCACGCGAACCCCAGGAATCTTCGAGAACGCGTCGTCGTAGCGAGCGGCGATCCGCCTGCGCGCCGCCAGCAGCCGGTCCAGTTTGGCGAGCTGTTCGATGCCCACCGCGGCCTGGATGTCGGTCAACCGGTAGTTGTAGCCCAGCTCGCGATACTCCTCGAACACGATGCCGCGGGCCTCATGGCGCGCGCGGTCCGACACGCTCGCGCTGAACGACCGCAGCTGGCGGGCGCGCTCGGCGAGATCCGGATCGTCGGTCGTCAGCATGCCGCCTTCACCGGTGGAGATCGTCTTCCTCGGATGAAAACTGAAGCAGGCGGTAAACCCGCGCGAGCCCACCGGTCGCCCGTCGTAGGTGCCGCCGACGACGCAGGCAGCGTCCTCGATGATCGCGACGCCTTTCCTGGCCATCTGGTCGTAGGCCGCCATCGGTGCCGGCAGGCCGAACTGGTGGACGACGATCACGGCCTTCGTGCGCGGCGTGATGCGGCGCGCCACGTCCTCGGGATCCATATTCCAGGTGTCGCGGTCGATATCCGCGAACACGGGCGTCGCCTGCGCGTAGAGGACAGCATTGCTGGTCGCGATAAACGTGTACGACGGGCAGATCACTTCGTCGCCCGGTCCGACACCGGCGACGATCAAGGCGAGGTGGAGCGCGGTGGTGCAGGAGCTGGTGGCCACGGCCTCACGCGCGCCGACGAGCGTCGCGAACCGGCGCTCGAACTCGGCCACCTTCGGCCCCTGGCTGACCCATCCGGTGGCGAGGACGGCCGCGACGGCGCGCGCCTCGGCATCGTCGTATTCGGGCCTCGAGAACGGGATTTCCTGAACCGGCACGGCGGCGGGCGTTTTGGTCATGGATGGTTCACGGTACCGGCTGCGAAGCCGGCTGCCAATTGTACGGCTGCTCGTCCTTGAGGAGCCGAGCCGGATCCGGATAGGTCGATCGGAACCACGACACGTACCGGGCGATGCCATCGGCAATGGCGATCGCCGGCTCGAAGCCGAGGAGCTGGCGGGCGCGGGTGATATCGCCGTAGTGGCGGCGCACGTCGGCCGGACGCTCGGGGCCATGTTCCGGGCGCAGGTCCTCGCGACCGCAGGTTTTCAAGACGAGCGCCGCGATGGCGTTGACGGTGACCTCTTCGCCACGCGCCACATTCACCGAGCTGCCGGTGAGACGCGTCGAATCGGCCGCCCGCATCATGCCGTTCACCGTGTCCGACACGTGGGTGAAGTCGCGCGTCTGTTCGCCGTCCCCGAAGACGATAGGGGGCTTTCCGTTCAACACTCGCACCACGAACTTCGGGATCAGCTCGCCGTACGCGCCTTCGAAATGCGACCGCGGCCCATACGTATTGAACGGGCGAACGATGACGGTCGAAAGCTGGTGCGTCCGGTGGAACGCGTTGGTGTACAGCTCGCCCGTGAGCTTGCTCGCGCCGTAAACGGTCGTCGGATCGAAAGGGTGATCCTCGGCCATCGGGACACGGATGCCGGTGCCGAACACTTCCGAAGACGACACATAGACGAACCGCTCGACACCGCCCGCGACCGCCGCCATGAGCATGTTCAGCGTCCCCTCGGCGTTGACGCGATGCACCAGCTCGGGTTCGAACAGCGACAGCCGGACGCATTGCGTCGCGAGATGGAAAACGGTGTCTCTCCCGGCAACCAGGTCCCGCATCGCGGCCTTGTCGAGGACGTCGGCCGCGTGAAACGAGAACCCCGGCCGCCCGTCGTGCTGCGCGACGTTGTCGCGCACACCAACCGACAGATTGTCGACGACGGCGACATCGAGTCCGCGCGCCAGAAGGGCGTCGACCAGGTGGCTGCCGATGAAGCCGGCGCCGCCGGTCACCAGCACACGGCGCGGCGTCACGGCTGGCCTCCATCGACCCGGCGCAGGACACGCGCCGGGTTGCCGGCGACGATCGTCCCCGACGGCACGTCGCGTGTCACCACGCTGCCGGCGCCGACGATGGCGTTCTCGCCGATCTCCACACCGCAGAGGATGGTCGATCCGGACCCGATCGTCGCACCCTTCCGAACCACGGTCGGGACCATCGTCCAGTCGCCGTCCTTGACGAGCTCGCCGGCGGAAGTGACGGCGCTCGGGTACTTGTCGTTGATGAAGGTCACGCCGTGGCCGACGAAGACATGATCCTCAATCGACACACCTTCGCAGATGAAGGTGTGGCTCTGAATCTTGACGCGCCGTCCCACCTTGGCGCCGCGCTGGATTTCGACGAAGGTGCCGATCCGCGATTCGTCGCCGATTTCGCAGCCGTACAAGTTGACAAAGTCGTAGATCCGGACGTCACGTCCGAGTTTCACATCGTCGGCGATGGATTTGAAAATCATAGTTGGATCCGCCGTCCCTCGTTCCTGAGCGAACGCTCTGCTGCTTCGAGCACCCGTACCACACGCGTGCCCGCGGCGGCGCCGGTCAGCGGTTCCCGGCGTTCCTGAATCGCCTGACAGAATTCCGCCGTGACGCCATTCAGCGCCTCGCGCCGGTCGAGTTGCGGCGCGTACATATCGCCGGCGCGGTACGACACCAGCAACTGACGGCGTTTTTCATCGTCGCCAGGATCGAAGTCGACGCCCTTGTCGTACACGCGCACCTTTTCGCTTGGCTCCATGTCGTCGTACGTCAGCATCTTCTGCAAGCCGCCGATCAGCATCTGACGAATCTTCACCGGAGCGAGCCAGTTGACGTGAAGGTGGGCCAGAAAGCCGTTGCCGAAGTGCATCGTGATGTAGGCGATGCTCTCCTGATGATAGCCCGCCGGCATGCTGCCGCTGGCGGACACCGCGGTGGGCCGTTCCTCGATCAGATAGTCGACGATCGCAAGATCGTGCGGCGCGAGATCCCAGACGACGTTGCTGTCGTGCTGAAAGAGGCCGAGGTTGATGCGGACCGAATCGAGGTACAGCAGCGCTCCCAGTTCGCCGGCGTCAATCAACCGCTTCATCTTGCGGACCGCACCCGTGTACACGAACGTGTGATCCACCATCAGGCACAGTCCGCGCTTCGCGGCGAGTTGGCCCAGCGCCTCGCATTCGGCTGCCGTCGACGCGAGCGGTTTTTCGACCAGGACGTGCTTGTCGTGCTCGAGCGACTCGGATGCGAGGGCGAAATGCGTCGTCAGCGGGGTGGCGACGACCACGGCGTCGATGTCGGCGCGGGCGATCAGCTCGCGCGCGTCGGTCAGGCAGGCGGCGCCGGGATGACGGCGCGCGACGACGTCCAGCCTGTCGGGCCTCGCGTCGGCGACGGCGGCGAGCGACAGCCCCGGCGTCTCGGCGATGTTGCGCGCCAGGTTCGGCCCCCAATAGCCGAAGCCGATCAAACCAACTCGTGTCACCGCTCCTCCTGGCGCGACTCAGGCTGCTGAGGACGCGCTATCGCCGCGCTCGGAAGCGCATCGAGAATCCGCCGCGTGTGCTCGCGCCACGAGTGCTTCGCGACCGCGTCGCGGCGCGCTTCCGTTCCCAGCCGCTGCCTGAGTGCCGCATCGTCGGCGACATGCGCCAGCCCGGCGGCGAGCGCCTCGGCGTCGGCCGGAGGCACCAGCCACGCGCTCGCATCGTGCCGGAGGACCTGACCGATCTGATCGAGATCCGACGCGACGATGGCGCGGCCCATCGCCATGTACTCGAACAGCTTGGTCGGCGATCCGAAAAACGGCGTGGCATCGGGATTGGGAACGTGGGGCGACACCAGGACATCGCACGCGGCCAGACAGGCGGGACCGTCGCTCTGCGGCACGAGACCCGCAAACACCGTGTTGGCCGATGCCTCGGCGGAGGACGCGATGATCGCTTTCGTCCTCGCCAGGCGTAGCCCATCGCCGATGAGAAAAAGCCGGGTCGTTGCCCGCAAGTCCGGCCGCCGCTGGAGCATCCGCACGTACGCGTCGGCCAGCACCTCCGCCCCGTGCCATGCCCCGAACGTGCCGATGAAGCCGAACACGACCTGCGCGCCAAATCCGTGTCTTCGCCGGATCGCCGTGCCGTCAATCTGCGGCGTATACCGCTCCGGGTCGACGCCATTCGGGTTGACGAGCACCTTGCGCGGATCGACGCCGCGACTCCGCAACTCCTCCTTGATCGGGTCGCTGACCACGATGACGAGGTCGGCCGCCGCGAAATTCAGCGCATCGATTCGAGTCGACAGCTCCGCGTACTGCAGCGGATGCGCACCCCAGTGGCGGCTGATCCACACTTCCGACCCGTTGTATTCGAGGACGAGGGGCAATTTGTGACGGCGGGCCAGCCGGACTCCGGCAAAGTTGTTGAGGCTGGCCCGCTGATAGATGAAGCCGAATCGCTGTTGGCGGAGAACATCATCGGCGCGCTCGCCGAACACACAGTCCATGACAAAGGCTGGCAATTCCCGGTAGTTCCAGAAGCGCTCTGAACCGCAGACGAGGTGCGTGGGAATGGCCGGATCGACAGTCGGGACGCGGTCGGTCGTGATGAAGACCGGCCGGAGCCCGAACGCCTGCAGATTATTGATCACACCGCTGATGTGGCCGACCGAGCCGCCGGCACGGACGTGAAAACTGAGATCGGTGCGGAGGTACGCGCACGGTAGCGTCAGATCGGCCGGCACGCACTGGCGATCGCCGAGCGCCTGCCATTCCCGTTCGACGCGCCGGCGGACGTCACGGATGAACCATCGGCGCTGCACCGGCTCCGCCGCGACCTGCATCGACCACCGCATCAAATCGCGGGCGCGCACGTCGCGGCGCGCGCCGGTTTCGTCGACCAGGTACACCGGCCCGCGCGAACACCATCGCGCCAGTGCGGCCAGGGCGAACGGACGGCCGGCATGGCACAGTTCGGAGGTCACGATGGCGGCTTCGGCGTGACGCATGAACGATCGCACCGGTTGCAGCCGCACGGGTCGCGACCGGAGATCCGCGACCGAAATCGCCACGTCTCCCGGCTGCCGATCGAAGGTGGCTTCGCCGCGGATTAACACGAGCCGCGACACCTCAGGCGGCCACCGCCGGCGCAATCGGCTCGTTCGCGATGAAGCGCCGCCACCACAGCGCGAGATTCAACAGATACCAGAGCTTGGACCCCTGGGCGGTTGCAGCGACCCGCGACGCTTCCCGCGGATCGAGCAGTCCGGATCGCTCCGCGAACCGCGTGATTTCGGCGGCGGCATACGCACGCAGGTCGCCTTTGAGCATTTCATCCACCGGTACGCCGAAGCCTTGTTTCGGCCGGTCGATGATGCGGTCGGGAATCAGGCCGCGCACGGCTTTCTTGAGAATGTACTTGAGGATTCCGTCCTTCACCTTCAGCGCCGATGGAATGCTCAGCGCCAGC
>Ga0111539_10005175_pt1 | contig 16900 bp, 15 predicted proteins | sample RhiMethybrSRZTD1_FD_79667 | JGI IMG/M metagenome (GOLD analysis project Ga0111539, IMG submission 79667) | Populus rhizosphere microbial communities from Tennessee, USA - Rhizosphere MetaG P. TD hybrid SRZTD1 (version 2) (version 2) | ecosystem: Host-associated > Plants > Roots > Rhizosphere >... | reverse complement strand
TACAGGGCTCGCTTGCCTCGGCACAATCATAAGGAGGTGATGGGTTCGCGCTTCTGACGGATTTTTCTCCCTCGCTGGCTATTCGCCGGTGTCTTTACTTACTTCCCCCCACTTCTAGAAAAAACACTTGAAAGGAAAACCAATGAAAACAAAGACCCTGAGGTCTGTCGTCCTAGCTGTCATTCTCGTGGCTCTCGTCGCAATCAATGTCCGTCCCGTTCCTCAAGGGAGTTTTGATTTCACCGAGCACAAATACAAGGGACCTGAAACATCCTTGATAGCCGACGGGCCGGAAGACATTCCACCGGCCGCCGCTGTTTTTCTTGCTGACGGTCCAGAAGAGATCCCGCCATCTGCCGTCCTTGTTGCCGATGGACCCGAAGAGATTCCACCGGCTGCCGTTCTTGTTGCCGATGGTCCAGAAGAGATCCCGCCGTCTGCCGTCCTTATTGCCGATGGACCCGAAGAGATTCCACCGGCTGCCGTTCTTGTTGCCGATGGTCCGGAAGAGATCCCGCCATCTGCCGTTCTTGTTGCCGATGGTCCGGAAGAAATTCCACCATCTGCCTACCTAATTGCAGGCGGGCCCGAAGAGCTTCCACTTGTTTTGTCTTGGCTTGTCTAGTACTGAAATTTCGGCGAACGTGCTGTTGATGACCACCGGAGAGTTCAGAAGCGGAAGATGGCTGAGTGCTGCACCGGGCAAGAAAGCAGCTTAAAGTTTCTTGTCCGGTGCTCTCAGGCCGCTCTGGAGTTAAGACTTTTTCAAGATGAGTTCTGAGTCTATACTGGAAGGCCCTGTAGTTCGAAGGAATCACTTAAATCGCTCACAATGAAGACTCTAAAGGACGGGTTGCTGGTAGCTGGACTAATCACACAGCTCTTTCTCATCTTAGCTGGCCTTCGAAAGCGGAACCTCGAACTGAGCTACTCTTTTTTTATCTACCTTGTCGCGTCGTTCGCTTCCTCATTCACGATTTCGTATCTCATCCAAGACTCGGCCTCAAGCCGGTTGTTTTACGTTATCAAGGAATTTACCTTGGATGCTCTGAAAACCACTGTGCTGATAGAGTTTAACCAGCGCGTGTTTCGATTTTACCCACAAGTGAAACGTTCCAATTATTGGTTCTTTGCACTGGCCATTTTTGGCCTATCTCTGTACTTATGGCTGATTCCGGCCGAAAAGGGATCTTGGTGGGGCACTGTGCCTCTGGATGTCCACGCGAAAATCATGCAGGCGAATTGTTTCCTGTTCTTCGTCTTCTCAGGCTCCATCCTGTTTTATCGGCTTCACCTTGATCAGAGGCACAAGCTTCTATTAATAGGATTCCTGTTCTCTCAGTTCCCACTGGCTTTCGGATTCGCTGCGGCGGTGGCATTCGGTGAACCGGCACGAGCACTGGTGAGCCGTTTGAACTCCCTGTTCTTTGTGATTGCTCTCCTGATTTGGGCCAAGGTATATTTGACGAATGATTCGGTTAATCATACCCGCAGTACTCTTGATTCTGGGATGGGCCGTCTTGCTGATTCTGGCGCGTCGAAATGAGAGGAAGGTACGCTCAGACTGGGAGAGCTTGCTTGGGGGCGAAAAGGCTGAGTGGTATGAGGATACGAAATTAGGCCTTGAGAACAACACGAGCCTGATTCGCATGACGATGAAAGAAGCCAGAGACATTAAGCAGTTGGGCGACGTTGAGGAAGCGCTGAGGTTTCTCAGGATCGGCAGCAAAGTAATTCAGGAATTTACTCCGGGTCTGCTTTGCCTTCTGAAGGAAATGATGAAGTTTTCGCGCATGGTGAGTGCAATGGCGCCCGTCAGTCCATTGCTGCCTTCTCGTTTTCACATCGCGGAACTAAATAACCTGGCAGTGCTGAATCAGATGTTGCACCAAGTGGTGGTTTCAGCCAAACAACGATTCCGACTCAAGCTGCGCATCATCGCAACCGGTGTGAGGATCACAAGTGGCTACTTGCTCACTAGAATTCACCGAGTTCTCGACCGTCGGTCCAGCACCGAGCACGAATGGGAAGAGATTGTAGATGCCGGACAGGACTTCCAGCAGTTGACCACTGAGTCCGTTGAGAGCTTTAGAAATCTCATGGGCGCCCTACCCAGTGGACTGGCCAGCCAACTGGCCGAAAACCTTCGAATGAGGCCCTCGACGCCCTCCCTCCCAACCACATCTGGCGGACCGGCCTGACGCCGTTGTTATGCGCAGCTTCATCCTTAGGCGCCTCTTGTTGACGCTCCCCGTGCTCCTAGGTGTTGTCACCCTTGTCTTTTCATTCATCCACCTAGTTCCTGGGGATCCTGTTCAAATCATGTTGGGGGAAGGGGCTCAGGCGACTGATGTCGAGCAACTTCGTCACAAGCTCGGACTCGACCAGCCAGTTCTAACCCAGTACGGACGGTATCTGAAGGACGTCTCATCCGGCGACCTTGGCATTTCGTTTCGTTTCGGCGAACCCGTCACGGCTATCATTCTCAGCCGTTTCCCAGCCACCTTGCAACTGGCGATGCTCAGTCTGGCGTTCGGAGCGTTGTTGGCCGTCCCTACAGGCGTTCTGGCGGCCACGAACCCTGGCGGTTGGCTGGACCGAATGTTGACCTCCGCAACCCTGCTAGGGATCTCGCTTCCGAATTTCGTTTCCGGACCGATTGCCATCATCGTGTTTTCCATCATGCTGGGCTGGCTGCCAGTTTCAGGGCGTGCCGGACCGGCACACTTCATTTTGCCCGCAGTCACACTCGGTGCCTCTTTGTCGGCAATCCTCACGCGCATGGTAAGAGCGGGCATGATCGAGGAGTTGCAGGAGGAGTATGTCAAGACAGCTCGGGCCAAAGGTCTTCCAGAAATCAAGGTGCTGCTCAAGCACGCCCTCAAAAATAGCCTCATCCCAGTAGTGACAGTCTTGGGTCTGCAATTCGGCACACTTCTTGCCGGCGCAATCATCACAGAGACCATTTTCGCGTGGCCCGGCATTGGGCGCCTCACAGTTCAGGCGATCAATTCACGTGACTATCCCCTTGTGCAGGGCTGCCTCTTGGTGATCGCTTGCACTTATGTGACTGTGAATCTTCTAACTGATCTGGTCTACGGTCTTCTGGATCCCAGGATCAAGTATCAATGAATACGCACGCCTTCCTGCAAGAAATCGGGACCAATCGCTTGGCGCTGTTTGGGGGCTTCGTGGGAAGCTTGCTCATTCTGATCGCGGTGCTCGCTCCGGTTGTGGCTCCGTTCGCATTCGAAAGCCAAGATCTGCCCCTTCGCTTACAGCCCCCATCGGTTGAGCATTGGTTTGGCACGGACGAGTTGGGTCGTGACATGCTGTCGCGTGTTGCCCATGGAACGCGCATCTCCATGTTGGTGGGATTTTCCGTGGTTTTGGTTTCGTCGTTCCTGGGACTGCTGGCCGGTTCGTTAGCGGGCTATTACGGTGGTTGGTTTGACGAAGTGTTGATGCGAGTGGTGGATGTACTGCTCGCCTTCCCGGGAATCTTGTTGGCTATTGCACTGGTTGCGTTCTGGGGACCAGGCCTGGAAAAGCTGATCTTGGCTCTGGTTGCCGTTGGCTGGGTGGGTTACGCTCGACTGGTTCGAGGTCAGATTCTGAAAGTGAGAGAGCTGGATTTCATTAAAGCAGCTCGTTCGCTGGGAGCTTCCAATGCGCGCATCATTCTGCGTCACCTGGTTCCAAACATCATCCAACCTGTCCTCGTGCAAGCCAGTATTGGGATGGCGGGCGCGATCCTGGCGGAAGCGTCTCTCAGCTTCCTGGGTCTCGGTGTACCGCCTCCCTTGCCGAGTTGGGGTGCGATGCTAAACGACGGACGAAGCCACCTCTTCGACGCCCCGCACCTGGTGTTGTTTCCGGGCGCAGCAACGATGCTTGCGGTACTGGCATTCAACTTCCTCGGCGATGGCTTGCGGGAAATACTGAACCCCAGGCTGCAAAGCCAATCAACCCTACGCCGTTAAGCGAAAGAAGCACTCCTCCAGGGTCAGCTTTGCATCACCTGCCAAAGCCTTGATCTCCTGCACCGTTCCGACAGCCTTCATCCGCCCCTGGTGGATGATACCCACACGATCACTCAACTCCTCGACGAAGCTCAGGATGTGCGAAGCCATGAGAATGGTCTTGCCCTGCTCGCGCAGTCTGCGCAGGCGCTGCCGCAGCAGACGGATGTTCTCGACATCGAGACCGTTCAGAGGTTCATCCAGCACAACCAACCGCTGCGGACCGAGCAATGCTCCCATTAATCCAACTCGTTTCAACATCCCCAGTGAGCATTCCCGAATCAGCATATGCTTGCGCTCCCAGAGTCCAAAGTATTCCAGAAGTTCCCGAATCTCCGCCTCGGATCTGCCGTGCCCTTGGCTTTCGATGTTACGAACACCGGCAAGGAAGAGCAAAAACTCGTGAATGGTCAACCGAGGGTACAAGTTCAGATTTTCGGGCAGGTATCCCACCTCCCGTTTGGCAGTCAACGAATTACGGCAAACGTCGTGGCCGAACACAGCGATGTGTCCTTTGTCGGGAGGGAAAATCCCGACTAGCATTTTGAACAAAGTGGACTTGCCTGCTCCGTTGCGACCTAGCAGCGCGAAGATTTCATCGCCAAGCTCGAGGCAGACATCATCCACCGCCACAAGATCTCCGTAGCGTTTTTCGACATGGCTAATTTGAATCATGCGTGGATAACAAGAAGTGGATACGACCCTCGCCGCGCTCTTCGAATATGCGCATGAAGTAAGGGAAAATCACAAAGAAAACCGCCCAGTGTACCAAGACCATAATCAGGGCAAAGGCTGTGGCTCCCAGACCCGAAAACAGGGCGCCGAGCCAAGGCTGTTGGTGGGTTTCAAAAATCAAGGCGCCTGCAAATGAAGCTACCAGAATACCTGTTAGCACTTGTTCGACAAGCACCAAACCAGCCTGCGCAGGTGATGTTGGTAGCATCGAGACTCGAACAGAAACGACAATCAACGGGAACATGAACGAAATCACATTGGCGTGCCAGATCTTGGCGCGCCAGATGAAATCGGCTGGCATTGAAGACGAACGCTCCAACCACCAATACGGAAGCTGGAACTTCAAAAGACGCGGAGTGAGCAAAGCCAGGCAAGCCACGCCAAACGCCGTTGTCATCCCGGTTACTACCTGGACGGCCCTGGCGTCTTCTCGCACTTCTCCTAGCAGGTTCATCATGACTGCCAGACACAGCATGGCTCCGATAAAATGCAATACCACCCCGAAGGAGAAGAAACGGAGAGTCAACAAGACATCCCGCACCACAAGCGCCCGAAGGCCTTCTGGCAGATGACGCCGCAGAGCCACACTCAACAGCATGCCGACGCCAGAGATGATGCCGCGCCGGCGCGTTGGCAAAGAATGGAGTCTCAAAGACAGTGCATGTGCTATCCACGGCAGCATTTCAACTCTCAACAGGCCCAACCCAACCTCGACACTGCTCGCGACCACAGCGATACGCAATAGCCAAGGGAACCCGCGGTCCTCACCTTGCGACAGATTGAAGAGCACGCTGAGACCAAGAAGAAATACCCAATTGCTCAAACAGCGAAACAAGAAGACACAGGTGTAGCGCTCGATCCGCCGAACCGGTAGGGACAACAGATAAGCGTCGGGTGAGGTTTGCGGTGCGAGTGCGTCAATGAGTCTGCGCCACGAAAGAAGCAGTTTCGCTCCCACCGAAACAATGACGATCTGCTGAGGACCCACGAAGCCCCAGAACGGATGACTGTTCAATCCAATGAAGAGGCGCTGCACATGGGGACCCACGGCAAGAAACGCCCCATAAACAATGATGGGAGCCAGCACAAAAGCATCAAATAGATTGTCGCGAAGCAGCCGGATAGCCAACCGGCACTTCACTCTAAGAATGAGACCGACATTTTGCACAGGACCCGCCTTACTCCGCGACAGGAGAGACACATACTCATCCCAAATGAAGATCCTGCTGTTTCACTCAGGCTGAGTTCCTCGACGCCCCTGAATTTGACTCGCGGCTGGCGCCTCTTCCGCCATCCAGACCTTTGTCAATTCCAGGGGGTTGACGCGTGCTTCGTTCAAGCGGCACGCCCAGTGCAAGTGAGGGCCGGTCACGCGTCCGGTAGCACCAACTTCGCCGATAACCTGACCTCGAGTCACGACGTCACCAGGTTTCACAGCGATCGTAGAACAGTGGGCGTAAAACGTATAGAGCCCGAAGCCATGATCCAGCACTATCGTGTTGCCACTGAAATAGAGATCCTCTGCCAGAACAACCTTACCCGCATTCCCAGCCTTGATAGGTGTGCCGGTTGCCGCTTTCAAGTCCACTCCAGAATGCGGACTGCGGGGTTGGTTGTTAACGATACGCCTTCTTCCGAATCCACTCGTGAGTTGGCTCGCCACGGGTGAGAGAAAGCGGCCTTGCCAAAGTTTCTGCGGAGTCAATGTTTCCCATATGGCTTTCAATTTCTTGGATTCCTCTTCCGCACGCTTCTCGGCTTTCGGGTCCAGGGTTACGTACTTCTCCTCGACCTGAATGCGCTGGACAGGAAACGCCTTGGGCAAGACCTGAAAGGCCTGCTCCAATTCAACGGTTTGGCTGTCGGCAAAACGAACTGTGCCTTTCAGGGTGTAACGGCCAGGTTTAGTCTCAAGGTCGATTCCGACCAAACCCAACCATTTGCCTGAACCGACTTGCGGTTGAAAAACAATTCTCTGGCTTCCCAACAAAATATCGACACTCGCAACGCCCTTTGCGACCTTGAGATCGGCGCGGAGCACATCGCCAGGAAAAGTCTTTGGTGGCTGCAAACTGAGGTGGGCAGGAACAGCAGGTTTTGAAACTGCCTGAGGAAACACTGCCAGTGCTGGGCCTAGCGAAATGAAAATCAGAAGGAGGGGAAACAGACGCATCACCTGACAGGACGAAAAAGAAACTACGTAGGTGTCACTTCCAGGTTGCTGGAGGAAGACTTGAGCTGATGCATCAATTCATTTCGCGGCACATGCCCGGGCGAGGCGCACCGCAAGTGCCGCATCCGCCAGAAGGTGCCTCAACGGATTCGGAGCCTCCGGCTTGGACGGCAAAGGCAGAAAACAACTTCTCAACGCGTGAGCTGCTGCACTTCTCGCAATCCATCGAATGGGTATTCAATGAGACGATCTTTTCGAATGTAGCTCCGCACTCCAAACAGCGGTATTCGTAAATTGGCATCATTCACTCCTGTTACAAACCAAAGAACTCAATTCTAGCCCTACACTCTCAATTTCTACCAGAATTCAAAAATGTCTCATTTCTTGGCATCGATGTGCACCTCACCGCTTGCGCAGAACCGCAACTGCCGAATCGTGCATCACCTTCGCAACGTCGGACAGCGCGTACAACATTTGACGGCGCTTCTCCTGGCCACTTTGCGAAGCGCCACCTCCTCGTTTGGCTTGCTCTTCGGCTTTCACAAGCTGTGCCTCAGACCCAGAAATGTAGTCGTCGAGTTCATAAGATGCCGAAACCAAGACTTCCTTACATTCCATTTTTTTGGGTTCTCCGACGACATCGCATTTGCGCAGAGTTCTTTGGTGAGCGGGCAACGATAGCCGCGACCCCGAGAGGGGATCGCCCGCCCCGCCCCCGAGCCTATCGAACTTCCGCTCAGATCCCATCATGTTCTGCAATTGTCGGGCTTCAACCAAGTTAGCTCGGATCTGTTCCTGGAGCTGCTTGTACACCTCGCTGGGAGCCGAGGCAGCACTTGTCGTCTGGTGCTTCTGCGCCTCTTCGTAGGCTGCCAGCATGACCATGCGGATCAATGGCGTTATGCTGGACTCTTTGATCTGTGGAGTTCTGGCGTGCGCCTGCCGAATGAGTTCGCTCCATTTTGCCAAAAAGTCGGTGGTTCCCGGCTTTTCAACAAGAACCCCCGACCACTGCCGGAGTTGTCCCAACTCGGCGTCCGACAGTTTCCAGGTACCGAGCGTTGCTCGAATATCCACCGTGGGGATGTCTTTGACGATCATCCGAGCCTCATCCACGGTCAGATCAGGCTTAGGAAGAACTTGCTTCTCATTCGTAGAATCTTGCTTTGGTGTTTTGGTCTTCTGCTGAGCAACAGCCGTCTTGAATCCAGCCAAAGCTGTCAGCAACACCAGGCAAGACGTTAACGTTAGGGTACGAATCATCGCAACCTCCGAAGTAATTGGAATCATTTCAGTTTTCGACCTCAGTGGCAAATCACTTTAAGGCTCAAACCGTGCCACAGCCCGTGGATTCCTCAGCTTTGGCAGACTTCGCCAATCGCCCGAGTTTCAAATGGAGTCCGGATCTTAAATTGACTATTCAGAGAATCTGATGGCAAGAGCCCACGGAAGGGAATCCAGCGTGGACTAAGATGGGGTTTGTATTGGGTTTGCTTCTAAAATCGAAGGGAAGCAACCAGAATTGGGTGCGCCTGCATGGTTGGTTCGATATTCGCGAAGCGCAGGACTCACTTCAAAGGCTACGACGATCGGACCGTGTTCAGATATGCCCGAATTGCGGGACCTGTGATGTTGTCTAGGGTAATGGTGATAAAGCGTGCGCCACGCTGCTTCCAATGCTGGGCCGCGCCAACATTCCCCACCATGATGCCCAAAGACCTCTTGGAGTTAAGAATCAGCTCGACCGCGCGATCGAGCACCGGCTTGACCTTTGGGTGATCCAGTTGGCCGGCATAGCCCAACGAATTCGAGAGGTCGTTGGGACCAATGAAGACAACGTCCACGTCTTCCACTGCCAGGATTTTCGGCAATTGCTCCACGGCGTCTGCCGATTCCACCTGAAGCACCACCAGCGTTTCAGCATTCGCTTTCACAATGTAATCGCTCAACGGTCCTGCTTGAGCAAAGTCTGAAGCACGCACGCCAGCCAGCCCGCGATTGCCACGCGGAAAGTACTTCACAGCGCGCACGGCGCGCTCCGCCTCCTCGGCGGAATTGATCCACGGCACCAACGCACCCTGTGCACCAGTATCCAGATAGCGAAGAATGATTGGAGCAAGGTTGGTCGTCACGCGCACGATCGGCGTCACACCCCGCAGCTCGGCGGCACGCACCATGTTCTCGCAATCGCGGGGTTCCATCGTTCCGTGCTCACCGTCAAACACCAAGAAATCCCAACCCAAATATCCTAAGACCTCGATCAAACTCGCATCGGGGTATCGGACAAAACAACCCAGAACCATCTCGCCGGCGTGCAGCTTGGCTTTCGTTGTGTTCGTTTGCAATGGGCACCTTCTTCGAGAGATGTTGGCACGAAAGGAGCGGTAGTATCGCTTGGAAGATCTTCGCTGTCAAACCAAAGGCTGCCAAAAGGAATGTAACCCGCTCCATCGGTCGTAACGGAATCGCATCACCAAGGCGAAGCAGGCTCGCGGTTTCTGCTATCCTCGCTGGATCGTTGAGGGGATCCATCAAATGTCCCGAACATTCAAGCAATCAAATCTCGTCTGGTCGTGCTGGTCAAAGTTAGTTCTCCTATTCTGTGCGTCTGCGAGTCTGTGCCTCCCGTTTCCATCAAGAGTGGTCGCTCAGCAACCTCAGAATCCGTCACCGATGGTCGAACATACACGGACTCACCCGAGGTTGAAAGAAGAGGCCCCAGCCGGACGCCGCGAGACACTCGATATCGGTACTTTGTTTCTGCCAGCCAAGCTGAAGTTCAAAGCCACATTGCCTCTGTTCGTACATTTTCACGGTGGTACTTGGCTGCCAGAGGTGGCCGCCTCGAAGGAAGGCCGCCGGGCAGTGCTTTCGGTGCAGATTGGAGCGGGCTCGGCCAGATACGCTGACGCCTTTGGCGATCCGCAGCGATTCGGAAGAATCATTCAGGAGATCGAAACTCGATTGGCAACGCGTATCAGCCCACTGGTTTTGACCTCATGGAGCGCCGGAACCGGCGCCATTCGTGAGATTCTCAAGTCACCTGAGTCGTACTCGAGAGTCGCCGCAATTCTCATTATCGATGGGTTGCATACAGGTTATGTGAGTGGCAAGCCCGGGCGGGAAGAGTCACAGATTGAAACCGACAAACTGGAGGTCTTTGTCCGATTCGCCCGGGATGCTGTTGCTGGCAGGAAGCAAATGATCGTCACTCACTCTGAGATTTTTCCCGGTACGTTTGCCAGCACCACCGAAACTGCGGACTATCTGGTGTCTCAGCTCGCCTTGCACCGGAGCGCCGTGCTCCGCTGGGGGCCGATGCAGACTCAACAGCTCAGCCAAGCCAGAGCCGGGAACTTCTTGTTGATCGGCTACGCCGGAAACTCCGCACCTGATCATGTTGACCAACTGCATTCATTGCCCGAGTACCTGCGCTGGATTCGATGACAGGGCGCGCTTGCCTCGCCCAGGATTGCATTCGGATTGCATTCGGATTCCCTTGGACTGCAATGCACTGGAAGAACAGTGACTTGGGCTCGACAGAAAAGGTCTGCGCTGGGGACACCCGGCCTTTCGTGACACCCGGCCTTTCGCTTGCGCGCCCCGAGGCATTCCCATTATCATGCCGCCGAAGGATCGACTGACTGAGTTCCACCACAGTTCCCCTAAGCGAACCATGAAAGATCTCTTTGTTGCCGACCTCCAGGCAAATCAATCCATCACAACGACGTTCCTAGTGAAATCCAAGGAGGTCAAGTCAAAGAAGACGGGGGAACCTTTCCTCGCTCTGACCCTGGGAGACCGCAGCGGTGAACTCGACGCCAAGATGTGGGACAACGTCGAGGATGTGGAATCAACTTTCGATCGTGACGATTTCATCAAGGTGAAGGGCTTAGTCCAGATTTATCGCAATCGGCCACAACTCACGATCCACAAGCTCCGTCCCTGCGAGGATGGAGAGATCGATTTTGCCGACTACTTTCCCAAAACCACCAAAGACGTGGAGGTGATGTTTGAAGAGCTGCTCGGCATCGTGGATGGAATCGAAACGCGGCCCCTGCGGGAGCTGCTGATGAGTCTACTCATGGATGAGGAACTCGCGGCCCAATTCAAGCAAGCGCCTGCAGCCAAGTCACTTCATCATGCCTGGCTGGGAGGCCTGCTCGAGCATACCCTCTCTCTTTGTAAGCTCTGCAGGCTGGTGGTTCAAAATTATCAGGGAATCGACCTGGACTTGCTACTGGCCGGCGCTGTGATTCACGATATTGGCAAGACACAGGAACTCGCCTATACCCGGAGCTTCAGCTATACGAATGAAGGACAGCTCTTGGGGCATATGATCCTGGAGCTCGACATTGTGAACCAGAAGATTGCTCAGATCGAAGACTTCCCGCGAGAACTTAAAACCCTCGTGCAACACCTCATCATCTCGCATCATGGCGAATATGAATTTGGCAGCCCCAAGCTGCCCATGTTTCCCGAAGCATTGATCCTCCATTGCCTCGACAACCTGGACAGCAAGGTTGAGGCAATGCAAATGATCCTGCGCGCCGATCCAAACGTCGAAGGAAGTTGGACCAGTTACAACACGATGTTTGGCCGGCCGATCTTCAAGGGGTTCAAACGAAATGGCCAAGACACTCCGAAAGGCGATTGAGACTTTGCCCCATTCGACTCAAACAGGCATCCGACAATGCCGGGGACCTCAGGAACTCAGCCGGTTGGAACTGGAATGCATGAAAGCCATCTGGTTGCGCCATGCTCAAACTGTTTCCGACGTGCAGGAGAGTTTGCTGCCTCTTCGACCTCTGGCTTACACCACCGTCCTCACTATCCTTGACCGGCTATCAAGGAAGGGCGCCGTGACCCGGGTCAAGCAAGGCAAGGCCTACGTGTACGCACCTGCGCTTTCATTCGAACTCTCTCGCCAGGAAGCTCTCGCCGAACTTCTGCAGTCTTACTTCGAAGGCTCCCGGGAACGCCTGATCGAATACCTGGAAACCGGCACCGTAGGCGCCAGGCAGGAGCTCCGGCAGATTCATCATCCCCGTCTTGAAAACTCAGCTGACCTTCAGGAGTGCCTGCTGTAGTAGGTTTTCTCGGAATTCCCTCCTGCGAGGGACTGTTGGCGAACCTATGAGTGGGTTCACTTCTAAATAGCGAGAGCCACCGTCGAAATCTGAGCTACCGGTTCTTCTGCCGCAGACGCTTGCGGAAGCGAACATCCAGACCGAACGCCCCCTCCGCGTCCCGCGAGGCAATGATGGAGGTCGAGTCGTTCACCTGGTACTCAATGAGGATCACCTGCTGTTCGTTGGACGAGACGCTAGTCGAATAGGTAATCGAAACGTCTTTGGTGATCTGCTGCCCGAACGTCACTCGGGCAGATGGGTCTCGTTCGTTGCCCACCAGAAATGGATCGACGCGGAAACGGTCAATCCCGAATAGCCTCTTTACGCCCGAGCCCATCTTCAACGACAACCCCTCAGAAAGCAGTGCCGAAGCAGCGGCGGAGCTATCTTGCTGGCGCCCTGACGCTGCATAGGGACGGTAAGATGCAGCCCCGCGGCCGCCTGCCGTTCCGCCTGAAGATATCAGGCCGAGCAACTCGACAGTCGCCAGCGGTGGATCGGATCGCATGTCTGCTCGAAACTTGCCCGCCGTGCCGCTGATCGTCAGCACAATCCGATAGTCGCGGAGGTCACTCTCGGCCTCAAGGTCAATGCGCGGATCGATCCGCAACGGATTCACGAATTCCAGCCGGCCCCGCGTGATGCGATAACGCGCACCCTGAAAGTACAACTCGCCGCCGCTGGCCTCGATGTTCCCTGTGACCAGAGGACTGCTTGCTGTCCCTTTAACGCGGAGGTCTGCCCGCGAAGTCATTTTGACCAACTGCGTGTCCAGCTTGATGTTGCGATCGCCCGTAATGTTCAGATCGAGGCTTAAGCCTCCGCCCAGTTCCTTCGCTGCGGGCCAGGAGACCTGACCACCGCTTCGACTTTCAAAATACTGAGTAATCGGGTCGTAACCCTTCTGAAAGGAGGCGCTGACAATCCGAATGTTGCCGGAAAGCTGTTGAGCCTGCTGCGAGCCCCGTAAGGTCAAATCTGCATCCACCACATTTCGCATGCCTTCGGGATAGCGAATGCGAACCTCGCGGCCTTGAATGCGAAGGTTCATCAGTTTGATCTGCTCGCCGCCGAAAATGATGTCGCCGCCCGCTTCGACTTTTCCGCCACCGCTGACGGCGCTGAAATTCTCGATCCTGACCTGATTCTCATCGAAGAAAAAATTGCCGTTGGCCTGTGAAAAAGAATTGGGGAAATCCGCGTAGGCAAACTGCGCATTCGCTATGCGCGCCTGACCTTGAATATGCGGATCGGACAGCGTGCCCCGTACCGAAGCGTTCACCGTTCCGTTTCCACCGGCGGAAAGCTTGGTTACAAATTCGTTCAACAGGGCCAGATCCAGGTTGCCCTCCACTGAAAGTTGCAACCGTTTCTGAGCGGACATGTCCACCAAGCCATCAAGGCTCAAAACAGTGCCCTTGCCCGTGAATACAGCCTTCTTGATGTTCACCCGTTCATCGCGGACTTCGATATCAAAGGGTTTCTCAGCGCGCAGGCTCGCCTCGCGAAAATCAACCTGCAGGGATTGCAAGCGTCCGCTGATGACGAGTTTCTCTGGATGCCGCAGGGGCCCGGACAAGACAAGCTGGCCTTCTGCGCGGCTTGAGAGCTTTTCTGGTGCCACTGGCAGTAGCTTCTTCACGTAAGGCGTTAGAACAAAGTTACGAAAAGTGAGTTGAGCAATGGAGTCGAGATTCTCGTTCAAATCAACGGTTCCGGCTGCGTTCAGATCAATGTCGGGCATCAGTGAGCTGGACTGGAATCGCAAAATCTCGTTTTCGGTCTTGACCCGCGTTTGAAAATCACCCACCTTCTCGCCGGCAACCGCCAAATCCGAAACATCGATCTCCCCGTCCAATGCAGGCCGGCGGTAGGGGCCTTCAGCAGTCAGGGTCAACTTGCGAATCGATCCCGCAATCGGATTGTTGCTGGATCGCAGCCATTGAATTTGCTCTAAAGGAATCGTGGTTCCTTCGACTCTCGCTCTGACGGTTTCGCCAGCGAGGTCCACCATTGCGGAGCCCACTACTCTCCCCGTTCCTATCTGCACATCCAGGCTCGGCACGTCCAGTACCGGTTCCCTGTAGTGAATCTCAAAGCGGCCTTGCTCGTAGGGTTGACCCAGAGCTCTTCCGTTCCGGACATTGGCAACACCTTGGAGTTCAATGGTCGGGTACTTGCCAGTCGCCATGAAGTCGCCGCTGACATTGCCAGACAACGGATAGGATTGGCCGGCGGTTGCCAACAAATCTTCGATCGTAACGTCTCTCATTGCGGCTAGCAGGTGAACGTCTCCAGTGGGAGTGAGGTTCGATGGGTCCAGGAAAACCTGGCCCCGGACCTTGATCTGCGAGCTTTGCCGAACCAGATCAACATTCACCAGATCAATCGCTCTTCTATCAGCGGTGAATTGACCTTGTACATGATCGGCGGAATACTTCTGGTAAGACACGTTATTGACAACAAAACTACCGCGCGCAATAGGCTGGGACTGTGTCCCCTCAACCACGCCCAAGAGGCTGCCCTTTCCTTTTAGCTCCGGCAGCGCAAAGTCAAAATCGCTCAGATCCTCCGATCTCGCCTCAACACGCAGACTGGAAGCATCGCGCGCAGAAACTGTTCCGACAAATTGGAGCGTACTCTGGCCAAACCGGATGAAGCTGCGTTCGAAGCGCGAGCTCCACTGCGACAGTACAAAGTTCAACTCCCCGCGAATCGGCAGAATTCGGCCAGTCAGGCCGTGGGCTGCAGACTCTTGCGGCGCCTCCGAAATGCTCAGATGCCCCTCGCCGGTGAGTTGCTTCCCTTCGTCGAGCCACGCAGCCTTGAGCGTTCCGCTGAGTTCGCCGGCAAAGCGCACCCTTTCAAGGCCAGCAAGCAGCCAAAGATCCAGCACACCGATCTTCCCCAATCGAAAGTCGGCCTTGTAGCGCCGGACAGCAAAAGGGGACTCAACGCTAAACTCACCTTCGGCCTTGCCGTGCAGTCCAGTCATTTGAATGCCAGTCAGTCGCAGGCGCTCAGGACTGAACTCAAACTGGCTGCCGAAACGCTCCACCCTGGCCGTGTTCATTGAGAGGCCGGATCCTCTCAAGGTCCCCATTGACTTCCACTGTCCGCCGGAAACACTCAGGGTGCCTGCAACTTGAGTAACACCCTTCAGCTCTCGCAACTGACGATGCAGCGGGCGAACCTCAAGAAGGTTGACACTCCCTTCATAAGTGAATTCTCCAGAAGGATCGTCGAAGTTTTTGACGACTCCCTTTGCTTCAACCTTTGACTGGGCCGTGGTGAGCAGCAGGCGTTCGAAATCAAGTTGAACCTGACTGAGACTCATTGACGCGTCAAGCCCGTAAGTCCATTGGTTGCGGCCAACCTGCAGCACCCCTTTCTCGTGGCGAAAACTGCCCTGGTACTTGCCTTCCAAGGGTAGGTACCGCGCCGATAGCGCCACGCCCTCAAGCTGTGTGCTGAAGGTTTTTTGGCGCTGGTTGTACTCCACCACCCCATTTTCAACGTTGAGTTTCTCAACCAAGAGCCGGAACAGTTCCTGTCCCTCCGATGACTTGGGCTGAGGGATATTTGTCGATCCGTCAGGTCCGACTTCGACGCGGAGTCGCGGCTCGCGCAGAGTTAGTGCTCCCAAGCTCGGGATTCCAAACAAGCTGGAAAAACGAGGATAGGTTTCAACAGTTCGGATTGTGAGAATGGGTGCCTCTGAAGAAGACTCCTTCGCAAGGCTGAAATCAGAGATCACTACTCGAAGCGGAAGGAAGTGAATCTCGAGGGCACGCATTGAAGCCTTCCCACCGGTCGCCCTCTCTAAACGGAGAACCAATTCTTGCTGCACATAGGTTCGGAAGGTTTCGCCAGTCAGGAGGAACCAAACAGCCACGAGGGTAAGTAACGCGACCGATCCTAATCCTAGGAAGATTTTCTTTGTGAGAGTCATTGGGCTTTCAATCGGGAACTACCAATTCAGTGAAAGATTTCAATCGTGGCATCCTTTCGAAGGGACGCGAGCCATTCATCGACTTGGGTGTTCAGTTTTTCTTCGGTCACGATCTTTCGGATTCGTTCCTCCACGTCTGCAAGCGCTGGCGCAGGCACGGCATTGCGTTTCTGCAGTTCCGGCAAGAACTGATTCTGATAGTAGGCCTCGATCTCCTTTGTGTCGACAACGACAAATTGACGAAACCGGTAGTCGATAAACTTCATAACCTGGAGTTGCCATCGCAAACGGTCGCGTAGCGCTCCAATATCAATCTTCATTTCAGCCAGTTTCTCGGCGCCTCCCCCATTCTTTTCAACTGAAGCAATCTGCGATTCAACCTGTTCGTCGTCGATTTCGAGACCAGGAAACTGCTGGATCTGCTCTCGAATGAGTGTCTGCTCTATCAGGCGCTGCACCACGACCTCCTGACTCATCTTCTGTTGTTGCGTCGAATTGACTCCGGACAAATCCTTGCCATTTGGGTCCACCACCTGCATTCTAAGTTCTTGTTCCACGTCACCAAGGGTAATAATCTGGCGATTCACGACGGCCACCAGCCGATCGATAACTTCTGCCCTGAAAATGAGCCCATCAGGGGGCGAGCCAAGACACAATAGTCCACACCAAAGCATTGATGCGATGATCAAGGGCCGGCGTCTTCTCTTGACCCCTTGGGCCGGTCCCCCAGGATAATTTTGTTTCTCTCTGTTTTCTAACCGCACGTTCATCAGAATGGGTTGCCGATCGTAAAAAAGATCTGTCTCACCGGAAGGCCGGCCGGGGGTGACAGATTGAATCCCAAATCCAGCCTCAGGGGTCCAAACGGGGTCTTGTAACGCACGCC
>Ga0111539_10005174_pt1 | contig 16902 bp, 20 predicted proteins | sample RhiMethybrSRZTD1_FD_79667 | JGI IMG/M metagenome (GOLD analysis project Ga0111539, IMG submission 79667) | Populus rhizosphere microbial communities from Tennessee, USA - Rhizosphere MetaG P. TD hybrid SRZTD1 (version 2) (version 2) | ecosystem: Host-associated > Plants > Roots > Rhizosphere >... | reverse complement strand
GCGCGCCGCCGGAGCGGACTTCGAGCGCGTGTGGGCGAGCTCGTGGGTGGCCTTCGGGCTGATCGACGTCGGCCGGCGGGAGGAGGGAATGCGCATGCTCGACGACACGTTCGACGAGGCGCGCCGTCGCGGATGGATGTTCATCGCGCACAACATCGCGTACAACGACGCCTGGACGCGCACGCACACGATGATGGCCGGCATCGACGATCGACTGGCGGTGCTCGCGTCGGAGCCCGGCCCGCCCGCGATCACGGACATGACGGACATCGCGAGGAGCTGGGCCCACCGCGCGCGCGGTGACGTCCTCGAAGCGCTCTCCGCGATCGAGCGGGCGTCGCAGGCGCATTCCGACTTCGCCAACGAGAAGGTGCGCTGGCGAACGAGGGTGGAGCTGGCCGAGGTCCTGCTCGAGCTCGGGCGGCTCGACGAGGCAACGGGCACGCTTCCGCCTCCGTCGGACCGCGCAGAGCTCCAGGACGTCGTCTACGACGCGGTGCCGCAGATCCGGCTACGGCTCGCGACCGGCCGGCTCGACGAAGCGGTCGAGCTGGCGCGTGAGATCGCCGAGCACGCGCGCGGCTTCGTCCCCTACGGCGACACGCTCGCGGTGGCCGTCGAGGCGTTCGTCGCGGCGGGACTCGACGGCGAGGCGCAGGGGGTCGTCGACGCCGCCCGCGACGCGCCGGGCGCGGACGGTGTCCTGATGCTCGACGTCGCGGAGGGGCGAGTCCTGCTGGCCCGCGGCGAGGCGGAGCGCGCGGCGCCGCTGCTCGCGGCCGCGGCGCGCGAGGCCGCGTCCAGGGGCTTCCGGCTGGAGGAATGGCGCGCCCGCACGCTGGCCGTGGAGGCAGGCGCGTACGACGACCCGCAGCGAGAGCTCGCAGCCGTCGCCGCGGAGGCCGAGGCGGCCGGCGCAGCGCTCGTTCGCGACGGCGCGCTCGCTGCCGCGGGACGGCTCGGGTTCGAGCTCGCGGCGCCCGCCGCGCGCACAGAGGCCGCTCCCGCCGAGCCCGACCTCGTCGCGGCCGGGGAGCGCCTCGTCACGTCGATGTTCGCCGACGTACGCGGCTACTCGGCGATCACGGCGGCGACGCCGCCCGCAGACCTCGCGGACCGGATCGCGGCCCTCTACCGCTGGGCGGCCGCCGAGGTCGGGCGCCATCACGGGTTCGTCGACAAGTTCGCGGGCGACGCGGTCATGGCGACGTTCAACGCGACGGGAACGCGGCTCGACCACGCGACGCAGGCGCTCGAAGCCGCGCTCGCGGTGAGCGGGAAGGCGGAGCTGCTCGACCTCGGCCTCGGTGTCGGGATCGCCGTCGGGCCGGCCGTCGTCGGCCGAACGACTGCCGGCGGGAACGTGTCGGTCCTCGGCACGACGACGAACCTCGCGGCCCGACTGCAGACCGCCGCCGACGCAGGAGAGATCGTCCTCAGCGACGAGGCCCACCGGCGTGTCGCAGACTGGCTCGAGGAGCGTGGCCTCGAGGCCGTTCCTCAGACGCTCGAGCTCAAGGGGTTCGACGAGCCGATGCCCGCGTGGCGGCTCCGGGCCGCGCGCTAGCGCCCGAACAGCCTGCGCCGCTTGCGCGGCGGCTCGGCGGGGACGGTCTCCGCGAGCGGTGGGCAGCCGCACGACGGGAACGCTTCGCGCCGCCGCTGGTGCAGGAGCAGGAAGACGTCCGCGCCGGGCACGTCCTCGTCCGACCACGTGCGCTCGGCGGTCTCGACGACCGGCCGATAGATCGTGTCGTACCAGTCCGCCGCGATCTCCACGTTGTCGAGCACACGTTCCCGGTCGCGCATCAGGTGGTACCCGTGCACCTGGAGGTTCTCGAGCAGCTCGAGGTAGAGCGACGGGCGGCTCGCGCTCACGCGCACGCCGGGCCGCGCCTCGGCGAGCCCGCTCTCTTCGACGAACACGCGCTCCAGCTCGCGCAGGACGACCTCGACCATGTCCGCGCCCGGCGGCAGCGGGACTCGCGCGACGAGCTCGGTGACGTCGGCGTCGATCATCGTGCCGCCGTTCCGCCGCGTGAGCGCCACGCGGTGGTGCCCGTCGATCACGAAGTACGTCTCGCCGAGCTTCACGACGACGATCGGCGGGAAGCCACCGTCGGGGAAGGCGCCGGCGAGCGAGCGCAGCCGGTCGCGGCTGAAGTCGTGGCGCGGCCGGAAGTCGCGGGTGAACGAGGACACTCTCCCTTCGGTCCCGACGACGTGGTCCAGCGGGACCGCGCGCAGGCCGACGTATCGGCGCGCGAACGGCTTCATCCGCCGCTCGACGTCCTCGAGCTCGAGCAGGTCGGTGCTCTTGCGTCTCGCCACGCGCTCGATCGTACGCCTCAGGCGTGGATCCGTCGGGCGACGTGCAGGAGATACTCCTCGCGGTTGAGCGGGTTGTGGTCCGAACGCGGCCGCGTCGGCGGCGGCCCCGCAACGGGCTCGTGTCGGCTGAAGCTGCACTCGAGCACTCCCTCGCCGCGGGTCAGGCCCGGCAGCCGCTGCCGCAGCTCCTGCACGCGCGCGGCGGGGATGTCGCCCTCGAGGGCGCACGTCGAGCCGTGCACGATCGGTGGCTCCGCAGAGCCCTGCATCCGCGCGAGCTCGGCGAGCACCGGCCCGACGGTGTCCGCCGGGAGCTCGAGGTGGAAGTGGTGGATCGGCTCGCACACGGCCGTGCCCGCCTCCCGCAGCGCACGCATCAGCACGAGCGGCGTGAGGAGGCGGAAGTCCTTCGACGTCGTGTTGGGCGAGGCGTAGCCGGACCGGGTGACGACGACAGCGCAGTCCTTCACCTCCCAGCCGAAGAGCCCCTGGCGGAGCGTGTCGTGCACGGTCGCCTCGAGCGCCGAGCGGAACTCCTCCACATCCTTGAAGACATAGAGCGGGATCGACTCGACCTTCACGTCGAGCCCGAGCGAGATGCCCGCGCCGATCGGTGCGGGCTCGACGCGGAGTCCGAGCGTGGCGAGGAACGGCGAGCCCCTGCCGAGGACCTCGACCGCCTCACCGACGCCGACCGGGCGCTCGACGCAGATCGTCGTCGTCTCGCGGAACACGACGTCGAGCCCGAAGTCGCCGGCGAGCGTCGCTTCGATGACCTCCTTCTGCACCTCGCCGTAGAGCGAGACCGACAGCTCATGCCGGCCCTCGTCGCGGCGAACGTCTATGAGCGGGTCCTGCTCCGCGAGCTGCGTCAGCGCGGTGTGCAGCGCCGCTCTGTCGGCGCCGCGGCGCGGGGCGACGACCGTCTCGAACGTCGGCGGCGCGAAGTGGTGGTCGTTCGTCGCCGATGCCTCGCCGATCGGGTCGCCGATCCGCACGTCGCCGAGGCCCCAGAGCTTCGCGATCCCGCCGGCGGCGACCTCGGAACTGCGCGCGGACGAGCCGCGGTCGAAGACCTCGATCGCCGTCACCTTCCGGTCCTCCCCGAGCCGGTCCCTGGTGCGGAGGGTCCCGGAGAACATGCGGACGTACCCGATCTTCTCTCCTGCGGCGCCGCGCTCGACCTTGAACACCGTGCCGGAGACCGGGCCTTCCCGGTCGTCGTCGGCCGCTGGGAGCAGCGCGGCGATGTCCGAGCGCAGCACGTCGACGCCGGCGCCGGTCTTCGCCGAGCCGAAGAAGACAGGATGCAGGCGCGCCCCAGCGGTCAACTGCACCAGCGCCTCGCGCACGCGCGCGTAGGGGACGCTCGCCTCGTCGTCGACGTACGCGGCGAGGAGCTCGTCGTCATGCTCGGCGACGGCCTCGGCGAGCCGTGACACGTCGTCCGGGCCGAACGGCGCGAACCGAGCCTCGTCGTCGCCGAGGTCGTATGTGAGCCCCATCGGAACGATCGCGCGGGTCAGCCTCTCCGACACCGCGTGCAGCACGCCTTCGTACTGTGCACCGCGCCGGTCGATCTTGTTCACGAACAGAAGCGTCGGCACCCGCAGACGCTCCAGCGCGCGCATCAGGATGCGGGTCTGCGGCTGCACGCCCTCCACCGCCGAGAGCACGAGCACCGCGCCGTCGAGCACGCCCAGCACGCGCTCGACCTCCGCGATGAAGTCCGGGTGGCCCGGTGTGTCGATCAGGTTGACCGTGACGTCGTCGATCGCGAACGACACCACCGCGGACTTGATCGTGATGCCACGCTGCCGCTCGAGCGCGAGCGTGTCGGTCTGCGTGTTGCCGTGGTCGACGCTGCCGATCTCGTCGATCACGCCGGCCGCGTAGAGCAGCCGTTCGGTGAGCGTCGTCTTACCGGCGTCGACGTGCGCCAGGATCCCCAAGTTGAGCGTTCGGTGCTGCAAGCGTCATACCCTCCGAGGTCGTGAAGCGGTACTCGATGGACATGAACGCCTGGCGCATGCTGGCTCCTTGGTCGACCGACGCTGGCGGGGAGAGCATAGCCCGATGGTGAGCGCCGACGACGTCCGCGCTCTGGCGTCGCGGCTCCCGAGGAGCACGGAGGCGTTCGTCCGCGGGCGCGTGAAGTTCCGCGTCGGCCGGATCGTCTACCTCACGTTCTCCAAGGACGAGACGCTGATGGGGATCGCGTTTCCGAAGGAGGAGCGCGAGGCGGCGCTCGAGACCTACCCGGAGAAGTTCGTGCGGCCGAGGCCGTCGGACATGCGCTACAGCTGGATCGTCGTCAGGCTGGACGCGCTCGACGAGGACGAGATGCGCGAGCTCGTGCTCGACGCCTGGCGGATGGTCGTCCCGAAGAAGCTCGCCGCCGCTTCCGACGACGACCTTCTGGCGTCGTAGTACGATCGCCGCTCGTCCAGAAGGAGGTGTTCATGCGACTCAGGGTGTTCCTGATCGGTCTGGGCGCGGGGGCGCTGCTCGCACTCTTCGCCGATCCGGCGAGCGGCAAGCGCCGTCGGGCGATGGCCCGCGACAAGGCCGGCGCGTACCGGCGCCGCAGCTCGAGGCAGGTCGCCGCGGGCGGCCGCTCGGTGCGTTCCGGGATCCAGGCGCGGAAGGCGCGGCTCGCGCATCGCACGCCGGTCGAGCGCGACTACGACGACGCGACACTCACCGATCACGTCCGCTCGGAGCTCGGCCGCGACCCGCTGGCGCACCAGGGGATCCTCGTGAACGCGCAGAGGGGAGTCATCCAGCTCCGCGGCCAGGTGGGGAGCGAGGACGACATCGAGGAGCTCGTCAAGCGGACGGAAGAGATCAACGGCGTCCGGGCAGTCGAGAACCTGCTCCACGTACCGGGGACTCCGGCGCCGCGGCACCACTGAAGCGCCCCGGACGACGCGAGCTCACCGCGGTCGGGCTGCTCTTCGGAGCGGTGCTGGTCGCGACCTTCGTCACCTACTCGCGCATCCAGCCGGCCGAGCTCTATCACGTCAGCCACGAGGGGCTCCGTGGCGGCTTCAGCCGGGCGGTCGTCGAGCTCAACTTCCCCGACGCGATCATCGCGATCCCGCTCGCGCTGCTCGCGCTCGACGTTCTCGGGCGAAGCAGAGGAGCCGTCGCGGCGACGGTTGTCGCGATCGCGGCCTGCCTCGTCACCGCGTTCCCCGGCGTGGTCGATCGCGACGACCTCGACGCGAAAGCGGTCAACGTCGTACCCGTCGTCGGTGTTGCGATCGTCGTCGCGCTCCTCGTGAAGGCGTGGCCGCGCCTCGGCTGGACCCGGGTTCGGCTGCCGGGCGATCCGCTCCGGGTCGTGCTCGGGGTCGTGATCGCGATCGGCGCGATCCCCTACTACTTCGCCGACCTCGGCTTCTACGCGCCCGACCCGATCCGCGCCGACGAGCCCACGCCGGGCGAGGACATCGCATCCGTCCACCTCGGCAGCCACGAGGGCATGGACGGAGCGCTCCTCGCAGTCGCGGCGCTCCTGCTCACGCGTCTCACGCCGTCGTTCAACAGCCGTCGGCTCGCCGCCGCGACTTCGACCATCCTCGCGCTCTACCTGGCGTACGGCGTCGCCAACCTGATTCAAGACGACTGGCTCGAGCAGGTCGTCAAGCGCGGATGGACCGACCACCGCATCGCGAGCTTCGTCGCGCCGCAGCTCTCGGTGCGCTGGTTGATCGTGATCGTGGTGGGAATCGCGCTCGAGCTGCTCTGGTTCAGGCGCGAGCGCAGCGCAGGAGGCTGAGGCCCGACCCCGTACTGTTGACCGTGGAGGCAGCACAGGCTTCCGGTCCCGGCACGCACCGGCGCGGGCCGCTCAGCATCTCGATCACGTTCCGCACGCTTCTACTCGCGGCGACGATCGTGTTCGTCGCCTGGGCGTTCGTCGTCGTGCGGACGGCGATCCTCACATTGTTCCTCGCGCTTTTCGTGGCGCTGGTGCTCGAGCCCGTGGTCACGCTCCTCGAGCGGAAGACCCGTTTCGGACGAGGCGCGTCGTCGACGATCGTGGTCCTCGGCCTCGTCGCCTTCGCGATTCTCTCGGCGATCCTGCTGATCGCGCCGTTCGTGGAGTCCATAGGCAACTTCGTCGACAACCTCCCGGCGATCGTGCAGGACATCCGCAACTCCTCGTTCGGCTCGTGGGTCGACGAGCACAGCCAGGGACCCGAGCAGGTGCAGGACAGCGTGAAGAGCCTCGCCCAGGGAATCGGCAGAGCACTCGGCGGCGTGGTCGGCGTCGGCCTCTCCGCCTTCAACATCGTCCTGAGCCTCGTCTCGGCGATCTTCCTGACCCTCTTCCTGCTGATCGACATGCCGCGGCTCGTCGGAGCCGTCGACAGCCTGCTCGACCCGTCGGGCGCGCGGCGGCTGCAGCGGATCTGGCCGTCGATCGTCACGGCCGTCTCCCGGACGATGCTCGGCAACATCGCGATCTCGATCATCTGCGGGACGATCTACGGCTTGACCGCGTGGGCGCTCGGGATGCCGTACCCGCTCGCGCTCGCGTTCATTGCCGGGTTCCTCGACCTGATCCCGATGGTCGGGGCGACGATCGCCGGAGCGATCCTCGTGCTCGTTGCGCTGACCCAGGGCGTGACCGCGGCCGTGATCATGCTCGCGGTCGTCCTCGTCTACCAGCAGTTCGAGAACTACGTGCTCCAGCCGACGATCCTCGGCAAGGCGGCCGACGTCTCCGGCTTCTTCGTGATGGCGAGCGTGATCGTCTTCGGCTCGCTCCTCGGCGCCGTCGGCGCGATCATCGCCGTGCCTATCGTCGCGTCGATCCAGATCGTCGTGAAGGAGATCACTGCGGCGCGTCGCGAGCAGATGGCGAAGTTGAGAGCGGCGGACACGGCCGTGTAAAACGGCCTATGGGCCGCATACGGGCGTGGCAGGACTCGCTCCGGACGCGAGGTGAGCGCCTGGCCGAGCGCGCACAGTCCGAGCGTCAGCTCCACAAGTCGGTCGACGCCACGTTCCAGATGGTCGACCGCGACAGCGAGCTCGGTGGGGGCATCATCGCCGGCGCGCTCGCGTACCGCCTCTTCATCTGGATGCTGCCGCTCGCGCTCGTTCTCGTCGGCGGGCTCGGGATCGCAGCCGAGGCGGCCGAGGAGACCCCTGAGGAGGCGGCCGACTCGCTCGGCATGGGTGGGCTCGTCTCGCACTCGATCGCCTCGGCGGCGACCGGAAACGGGCGCTGGTACGCGCTCCTGATCGGGATCCCGATCCTCGTCTACACGACGGCGAGCGTGCTCCGTGTCCTGATCGTCTCCCACCGGCTGCTGTGGACGGACAGTCGCGCCCGAGCGCAGCGCGCCACACCGGTCGCCACGCTCCGGCTGCTCGTCCTGCTCCTCGCCTTTCCGCTCGCTGCCGTGCTCGCGAGCGCGATCCGCGAGCGGTCGCCGGGCGTCGGGATCCTCGCGACCGCCCTCTCGATCGTCCCCTTTGCCGCGCTCTGGATGCTCATCTCGAGCTCCTTGCCACACCGCGGCGCGTCGTGGCAGGCGCTCGTCCCGGGCGCCCTGCTCTTCGGCGTGGGCGTCGAGGCGCTCAACGTCTTCACCGCGTACGTCCTCACGCCCTGGGCGTTGAACAAGCAGGGGACGTACGGCGCCCTCGGCCTGGCCGCCGCGCTCCTCCTGAGCCTGTTCCTGATCAGCAGGCTCGTCGTCGCGGCGGCCGTCCTGAACGCGACGCTCTGGGAGCGGCGCACCCCGGCCGACGTATCCGTTCCCGCGGCTCGTCCGTTGAACTGATGCCGGCCGCGGTTGGGGTACTACGGCTGTGCACAAGGCCCGGGGTCTGGGCGAGACTGCCCGGGCCTTCCTATTGGTCCGGCGTCACCACCAGCAGCGCGTGGTGCGCCGGCTCCTGCGCCGTCCGGAGCTCGAGCACGCGGAGCGTCCGGCCGGGGCCGAGGAAGATGCGGTCGCCGGGCTCCCACGTGGGCACGGCGGAGCGCATCGTCGGCGGATCGGCCGGCGTCCCGTCGGGGTTCTCGAGCTTGAAGGTGAATGCCATCGGCCCTCCTGTCGTCGGACTGGGGCCGGACGGCGCTCGAGACCTTAACGGATGCGAAGCTGGCGGAGAAGCCGCGACACCGGGCCGCGCCGCCGGCGGTCGACCACCGGCGTCAGCACGCTCCGCATCCGCCGGTGCTCGGCGCGCTCGCGGTCGGCGCGAATAGCCGCGCGCATCTCCTCGTACTGGCTCTCTTCCGGGTGCATCCGGGGCCGTTCTCCACGGCCGCGCGATCTCCTCCGGGCCGAATCGAATGGTTCGGAGCAATCGACGCGGGGGACCTTCTGAGTATGGGCAGCGCGCTCGCCGCAGCCGTCGCCGCGCTCGTCGTCCCGCTCTTCGCCACGGACTCGGCGATCCGCATCTCGGAGGTCTCGGCCGCGCCTGCGACCCCCCAGGCAGGCGTCCCGCTCGTGGTTTCCGCCCGAATCCAGTTCGAGGGGACGCCGGGATCGATCCACTGCTCTGCCCGCGCCGGCGGCCAGAAGGTCCGTTCGGTACGCCTGACCTGGGAGAGCTCGATCGCGCGCTGCTCGCTGATGGTTCCGCGGCGGGCGGCCGGGAAGAGCCTGACCGTGACGCTTCGCGCCCAGTCGGGCGGCAACCGGGCGCGGCAGACGCTCGGCTTTCGTGTGAACTAGCGGTCTTTGCGCGGATCCTGGACGTGTGTCCGGTGGTTCATCCGACCGGTCGCGCTACCTTCGACAGTGGGTCGGGGGGCCCTGGACGTCTCGGGCCGCAGGGACCGTCCATCCCCCCGGCTCGCTTCCGCCGGGAGGGGATCAGCAGGCGTTCTTCTGGACGTCCTCGATGAACGGCGCCGCGACGATCCACGACCAGCCGGCGCCCGTTCGGAACGTGTGCTGCGTCCACGTCTCGAGCACCGGCTTCCGGCCGTCCTGCGTCGGACGCACGGCCTCGACCGTGACAGCGGTGCTCGGCCTCGTCAGCCCCGTGCCCGGAATGCGCCACGGCTCCTCGAAGATCTCCACGACGTTCATCCGCACCTTCGGGTCGCCGAGGACGTCGGTCGTGCTCGTCCAGCACGAGGCGAGCGTGGCCTGGCTGACGATTCGCTTCTGATCGGGATGCAGATGTTCCCATGCGCGATCGAACTGCCCCGTCCGCAGATAGGTGTTGATGCGGAGCGCGAACGCGCCCGGGCCTGCGAGGGAGGACGCCTGCCGGCTCTCGTCCCCGCCGCTGCACCCGGCGAGGGCGAGAACACCGACCGCGATCAGGGCAAACCGCACTGCGTCGCAGTTTACGTTCGAAACCGGCGTCAGCCGCGCTCGGCCGCGCGCAACCCGGTGAACGACCACAACGCGAAGAGCAGCGCCAGCGGGATCGCGATCCCAAACGCGACTGCGACCGTCTCCGTCGAGCCCGCGAGCAGGCTGCGCGCTCCCTCGAGGAACGCCGTGAACGGGTTCACGCTCGCGACCGAGCGGATCCACCCGGTCAGCAGGCCGAGCGGCACGAACACGGGCGCGAGGAAGATCAGCAGGAAGATCGGGAACTGCATGATCGGTCCTGCCTGCGTCGAGCGGAGCCTCAGCGCGACGCCCGCGGCCCAGAGCGTGCCGATGACGTTCACGGTCAGCCCGAGCGCGAGCAGCGCAGCGAGGTCGGTCGGGCCGCCGAGCACGTCCATCCCCATCAGCAGCCCGAGCGCGAACACGAACGACGTGTTCAGCAGCCACCGGACCATCGTCGCGAGCGAGTACCCGATCACGATCCCGCTGCGGCGCGGCGCAGCGATCATCAGCCGGCGGGCGAACCCGCGCTCGAAGTCCTGCGCGATGCCGAACCCGGTGAACACGCCGGCCATCGCGGCCGACTGGAGCAGGACGAACGCGAACTGGAACGTCTCGTAGCCCGGGGCGTAGTCGAAGCCCGGCACCTGGTCGACGCGCGAGAGCGCGCCGGCGAACCCGACGAAGAAGATGAGCGGGAACATGAGCGAGGGGAGAAGGAAGCTCAGGTTCGTGAACGACTTCTTCAGCGTGCGGAACGCGATCGCGAATGCGACGTGCGTCATGTCCGGGTCAACCTCGCGCGGAACGCCCCCGCCGAGAAGTAGAGCGAGACGGCGACGCACGCCGACGTGATCGCGAAGCCGGTCGCGAGCGCCTGGAGGTTCCAGCCGACGACGACGAGGCTCCGCAGCCCTTCGATCAGGTACGAGACCGGGTTCAACGTTGCGATCCATCGGAACCAGTCGGTCTGGATCAGGTTGCGCGGCATGTTCATCGAGGAAAGGAAGAGCGCGACGAAGAAGAGCGGGAAGATCCCCTGGACTGCCTCCGGCGAGCCCGTGCGGAGTGCCACCATCATCGAGACCGCGCCGATCGCGAGCGCGCCCATCGCGGCGAGTGCGAAGAGCACCGGGATCCCGAGCAACCCTGCGTGGAAGTCCGCGCCGAGCAGCGTGCCGCCCACAAAGTAGATCGCGAACTGGATCAGCACGAGCGCGACGCCGCCCGCGAGGTTGCCGAGCATGATCGCGACGCCGCGTGCTGGCGTCAGCGCGAGCCGGTTCAGGAAGCCGGTGTCGATGTCGCGGCCGAGCTCGATCGCCGAGTTGAGCGCGGTGAAGAGCGCGCCGTGCACGAACGGGATCGCGAACATGAAGTCGACGTACGAGTCGGCGGGGAAACCGGGGAGCGCCGACGCGCGGTCGAGGCCGCTCGCGATCACGAAGAGGAAGAAGAGCGGGAACACGAGCGCGAACGCGAGCTGTCCCGGCTGGCGGATCGAGCGCATGAACGCCCGTCGGCCGAGGACGGCGATCTGACGGAGCGTCGTCACGCCCCGACGCGCTCGGCCGGCTCGGGCTCGAGCTCCGGCTCGTCCCCCTGGCCCTCGAGCCGGTGGCCCGTCTTTGCGAGGAAGACGTCGTCGAGCGACGGCGCGTCGAGCTCGAGGTGGTCGATCGGCACGCCCTCCGCGTCAAGCGCGCGCACGACGTCCACGAGGTCGTAGCCGTGGTCGAGCCGGGCGGCGACGCAGCCCGGCTTTCCCTCGACCGGGAGTCCGAAGCGGTCGAGCGCGTCGAGGATGCGCTGGCGGTCGCCCGCCTCGCGCGGCGTGATCTGGACGGTCGGGCGGCCGATCTCGGCCTTGAGCGCGCTCGGCGTCCCCTCGGCGACGATTCGCCCGCGGTCGATGATCCCAACCCGGTCGGCCAAGACGTCTGCTTCTTCCAGGTACTGCGTGGTCAGGAAGACCGTGACGCCGTCCTCCTTCGCGAGGCGCGCCACCTCGACCCAGAGCGCGTTCCGGCTCTGCGGGTCGAGCCCGGTCGTCGGCTCGTCGAGGAAGAGGATCGAGGGGCGGTGGAGCAGCGCGAGCGCGAGGTCGAGGCGGCGCTTCATCCCTCCCGAGTACGTCCGCACTTTGCGGTCGGCGGCCTGCGTCAGGCCGACGCGCTCGAGGAGCTCGTCGCCGCGCGTCTTCCGCTCGTCGCGGGAGAGGCCGTGCAGCGACGCCTGGAGCCGCACGTGGTCGCGGCCGGTGAGGAACGGGTCGAGGGCGGCCTCCTGGAGCGCAGCGCCGATCGTCTCGCGCACCTTCGGGCCGTCGGCGAGGACGTCGAAGCCGCCGACGACCGCGCGGCCCTCGGTCGGCGGCAGCAGCGTCGTGAGCATGTGGACGGTCGTCGACTTCCCGGCGCCGTTCGGCCCGAGGAAGCCGTAGATCTCTCCGTCGGCCACCTCGAGGTCGATGCCGTCGACCGCGCGAACCGCCTTGAACTGTCTGACCAGCCGCTCTGCGACGATCGCGCTCATCGTCAAAACGTAGCCGCGGGCCCCGATCGTCCGCGTTCTCGGATATACTTGAGGTGTCAACTATGGCGACTGCGATCCCCACACAGGCAACCACCGAGCTCGAGCCCTGGGTCCGGTTCCTCCAGGCCCACGCGACGATCGTCGGCGAGCTCTCGTCCGACCTCGTCGCCGAGCACGGCCTGACGATCAACGACTACGAGGTGCTCCTTCGCCTCTCGCGGGCGGACGGGCGGCGGATGCGCCGGGTGGACATCGCGCAGGAGGTCTTCCTGTCGCCGTCGGGGATCACTCGGCTCCTCGAAGGGCTCGAGAAGAGCGGCTACGTGGAGCGGCAGACGTGCGAGAGCGACCTGCGAGTCGTGTACGCGTGCCTGACGGACGAGGGCATGCGGAAGCTTCGCGCGGCGGGCAAGACGCACGTCGCAGGTATCTGGCGGGTGTTCCTCGACCGCTTCGACGCGGACGAGCGGGCCGTGCTCGCCGAGCTCCTGGGACGGCTCTCGGCGGACGGCGACGAGCCTTGCACGCCTGAGTAGACTGACCGCAATGCTCGAGCTCGGCACCATGCGGGTCAAGACCGGCCTCGCAGAGATGCTGAAGGGCGGCGTGATCATGGACGTCGTCGACGCCGACCAGGCGCGCATCGCCGAGGAGGCCGGCGCGGTCGCGGTCATGGCGCTCGAGCGCGTCCCGGCCGACATCCGGGTGCAGGGCGGGGTCGCCCGCATGAGCGACCCGGACAAGATCCGCGAGATCCAGGAGGCCGTGACGATCCCGGTCATGGCGAAGTGCCGGATCGGGCACTTCGTCGAGGCGCAGATCCTCGAGGCGCTCGAGATCGACTACATCGACGAGTCCGAGGTGCTGACCCCTGCGGACCTCGAGCACCACGTGGACAAGTGGAAGTTCACCGTCCCGTTCGTCTGCGGCTGCACGAACCTCGGCGAGGCGCTCCGGCGGATCGCGGAGGGCGCCGCGATGATCCGGACGAAGGGTGAGGCGGGCACCGGCGACATCGTCAACGCGGTCACGCACATGCGGTCGGTCTTCGGCGGCATCCGGCGGCTCCAGTCGCTCCGCGAAGAGGAGCTGTACTCGGAGGCCAAGGAGCTGCGCGCGCCGTACGAGCTCGTGCGCTGGGTCGCCGAGCACGGTCGTCTCCCGGTCGTGACGTTCACCGCAGGCGGGATCGCGACGCCGGCCGACGCGGCGCTCTGCATGCAGCTCGGCGCGGACGGCGTGTTCGTCGGCTCGGGGATCTTCAAGTCCGGCGAACCCGACACGCGCGCGAAGGCGATCGTCGAGGCGACGACCCACTTCGAGGACGCGAAGGTTCTCGCCGACGTCTCCGCGGGGTTGGGCGAGGCGATGGTGGGCATTTCCGCCACGTCGCTGCTCGACGCCGAGCGCCTCGAAGTCCGCGGCTGGTAGGTCACGCGGCAGTCACCGGCGCGGCCCGCGGGATCGGGCGCGCGGTCGCTCGCCGGCTCGCCGCCGAGGGCTGGATGCTCTCGCTGTTCGACCGCGACGAGGAGGGGCTGCGCGCGACGGCGGAGGAGCTCGGTGCGTTCGCGCGCGAGTGCGACATCCGGGATCCGCGCGGCGTCGTCGAGGCGTTCGGCGCGGCGGCCGCCGAACAGGGCCCGTTCCACGCGCTCGCGGCCGTCGCCGGGATCGGCGGGCCGAACGAGCCCGGCGAGGTCGACCGCTGGGACGAGCTGGTCGCGACGAACCTCACCGGGACGTACAACTGCGTGCGCGCGTTCGAGGCGAACCTGGCCGAGAGCGACGACCCGCGCCACGTGGTCGTGATCTCGTCGATCCTCGCGCGCATCGGCGTGCCCGGCTACTCGGGCTACAGCGCGTCGAAGGCGGGCTTGCTCGGGCTCGTCCGCTCGTTCGCGGCGGAGTGGGCGCCGCGCAACGTGCTCGTGAACGCGATCTGTCCGGGCTGGGTCGAGACGGACATGGCTTGGCTTGGGCTCGACGCGACGGGGCTGCCGCGCGAGGAGGCGTACGCCCAAGCGATGGCGCACGTGCCGCTCGGGCGGATGGCGCAGCCGGAGGAGATCGCGGGCACCGTCGCGTGGCTGTTCTCGGACGACGCACGCTCCATCACGGGGCAGGCGATCGACCAGAACGGCGGCGACTTCATGCTGTAATCGAGGCGTGACGATCGGCGTCCTCGCAGTGCAGGGCAACTTCCGCGAGCACGCGGCGATGCTGCGCAGGCTCGGTGCGAAGGTCGTCGAGGTGCGCAAGCCGGAGCAGCTCGAAGGGCTCGACGGGCTCGTGATCCCCGGCGGGGAGTCGACGACGTTCATGCGCCTGATGCGGCTGTACGGGCTCGACGAGGCGGTGCGCCGGTTCGAGCAGCCGGTGTTCGGGACCTGCGCGGGGATGATCGTCCTCGACCGCGAGCATCTCGGGCTCGTCGACCTCGTCGTCGATCGGAACGCATACGGGCGCCAGGTCGCGAGCTTCGAGGCCGATCTCTCGCTCGCGGGCGACGACGAGACGCTCCGCGGCGTCTTCATCCGTGCGCCGCGCGTGCGCGATGTCGGGGCGGACGTCGAGGTGCTCGCGGAGCACGACGGCGAGCCGGTGCTCGTCCGCGACGGCCGTTTCCTCGTCGCGTCGTTCCATCCGGAGCTGACGGACGACACGCGCGTGCACGAGCGATTCTTGGACTTGGTCAGGGAGGAGACGAGTGTCCGGGCATAGCAAGTGGTCGTCGATCAAGCACAAGAAGGGCGCGGCCGACGCGAAGCGCGGGAAGCTCTTCTCGAAGCTCTCGCGCGCGATCATCGTCGCGGCGAAGGAGGGGGGACCGGATCCCGCCGGGAACCTCGCGCTGCAGAACGCGATCGAGAAGGCGCGCTCGTACTCCATGCCGAAGGACAACATCGAGCGCGCGATCGCGCGCGGCTCCGGGCAGGACAGCGACGCCGGCGCGTTCGAGACGATCGTCTACGAGGGGTACGGCGCGGGCGGGATCGCGGTGATGGTCGAGGCGCTGACGGACAACCGGAACCGCACCGCGTCCGAGGTTCGGCACCTGTTCGCAAAGAACGACGGCAACCTCGGCGAGACCGGGGGAGTCGCGTGGCTCTTCGAGCGGCGCGGCGTCGTGCTCGTCGACGGGTCGGCCGACGAGGACGAGCTGATGCTCGCGGCGGCCGAGGGCGGCGCGGACGACATCGAGCGCGACGGGTCAAGCTGGCAGATCACGTCGGCGCCGGAGCAGCTCGCGGCGGTTCGCGCGGCGATCGAGGCCGCGGGGTTCGCGGTCGACTCGGCGGAGCTGACGATGATCCCGAAGACGACGATCGAGGTCGACGACGAGAGCCAGGCGAAGAAGATCCTCCGCCTGATCGACGCGCTCGAGGACAACGACGACGTGCAGGAGGTCTACGCGAACTTCGACATCCCCGAACGGGTGCTCGAAGAAGTCGCGTCCTGACCGGCCAGCCGGTCCAAACCGGGGTCAGACCCCGCACCGCAAACCACGAGGCGCGAAGCCGCTTCCGAGCGAACCGGGTCCGATTCGGGGTCAGACCCCGAATCGTGTCAAGGGGAACGTGTGGCGGGGTTGTGGCGAGTCGTCCACAGGGATCGGCGGGCAGGAGTCGTCCGACCTCGCGCCTAATGTCTCCGCGTGAAGGTCGTCGTCGGAATCGACCCAGGAACGGCTGCTTGCGGGTACGGGATCGTCCACGAAAGCGACGGGCGCCTCCGGGCGCTGGACCACGGCTGGTGGCGAACGTCCGCGGGCGAACGCCCGGAACTGCGGCTGAAGACGATCTTCGACGGGGTCGCAGGGCTCATCGAGGCCTACACCCCGGCTGCCGTCGTCCTCGAGGAGTCGTACGTCGGCGCCGACGCCCGCACCGCGCTCTCTGTCGGGCAGGCGCGGGGAGCCGTGCTCGTCGCGTGCGCCGTGGCCGGCGTCGACTGCGCTGAGTACGCACCGGCCCGTGTCAAGCAGACCGTCTGCGGCTACGGCCGCGCCGAGAAGGACCAGGTGCAGCGGATGGTGAAGGCGATCCTCGGCATGCGCTCCGAGCCGACGCCGACGCACGCTGCCGACGCGCTCGCGGTCGCGATCTGCCATGCGCTCGCGTCGCCGCTGATGCGGGTGACCGCGTGATCGCGCGGCTCCGCGGGCGCCCCGTCGCGCGCACCGCCGACGGCCTCGTGCTCGACGTGAACGGCGTCGGCTACCTCGTTCAGGCCACGCCGAGCGCGGCGGCGAGCGGCGGCGACGAGATCACCGTCGAGACCTACCTGCACGTCCGCGAGGACGCGCTCCAGCTCTACGGCTTCGCCGACGCGGCCGAGCGCGAGCTCTTCGTCCAGCTGCTCGGCGTGAACGGCGTCGGCCCGAAGGTCGCGCTCGCGATCGTCTCGGGCTCACGGTCGGGCGAGCTCCGCAAGGCCATCGTGCGCGAGGACGTCGCGCGCTTCCAGGCGATCCCCGGCATCGGCAAGAAGACGGCCGAGCGCATCGTGCTCGAGCTGAAGGAGAAGATCGTCGTCGATGTCGCCGAGGCGCCCGGCGGCGACCTCACGGCCCGCGACGCGCTCGTCGAGCTCGGCTACTCGCTCGTCGACGCCGAGCGCGCGCTCGCGGACGTCGATGACTCGCTGGCGGTCGAGGAGCAGGTTCGGCAGGCGCTCCGGAGGGCCGCGTGAGCACTACGCAGTTCCT
>Ga0111539_10005171_pt1 | contig 16907 bp, 15 predicted proteins | sample RhiMethybrSRZTD1_FD_79667 | JGI IMG/M metagenome (GOLD analysis project Ga0111539, IMG submission 79667) | Populus rhizosphere microbial communities from Tennessee, USA - Rhizosphere MetaG P. TD hybrid SRZTD1 (version 2) (version 2) | ecosystem: Host-associated > Plants > Roots > Rhizosphere >... | reverse complement strand
GATGTCTGCCTGATCACAGGCGAGGACGACTCCCCCGTGCAGACGACCTACGAACAGGAGAAGCGGGGAGCCGAGCGGGGCGGTCGGGTGCTCATCGGCGCCGGCGTCGTCGGCCTGCTGATCGCCGGCGCCGGTTTCGCGGTGGCCACCACGGGGCGCCTCCGGGACCGGCGCGGAGAGCGTGAGCGTCGCGAAGAATGGGCCCGGCGATACGGGCGGAGCGGCCGCGAGGAGCCCGACCAGCCCTAGCCGGGCCTAGCTCGTCCGCGCCGCGAGCACGTCCAGGTAGTGCTGGTTGAACATGATCCCGAGAATGTTGCCGAACGGGTCGACGACGGACGCGGTCACGAAGCCCGGCCCGCGCTCGACCGGCTCGTCGTGGGTGGTGGCGCCGAGCGTGATCAGCCGGTCGAGTTCGGCCCGCACGTCGTCGACGGCCCAGTAGACGATCGCGCCGCCGGGCTTGTCCGGCGCGTCGCCGACCCGGAAGCGGCTGTCGACGATTCCGAACTCGTGCTGGTAGTCGCCGACGCGGAACTCGACGTACGCCGGCGGACCGTCGACCGGGCGGGCGAAGTAGGGCTCGGTCCCGAACACCTGGCTGTACCAGGCGGCGGCGGCCGGTACGTCGTCGGCGAAGAAGCTGACGGTGGTGAGTCCGCGAAACATGTCGGTGTCCCTTCGTTGTTCGTGCCCCGAGCATGCGCCCGCAAAGTGCTCACCAATTGAGCACTTTTCCGGATAGATTCGCCCTATGCGCGCCGACCGGCTCGTGGCCGCCCTGCTGCACATCCAGGCCCGCGGCCGCGTCACCGCGGCGGAACTCGCCGACGAGCTCGAGGTCTCCGTCGCCACCGCCCGCCGCGACCTCGAGGCCCTGTCGGCCGCCGGGATCCCGGTGTACCCGCAGGCCGGGCGCGGCGGCGGCTGGTCGCTGGTCGGCGGCGCGCGCACCGACCTGTCCGGGCTGTCGGCGCCGGAGGCACGGGCACTGTTCCTGCTCGCGGGGCCGGCCGCCGCGGTGTCACCGTCGGCGAAGGCCGCCCTGCGCAAGCTCGTGCGCGCGCTGCCGGCGACCTTCCGCGCCGACGCGCAGGCGGCCGCCGACGCGACGATGATCGACCCGACCCGGTGGGGCGAGCGGGACCGGACCCGGCCGGCGCTCGTCGACTCCCTGCAGGATGCCGTGATCGCGCGGCACAAGGTCCGGCTGACGTACGAGTCAGCCGGCCGGCAGCGGACCGAGCGGCTCGTCGACCCGTGGGGCCTGGTCGACAAGGACGACGTCTGGTACCTCATCGCCGGCACCGAGCGCGGCCAGCGCACGTTCCGGGTCGACCGGATCGTCGCCGCGGAGCCGACGGACCTCGCCGCCGAACGCCCCGACGACTTCGCCCTCGCCGAGGAGTGGCGGCGGGTGGTCGGCGAGGTCGAGCGCAAGCGGTCGCGGACGTGGGCGACCGTGCTGGTCGAGGCGCGGTTCGTATACGTGCTGCGCGACCAGTTCGGCCGGCACTGCGTCGTCGAAGGCGAGCACGCGGACGGGCGCACCCGGGTGCGGCTGGGCGCACCCACCGCGCTGGACATCGCGCGCCATCTCGCCGGCTGGGGCGCGCTGATCGAGGTGCTCGACCCGCCCGAGGTCCGCTCCATCCTCGGCCGTATCGGCGCCGAGCTGGTCGCGCGTTACAACGCCTAGCCTCCGCCGGCGGCTCGCACCAGCAGGTCCGGGTCGCCGGGCTCGGCCGCCGCGGAGGCGTAGGTTCGGTGTCCATGAAGCCGTTCCGGGTCGACGTGCCCGACGCCGCCCTCGACGACCTCCGGCTGCGGCTGGCGCGGGCGCGCTGGCCCGAACCTGCCACCGTTCCCGACTGGAGCCAGGGCGTCCCCGTCGACTGGCTGCGCGCCCTGTGCGACCACTGGGCCACCGGCTACGACTGGCGCCGGCTGGAAGAGCGGCTCAACGCGCTCCCCCAGTTCGTCACCGATCTCGACGGCGTCGACGTGCATCTGATCCACCTGCGCTCACCCGAACCGGGCGCCCTGCCGCTGATCCTCAGCCACGGCTGGCCGGGGTCCATCGTGGAGTTCCTCGACGTGCTCGGCCCGCTGACCGATCCGGTGGCGCACGGCGGTGATGCGGCCGACGCGTTCCACGTCGTGTGCCCGTCGCTGCCCGGCTTCGGGTGGAGCGGCAAGCCGACCGGCACCGGGTGGGGGCCGGCGCGGATCGCGGCGGCGTGGGCCGCCCTGATGGCGGGCCTGGGCTACGACCGGTACGGCGCGCAAGGCGGCGACTGGGGCTCGGCCGTCACCACCAGCCTGGCCGCCCAGTTCCCCGACCGGCTGGCGGGCATCCACCTGAACTACGCGCCGGTCCGACCGTCCTCAATGGACGATCTGACCGAGTACGAGCGGCGCAGCGTCGAGGACGTCGGGTACCACCGGGAATGGGGCATGGGGTACTCGATGCAGCAGGCCACCCGTCCGCAGACCCTGGGCTACGGGCTCGTCGACTCGCCCGTCGGCCAGTGCGCCTGGATCGCCGAGAAGTACTGGGCCTGGACCGACCACGACGGCGACCCGCTCCGCGCGCTGGACCGCGACCGGATGCTCGACAACATCAGCGTGTACTGGCACACGCGGACGGCGGCGTCGTCGGCCCGCATCTACTGGGAGGACGGGTTCGCCCGGCCGTCCAACCGCAACCGGCTGCGCCAGCAGGAGCCGTTGCGGGTGCCGGTCGGCGTGTCGGTCTTCCCGCGCGAGATCATGCGCCCGTCCCGGCGCTGGTGCGAGCAGCACTACCTGGATCTGCGCTTCTACGAGCAGGTGGACCGCGGCGGCCACTTCGCCGCCTGGGAGCAGCCCGACCTGTTCGTCGACCAGGTCCGGAGAGCCTTCCGGCTGATGCGCTGAGCCCGGTTTCCGCGATCTTGGACGTTCATCGGTGCTGGAGCACCGACGGACGTCCAAGATCGCCAAGATCAGGGCGCCGCGCGCAGCGCCGCGGGGGCGTCTGCGGGGACCGTCGGGCTCGCCGGAGGTACCACGGGCACCCGTTCGTAGGGCTCGCCCAGCGGCGGTCGCGGGTCGGGCTCGCCACGGTTGGGCCACATGGACACCGCCCGCTCGGCCTGGGCGGCGATCGTCAGCGACGGGTTCACCCCGAGGTTCGCCGTCACCGCGGCGCCGTCCACGACGTGCAGGCCGGGATGGCCGAAGACCCGGTGGTAGGCGTCGATCACCCCGTCGTCGGCCGAGGCGCCGATCGGGGCGCCGCCGAGGATGTGCGCGGTGAGCGGGATGTCGAACGCCTCGGTGACCGAGCCGCCCGCGATGCCGTCGATCTGCGCGGCGAGCTTGCGGGTGGCCTCGTTGCCGGCCGGGATCCAGGTGGGGCTCGGCTCGCCGTGCCCGGGCCGGCTGCGCAGCCCACCGCCGAACAGGCCGCGCCGGTACCGCGTCGTCAGGGAGTTGTCCAGCGACTGCATGACCAGCGCGATCACCGTCCGCTCGGACCAGCCGCGCACGGACAGCATCGGTAGGTACGTCACCGGCTTGCGCGCGATGGTGCCGAGCAGCCGCAGCGCGCGGCGCGGGCCGCCGTCGACGAGCGCCGTCTGCATCAGCCCCATCGCGTTCGCGCCGCGGCCGTAGCGCACCGGCTCGATGTGCGTGTGCGGATCGGGATGGAAGGAGCTGGTGATCGCCACCCCGTCGGAGTAGTCGAGGCCGCGGCGGCGGGCGCGCTGGCGCGGCACCGACGCCCCGAGGATCGCCTCGGAGTTGGTGCGGGTCAGCTCCCCGACGCGGGGCGACAGGCCGGGCAGGGCGCCGGTCGCGCGCATCTCGTGCAGGAGGCGCTGGGTGCCCAGCGCGCCCGCCGCGAAGATGACCTGATCGGCGACGAAGGTACGCCGCCGGCGGCGCAGCAGCCCGCCGGTGCGCACCGTCGCCACCTCGTAGCCACCGCCGGCGGCCGGGCGCACCGCGACGGCCGTGGTCAGCGGGTGCACCTCGGCACCGGCCCGCTCCGCGAGCCACAGGTAGTTCTTGACGAGGGTGTTCTTCGCGCCGTGCCGGCAGCCGGTCATGCAGCTGCCGCAGTGCGAGCAGCCGGTGCGCTCCGGGCCGGCGCCACCGAAGTACGGGTCGGGCACCGTCTTGCCGGGGGTGCCGAGGAACACGCCCACCGGCGTCGGGTGGAAGGTGTCCCCGACGCCCATCTGGTCGGCCACCGCGCGCATGGCTCGGTCCGCGGCGGTCAGCCGCGGGTATGTGACGACGCCGAGCATGCGCTTCGCCTGGTCGTAGTGCGGCGCGAGTTCGGCCCGCCAGTCGGTGATGCCGCGCCACTGCGGATCGTCGTAGAAGTCGGCGAGCGGTTCGTAGAGCGTGTTGGCGTAGACGAGGCTGCCGCCGCCGACGCCCGCGCCGGAAAGCACGAGCACCTTCGCCTTGGCCCCGCGTTCCGACCGGAGCAGGGTGAGCCGCTGGATGCCGTAGCAGCCCAGCGCCGGCGCCCACAGGAACTTGCGGACCCGCCACGACGTGCGCGGGAACTCGTCGTCGGCGAAGCGGCGGCCGGCCTCCAGCACGGCGACGCGGTACCCCTTCTCCACCAGCCGCAGCGCGGCCACGCTGCCGCCGAACCCCGAGCCGATGATCACCACGTCGTACCGCATGCCCGACATCATTACTCACGGGTAACCCCGCACGAAAGCGGTGGCGCGACGATTTCACCGGCGGCAGACTCAGGCCGCATGGGGGAACCGGCTGTCCACGTCGCCGAGCTGCGCCGGGTCTTCAAGGTGCCCGAGCGCGAGGCGGGCCTGCGCGCGTCGGTGCGCAGCCTCTTCCACCGGCGCCACCGCGAGGTGCGGGCGGTCGACGGCATCTCCTTCGACATCGCGCCGGGCGAGATCGTCGGATTCCTCGGCCCGAACGGCGCCGGCAAGACCACGACGCTGAAGATGCTCGCCGGCCTCCTGCACCCGACCGGCGGCGAGGTGGGCGTGCTCGGCGAGGTGCCGTCCCGCCGCCGGCCGGCGTACCTGCGGCGGATGTCGCTGATCATGGGCAACCGCAACCAGCTGCAGTGGGACCTGCCGGCCACCGACTCGTTCGAGCTGAACCGGGCCATCTACCAGGTGCCGGTCGCCGAGTTCCGGCGCACCCGCGACGAACTGGTCGAGCTGCTCGATCTCGGCGAGCTGGTCACCAAGCCGGTGCGCAACCTGTCGTTGGGCGAGCGGATGAAGGTCGAGCTCGCGGCGGCGCTGCTGCACAGTCCGGAGGTGCTGTTCCTCGACGAGCCGACGCTCGGCCTGGACATCACCATGCAGAAGCGCATCCGCGCGTTCGTGGCCGAGTACAACCGCCGGCACGGCGCGAGTGTCCTGCTGACCAGCCACTACATGGCCGACGTCGAGGCGCTGTGCCAGCGCGTAATCGTCATCGACCACGGAAAGATCCTCTTCGACGGTGACCTCGCCGCCCTGGCCTCGTCGCTGGCCGCGTACAAGGAGGTCGGGGTGACGCTGTCCGGGCCGGACGCCGACCTGTCGGCCTACGGCGAGGTGCGCACCCGCGACGGCGACCGGGTGACGCTGCGGGTGCCGCGCGACCGGACGCCCTCGGTCACGGCTCGGTTGCTCGCCGATCACACCGTGCTGGACCTGACCGTCGAGGACCCGCCGATCGAGGACGTCATCGAACTGCTGCTCGCCAACGTGGAGCCGGCGACATGATCGGTGCCGTTGTCCACCGTGGACGCGCGCTGTTCGACATCTACCGCGCGAACGCCCGGATCACGATGATGAGCCAGTTCCAGTACCGGGCCCGCAACGTGATGACGCTCGTCGGCTTCCTCACCGAGCCGGTGGTGTACCTCGCGGTGTGGACGACCGTCGCTGACGCCAAGGGCGGCTCGGTCGGCGGCTACACGCCCGGCACGCTGGCGGCGTACTTCATCGTGTGGACGCTGGTGCGCAGCATGAACGTCGTGTTCACCCCGTACGGCTTCGAGTGGCGGATCCGCAGCGGGGAGATGTCCGGTGCGCTGCTCCGCCCGACCCACCCGATCCACCACGACCTGGCCGCCTTCGCCGGCTGGAAGGTCGTCTGGTTCGTCATGTGGCTGCCGATCGGTGCCGCCCTCGTGGTGCTGTTCCGGCCGACGCTGCACCCGCAGGCCGTCGAGATCGCGGTCTTCGCCGTCGCGATCTGGGGTGCATACCTGATCCGCTCGCTGTTCCAGTGGCTGATCGGTCTGGTCACGTTCTTCACCACCCGGGTCGCCGCCCTCTTCGAGATCTACATCGTGGCCGAGCTGATGCTCTCCGGCCGGCTGGTCCCGATGTCGCTGATGCCGACGTGGGTCCGGACGGTGTCGAGCTTCACGCCGTTCCCGTGGACGTTCGGGTTCCCGATCGAGGCGCTGGTCGGCCAGCTCGGCACCCGCGCCCTGCTGCTGGGCCTGGCCACCCAGCTGCTGTGGATCGGCATCGGCACGGGCCTGCTGGCGCTCGTGTGGCGGGCCGCCGTGCGCCGGTATGCGGCGGTGGGCAACTGATGCGCATCCTGCGGCTCGCCGCGCTGCATCTGCGGGTCGTCGCGATGTACGAGATGCAGTACCGGGTGAACTTCTTCCTGCAGCTGTTCCAGTCGTTGCTGGCGACCGCGACCGGGCTGGCCGTGCTGGCGCTGGTCTACGGGCAGGTCGACGAGCTGAACGGCTGGACCAGGCCGGAACTGCTCGTGGTGCTGGGCGTGTTCACCGTCCTCGGCGGGTTCGTCCAGGCGCTGGTCAAGCCGGCGTTGGTGCAGTTCATGGACGAGGTCGCCGACGGCAAGCTGGACTACGTGCTCACCAAGCCGGTCGACGCGCAGCTGCTGGTGAGCATCCGCGCGGTGCGGTTCTGGCAGGGCGTCGACGTTGTCGTGGGCACCGTTGTGATGGCGGTCGGCGCGGCGCGCCTGCACCCCGGGCCGGGCTGGCTCGAGGTGAGCGGCTTCCTGGCCGGGCTGGGCCTGGCCGCGGTGATCCTGTACTGCTTCCTGCTGCTGCTCGCGACGAGCGCGTTCTGGTTCCTGCGGGTGGACAGCTTCGTCGAGTCGTTCGACGGCATCTACCAGGCCGGACGCTGGCCCGTCGGCATCTACCCGGGATGGCTGCGGATCGGGTTGACGGTGGTGGTGCCGGTCGGGTTCGCCGTCACCGTGCCGGCGCAGGCGCTGACCGGCCAGCTCGGCTGGCGCACGCTCGCCGGCGCGGCACTGCTCGCTCTCGTGCTTGCCGTGGTGACCCGGGTGTGCTGGCGCCTCGGCCTGCGGCAGTACAGCGGCGCGTCCGCATAGGACGCGGGCCGACGGCGGCCTCAGCTCTGCGGGATGTCCGGCAGCCCGAGGAGGCTGCGCAGCCGGCGCTGGACGGCGCCGTCGTCGTCGTAGTCCGAGTCGTTCCAGGCCTCGTTGAACTCCTCCACCGTGGCGGCGTCGCGCAGCCGGGTCCACAGCTCCTGCATGTGCAGGGCCTTGTCCACCGCCTGCCCGAGTGTGGTGTGCACGTCGGTGTAGAAGTCCTTGTCCGTCGGATAGTTGTTGTCCGGAACCTCGATCGACTTGCGCATCGCGCGGAAGTCCTCGATGAGCGTCCAGTTGGCGGCGGCCATGTCGCTGCCGATGCCCTTGCCCGTCGCCAGCGTCGTGCCGGACTCGATCACCGGGCGGCTCCGGCCCCACACGTCGTTGAAGGCCGCGCTCGCCTTGGCGTGCACCCGGCGATCCGCCCGCAACGTTCGCCTACCCGACATTGACCGGCTTCTGCACTCCCGGATTCGTGCCAGCGTCGCCGTGAGACTGAACCGACGGGGTTGACAACGCTTGTCATGTGCGGGATGAAACGTCTTCGCTTCCTCGTCGCCGCGACGGCGCTGTCCTTGGTTCCGTTGGCCGGCTGCGCGCACAAGCCGAAGGCCGCCGATCCGGCCGCCGCGCCCGCGAGCGACGCTCCACAGCCCGTCGAGTCCACAGTGGACTCGCAGGTCGGTAGCGCGGAGCCCGTGGTGGACAAGGCCCGCCGGGCGCTGGCCGAGCACCTGCCCGACGTCAAGGCCGCCAAGGACGACGGCTTCACGGCGTACAAGACGCGGACCGTCGATGACGCCGCGCACGTGCGCTTCACCCGCACGTACAACGGGTTGCCGGTGCACGGCGGCGACGTCGTGGTCCACACGGACGGCACCGGCGCGTACCGCGGCGTGTCCAACGGCCTCGACCAGCCGCTGCGCCTGTCCACCAAGCCCACCGTCACGGCGACCACCGCCGCGACGACGGCCCGCACCTCCTTCCGCGGCGCGATCGCCCAGGTCGGTAAGCCACGCCTCGTGGTGGACGCCGTCAACGGGCCGGCCCGGCTCGCCTGGGAGACCGTGGTTACCGGCACGGGTCAGGACCGCGTCCCGTCCCGGCTGCACGTGCTGACCGACGCGAAAACCGGGCAGGCGTACCGGTCCTGGGACGAGATCCGCACGATCGCCGCCAAGGGTCGTTCGCTGTACAGCGGTCCGGTATCCATCGACGTGACCCGCAGCGGCACCGCCTTCAAGCTGGTCGACTCGGCCCACGGCAACGGCAGCGTCTGTGACCTGAAGAACCAGGACTCCGGTCCCTGCACGCCGCTGACCGACGCCGACAACACCTGGGGCGACGGCACCACGACCGACCGCGTCAGCGCGGCCGTCGACGCCGCCTACGGCGCCGCCAAGACCTGGGACTACTTCAAGGCCGTCCACGGCCGCGACGGCATCTTCGACAACGGCAAGGGCGTCTTGTCGCGGGTGCACTGGGGCGACGCGCAGGCGAACGCGTTCTGGGACCCCAACGACAAGACGATGACCTACGGCGACGGCATCGGCAACGCCCGCCCGGTCGTCGCGCTCGACGTGGCCGGCCACGAGATGACGCACGGCGTCACGCAGATGAGCGTGCCGGGCGGCCTGGCCGACACCGGCGAGCCGGCTGGCCTCAACGAGGCGACGAGCGACATCTTCGGAACGGCGGTGGAGTTCTACGCGAACAACCCCCTCGACCCGCCGGACTACACCATCGGCGAGAAGGTCGACCTGCGCGGCACCGGCCAGCCGTTGCGGTACATGTACGACCCGTCGCTGGAGGGCGCGCCGAACGGCTGCTGGGCGGCCACGACCAAGACCCTGAACGAGCACGACGCCGCCGGCGTGGCCAACCACTTCTACTTCGCGCTGGCCGAGGGCACCGGTGTGACGAAGTACGGCACCTCGCCGGTGTGCGGTTCGGCGCCCGCGGTCAAGGGGATCGGCCGGGCCAAGGCCGAGAAGATCTGGTACCGGGCGCTGGACGTCTACTTCACGTCGACGACGTCGTACGTCAACACCGCGAACCCCACCAACACGGCGCGGGCCTACACGCTGCGCGCGGCGCAGGACCTGTACGGCCGCTGCAGCACCGAGTACAGGACGGTCCGGGCGGCCTGGACCGCCGTCAACGTGGCCGGCCCGGACACGGCCTGCCCGTAGTCCCACCTCGAAGGGCCGCGGTCGGTTTGTCCGGCCGCGGCTTCGTACACCAGAAACCCGCCCCACGTTCGGCGGGAATGCCGTCTTCTCGCCGGGGATCACCACTGGAACGGTTGACCTCGTACCGATCCAGCCGGATCCGATCCCGAGGAGCATCGACATGCGGCGTCAACTCATCACCCGGCTCGCCGCCGGCGTGCTGCTGCTGGCCGGCCTGACCGCGGGATCCGTCCCCGCGTTCGCCGGTACCGCAGCGCCAGCCTTCAAGATCGCCTGGACACCGTGTGAGGGCGCCCCGACCGTCCAATGTGGCACGTTGCAGGTGCCGCTGGACTGGTCCAAACCGAACGGGCAACGGGTGCCGGTCGCGGTGGCGCGGCATCCGGCCGAGAACCCGGCCGCCCGCATCGGAACGCTGTTCTTCAACCCCGGCGGACCCGGCGACGGCGCCGCCAGGTACATCGTCGGCGCGGAGAACTACTTCTCCTCGACGCTGCGCGCCCGGTTCGACCTGGTGGCCATGGACCCGCGCGGGATGGGGAACAGCGTGCAGGTCCACTGCGGTATGGACTTCTTCACGCCCGACTGGACGCTTTTTCCCCGCTCCGAGGAGCAGTTCCAGCGGATGGTCCGGCACAACCGCGAGTTCGGCGAGAGCTGCCTGCAGCAGACCGGCGCGCTGATGCGCAACATCGATACCAGAACGGTCGCCCGCGACCATGAGGCGCTGCGGATCGCCCTCGGCGTCGACAAGGTCAACTGGCTCGGCGTCTCGTACGGTGCGCAGCTGGCGGCCAACTACGCCAACGAGTTCCCGCGCCACACCCGCGCCATGGTGATCGACGCGGCGCTGGACCACGGCCAGGCGGAGACCGCACAGGCGACCGACGAGATCATGTCCGTGGAGGACGGGTTCAACCGGTTCGCACGCTGGTGCGACACGGCACCGGACTGCGCGCTGCGCGGTCAGGACGTCGCGGCACTCTTCGACGCGCTGGTCGCCCGCGCCGACGCCAACCCCATCCCGGTGGAGGGTTCGCTGCGGCCGGTCACCGGCGAGGACGTCCGGATGGGGACCAAGAGCCTGCTCGCGCTCAAGGATCCGGCCGTGATCGCGCCGGGTGTCTCCTGGGCGATCCTGAGCCAGGCGCTCGCGGCGGCGGTGGCCGGAGACGCCTCGGTGTTCATGCTCTTCCCCGCCGGCGTGCCGTCGAGCGGTCTGGGCGCCATCTCCGCGAACGCCTGCACCGACTACGTACCGCAGGTCGAGACGTGGGCCGAGATGCAGCAGCGGATGCGGTTGGGCCGCCAACTCGCTCCGCACATGCAGGGCGCGTCGGACACCTGGCGGGTCCTCGGTTGCATCGGCTGGCCGGTCAAGGCGACAAACCCGCCGCACGCGCTGGACGTCCGCGGGGTGCCGACGCTGCTGGTGCACGCCGTGCACGATCCGCAGGACCCGTACCGCTGGACGCACAACCTCGCGGCGCAGATTCACGGCAGCGATCTGCTGACCCGTACGGGTGACGGCCACACGTCCTACTTCAACTCGCCGTGCTCCCGTGCCGCGACGGACGGCTACCTCGTCCGCCCGCAGGCGCCCGCCGACCGGGTCTGCGACGAGTAGCGTCTCCGGACACACGATGGCCCCGTCCACTGTGGACGGGGCCATCGTCGTGCCGGTCAGGCGGTCGGCGTCTTGAATACCGGTGCGGGGACTTCCTCGGACGGCATCAGGATCCACAGGATCGGGTAGATGATCAGCTGGCTACCCGGAATGGCAAGCAGGATCAGAATGAACAGCAGCCGGGCCGACCAGGGGTCGAACCCGAACCGGCGACCCAGCCCGGCACACACCCCGCCGAGGACCCTGTCGCCGTTCGGCCGCACCAGCCCCTGGCGCCGCATCGACTCGTGGACGGTTTCCATCTTTCCCATCTCCTTCTCGTGGTGACACATCTAGCGTCGCTCCACGAGACGCCGACGGCATCGGGGCCGGACCCCGTCCGGACCCGGAGGTTCCAACCCCGTACCGCCTCCGGGTCGGTTGCGTCGGGTGGCGGGTCGGCGATGAGCCGGGTGTTCACTATGGAGTGCGGGCCGCCGATGGCAGGGCTCCGTATTTGGCGCGGTACGCGGCGGCGAACCGGCCCAGGTGCGAGAAACCCCACTTCTGCGCGGCCTCGGCCACCGTGGCCGCGCGGCCGGTGCGCAGGTCGTCGTGGGCGCGGGTCAGGCGGAGCCGGCGCAGGTAGACCATCGGTGGCACGCCGACGTGCTGGCGGAAGCCGTCCTGGAGGGTGCGCACGCTCACGCCGGCCAGCGCGGCCAGCGACGCGCTGGTGTGCGGCCGGTCCGGGCCTTCGTGCATGGCGTCGAGCGCGAGCTTGACGTGGCGGGGGCGGCATGATGCGGCCGGCTGGCGCAGCGTATCGGCGTACCGGTGCTCCGACACCAGCAGCAGGCCGGTCACCAGAGCGTGGCACAGCGGCTCGGCCACGATGGGTTGCAGGATCGTCTGGTCGCGGCGGCACAGGGCGTCGGTGAACAGCCGCAGCAGCCGCAGCCAACTGCGGCTCTCCCGGCCGGCCAGCTCCACCACCGGCGCCAGCGCGATCGCCGGCGGAACCGGCCGGTCGAGCAGCAACTCGAGCACGGCGGCCAGCGCCCACGTCTTGATGAGCAGTCCGTGCGCGCGGCTCCATCCGGCGATGGGACCGGTGCGGATGATCGCGTGACCCGCGGGCCGATACACGGCCGCCCGGTTCGGGGTGCTGACCACCTCGCCGCCGTGCTGCTCGACCGACAGCAGGCCGGACGCCGTCAGGCAGATCGCGTAAACGTCGTCGCGCTCCAGGCGGACCGCCATGTCGACGCTGAGTCTGTGCTCGGTGACCTCGATCGGACCCATCAGCAACTGGTCGGCGGCGACGCTGAACGGGTGACCCGGCGCCGCCTCGCCGAGCCCGACGCAGGCGGAGTACTCGTCGGCGTAGAAGGCCCGGACGTCCTCGGCGTCCTCGAACCGGTGGGAGGTGTACTCCGGCGGCTCGGCGACAAGCGGCCCGGTCACGGGATGCGCCCGCGTAGGGTCTGCGCCGGGGTGACGTGGTAGCGGTCCCGATAGGCGGTGGCGAACCGGCCGAGATGGACGAAGCCCCAGCGGCGGGCGACCTCGCTCACCGTGGTGTACCGCGGGTCGCCGGCCACGAGGTCCTCGTGAGCGCGCGCCAACCGGGTACGCCACAGGTACGCCATCGGCGAGGTCTCCAGTCGCTTGCGGAACCCGAGCCGCAGCGCACGCACGCTGATGCCGGCGACGTCCGCGAGCGTCGCCGACGTGTGCGCCGACTCGGGATGCGCCTCGATGGCCTCGACGGCGGCGTTCACCCGCACCGTCGCCCGGCACGCTTCGGCGCTCGTCACGGCCCGGTCCAGCGCGTCGCGGTACTGGTGGTCCATCGCGAGCAGCGTCGCGGTCAGCACGGTCTCCTGCAACGGCCCGGACGCCAGCGGATGGTGCGCGAGCGCATCGGGCTCGGTGATGTCGGCCGCGAGCACGCAGACCAGTTCGGCGAAGCCGCGGCCCGGCTCCCGGGTCAGGTCCAGGCCGATCGGCAGGCGCAGCATCCCGCGCACCGGGGTGTCCAGCAACGACTCCAGGTGCTCCTCGAGCGCCTGCCGTTCGATCTGCACGGTGATCATCCGGCAGTCGGCGCTGGCCCGGTCCAACGCGAGGCCGCCGACCGGACGGAAGACGCTGGCGAGCGCCGTGCTGCCCTGGATCGGGCGCCGACCCTGCCGGGCGAGGAACCCGCCCGATACCGGGACGTTCACGTGGTACGCGTCGAGGTGGTCGCACCGGCCGGTGATCTCGGCGCCGTACTCCACGTCGCCGATCGTCAACGCGCCCATCGTCATGATGTCGAAGCGGGCGGCCAGGTGGCCGGCCGGGTCCAGCAGGCGCATCGACCGCGGCACGAAGAAGTCGCCGCACACCATGCGCGCCTCGTCGAAGTCCGACGTGCGGAACGACGTCGTCGACCCGACACCCGTCCCACGGTCACGGTCACGATCCACGTCTGCCCCACCCGGATAGACGACCGCCAGTCTCCCACACTACGTCCGGACGCGGATCGGTCAACTCACGTGATCCAGGCCCTGCCGGTAGTCTCGGGACCGGAGGTCGGCCAATGACAGAACCAGTGTCCAACGCGGAACTCGCCCGTAGCATCGCCGACAAGTTGGCCGCCGGGGGTGGGGTGCCGGCCCACGTCCACGCCACCACCGGACAGATCTACGCACTGCTCGCCGTCGTCGAACGCCTCGACGCGATCGTCGCACGGCTGGACCGGCTGGACACCCCGATCCCGCTGTCGGCCGTTCACATGTTGGACGAGTCGGCCGGCACCTCTGCCGGCAGCATCGGCGCGCCGGTCGACGGCTCGTCGGCCCGGCAGGACAGCCCGACCGTGTAAGCGGTCATCGACAGCGACCCGTAGGCGTAGCCGTCCACGAGCACCTCCGGCCGGTGGTCGCCGTCGCCGACCCAGGTGGGGTGCACGCCGTCGCTGATCTCCTCGGCCAACTCGGGCAGGCCGGGCGCCGGGTACCGCAGGTCGAACAGCTCGCGCGGGGGCGCGGCACCGCGCGGCCGACCTACCGAGTACGCCGCCGGCGCGGCCGCACGAGGCGAACCGGGCCGGCTGGGGGTGGGTCACGGCCCGGTTCGACTCGCTCCTATCCGGTAAGGCTCTTACCCGGTGAGGTGAGTGGCGTACGCCTGCGCGGTGAAGAACTCCGGCAGGTAGGTCCGCAGCGTGATCTCGGCGAACAGGTCGCGGGCCCGCAGCAGGTCGGTGTCGTCGTCGCCCTCGGACTCGATCGCCGCGAACTCCTCGGCGAGCAGCTTGTCGACGAGTTCGCGGTCGATCGCCCGCCCGTCGGCGAGCCGGACACCGTGGCGCAGCCACTGCCACACCTGGCATCGCGCGATCTCGGCCGTGGCGGCATCCTCCATCAGGTCGAAGATGGCGACCGCGCCGGTGCCGCCGAGCCAGGCCCGCAGGTAGCGCAGGGCGACGGCGATGTTGTTGCGCAGACCCACCTCGGTCACCTCGCCGCCGGCGCTGGCGAAGTCGGTCAGGTCCGCGGCGGTCACCACGACGTCGTCGCGGCGCCGTTCGTGCTGGTGCGGCCGCTCCCCCAGGTGCCGGTCGAACACCTGACGGCAGACGGGCACCAGTGCCGGGTGTGCCACCCACGACCCGTCGAAGCCGGCCGACGCCTCCCGCTCCTTGTCGACGCGCACGTGCGCGAACGCGCGATCGTTGATCGCCGGGTCGCGGCTCGGGATGAACGCGGCCATCCCGCCGATCGCGTGCGCGCCGCGCCGGTGACAGGTGCGCACCAGCAGGTCGGTGTAGGCGCGCATGAACGGCACGGTCATCCGCACGTGCGCCCGGTCGGGTAGCACGAACCCCGGTTGGCGGCCGAACGTCTTGATGATGCTGAAGATGTAGTCCCACCGGCCGGCGTTGAGGCCCGCGCTGTGCTCGCGCAGCTCGTGGAGGATCTCCTCCATCTCGAACGCCGCGGTGATGGTCTCGATCAGCACGGTGGCCCGGATCGTGCCCATCGGCAGGCCCAGCAGTTCCTGGGCGTAGCAGAACACGTCGTTCCACAGTCGGGCCTCGAGGTGGCCTTCCAGCTTCGGCAGGTAGAAGTACGGCCCGGAGCCGCGATCGAGCTGCGGGCGGGCGCAGTGGAACAGGTACAGGCCGAAGTCGACAAGTGCGGCCGGGATCGGATGCCCGTCGACGACGAGGTGCTTCTCGACCAGGTGCCACCCGCGCGGCCGGACCACGATGGTCGCCGGGTCGCCGCCGACCCGGTAGCGCTTCCCGGCCCCGGCGGTGAAATCGAGCCGACCGGCGATGGCGTCGCTCAGGTTGAGCTGTCCGCCGATCACGTTGCCCCAGGTGGGCGACGTCGCGTCCTCGAAGTCGGCGAGCCACACCTTCGCGCCCGAGTTGAGCGCGTTGACAGTCATCGTCCGCTGGGGCGGGCCGGTGATCTCGACCCGACGGTCCTCGAGGCCCGCCGCAGGCGGCGCGACCCGCCACGTCGGGTCGTCGCGGATGGCGGACGTCTGCGGCAGGAAGTCGAGCCGCTCGGCGCCCGACGCGAGCCGCAGCCGCCGTCGACGGCGCCGCTCCAGCAGGTCGACGCGGGCGCCGGCGAAGCGGCGGTCGAGGGCGGCGAGAAACTCCAGCGCGTCCGGGATGAGCACCTCGTCCTGACGGTGCACCGGCTCACCGCGAACCTGAACCGGACTCATGACCGCGCTCCGGCGAACTGGGCGTGCTCGGTCGAGTCGCGCATGGCGACCGTGTCGCTCTGCGGGTTGATGGTGGTGCTGACGAGGTCGAAGTAGCCGGTGCCGACCTCGCGCTGGTGCCTGGTCGCGGTGTAGCCGTCGGCCTCCGCGGCGAACTCGCGCTCCTGCAGCTCCACGTACGCGGTCATGCCGTCTTCGGCGTACCCGCGGGCGAGGTCGAACATCGAGTGGTTCAGGGCGTGGAAGCCGGCCAGCGTGATGAACTGGAACTTGTACCCCATGTGGCCCAGTTCGCGCTGGAACTTGGCGATCGTGGCGTCGTCGAGGTGCCGCTTCCAGTTGAACGACGGCGAGCAGTTGTAGGCGAGCAGCTGGTCGGGGTACTCGTTCTTGATCGCCTCGGCGAACGTGCGGGCGACGTCGAGGTCGGGCGTCGCGGTCTCCATCCACAGCAGGTCGGCGTGCGGCGCGTAGGCCAGGCCGCGGGTGATGCACGGCTCGATGCCGGCCCGCACCCGGTAGAAGCCCTCGGCGGTGCGATCGCCGGTGAGATAGGGGCGGTCGCGCTCGTCGAGGTCGCCGGTGATCAGTGTGGCGGCCTGGGCGTCGGTGCGCGCCACGATGACGCTCGGCACGCCGGCGACGTCGGCCGCGAGCCGGGCCGCGTTCAGCGTGCGGACGTGCTGGCCGGTCGGGACGAGCACCTTGCCGCCGAGGTGGCCGCACTTCTTCTCCGACGCCAGCTGGTCCTCCCAGTGCACGCCGGCCGCACCCGCGGCGATCATGCCGCGCATCAGCTCGAAGGCGTTGAGGACGCCACCGAAGCCGGCCTCCGCGTCGGCGACGATCGGCACCAGCCAGTCCGGCGGCGCGTCGGCCGCTTCTTCGGCCCAGGTGATCTGGTCGGCCCGCAGCAACGCGTTGTTGATGCGGCGCACCACCTGCGGCACCGAGTTCGCCGGGTAGAGGCTCTGGTCGGGGTAGGTGTGCCCGGCGAGGTTGGCGTC
>Ga0111539_10005170_pt1 | contig 16909 bp, 13 predicted proteins | sample RhiMethybrSRZTD1_FD_79667 | JGI IMG/M metagenome (GOLD analysis project Ga0111539, IMG submission 79667) | Populus rhizosphere microbial communities from Tennessee, USA - Rhizosphere MetaG P. TD hybrid SRZTD1 (version 2) (version 2) | ecosystem: Host-associated > Plants > Roots > Rhizosphere >... | reverse complement strand
TCGCGCTCGGTCTTCCTGCCGCGGATCAGCATGCTGCTGCTCGGGGCGTTCGCCGTGTCGGCGCTGCTGCTCGCGGTGGTCGGCATCTACGGCGTCGTCTCATACAGCGTCACCCAGCGAACGCGGGAGCTCGGCGTCCGGATGGCGCTGGGCGCGGATGCGCCGGCGACGCTGAGGCTGGTTCTCGGGAAGAGCATGCTGCTGGTCGCCGGGGGCACCGTCTGCGGCCTGCTCGCCTCCTTCGCCCTGACCCGAGCCATGGCCGGGCTGCTCTACGACGTCAGCCCGCTCGATCCGATCGTCTTCGCCGCGGTGTCGATGCTGCTCGCCACCGCCGGCTTCGTCGCCAGCCTGATCCCCGCGCGCCGCGCCACGCGGGTGGATCCGATCGTCGCGCTGCGCGTTCCGTGACGCGCGGCGAGGGCGGGGTGGGGCAGGCCGGGCAGGTGAGGCGGGTAGGGAAAACGCTTGTCTTCTCTTGCCAGCGTACGGCGTGAACTTTTACCTGAAGCGCCGAAGCCAAGACCCACCCGCCCCACCTGCCCTACCCGCCCTACGCGCCCACGTGTAGGACAGTTCTTGTAGGACAGCGTTTGCCCGGTGCCCTTCCCATGTCAGTATTCCGCGAAGGCGTCGTCCGGGTAGCAATACAGCCAGCGCTCCCCAGGCTCGGCTGACGCCACGACCGGATGGGTCGTCGCTCGCGCGTGTTTGGTCGCGTGCTTGTTCGGCGAGGAATCGCAGCAGAGCGTCACGCCGCAGGTCTGGCAGGTGCGCAGATGCACCCAATTCGAACCAATCTTGACGCACTCTTCGCAGGCGCGCTGACGGGCATGAACGACGGACTCGATCTGGTCGATGTGAGCGCAGGCGCTCGGCATTGGCGCTTCCTCCCGTGAGCGATAGTTTCCTACACTCCGGTGAAAACGCCGTGAGCGATCGCGAGGCGCTCGAAGAAACGATCGCTCTGTTGAAGGCGACGCTCGAGTCGACGCACGACGGCATACTCGTCGTCGACCTGAAGCGGCGCATCCTGTTCTACAACCGCCAGTACCTGAAGATGTTCGGGATGACGGCCGAGGAGCTCGAGCGAGGCGGCCTCGAGCTGATGCTGAAGCGGATGCACCGCGAGCTCGAGGACCGCGACCTGGCGCGGCTGACGGAGCGCGAGCTACGCGGCGAGCCGGCGGCGGAGCGCCTCGACGTGCTGCGGTTCAAGGACGGCCGCGTCTACGAGCGCTACGTGGCGCCGCACCGCATCGGCGGGCGAACGGTGGGCCGGGTGGCGAGCTTCCGCGACATCGGCCCGTCGGTGCACACGGCGCAGGCGCTCGAACAGCATCGGACCTTCCTGGAGCAGGCCCAGGAAGTCGCCCACATCGGCAGCTGGGTCGCCGAGCTCGACGGTTCGAACCGGCTCGGATGGTCGGCGGAGTCGCATCGCATCTTCGGCGTCACGCTCGGCGCGTTCGATGGCACGGTCGACGCTTTCTTCGCGCTCGTCCACCCCGACGATCGCGAGAACGTCCGCGCCGCGTCGACCGCCGCGGTCGAGACCGGCGCACCCTACGACATCGTCCACCGCGTGCTGCGCGAGGACGGCAACGTCCGGTGGGTGCACGAGCAGGCCAAGATCCTGCGCGACAGCAAGGGCACGCCGATCCGGATGATCGGCACAGTGCAGGACATCACCGCGCGCCGGCTGCTCGAGGATCAGCTGCGCCAGTCGCAGAAAATGGAAGCGATTGGCCGGCTCGCCGGCGGCATCGCCCACGATCTGAACAACGCGCTCACCGCGATTGCCGGCTACGCCGAGCTGGCGCTCAACGAGGTGAAGCAGGGGCATCCGGCGCGGCCGGACGTCGAGGAGATCCGCCGCGCTGCCGAACGCGCCGGCTCGGTCACCCGCCAGCTGCTCGCCTTCAGCCGGAAGCAGCTGCTCGAGCCGCGCATCTTCGACATCAACGACACGATCACCGGGATCGCGCGGCTGCTGTCGCGGCTGCTCGGCGCCGACATCCACGTGCAGACGCGGCTGTCGGAGAAGGCGCTGACCGTGCTCGGCGACCCCGGCCAGGTCGAGCAGGCGGTCATCAACCTGGCGCTGAACGCGCGCGACGCGATGCCGGACGGCGGCCTCCTGGTCCTGACGACGACGATGGAGGGGGTGGACGAGGAGATGGCGCGCAACCACGTGCCGATGCCGCCGGGCACCTACGTGGTGCTGACCGCCACCGACACCGGCCACGGCATGCCGCGCGAAACGCAGGCGCGGATCTTCGAGCCGTTCTTCACGACCAAGGATGTCGGCAAAGGCACCGGCCTCGGCCTGTCGATGGTCTACGGCACGCTGAAGCAGATTGGCGGCTTCATCTTCGTCGAGAGCGAAGTCGGCCGCGGCACCACCTTCAAGCTCTACTTCCCGCCGGCGGTCAAGCCGGCGGCCCCGGCGCCGCCGCCCGCGGCGCGCGAGGATCACCCGACCGGCACCGAAACGCTGCTGGTGGTCGAGGACGAGACCGCGGTGCGCAACCTCGTCGCGTCGGCGCTGCGGCACGACGGCTATCAGCTGCTGCTGGCGAGCTCGGCGGAGGAAGCGCTGAAGGTGGTCGAGGCGCACAGCGGGAGGATCGATCTGCTGCTGACCGACGCGATCATGCCCGGCCAGAGCGGCCTCGAGCTCGCCAACATGATGGTGGCGAAGCAGCCAGGGCTGCCGGTGATCGTGATGTCGGGGTACACCGAGGAGAACCTCTCGATCTCCGGCCTGACCGAGCGACCGGCTCTCCTGCAGAAGCCGTTCACGCCACGAGACCTTCGCCGCCGGATCAGAGAAGTCCTGGATCGCTGATCTCCTCGCGGCGCCCGTGAAACCGCAGAGCGCGCGGAGACCGAAGAGTATGTTTTGTACTTTCTTGCTCTGCGAGCTCTGCGTGCTCCGCGGTTAGGCTGTCGCCGCTATAGAGGGCTGCCGTCGCTAACGGGTCAGCGGCGGCAGCTGCGGCTTTGCTCCATCGGGTAAAGGCGTGCGGGCGGTGTTCATCACCATGGCGAGCAGGGTGTAATACCCGGTGATGCCCATCACATCGATGATTCCCTGCTCGCCGATGGCCTTTACCGCCTTTGCGTAGGTGGCATCGCTGACCGACTGGTTCTTTTGAATCTCGTCGAACAGCGAGAACACGACCGTCTCGTCCTCGGCCATCCCGTCGGGCCGACGCCCCTCGGCCACTGCTTTGACGATCGTTTCCTTCAGCCCGCCTTTGACCGCCAGCGGCGCGTGCGCGTTCCACTCGTACTGCTGAGTCCAGCGCCGCGCGGTGAGGAGGATCACGAACTCGCTCAGCCGCGGCGGCAGCGAGCTGCGGAAGCGCAGGTAGTCGCCCATCGCCCGCGCGCGCGTCATCACTTCCGGGCTGCGCAGCAGCGGCACGAACGGACCGGAGATGTCGGCCGAGCGCGCGGCCTTGAACTCTTCAATGGCCTTCCTTTGCGCCTCGGTGAGCTTGTCGGCGGGAATCGGCGGCATGCGATCCTGCGCGGCAACGGGGCCCGGCGCGCCGAACGCGGCGGCCAGCGCGACAAACAGCATGAACGGTCGCATACGTGGTCTCCTCAGAAGCAAGCGGTTCTGGGTTCAGCGTTCGGGGTTCAGGGTTCGCTTGGCGTCGAACCCAGAACCCTGAACCCGCTCCGGCCTCCCTCGACGAAGTTGGATGATAATTCAAAGTTCTATGGCGGTGACACCTCCCCGCCGGCCGCCGGCGCCGGCTGCGGCCGCGTCGCCGGACGCCGGCGATCTGCTGCAGATCCTGGTGTTCCGCAAGACGCTGACGCGCGAGCAGGCCGAGCGCGTGCGCCGGCAGTCGCGCGGCAGCGCGATGCCGCTCGTCCAGACCATCGTCAAGCTGGGGATGGCCACCGAGGCGCAGGTCGGCGAGGCGCTCGCCGCCTTCGCCGGCCTCCGCTTCGTGCGCCTCAACCCGCTCGAGCTCGATCTCGAGGTCGTCACCGGCGCCCTGTCGGGGCCGTTCGCGCGCAAGCACGGCATCGTCGCGATCGCGAAGAGCGACGACAAGCTCACCGTCGCCGTCCACGATCCGTTCGCGCCGTTTCCCGCCGACGACATCAAGCAGGCCACCGGGCTGGCCGAGATCGAGCGGGTGGTGGCGACGCGGTCGGACATCGACGCCGTCAACCGCGGCTTCTACGAGCTCAAGACCAGCCTCAAGACCGCCGAGAAGCAGCTCTCGGCGAAGTCGATCTCCGCCTTCGAGCTCGGCAACCAGGAGTACCTCTCGACCGAAGCCGAGGAGCTCGACCCGGCGGCAGGCCCGGTGGTGAAGGCGCTCGACCACCTGCTCGGCTACGCGTTCGAGCAGCGCGCCTCGGACATCCACTTCGAGCCGAAGCGCAACGTGACGCTGGTGCGGCTGCGGATCGACGGCATGCTCCACGACGTCCACGTGGTGCCGAAGATCGTCTACCAGGCCATCGTCTCGCGCATCAAGCTGCTGTCCGGGTGCAACATCGCCGAGAAACGCCGGCCGCAGGACGGCCGCATCAAGCGCGACCACGGCGGCCACGAGGTCGAGCTGCGCGTCTCGACGATGCCGACGGCGTTCGGCGAGAAGGCGGTGCTGCGCATCTTCGATCCCGACGTGCTGCTGAAGAAGGTGGATGCGCTCGGCTTCTCGGCCGCCGACCTGCCCAAGTTCAACAGCTTCCTCACCCACACTCACGGCATCATCCTGGTCACCGGCCCGACCGGCAGCGGCAAGACGACGACGCTGTATTCGGTGCTGAAGCAGCTGTCGAAGCCGGAGCTGAACATCGTCACCATCGAGGATCCGATCGAGATGGTGCAGGAGGAGTTCAACCAGGTCGCGGTCAAGCCGGCGATCGACCTCACCTTCGCCAACGCGCTGCGCACCGTGCTGCGGCAGGACCCCGACATCATCATGGTCGGCGAGATCCGCGATCGCGAGACCGCCGAGCACGCGGTGCAGGCGGCGCTGACCGGGCACCTGGTGCTGTCGACGCTGCACACCAACGACGCGCCTTCGTCGGTGACCCGCCTGCTCGACCTCGGCATCCCGCACTTTCTCATCCTGTCGACGGTCATCGGCATCGTCGCGCAGCGGCTGGTGCGGGTGAACTGCAGCCATTGCGGCGAGCTTCACTCGCCGACGCTGGAGGAGGCGGCGGCGCTCGGCATTCCGTCGGGCGAGAGCGAGGCGCACAAAGTGCGGCGCGGCGCCGGCTGCCTGCAGTGCCGCCAGACCGGCTACGCCGGCCGCGACGGCGTCTTCCAGGTGATGCCGATCTCGGAGCGGCTGCGCGGCCTGATCGCGAAGCAGACCAGCTCGGTGACGCTGCTCGAGGCCGCGCGCGAGGAAGGGATGCGGACGCTGCGCGAAGCGGCGATCGAGAAGGTGCACCAGGGCGTCACCACGGTCGCCGAGATGATCCGCGTGACGAGCTCCTGATCGTGGCGCCGATGATCGCCGGCGCGGTGCTGCTGGCGCTCGTGCTCGTGGCGCGCGGCGCGACCGCCAACCGCTACGTCCGCGGCCGCCTCTGGATCTCGTTCCTGCTGCTCGCCGGCTACACCCTGGCCGCCGGCCTGCTGGCGTCGAACCGGCTGCCGCCGTCGGTCGCCGCGCAGGTTCGCGTCGTCGCGGCGCTGCTGCTGGCCGTCGGCGTCGTCAACGCGGTGGTCGCGCTGGCGGTCAACCCGTGGCGGGTCGACCGCATCCCCGAGCGCTTTCCGCGGATCGTCCAGGACACCATCGTCATCGCGCTGGTCGGGCTGGCGGCGATGCTGTTCATGCCCGACAAGATCGTCGCCACCACGGCGGTTGGCGCGGTGGTGATCGGCTTCGCGCTGCAGGACACGCTGGGGAATCTGTTCGCCGGCCTCGCGATCCAGATCGAGAAGCCGTTTCGCGTCGGGCACTGGGTGACGATTGGCGGCAAGGACGGAATGGTCAGCGAGATCACCTGGCGCGCGACCAAGATTCGCACCAAGGCCGGCAACTTCGTCGTCGTGCCGAACAGCGTCCTGTCGCGCGACACGATCACCAACTACTCCGAGCCGACGCTCGACACCCGGGTCGAGGTGGAGGTCGGCGCCAGCTACGACGCGCCGCCGAACGAGGTGAAGCAGGTGATGCTGGCCGCGCTCGAGGGCGAGCCGCTGATCGCGCCGGAGCCGAGGCCGGAGGTGCTGCTGGTCGACTTCGCGGCGTCGGCGATCACCTATCGCGTGCGCGTGTGGACGACCGACTTCGCCGCCGACGAGCGGGTGCGCGATCGCATCCGCTCGCGCATCTACTACGCGTTCCGCCGGAGCGGCATCACCATCCCCTACCCGGTGCAGGTGCAGATCGAAGCGGAGAGCGCCGCCCCGCCAGCCGGCGACGCGACGCGAGCGCGACCTTTCGATCAGGTGGAGATTCTGGCCGGGCTGACCGACGACCAGCGCGCCCGCCTGGCGGCGGCCGCGCGGCCGGTGCTGTTTGCCGCCGGCGAGACCATCGTCAAAGAGGGCGGCGCCGGCGCGTCGATGTTCGTGCTGGTCGCCGGCGAAGCCTCGGTGCGCCTGGCGGAGACCGAGGGCGAGGTCGCGCGGCTGCGCGAGGGCGCGGTGTTCGGCGAGATGTCGCTGCTGACCGGCGACGCGCGCAGCGCGACCGTCGTCGCCGAACAGGATTGCCAACTTTTGGAGATCGGCGCCGACGCCTTCAGGCGCGTCGTCCTCACCGACGCCGCGATCGTCGAGCGGATCGCGTCAGCCGTCGCCACCCGGCGTGCCGAGCTCGAACAGCACCGGGCGACCCGGGCGCACGCGATGACAGTCGACGATTCACCCCAGACCCTGGCCGCCCGCGTTCGGAAATTCCTCGGCCTGCCTTAACGCTCCCGTCGGCTGGCAGAGCCGACCGACAGCCCCTGAACGCCGGAGACCACGAAGCCGCGAAGGGCACGAAGAACACGAAGAAGACAGTTGAGCCGCGCGACGATCGGGGCGCGACGGGCCCGCGAAGCGGGCCGCGAGACGTAAAGGCGGGACGAAAACGCAAACCTCTGGGCCCACGTGGTTTGTGTTTTCATCCCGCCTTTGCGTCTCGCACGCCGGCCGGCTCCGCCGGCCGCCGTCGCGCTCTGCACGTCGCGTCCAGCGCTTTGCGGGCTTCGCGGGCTTTGCGTTCTTCAGCTCGATGGCAGCGTGCCGGTGAACACTGCCGGGAAAGCACCCGATCCCACGGTGCGCACGCTGTTCTGCGTGCTCCGCGGGTTCTGCGTTATTCGTCGCCCGTCAGGCGAGCGCTTTTTGAAACGCCGCGAGCTCGCTGTCTGAAATCGCCGGGACCCGCACGACCGCCGGGTTGCCGCCGCCTTTCGCCGCACGATCGGGGCCAACGCCGCGCGATCCGCCCGACGCGGTGACCTGCGCCGACTGCTTCTCGGGCGCCACCGCCTGCTTGAGCGCGCCGATGCCGAAGCCCTTTTTCGGCGCCTCGGCGTTCTTGTCCTTGTCTTTCTCTTTGTCCTTGCTCTTGTCGGCGGCGGTCGATCCGGTCAGGCCGGACGAGCCCTGCTCGACGGCCGCAATCGCCGTGATCGGCACCGCCGTGTACCTGATGTTCTGCTTGTAGCGCGCCTCGCCGCTCGCGCCCCTGGCTCCTCCGGCCGACGCGCGCACCTTGTCGATGCGTTCCTTCGTTTCCGGGTGCGACGCAAACAGGCCGTTGCGCTCCGGCTGATCCTTGTTGCGCTCGTCGAGCCGGCTCAGGAAATCGGCGAGCGTGCCGGCGGCGTAGCCGCTCTTCTGCGTGTAGGCGACGGAGGCGCGGTCGGCATCGAGCTCATCGCCGCGATCGAACGCGTTCTCCAGCACGACCTCGTAGGCCTTGTTGGTGATCTCGTCGAGGAGCTTGCTTCGATTCGCCGTCGTCGCCTGCGTGCCGAGCTGGACGGCGCGGCTCTTCCGGATGGCGTTGACGGCGTGCTTGTGCGCCACGTGGCCGACTTCGTGGGCGAGCACGCCGGCGAGCTCGGCCTCGCTGCGAATCAGCCCGAGCGCGCCGCGGGTAATGTGCACGATGCCGCCCGGCGCGGCGAAGGCATTGACGCCGTCGGTGTCGAGCACGACGAAGGTCCACGGGATGCGCGGCCGCTCGGACGCGCGCGCCACGCTCAGGCCGACCAGGGTGACGTACTTGTGCACCGCCGGATCCTGCACGACGCCGAAGCGGGTGCGGATTCTGGTGCTGACGTCCTCGCCAATCCGCCGCTCCTCGTCTTCCGTGACGGCGAGCTCCTCGACCTTCTGCTTCTGCTCCTGGATCTTTTTGGCCTTGTCGAGAATGCCGCCGAGTTGCGCGAACGCGGGCGAGCAGAACGACGCGAAGATGAGTACGAAGAACAGTTTTGTCATGTCCGTGCCTCGACGCGGGCAGCTGCGGTACTGGTGCGCCCGGTCAACTCGAAGATTGCTACCGGCTCGGTCTTGCCTTTGACGACTACTTCTCCGAGGGGGCGGATGAGGTACCGCCCGTCGAGGGCGGCGCGCGTCGTCTCACTGATGATAATCCTGGTGCCGTACTCCTTGTTCAGGCTTTCGAGGCGCGAGCCGAGGTTCACGGCATCGCCGATGACTGTATAGGACATGATGGCCTCCGAGCCGATGTTGCCGGCAATCATCGGCCCGGTGTTGATGCCGATGCCGATGTCGAGCGGCTCGCGTCCCTCCGCCTGCCAGCGCGCGTTCAGCTCATGCAGCGCGTCGACCATGTCGAGCGCAGCTTCGACCGCGTGCCCGGCGTGCCCCGCATCGTCGAGCGGCGCGCCGAACAGCGCCATCACCATGTCGCCGACGAATTTGTCGATCGTGCCCTTGTGCCGGAAGACGATGGCGACCATGCGGGTGAAGTACTCGTTGAGCATGGCGACGATCGCTTCCGGCTCGCCGCGCTCGGTCAGCGTCGTGAAGCCGCGGATGTCGGAGAAGAGCACCGTCATCTGGCGGCGGTGGCCGCCGAGCCGCGCCCGGGACGGATCGGCCACCAGCTGCGCGAACACGTCGCGCGACACGTACTGGCCGAACAGCTTCTTCATCTGCCGCTTCTCGCGCCCTTCGACGAAGTACTGGTAGGCGACGCCGCCGAACAGCGCGAACGATGCCGCCAGCACCGGCTGCGTCATGTTCAGCCAGTAGCCGCCGGCGAACGCCCGCGTGGCGACCCACGCGAAGAGCGCGATCGCGATTGCGGCGGCGGCCGCCGCCCACCACGCCGGCAGGATCGCCGCGACGAGGCCAATCAGCACCGCCATCGCCACCACCGTCGTCACGCGAACCGCCGCACGCGCCTGCTCGATGGAACGGCCCGACAGCACGTCGTCGGCAACCGCGGCGTGAATGTTGATGCCGGGCATGCGGCCGTTGGCGAACGGCGTCTCGAACACGTCGAAGAGGCCCGACGCGGTCGTCCCGACGAACACCATCCGGTCGCGGAAGAGCGCCGGGTCGACAGCTGGCTTGCGGTGGTTGAGGATTTCCTGCTCGGCAGCGACGAGGTCGAAGAAGGAATAGGTCTGGTAGGTCCTGCGCTGGAGATCGTCGAGCAGCGCCGGGCCCCGGAAATGAATCAGCCCCCACTGATAGCGCTCGCTGCCGTCGGCGCTCCGGACGCGGCGCCACTCGAGCGGCAGCCGGCGATCGCCCACGATCAGGCGCCCGTCCTCGATGCGCACATCGCGCGGCGCGATGCCGGCGGCGCGCACCGCCGCCGCCAGGCCGAGCGAGGGAATGAGGGTCGACTGCGCGCGCGCAAACGGCACGGTGTGGCGCAGCGGGCCGTCGGGGTCGAGGACGAAGAAGTTGTGGCCGAGCGCGACCCCGGCCGGCGCCAGCGCGGGAAACGGCGGATAGATGACGCGGCGCTCGACCGCGCCGGGGGCGTCGAAGGTGAAGCCGGTGGCTGGCAGGCCCGAGCTTTCGCCGGCCTGCGCGTTGTACGTCGCATCGGCGAGCAGGATCACGTTGCCGGCGGCCTTCACCGAGTCGACCAGCGCCTGGTCCGATTCGGCGCCCGACATCGTGCCGCCGCCAAAATCGAAGCCGCGGCGGGTGTCGGCCTCGGCGAAATTGACGTCGTAGGCCACCAGCTTCGCCGGCGCCCGCGCCAGGTAGTCGACGAGCATCGAGTGGACGACGCGCGGCCAGGGCCAGCGGCCGGCGTACGGCTGCAGGTTGCGGAGCGAGTATTCGTCGATTTCGACGAGGGCGATGTCTTTCCTCGCCTCGTCCGGGCGCGCGGTTTGCGTCAGCCGCCAGTCGTAGGTCTTGAGCTCGATGGTCTGCAGCGGTTGGCGGCCGCTGCCCTGCGCGAGGGCGCTGGAGGCCAGATCGGCGCCGAGCACGGCCGCGCCCGACGCCAGACCGACGAGGAGACCCGCCACGCCTCTCACGCGCCGAGTATAATCGCTGCCTCGAAAGGGATTGCCTTGAAGCACTTGCAGAGGATGGCCGCACTCGTCGCCGGGCTCGCCGCCGCCGGCACGATTCTGGCCGCGGCCGATCGCATCTACACGCTGCCCGATCCGTCTGCCGAGCTCAAGCGGCTCTTCCCGCAGGCGGCCGCGTTCTCGCCGCTCGGCGGGCAGCCGCTGCACTTCAAGGCGTTCGCCGCCGACCCGAAGGCCAATCCTTCAGCGGCGCCGATGGGCATCGCGTTCTGGACGACGGATCTCGTGCCGAACGAGCACGGCTACCACGGCCCGATTCACATCCTGGTCGGGATGGACATGACCGGCGTCCTCACCGGCGTGATCGTGACCTACGATTCGGAGCCCTACGGCTACTTCTCGGTGCAGCCGCCGAAGTTCGCGTCGCAGTTCAAGGGGAAGAACATCCGCGACCCGTTCCGGGTCGGCGGCGACGTCGACGCCGTCTCGCGCGCCTCGATCACGATCAACAGCGCGGCGCGGGCGATCCGGGACAGCTCGCGCATGGTCGCGAAGCAGCTGCTGCCGCCCGAGGTCACGAAGTAAGTGGACCCCTTCGCCGAGACCTGGGGCGAAATCCTTCGCCCGCAAGCGGTCGATCTGACCCTCTTCGCGGCGTTCCTGGCGCTGGCGCTGGTCAGCTTCTTTCGCAAGAGCGTGCCGCTCAAGTACGTCACGTTCATCGCCGCCGTCGGCTATCTCGGCTTCTGGAAGAGCACGCTGCTCTCAGTGACCGACATCTTCCGGGTCGCCGACCTCAGCCTGCCGATCTTCAAATACAACCTCGCGTGGTATCTCTTCGCCGGGTTTGCGATGGCGTCGACCGTGTTGTGGGGACGGCTGTACTGCGGCCGCATCTGCGCCTACGGGGCGCTGACGCAGCTGCTCGATCCGATCGTGCCGCGAAGGATGCGGGTCGAGATCCCGGTGCGGATCGAGAAGCACGCCAACCTGGTCAAGTACGGCGTCCTGGTCGTCGTGCTCGCCTACTTCTTCGCCACGCGCGACGTCGGCATCTACCGCTTCGTCGAACCGTTCTGGATGTTCGGGCTGTTCGGGACGACCGGGATGTGGATCGGCGTCGCCGTGCTGCTCATCGCCACGGTCTTCGTCCGCAACCTCTACTGCCGCTTCCTCTGCCCGGTCGGCGCGATGCTCGGCATCCTGTCGAACCTGACCGTGTTCCGCATCAAGCGCTGGGCGGAGTGCAACAGCTGCAAGATCTGCGAGAAGACCTGCGAGTGGGGCGCGATCCGCGGGCCGAGGATCGTGAAGAGCGAGTGCGTGCGGTGCGACGACTGCGAGCGCCTCTACATGGACCAGCAGAAGTGCCCGCACTGGATCATCCTCCGGCGCAAGGGGAACACCTTCATCTCTTCGGCCGCCCGCTGAACCACGAAGAGCACGAAGGCGTCAAAAGCCGCGTCTCCACGAAGTTCACGAAAAAGACAAAACGCAGAGCACGCTGAGCCCGCAGAGATCGCAAAGTCTGTCTTCTTCGTGACCTTCGTGGGCTTTTCGTGTCCTTCGTGGTTCCGGAGGTCAGGGGCTGGCGGTGGGCTGAGCGATCAGCACGAATTTGTCCCGAAGCCCGGAGGAGACCAGCACTTCGTTGCTCGCTGACACGATGACGCCCTCGACGTCCGGCAGTCTCTCGACGAGCGCCATGCCTTGCTCCGGGCCGAGCAGGAACACGCCGGTGGACAGCCCGTCCGCCACCAGCGGGCTGTCGGCGACGATCGTCACGCTGCGGCACAGGCGTGCGGGCTGGCCGGTCGACGGATCGAGGATGTGGTGATACCGGACGCCGTCCTTCACGAACGACCGCGCGTAATCCCCCGAGGTGCTGAACGTGCCGTCGCTCAGATCGAGCGTCGCAAAGCTGCGCCCGGCGGGCCCGCGCGGATCGTTGATCCCCAGGCGCCACGGACGGCCGGCCTTCAGGCCGCCGGCATAGAGATCGCCCCCGGCCTGAATCAGGAAGTCACGCAACCCGGCGCGGCGAAGGATCGCGACCGCGCGGTCGACCGCGTAGCCCTTGCCGATCCCGCCGAGATGGATGCGCATCCCCTTGCGCTTGAGGAAGACGGTGCCGGCGCGATCGTCGATCTCGATCTGCCGGTAGTCGACGAGTGGCAACCGGGCGCGAATCGCGGCCGGCTCCGGAACCGTGTTGTCCCGGTCCTGATCGAACTTCCAGATGTCCGACAGCGCGCCGAAGGTGACGTCGAACTTGCCGCCGGTCCACTCGCTGATCTGCCGCGCGGCGTGCAGCGCTTCCCGTACTTCGGGGCTTGCCGCCACCGCGTGTTCGCCCGCCGCGGCGTTGATCCGCAGCACGTCGCTGCCGGGCCGCCAGACGCTCATCAGCGCGTCCAGCCGCTCGAATTCCAGAAACAGCTGGTCGAACGCCTTGCCGGCGGCGGGTTCGTCGGCGGTGTACACCGTCAGTTTCAGATCCGACCCCATCGCCGCGCTCGCGCGCTCGACCAGGCGCGCTCTCGGTCCCGGCGTCGGCTCCTTCCGGCAGGCGGCCAGACCGGTCAGCGCGAAGACGAAGACCGCTAGATGGGTCGGCTTCAAGGTCGGCTCTGCCGCGCCTGGATGCGGGTGAGAACGGCTCGTCGGTTCGCGCCGGCGGCGCCGTGACGCGGGTCGATCCTCAACGCCTCGTCGAACTGCCGCAGCGCCTCGTCGAAGGCGCCCTGCTGCGCCAGCGCCGACCCGAGATTGGCGTGGGCGGCGGCGTAGTCGGGGTTCAGGTCGAGCGCGAGCCGGAACTGGCGCGCCGCCTGCTCGACCTGCCGCTGCTGGAGAAACACGGCGCCGAGATTGTTGCGCGCGGCCGCGCTGCCCGGCTCGAGGCGGGCCGCCTCGGCGAGATGGCCGGCGCCCTCATCCGCGCGGCCGCGCGCGGCCAGCGCCGTGCCGAGGTTGGTGTGGGCCGCGGCAAGGCCCGGGTTGAGCGCGATCGCCCGCCGGTAGCGCGCTTCCGCCTCCTCGTTCCGCCCCGCCTGTTCGAGCACGTATCCCATGTTGTATTCGCCCACCGCATCGTCGGCCAGCGCGAGCGCGCGGCGGAGCGCGGCCTCCGCGTCGGCGAGGCGTCCGAGGTCGGTGTAGCACTTGCCGATCTGGACCAGCGTCTGCTGATCGTCGTCGACCATGCCGAGATGGCGCTCGAAGTACGGAAGCGCCTCCGCCGGCCGCTTCAGCTGCTGCAGCAGCGCGCCCATCTCGTAGACGACGTCGGGGTTGGCGCCGTCGAACTCGAGCGCACGGCGGACGAGGAACTCGCGCCATTCGCGATCGCGTGTCAGATCCGCGGCGCTCGCCTGCTTGAGCAGCAGGACGCTGCGGCGCGACTCGCGCGCCAGGCCGTCCTGCATCTGATCGGGCGCGGCGCTGTAGGCAGGCAGCGCCGCCGCACGCGCGAGTTGGCGCGCGCCTTTCTCCGCGTCGCCCCGCCGCTCGTAGACGTCCGCGAGCAGCCGGTGGGCGACGCCAAATCGCGGCACTCCGGCGACGAGCGCTTCGAGCATCTGCTGTGCGCGCTCGAGCTGTCGCTCCTGCAGCGCCACGCGCGCGCGTCCCAGGGCGGCATACGCCGCAAGTGCGATCGTGTCGCGCCGCAACGGCCCAGCCGAGGTGCTGCCAACGGCGCTCTGTGATGGCTGCCCCTGCTCGGCCCGCGCGTACGCAGCGTCCGCTTCCGCGTAGCGCGCCTGCTTGAACGCGGCGTCGCCGAGCCGCAGCCACGCGAGCGCCATCCCCGGGTTGGCCGCAACGATCGCACCCAGCCGCCCGATCGCCTCGGCCGATTCGCCGCGCTCGAGGCTGACCAGCGCCAGGAGGTAGCTCCACCGCCAGTCACCCGGGGCAAGCGTCGCCGCCGCGCGATAGGCGTCGGCCGCCGCGTCGTAGAAAAGGTCGGCGTGGTACGCCATGCCGAGCGCCCCGACCGCGTCGGGCGATCCCGGATCGCGCCGCGCCGCCGCGTCGGCGTTCCTCACGTGCTCGACAACAGCCGCCGGCTGACCGGCAAGATCCGGCAGCGCCGGCAGCAGCGCCGCCGCCGCCGCGCGCGACCGCACGCGCACGCCGATACCGACAACAGCGATGAGCACCAGCGCGGCGACGACGATCAGCGAAACGCGTTTCATGTCTACGTACTACACCATCGAGGATCGTGGTCGCCGGAGACCACGAAGACACGAAAACACAAAGGAACACGATCTTCGTGCTTTCGTGGTCTCAGGCTACCCGGTTGCTGAAGCGCTATCGCGCGCCCGCGAATCCATTTGCCCACAGCGTGATGCGCGACATGCGATCGTACGGCCGGCTGATGTGCATGCCGCCGGTGACCAGATCCGGCCGCCCGTCGCCATCCAGATCGCCGGCGCCGACCGTAACGAGGTGAGTCGGCGACGAGGCGGCGTCGTGCATCGCGAAGCGCATCCGCCCGTCGTTTTCGAGCCACACCAGGCTCTGCGCCGCCGGATCATCCCACGCGTTATAGGCGCTGACCACCACCACGTCGAGATCGCCGTCGCCGTCCAGATCGGCCGCCTGCGGGCTCGACGCGCCGGAGAAATCGGCGAGGCGGTGGTAGACGAAGGACAGCGCGCCTGTATTTTCGAGCCACTGCACGCCGTGCCACGGGCGGCCGCTCGGCGGCGCGTAATCGAACGCATCGCCGTTGCTGTAGAGAAAGTCGACGTCGCCGTCCTGGTCGAGATCGACGGCCGTCAGCCAGCTCGATCCGAAGTCGTCGTTGGTCGATCCCCAGATCAGCCTCGACGCGAACCGGCCATGCCCGTCGTTGACGAACGCATATATCTCTTCCCATTCCTGGCTCACGAGCGAGGTGATGTCGAGATCGCCGTCGCCGTCGAGATCGGCGACCTCCACGTTGATCGCGCCGGACAGGTTCAGCAGCCGCGTGCTCCTGAACCGCCAGTTCCCCAGGTTCTCCATCCAGTGCACCTCGCCATCGTCGTAGCCGAAGCCGGCGACCGCCAGGTCGAGATCGCCGTCGCCGTCGAGGTCGCCGGCGCGGACGTCGGCGACGCGCGCGATCTCCGAGGCGAGCACGCGATTGGTGAAGCGGCCGCGGCCGTCGTTCTCGAGCACGACCACCGAGCCGATCCGCGCGTTGCTGGGAAACATCACGCCCAGGCTGGCCACCAGGAGATCGAGGTCGCCGTCGCGATCGATATCCACCGCCTGGGCGTGCGCCGGCGCCCGCACCTCGCCGCCGATCGACGATTCGGTGAAGGTGTCGCGCGGCGACTGCCGCAGCCACACGACGCGGTTCTCGAGCACGTCGCAGGCGACGATGTCGGCGAGACCGTCGCGGTCGAGATCGACGACGGATACCTGCGCGACGAGCGGACGCGTCTTCGGCGCGATCGGCAAGCCAACAGGCCGAGGCTGGAGAAAGCGCGACGGCGCGCCCTTCGGAAGAATCGATGCGCGCTCGCCAGCGGATGCGGCCGGGCGGGTCTCGGACGGGAGCAGAAAGCGGCGCGATCGCCAGGCAAACAGCCCCACGGCGACGGCCAGCAGCGCGACCAGGCCGATGGCGGCAACCGTGCTGCGTCGCCCTGGCGACCTGCGCTTGCCCGCCGGAGCGCGGCGCGCGGGGGCGGGTGGCACGGCGCTACCGCCGGGTGATGGCGGTGATGGCGATCGGCGGCGTCAGGCGCTGCGCGTCGGTGTTCGGCGCCCGCTGGATCCGGCGCACGACGTCCATGCCGCGGACGACGCGGCCGAAGGCGGCGAAGCCCTGGCCGTCGGGATTGCGCATGCCGCCGAAGTCGAGCGACGGCTGATCGTTGATGCAGATGAAGAAGCCGGAGGTCGCCGAGTCGGGCGCGCCGCGCGCCATCGACACGGCGCCGTCCTTGTGCAAAAGGCCGGTCTTGTTCGTGCGCTCGAGCGCGATCGGCGGAAACCCCTCCTTCGCGCGATCCGCGTTGACGCCCGCCTGGATCACCTCGATCTTGATCTGGTTGTCGGGCTGGTTGTCCATCTTGACGGTGCGGTGGAACGTGCCGCCGTCGTAGTGCTTGAGATCGACGTATTTCAGAAAGTTCGCCGCCGTGATCGGCGCACGCCCGCTGTCCACCTCGATCTCGATGTCGCCGAGCTCGGTCTGGACGACTACGCGCGGCGCGCCGGTGTCGGACTGCGCCGCGCCGCTGGCGGTCAGCAGCGCGATCAGTAGAATCCCGGCAACGGTTCGCGTTCCCACCCTTTGCATTATCCCCACCTTACGCGCTCAAAAGCGGTATGTCGCCGCGAACTGGAACTGCCGGCCGGGGAAGACGTTGGCGCCTCCCGTGTGCTGCCCGAACCGCGGGTTCCCGACCAGACCGATGTAGCCGGCCGAGAG
>Ga0111539_10005169_pt1 | contig 16909 bp, 9 predicted proteins | sample RhiMethybrSRZTD1_FD_79667 | JGI IMG/M metagenome (GOLD analysis project Ga0111539, IMG submission 79667) | Populus rhizosphere microbial communities from Tennessee, USA - Rhizosphere MetaG P. TD hybrid SRZTD1 (version 2) (version 2) | ecosystem: Host-associated > Plants > Roots > Rhizosphere >... | reverse complement strand
GCTGCTCGCGGGCACGACATTGGTCCGGAGCGGCGCCCACGAGATAAGGTCGGAAGACGATTCAAGCACAAATGACTCGCCGGCGATGCCGAGGACTGAGTATCGGAATGAACCATCAGTGCCAATCGTAGCATCTCGCAAGATGAGAGGCGCGGCGACGGTGAGGACCGCGTTCGAGCTCACTGTTTTACCGAACCCATTAGCGACCTCAACGTAATATGCACCGGCATCCTGCGGGAGAGCGGCGTCGATAATGTAATCGCTGTAGGTGGCCTCAGGGATGGCGACGCCGTCTTTGAACCACTGGTGTGTGAACGGCCCGGGGCCACTGACAGAGACGGAGAATGTTGCAGACCAACCCGGGAAGACGGTGACGTCCTGCGGTTGTTGCGTGATGACCGGCGGTCCATCGCTCGTCACGACGCTGCCCCCGACCTCGACATAGAAACCATGAACTTTGCAGCGGCAGAGTTTCGCGTGAGCGTCGTCAATCGCCGGAGGCGGTTGCGTCAGTTCATAGCTGACGTTGTTGAAGTTAACGCCGCTCCAAGCACCGGGCGGCGTCCGTTGCGTATCCGCCGGGCAATAGAGAATCAAAGGCCATTGGAGCACGGACGTGCCGTGGCGGTTCGTGAGTTCCGCAAACGACGTGGGAAGTCGTTGACGGTCTTCGCCCCAAATCCGCGCCGCCAGGCCAATTCCGCGCAGGTTAATCATGCAGTACGTTTCGGCAGCACCCGGATCGGTCCGCGGATTCACCACGTTGTTGCTGACCGTTAGGCGGGCGGTTGAAGAGACAGCCACGCCCATCGCATTGCTGATAGTCACTCGATACAAACCCGCATCGGCGATCGCGACTGGAAAAATGTCGTAGACATTATCGCCGGAACGAGGGATCGGCGTGCCCTGCGGTCGCGATGTGCGGTTGGTGTGCCAGTAGCCGCCGCCGGGATAGGCCGCGTTTTCCACGAATGTGACGTTGGTCGTCCACGTGACTTCGACGCGTTCCCACTGAAATCGCACCGGTTGCAAAGTCGTTGGGGCCAACCGCGCTTCAAAGCGCACTGACGCACCAGGCGTCGCGACCGCGGATATCGGGTGCGCGACCAATTCCGGCCAGCCATCGCGAAAGTCCTGCTGGCGTTCCACCGCGCCGCTGATGCGCGCGGAATTCCCGTGGATGCGGCACTGCGCGAAGACGCTCTGCTCGTTGTTTGGGTCGAACCCCGGCATCCATTGGTAATCGATGCGGGCCCAGTCGAGTTGATCGAAAAAAGGTGGGCAGGTGTCGCTGTGATCGGCCGGGCAACAGAAGAAAACTGGGGACGTGAGGTCGTTGGTGAGCACTTCGAAACCCGGAGGAAACTGGCCGTGATCGCTGCGCCAGGCGCGCGCAGCGTATGAAATCTGCCGCAGGTTGGATTCGCAGAAGATGACCGTGGAGCGGTCGAGCGCCAACCCGACAGTAGTTGGAATGTAAACCACCTCCGCCCTCGCAATGCACGCAACGCTCAGAGCGACCACGAATCGCACCACACCAGCCATACAAGCTCCTCTACCGGCGCAATCTGGCAGGCCGTCTCGGTTTGTCCAATTAATTGATGTGCTCGCGAACGCCGACTGATTACTGCACCACGTTTCACCAGCCCGGACTGTTGCTCAGTACCGATACTGATTATTGATCAGTTCAACCCCGCGGTGCTTCCTTTTTGGAGTGAGCCGCGGTGGCAAGCGTGCTGCCGCTGACAGAAAATCTTTTTATCTCCACTTCAGCGTCGCGTTTTAAACGCCCGTCCTTCACTGACCCGTCGTGAGACACGCGCGACTCGCCGCGACCAAAAAGTGTCCGCCCTTCTGACGTTCTGCGGCCCGTTCCGGGACAATTACGCGTCGTTCAATTTTTTCAGAAATAAAATTTCCAATTCGCATGGCGTTGGCACCGCCTTCGCTTAAGGAGCTAGCAATCCATTGGCATATGAAGTTTCCACAGCCAACTCGGGATCATTCGGGGTCGTCACCATCACAAACAACATTTTACATCGCGAATTTGCTGCACTGGTATACAGTAAATAATATAAGATGGTTCATTTTGCTGTTCTGTACGGTCATCGGTACGAGCTCACACGCGCAGTCCGGCCTCACGCTTGCATGGGACAGAAACACTGAAACCAGCGTCACGGGCTACAAACTTTATTGTGGCGCTGTCAGCCGCATCTACACCAACGTCATTTACGTCGGAAATGCAACGGAAGCTGCGGTCTCCAACCTGGTTCCGGGAGTCACCTATCGATTTGCCGTCACTGCCTGCAACGTGGAGGGCCTCGAAAGCGATTTCTCGGCCGAGATCTCGCATACTATCACCAACAGCCTCGCCACGAATCTGCCGCCAACCCTCGACGCCCTGGCCAATATGACCGTAAACGAGGACTCGGGGCCGCATCTCGTCTCGCTCACTGGTATTAGCCCGGGAGCCGCCGAGAATGAGGCCCTCCTCTTCGCCGTTTCAGCAACTCCGGCGTGGCTGATTCCCGCGCCGCAGATCAGTTACGCCAGTCCCAATTCCACGGGGAGCCTTTCTTTTGTTACCGGCACCAACCTGTCCGGCACGGGGACGATCACGGTCTATGTCAGTGACGGACGTGCGCAGATTTCCCGTTCATTTTCGGTCACCGTCAACCCGGTGAACGACCCGCCGGCTTTGACGAGTTTGAACAGTCGCAGGATCAATGAAAATACCAGCACGGGCCCAATTCCATTCCTGGTGGGCGACGTGGAGACAGCCGCGGCGGGCATCACCGTTTCCGGCACATCGTCGAACCCGTCACTGGTTCCCAACGAAAACATTCTCTTCGGCGGCAGCGGTTCCAACCGGACCGTCCAGGTGACTCCCCTCGCCGATCAGTTCGGTGTCGCCGACATCACCGTCTCGGTGAGTGACGGATCGCTTTCGGCGAGCCGGACGTTTCAGTTGACCGTCACGAACGTGAACGATGCGCCAACCATGATGCCGTTGGCAAACGCAACGGTCGGGACAAAAATCAGGTCCTCTTTATCGCCGGTGCTCATCGCGGACATAGACACTCCTTCGACAAACCTCACCGTGCGCGGCGCTTCATCCAACACCAGCGTGCTCCCGAACGGAAACATTTTCATCGACGGCAATGGCTTCAGCCGCGCGCTCTCGGTGAACGCGTTGAAAGCCGGCACAACGACTGTGACCCTCACGGTGAGCGACGGACTCGCTCAGAGTGCCCAATCCTTCCTGCTGACGGTGACCAACACCCACCGCTTTAAGATCCGGCCATCCGACCTCGCCACAACCAGCAGCGGCGGCTTCACCCTTTCATGGGAAAGCACGCCCGGCGATACCTTCCGCGTCCTGTCGAATACTGACGCAACACTCACAAACTGGGTTAACCGCAGCGGCAATATCGTCGCTGCCAATGAGATAACCTCCTGGACCGATTCCTCCGCCGCCCAGCGAGCCGCCTCCATCTATATCATCGAGTTCATCCCGCCAGAATGAGCGGCCTGTGTCTTCGGACCCTTGATCTGGCCGCAAGCAGTAAGGACGGCGCTCGGTCGCCGTCCGTGATCTCTTCGCGCTTCGTCATTGATTTGTCCTTCGTCATTCGGCATTCGTCATGGTATGAAAATTCAGGTCGTCGCATTCCTCTTCGCCCTCACCGCGCCTGAATTGTTCGCCGCAGAAGGCACCAACCTCATCCCGCATCGACAGGATCAACCGCCCAATGAGCCTCGCACAGCTCAGGAAGCTCTCGGCAAATTTACTGTCCCCGAAGGTTTCCAGGTCGAGTTGGTCGCCGGCGAACCGGACGTCGTCAATCCCATCGCGATGACCTTCGACGACCGCGGTCGCATTTGGATTACCGAGAGCGTCGAATATCCGCGCAAGCCCGCAGGCGTTGGCCGGGATCGCGTGAAAATTCTCGAAGACCTCGATCGCGATGGCCGCACCGAGAAGGTCACCGTGTTCGCCGACGGGCTCAATATCCCTACCGGCGTTGCGCTCGGCTACGGCGGCGTCTGGCTGCTGAACGCACCTGACCTGCTTTTTCTGCGCGAGAAGGACGGCAAAGAAGTGGGCCGTGAAGTCGTGCTCACCGGCTTCGGGCGCACCGACACCCACGAATTGCCAAACTCACTCACCTGGGGGCCCGACGGCTGGCTCTACGGCCTCAACGGCGTCTTCAATCGCTGCAGCGTCGCGTCGAACAACGGCAAACGCTACGACTTCACCTGCGCCCTCTGGCGCGTCCACCCGCGCACGCGAGAATTCCAAGTCGTCGCCGAAGGCACCAGCAATCCCTACGGCCTCGGCTGGGACCCCGAAGGCAGCGCCATTGTGGAGGTTTGTCATTGGGCCAACGATCACCTCTTTCACTTTGTCGAGACCGGTTATTATCAGCGGCAGGCCGGGCCCTACCCGCCCTTCACGATGAAGATCGGTTCTATCACGGATCATGGTCATCAAAAAACCGCGTATTGCGGACTCACCTTTCTCGACACCGACGCCTTTCCCGCGAAGGACCGCGAGCATGTCGCGGTGGGCAACATTCACGGTGGTTGCATCAACGTCGATCGCCTCGAGCGCGACGGTTCGACCTACCGCGCGAAGGCCGAACCGGATTTGTTGAATGCGAACGACGCCTGGTTCATGCCCGTCTCGCTCAAGATCGGGCCGGACGGCTCGCTCTATGTCCTCGATTGGTACGATCGTTATCATTGTTCGCAGGATGCCGCGCGCGATCCCGACGGCGTGGACCGTCTCAAGGGCCGGCTCTATCGGCTGCGTCACGACCACACGCCGCGCGCGCCGAAATTTGACCTCGCGACCGAGACCGACGATCAACTCATCGCAAGACTCGGCAGCAGCAACATTTTCTTCCGCGAATCCGCCCAGCGCGTTTTGACGGAGCGACTCGATGGCGCGGCCAGCAAGCTTCGCGACACGCTGGAGAAACTTATCTCGAATTACAACACTTCCCGCAAAGCCCGTTTGCACGCGCTCTGGACTCTCATCGGCAGCGGCTCGCTCACACCGCACTTTCATCAGCGCTTGCTCGCCCACGACGACGCGACGTTCCGCGCCTGGGCAGCTCGTGCTGCCGGAAATTTTGGCACGGTCGCGCCTCAAATTCGCGAGCGCGTCATCGCTCTCTCGCGCGACCCTTCCCCGGATGTCCAGCTCCAGGTCGCGATCGCTTCGCGAAAAATCAAAGATTGCGATGCACTCCCGGTGCTTGTCGATGTCCTGGCCCAGTGCAGTCATGACAAATTGATGCCTGCGATCGTTTGGCCCAATCTGCACCCTTTATTGGAAACCAACAGCGTGCGCTTCGCTGGGTTGGCGATCAAGACCACAGCGCCTTCTCCGGCGTTCGCCACTCTCATGCCGCAAATCATCGAACGGACCCTCAGCGCCAATCCCCCGGGCGCGAAAGCCGCCGCTCTCTTCCTCGAACACGCGTTGCAGCGAGCGCCCGAACGCGCTCCGGACTGCATCGCGGCGGTTTCGGCAAAAATCAGCGGCTTCAATGACGCTCAGCTCGCCGACTTGAAGAAGCACCTCCAGCCCGTGCTGGAGAAGGCCAATGCCTCCAAAACTTTGTCGTTGAGCGGACAATTGCTCGCCGCGCGGTTGGGGCTCGCTTCCATCGACACCGCCGACGTGCGCAAAAAGTTCCTCTCGTCTGCGGAATCCGAAACCACACGCCTCCAGGCGCTCGACGCGTTGATCGCCTTTCGCGATCGCGAGTTGCCCGGCTCGTTGCCCGCGGTCTTCGCATCCGCCCCTCCTGATTTTACGCGTCGCGTCTTCGCCGCGCTTGGCCGCTTCGATGAACTCGCCCTCGCCGACATTATCCTCGCGCAATATCCGAAGCTCGCCCCTGAACTTCAACCGCTCGCCATTCAGCTCCTGATGCAACGCGAACCATGGGCACGCAAACTTCTCAACGCTGTTCTCGAAAACAAACTGCCCAAAAGTGTCCTCGACGCCAATCACCTCCGAAGAATCCTTGAGAGCAACGATCGCGAAGCGCTTTGGGCCGTCGAAAAAGCTTTCGGCAAAATCCGAGAGGACCGAAGTCCCGAACGCGAAAAAGTTGTCGCCGAGATGACTGCGTACCTCCGTGAAAATATCGGTGACCCGTTGGCGGGCGAACGCGTCTTCCGCAATCTCTGCGCCCAGTGCCACACGATCCACGGTCAGGGCGGCCATGTTGGTCCGGACCTCACTGGCAATGGCCGCGGCTCCTTCGATCAACTCGTCTCCAGCGTCTTCGATCCCAGCCTCGTCATCGGCCCCGGTTATCAAACCGTCACCGTTGTCACCACCGACGGGCGCAATCTCACCGGCCTTGTCACCGAAGACAGCCCGCAGCGCGTCGTCCTGCGCATGGCTGGTGAAGGCGAAGAGGCCGTGCCGCGCAACCACATCAAATACACGCGCGTGAGCAAACTCTCCATGATGCCCGAAGGCATGGAAGGTCTCGACAAAAAGGACCTCGCCGATCTCTTCGCTTTCCTCTCCCTCGACAAGCCGCCCACCGACCCCACGGCGCGACCCATCCCCGGCGCTCCAGCAGTAAACACCTCCCGCCCGCGCGCCGCGGAGCCACGCCTCAAACTCGAGCGCGGCGATCAGCGCCTCAACGTCCGCGCACGTGTTCCCGCCAACGAATCGTGGATCGACCTCGCCACCTTCGTCATGGACCCGACACTGCGGCCTTATCTCCATCCGCTGCGCGACGCCTCGGGCCGTGTCGTCCTCACCGAAGACCGCCCCGATGATCATCCATGGCAGCATGGCATCTTCACCGGTTTCCATCGCGTCAACGGCTTCAACTATTGGAAAGAAGATCAGGGCAAACAGCGCTTCGTACGCCTGCTCGGTGGGGCCGCCGCTCCGCCGGGGGCCGATGCCGATCGCGTCTCATGGCGTACGCTCGTCGAATACATCGCACCCGACGGCACCGCCGTGCTTGAAGAGGAAGACGCGATCACCTTCCACGCGCCCGAATCCGCAGAAGCCTACGTCATCGACTTTGACCTGCTCCTCCGCGCGAAAGACCACGACGTCAACTTCGGCAAATTCTTTGTCGGCGGCCTCGCCGTTCGCATGCCGTGGGATAAAGCCAATCCGCGCCATACCCATCTCAACTCCAACGGTCTGCGCGACCGCGCGTGCGAGCAACAGCGCGCCGCGTGGTGCAACGTGGAACGCCCCTTCGGCAACGACACTTTCGGCATCGTCATTTTCGATCACCCTTCAAACCCCAACCACCCGCCCGGTTGGCGGGCCGACGAACAGGGCCTCATCAACCCGAACATTTCCGCTCTGGCCGATTGGTCTCTCCCTGCGAAGCATGAGCGCCTCTTCCGTTACCGCCTCCTCGTTTACCGCGGCTCCGCCACCCGCGAACAACTCGCCGCCCGCTTTGCCACCTTCGGCACTGCTCCCTGATTGAGTTCATGCTCCCTGCCCTCCTCGTCGACTCTCGACAAGTTCTGAGGGCTCGCTACACTCCGCTCATGAAGGCTCTCTTCCTCTCGTTTACTCTATTTTCTTTCGCCCTCTTCGCCGCCGAGTTGGAAGAGGCTACGCTCACCAAAGTTGGGCAGGCCGCGCCGCAGTTCACGATCGACCAAATCGACGGCACAAAGTTCGACCTCGCCAAACATCGCGGCAGCGTTGTCGTGCTCAACTTCTTCGCCACCTGGTGCGGGCCGTGCATCCAGGAACTGCCGGTGCTCGAAAAGGAAGTGTGGAAACAATTCGAAAAGAACGGCGTGAAAGTCCTTGTCGTTGGCCGCGAAGAAACCGTCGAGAAGATCAAACCCTTTCGCGAGAAACACAAACTCACCATGCCTTTTGCGCCCGATCCCGACAAAAAGGTCTACTCCCTCTACGCCACGAAATTCATCCCGCGCACCTACGTGATCGACAAAAGCGGCAAGATCGCGCACCAAAGCATGGGCTACACTCCCGAAGATTTTAAGCAACTCATCGAAGCCGTCCGCAAAGCCACCACCAACTAATGCAATTGTAGCAGACGCGGTAACGAGTCTCTGACTAAAATCTCGTAATCAGCGCCGATCTTTTCCGATTTCTCTCAGACGATCTTCCTGCGCCTGAAGTTCCAGACGCAAACGCTCTATCTCCGCGCGCAGCTTTGCGCGGCGCTCCTCGTCGGTTTCGGGTCGCAACTCGGCTTCGCGCGCGCGTTGCCGTTCCCGCAATTCGCCGATGAGCCGCTCCGCATCACGCAACGCATCCAGGCGTTGCGCCGTTGTTTCAGGGGCGACCGTCGCGCCATTGCGATCGATGTTGATCTCGTTAAAAATCTGCGCGCCGGACCCGGTGCCGCCCACTGCCGCGCTTCCCCGCGTCAAGTTCGAGCCCACACTGCGGATGATTTCATTCTCCCAGTCTTTGAAAGCAGCCCCCACCACACTCGGCTGCCGGCTCATGACCTCGACTTCCGTCCCTTGAGGCCCAAGACTTCTCACAGTCACACCGTAATTCTCCCCCGTCGTATCCAGACGTGCGCCGTTTCGCACTGAAATATAACCCCGTGTCCGATCGGCGCTGAGCACTTCCAAATCTCCCTGTTGCGCAGCGTCGAGCGCGGCGCGCCAAACCCGGTTGTAAGGAAATCCAAAGACCCGTTTTGCCCCCGCCGGAATCATATTCGTCATCAGAATCCCGACGTCGCGCGCCTGATCGACCGACCGCGTTACACTGCTGCTTCGCCCCATCGGCGCCGTCGAACAACCCGTCAAAACCAGTATGACCGTCAGCCCCGCCCAAATTAGAAGTCTCATGTGCCCTTTCCCTTTCCCTGATCGCCATTGAAAAATCCGACATCGCTGAAGGCCGGCCAGTGGGGAATCACCCCAACTTTGATTCGTGGCAGCGGGGATGGTCCTCCTTAGCGGTCACTCTTGAAGTAGTCAATTAGCGACACCAGGCCGCGTTTAGGTGCTTTGACGCCGCTGATTGCTGATTTACTGATTACTGATTCCTGACTACCACAGTCTTTATGGCTTCGATCACCCATTACGCTTTCGCGGCACTCCTGCTATCCTGTATGCCCCTCGCCACCGCCAGCGAAGCGCGCATCACAATTATCGATGATGGCAGGGGCCAGCCGATGCCCACGCGGATTCATCTCCTTAATGCCGAAGGAAAACCACAACGCCCGCCCGGCTTTCCAACGTGGCACGATCACTTCGTTTGCGACGGAAAGGCCGTCGTCGATTTGCCCGCCGGCACTTACACCTGCACGGTGGAACGCGGGCCGGAGTTTAGCGCGGCGAGCAACAGGTTTGAGATATCCGACGGCCAAAGCCGCGATATCAATTTGCGCCTGCGGCGGATTGCCAATCTCGCTGACGAGGGCTGGTTCAGCGGTGAGACCCACGTGCATCGACCCCTAAAGGATGTGGAGTTGCTCATGCGCGCCGAGGACTTGCACGTCGCACAAGTGATCACGTGGTGGAACAAGACCAATCCGTGGAAAGAAACGGACCCGCCCCAGGCAATAAAGAGATTCGACGAAAATCGTTTTTATCATGCGCTCAGCGGCGAGGACGAGCGCGATGGAGGCGCGCTGCTGTTTTGCGATCTCGCCCACCCGCTGGATATCACGAGTGGCGCGCGCCATTTCCCGTCCTCTTTGCTTTATGCAAAACAGGCGCGCGAGCGCGGCGCAAAATGGCTCGATGTCGAGAAGACGTTCTGGTGGGATTTTCCAATGTGGCTCGCTCACGGCGTCGCGGACACTGTCGGCATCGCTCACAATCACATGCACCGTGGCGGCGTCATGGAAAACGAAGCCTGGGGCCGCGCGCGCGACCGCGAAAAATATCCCGGCCCGCAAGGGAACGCCCTGTGGACGCAGCAGATTTATTATCACGCGTTGAATTGCGGATTGCGTCTGCCGCCCAGCGCGGGCAGCGCGAGCGGAGTCTTGCCCAATCCCGTGGGCTACAACCGCGCGTATGTTCATGTCGATGGCCCGCTCACGTATGAAAAATGGCGCGATGGCTTGCTGGCAGGCAGGACCTTCGTCTCGAATGGTCCGCTGCTGCGGTGTCGCGCAAACGGCGCACTTCCGGGCCACGTCTTCAAATCGGATCGCCCCCTCGAGTTGATTCTGGACGCGCGCCTTGATTCGCGCGATCCGATCAAGTCAGTCGAATTGGTCCGCAACGGAATCGTGGAGCGCATCGAGGCAGGGACGCCGGTCCGCCGGGGTCCGTCCTTTACCATAGACCGCAGCGGCTGGTTCCTCGTGCGCGCGATTGCCGACCTCGATCATACATTTCGCTTCGCCTCGACCGCCCCGTGGTACGTCGAAATCGCCGGGCGTCCTCCGGCAGTTCCGCGCAATTCCGCGCAATTCTTCATCGATTGGTGCCAGGAACGCATCGACACCCTCCAGAATCGCTCAGAGCTGAGCGCCGCCCAAAGAGAACAAGTCCTCGAACCCTGGCGCGCCGCCCGCAAATTCTGGGAATCAAAACTCAGCGAGTGAACCGCCACTTCACGCCGCGCAACGCCGGCGCGGGGCGCGACCAAAGCCACAGCGCCACGGCTCCTGCCGCCACCAGAAACAGACCCGCGACAATCGCCATTTTTCGCAGCGGGCGATTCGACGATGCTCTGTTCATCTCTCAGTCTCTTCGAAGTGGCTGTACGGATTTCGTGCCAGACTCCAGTGGCAGATCTTCACGGCCCCTTTGGTTTCGCCGGCGCATTCGAGAACCCCTCTGCATACGCCCGCCGCAACTCCAGTTCGGTCTTCCTCTGGTTGTACTCGCTCTCGCTGATCAGGTTTTGCTCGCGGAGTTCGGTCGCACGTCGAAACGCATCCTCGGCTTGCGCCAGTTGCACGCGCGCTGCCTTTGCGCGATCGCCGGCGAGTTCGGCCCGCCGCAGCTCGACATTGAACCTCGCCTGATTCACCTCCTGTTCGCTCACCAGCTTTTCGGCGTGCAGTTTGCTCACACGGTCTAATTCGAGTTCAGCCTGGTTCAACTTCACCTGTGCCACCTGCGTCGGGTCGCCGGACAATTCCGCCTTCACCAATTCCACCGCGAACTTCGCCTGATTCATCTCCTGCTCGCTCACCAGGTTTTCCGCGCGCAGTTTCGTTATTCGATCCAACTCGGTTTCGGCCTGGTTCAAGCGGATCTGCAGCATGTCCGCGGATATGGCAGGATCTGCGACCGGTGCGTCCAGCCGCGGCTCAGCGATCATCACCGGCAGCAACGCCCCTCTCTCCTTTTCCTCCATCTCCGCCACCTTCCGTTGTTGAGCCTGCGCCCTCGGATCCGCCGGTCCGTACTGCGCCTTCAGCCTGGCGAGTTCCGTTTTGGCCTTCGACAACTCCCCGCTCACTTCCGCACGATGGGCCGGTCCAGGTGCTGGAACTCTTCGTGGCATATATGCCGTGATGGCCAGCACGACCACTAAAACGCCCAGTCCAATAATTGTTCCCACAACCGCCAGCACCACCATCACCGCGGTTAGCAGCCCGCTTCGCTGCGTACCGTTCCCCCTTCGCCTCTGCCCCAGCAACGCCAGTGCAAACGGTAAAAGCAGGCCCGCGGCAACTATTCCCAACATGATTACCCACGGCCAGCCCAGCTTCCCATTGCTGGCGCGCAAAAGACCGATCGCCGCCAACCCTCCGGGAACCATGAGCGCCGCGAATAGCGCCAGCAGCCCTATCGAACTGGACGGCACCCCAAGTTCTTCCGCCGGAGTCGTGCGCGGCGCGCGGCCGGTCGTCGCCACGATCGCCCTCTGGATCTCCTCGAACCAGTCCGCGATAAGTGCGTTGACCTGCGAAGGGAATCCGAAGAACCCCTCGTACGGCGTGAAGAAAAGACGTTTCGTCTCTCCGTCCTGATCGTAAGTCACGCTGATAAAATTGATCCCCGCGGGATTCATTATCCTCGGATAACGGCCGAGGCTCAGATCCCGGATGGCCCTCAAAGGAATAATCGTGGTCGTCCCTCCGCGTGCTGGTGAGAAACTGAGTTGGCGATCGTCCAGCATCAAATGGCTCTTCGTCCGGTAATGGAACAGTTGACCCTCAAAAGTCCCAAGCCGCTCCGGCGTCGTCACGGTCGTCGTCCCCACTTTGATCATTTGCGGAGGCGCATTCGCCGCCCGAGGCCTTGGCGGCGCTCCCGGATCGCTGATCACCGTCTCGACCTGCGTGCGGAACTCTGCCGCGGTCTGAAAGCGCAATTCCGGCGTCTTGTGCAAGGCGCGCAGCACAATCTCGTCGAGCCGCACGTCGATCAGGACTTTGCGCGACGGCGGCTGGAGCTTGTCGCCCGGCAATTCCCCGGTCAGCAATTCGTAGAGCACCACGCCCAGCGAATAGATGTCCGAGCGATGGTCGGCCTTATCGACGCGTTGTTCGGGCGCCATATATTGCGGCGTGCCCGCAATCTCCGTGGCCTGCGAAGGGGCGGCCCCCATTATCCTCGCGATGCCGAAGTCCGCGATCTTTGCCCGCCCGTCTTTATCCAGCAAAAGATTCTCCGGCTTGATGTCGCAATGCACGATGCCGCGATCATGCGCATATTGCAGCGCCTCGCAAACCGGCGGCACGATTGCGAGCGCCTCGGCCGGTTCGAGCTTTCGCGTCGCCAGCAACTGCCGCAGGTTCACTCCGTCCACAAACTCCATCAGCAAAAAATAAAACCCTCCGGCCTGGCCGAAGTCATAAATCGTCACGATGTTCGGGTGATTCAACTGCGCCAGCGCCTGCGCTTCCCGCGCAAACCGTTCGGCAAACCTCGCGTCCTGCACCCTCTCAGGCGCGAGCAGTTTCAACGCAACCAGCCGGTTCAACGATTTCTGGCGCGCCTTGTACACCACCCCCATCCCGCCGCGCCCCAGATACTACAGGATCTCCAGTTGCGGGAAATGCTGCGCCAGTTCCGCCGGAGCCAATGGCGCCTGGACCGTTCCGGGTTGCTCTCCCGTGAGCACCGTTTCGGTCGCAAGGTTCAGCCCGCCAAGGCAGCGTGGGCACAAACCTTCCGGCGCATTGGCCGGCAATGCCGCCCCGCAGCGTGGACATGCTACATTCTCTTTCATCGTACTGGGTGGTTAAGCATTCGGCGCCCGATTGTTACACCTTATCCGTTGCTCCCGCCGCTTAACACCCCCACCAGATAACGTAACTCATCCTCCACCTCCTCCGGTCCGGACACCGTGTCCGTCACCGCTGCCCGGAATAACTCGCGGAACCGTTTGCGGAGCCGATGCACCGCCACCCGCGCCGCTCCTTCCGTCATCCCCAGCGCCACCGCAATCTCCCCATAGGCGATCGCTCCCCGATCGGCCGTCAAAGTCCCCTTCATTTGTTCGAACTCCGCCTCTTTGCCGGTATATTCGGCCCGCAAACGCCCCATTGTCTGCTCCAGCAGTGTCATCGCCCACCGTTGCTCGTAGATCCGGTCCGGCGACAGCGTGTCCGAAAGCTCGCTCCGATACCGCTCCTCTCCCATCGATGTGTCCAGCGATATCGACAACGCCCCGCCCCCGCGTTTCAACCTCCTTGCGCGGTCCCATTCATTGGCCATGAACCGTTTCAATGCCACCCGCAGGAACGTGCGAAACCGGCCTTTCTCCTGTGCCGCCGCTTGCAAATAATCCTTCTCCAGCAGCCGTGCGAAAAATCCCTGGGTCAAATCCTGCGCATCATGCGAACTCTGCCCCTGCCGCCGGACGAATGCGTACAATGGATACCAGTACGCGCGACACAACGCCTCCAGCGCCGCTGCCGAATCCGGCGAAGACTTGTCCTTCGCCGCGAGCACCACCGACCATCGCGTCGCCGCAAAAAGCGACGGGACCTGCGTGGATTCAAACGATGACACGGCCCCATAAATTAACCCTTTGCCGTCCGTTGTTACAGCAAATCATCCCACCCAACCCTCCGTTCCCTCAGCGACCTCCTGTTGAAGGTTTGGAATCTGTGGCAGGCTTTTAAGTCTTCGCGTCTTTGCCCCTCTGCGGTAAAACTCCGGTAATTGAGTCGCAATGAAAGCCAACCAACGATCCCTTGCCGAATACCTCAGGGCCGCCCGTCGGATCCTGATTTTTACAGGCGCCGGCATCTCCACCGGCAGTGGCATACCTGATTTTCGCGGACCGCAAGGTGTCTGGAAGAAGCGTCAGCCCGTCTACTATCAGGATTTCATGACCTCCGAAGCGGCGCGGCTGGAGCATTGGGACTATAAACTGGAAGGGTGGGAAGCATTTCGCGATGCGAAGCCAAACCCAGTCCATCATGCCATCGTAAAGCTGGAGAAAGCCAGCAAGCTGCTGATGCTGATCACCCAAAACATCGATGGGCTGCACTCAGCCGCAGGCACCACCGCGAAGCACCTCGTCGAATTGCACGGCACAAACTCGCTGGTCGAATGTCAGACCTGTCACGAGCACAGTGATCCCGCGCCGCACTTCGACTATTTCCGCCGGCACCGAAAGCCGCCCGTGTGCAAGTGCGGCGGATTCCTGAAACCCGCGACGATCAGCTTTGGCCAGGACCTGAATCCCAGAGGGGTCAAACGCGCGCGCGACGCGGCGTTAAAGGCTGATCTTGTCGTTGCGCTCGGTTCCACCCTCTCGGTGCATCCCGCCGCTTCCTTTCCTCTGATGGCCGCGGAACGAGGTGTTCCCTACGTCATCATCAACCGCGGTGAAACCGATCACGACCGTGAACCCTGTGTCTCGCTGCGGCTGGACGGCGAAGTGACCGAAATTTTCCCGCGCTCAGTTGACGAAGCTCTCTCATAGTAGGGCCCTGAGCGCATTCGAAATCGCAATTGACGCAGAAATTCAGGTGCATCCCCCCACTTTCTCACTTTCTCACTTTCCCGCTTTCTCACTTCTCGCTTTCCCACCTGCTTCCTTCCCCCACTTCACGCGCGTGTAGGCAATGCGGAATCCCTGGCGTTCCGCGTTACGCTGCGAAGCGCTTCCCGGCGCAGCGCACATCATGGCGATGTCGCAGCCCTCATCGGCAGCAAACCGCAAACGAGCCGCGAGCAGCGCGCGTTGAACCCCCTGCCGCCGGGCTTCAGGTACCGTGCAGGCTCCGCCAAGCAAACCCACGCCATTGTGCAGGCACAACACGCCAATAGCCACAGGCGCACCCTGCCATTCCGCCAGGAATGAGATCGCATCTTCTCTGCCGGTGGCCATCGCTCCCATGTCCCGAAGCAACTCCGGCAATCCAGGAAACTCGCCCCACCCTCGCGCCGCGATGTCTCCCCAAAGCGCCCCTTCATCTCTCGCCATGGGCCGTACTCGTATCGAACCATTGTCCCCCGTCACGCGCGCCTCGCCGTCGATCGGGCGGTACATCACGCTGGTGTACTCCGCGGGTTGATAACCTCGCTCGCTCAGCAATGCCGCCAGCGGCAAACCGGCCAGCGGACTGACCTCGTGAAATACTGGCGCGCCGCGTTCAAGAAAGAACGACTCGATCTTGTCCAATTCCGCGCCCGTAATCGGGTGAAACAATCCCAGCCCAAACGTCTGCGTCACGGGCGAGGTCGGGCCGTCGTACATTGCGTAAGCCCCCGCCACCTCCATCCACCGCGCGCCCGATTCCGGCGACACCCGAGCCCGCGCCTCGACAAACTTGGCCCCCGCGTAGCCCTCAGCCCTTTCGAGCCGTTGCGCCAGGCTCAACTCACTAAAAGGCCAATTATGCTCACCCACGTGCGTCATCTCCGCACGATCTATCTGACTTCACCTCGCTCGTCCATGGCGACGGCGCCCAATTTACTCATTTAACTTTTCTAACCCATTTAACTCATCCTTCCCCGCGATCCTGGTAAACTGTCCGTCACCGCTGAAATTGAAATCGAACATATGCAATCGTTGACCATCCCGGCTCCGCCGAAATGACACAGCCTTGCGGTCAGTGCTCTGAAAATACAGCGGCGCGGTCTCCACAAAACGCATCGGCTTCTCCCGGTTTTGCCAGTGCGCCACCTCGATGCCGTGGATATCTGCGGCGTATTTCACCCGCACATACTCCTGCTCGTTCAAAGCCCTGCCCCGCGAGAGATCTCGGCTTGCGACATACGTGCCGGCCAGTGCCTCAAGATGCGCCCGGTCATGCGAAACGGGTACCAAAGGCTCCCTCCGATCGGCCTTCCGGCTTCTCGGTCGCTCAGTGAAGAGCGACTCCAAAATGCCGACATCAAAAACCAGTTCAGGCGAGTTGCTTTGAGCCACAAAATACCCGACGTCGCGCGCAGGGATGAACGCCATCTGACTGAAAAACCCGCAGGCACCCCCAAAATGCGATAGGTTTGGCTCTTCTTTGGGACCCATCTGCCACAACCCGCACGTCCAATAAATCCCAAAACGCGGTTCATCCGTGTATTGCGGCTCGTGCATCAGCTTTGCGCTCCGCCGTTTCAAGACCCGCCGCGCGCCGGAAAGATGCTCGATAATCAACCGGCCCATGTCGCTGCCCGTCGTTAGCACGCCGAGCGCCGGGTCAATGCTCGTGTAACGGAACGCCACCGGCTTGTATCCCGAATCGTCATGCGAATACGCAACCGCCACATCCTCCCATCGCTCCTCCGGCACTTCATAACAGGTTCGATCCATTCCGAGCGGCCGCATGACGTTCCCAAGCACGTAATCCTGAAACCTTTTTCCCGAAACGATCTCCGTTACGTAGCCCGCCAGCGTAATCCCATGGTCGCTGTATAAAAGCGTTTCGCCCGGCCGCTGCCATCGCAGCGGCAGACACTTTTGCAGGTAAGCTCCCAACGGCAACACGCCGCTGCGATTCGTCGCCAGCGTCACGTTCGGGATGTACAACTC
>Ga0111539_10005168_pt1 | contig 16913 bp, 12 predicted proteins | sample RhiMethybrSRZTD1_FD_79667 | JGI IMG/M metagenome (GOLD analysis project Ga0111539, IMG submission 79667) | Populus rhizosphere microbial communities from Tennessee, USA - Rhizosphere MetaG P. TD hybrid SRZTD1 (version 2) (version 2) | ecosystem: Host-associated > Plants > Roots > Rhizosphere >... | reverse complement strand
CGGCACCGGGACGGCCGGCGACCAGGAGGGCAAGCACATCATCGAGGTCGACGTGTCGCTCGAGGACCTCGCGAAGATCCTCGGCGAGGAGCTCGAGCTGCCGAACATCGAGCCACGCGGCAGGAAGAACATGCGCACGGCGGCCGGGCGCTACACGGGCATCTCGCGCTCGGGACCGCTGTCGCTGCGCCACTTCAAGCGCACGTTCCGGCAGGCGCTGAAGCGGCAGATCGCGTCGGGGACCTACGACCCGCAGCGGCCGTTCGTGGTTCCGATCCGCGACGACCTGCGCTTCCGCGCGCTGCAGACGCGCGAGGTGCCGCAGGCGAGCGCCGTGATCGTCTACATGATGGACGTGTCCGGTTCGATGGGGCGCGAGCAGAAGGACATCGTGCGCATCGAGGCGTTCTGGATCGACGCGTGGCTGCGGCATCAATACAAGAACCTGCAGGTGCACTACATCGTGCACGACGCCGTCGCGCACGAAGTCGACCAGCACACGTTCTTCCACCTGCGCGAGAGCGGGGGGACCAAGATCAGCTCCGCGTACGAGCTGTGTCTGCAGCTGATGCGCGACAAGTACCCGGCCCAGGAGTGGAACGTGTATCCGTTCCACTTCAGCGACGGCGACAACTGGAGCACGCGGGACACGGAGCACTGCGTCACGCTGCTGAAAGACAGCCTGCTGCCGTTCTGCAACCAGTTCTGCTACGGGCAGGTGAAGAGCGCGTATGGGTCGGGCCAGTTCAAGAAGGACCTCGACACTGCGTTCCGCGGCGACGACAAGGTCGTGACGACCGACATCCAGGATCGCGAAGGCATCCTGCCGAGCATCAAGGCGTTCCTCGGCAAGGGGCGGTAAACACGCGGCAAGCGTCGCAGCCCTCGTTCAGAGACCGAGGGTCGCCGACACGCCGTTGCTGATCGTGAACCCGAAGTTGTTGGCAGCCGGATCGAGGCACAGCGCCTGGCAGAAGAACTGCGCGCCGATCGGCCCATTGATCGCGGTCCACGTCCACGTCGTCGACCCGCCGGCACCGACGGGCGCGGTCGACAGCACGTCGGGCGTCACGTAACCCCAGCATCCCGTCATGCCGAGCAGTGGCCCGAGGTCGATGCCGGGCAGCTGCGTGAGCCCCAGCACGATCACCGCGAAGTTGATCGACGGGTTCAGGTTCGCCACGTTCAGCACCCAGTTCTGGCCGAGCCGCGGCGCGTCGATGGCGGCCAGCGCGGGAACGCCGTTCGTGCCGGCGCAGCCAACGCCGAACGTCGCGACTTTCGCGCCGTACTCGGACGTGTCGTTGTAGTAGGTCGACGATCCGCGCATGCCGCCGAACTGCACCATCTGCCGGTCGCCCGCCATGAACGCGAGCGTGCTGCTGAAGCGATAGAAGTTCGTCGGCAGACCCGGCGTGACGACCTGGGTCCAGGTCCACGTCGTGCCGGTCTGGCTCAGCTCCCACGTGTCGCTGCGCGGCTGGCCGTTCGAGTAGTGCATGCCGCCGACGAGCACGCAGACGTCCCGCAAGAGATCGTAGGCCAGACGCGCGCGCTCGCGCCGCAGCGGCCGCACGCCGGGAACGTTCAGCTCGACCCAGTTCGTGCCGTCGTAGGCCCAGGTCTTGTCGTTGTCGATCGCCGAGGTTGGCACGCTCGGATTCGCGTTGACGCCGCCGAACAGGATCGTCTTGCCGATGCCGGAATGGAAGCACATCGAGTGTGCCTCGAGCCTGCCGGGGTTCGTGGCCGTGACGTGCTGCGTCCACGTGACGCCGTCGTACTCCCACGTCTGGTTGCTGTCGACGATCGGCCCCACGGTGGTTATGCCGCCGTAGAGCACGACCACGTTGCGGGCCGAGTCGAACGCCATCGCGTGCAACCCGAGGTTGCCGGGATTGGTCGCGGGGAAACGCTGCGTCCACGTGACGCCGTCGTACTCCCACGTCTCGTTCGTGCCCGGGTTCGAGAACGTCGCGTTGCCGCCATACATCACGAACACGCCGCGGTTCAGGTCGAACACGATGTCCATCGAGTGCTTCGCGGAAGGCGACGTGGCCGGGGACTGCTGCGTCCAGTTCGTGCCGTCGTAGGTCCACGTGTCGTTGAACTGCGTGAACGTGGCAGCGCCACCGAACAACATCAGGCGGCCGGAGGTCAGGTCGTAGGCCATGCCCGCTGCGGCGCGTGCAGGTGGCGAGGTCACTGGCGAGAGCTGGGCCCATTGGGCGGAGGCCGTGCCAGCCAGGGTTGCGCCGATTGCGAGAGTCAGGAAGCGTGCGTTCATCGTGGTGCCCGGTAGTCGGAGGATAGCGCGTGCCGCCGCGGCGGCGCGCAATCCTCGAAGGAGCCGTTTCGCCCCGCTGCGGCCAACGGATCCCGGGAAGAAACCCGACGCCGACCTTCCTTGCGGTGGGGGCCTGCGGGCCGGACAGACCTGTCGACCCGGGGGCTCGGACGCCACGCTTGACCGGAGCGGCGCCGACGAGGAAGGTCGGCGCATCCGGAGGACCGATGAATCCCAACACGCCTCTCGCCATGCTGCTCGCGTTCGCGATCCCTCACCTCGCTGCCCAGGAACCACCGAAACCGAGCCCCGAGCACCAGAAGCTCGCCGCGTTCGCGGGCACCTGGGACGTCGCGGTCGAGGTGCGAGGTGCGCCGAGCAAGACGAAGGCGTCTTCCGTACAGCGGCTCCTGCGCGGCGGCCTGTGGCTCCTCGACGACTTCACGTTGGATGCCGGTGGCATGTCCTTCGAAAGCCATGGCTGCACGGGCTACGACCCGGGCAAGGGCAAGTACGTGACGCACTGGGCCGACGGCATGCTGCCGAGCGCGCTCGTGCTCGAGGGCAACTACGACGCGTCGGGCAAGGTGCTCACGATGACCGGCATGGGAGTCGGCCACGACGGCAAGCCGGCGAAGTATCGCAACGTGACGACCTGGACGGGTCCGGACACCTACGTGTTCGAGATGTTCATCACGGGCGGCGACGGCAAGGAGGTCTCGGGCTTGAAGATGACCTACACGCGCACCCCCGCGAAGGGCGACGCCAAGCCGGACGACGGCAAGGCCGGCAAGAAGTAGCGGACAGGCAGGGCGCGTGAGGCCCGCGGGGATTGCGGGCCGGACGAGAGTCGACGCGCCCTTACGCGCACGGTCTCCGTCGTTCCGACGCCCTGCCGGCAGCACGCGCGGTCGTCACGGCGCGGGCCGGACAAGTCCTCGGGACCATCGAACTGGCCCGGACGGTGCCGAACCCGCTTGTTCTTCCTACCTGCGCTTCCTAGCGTGTCTCAGGTGAAGGCCAAGTACACGGTTGTGCTGGACCGCGAGATCGACGGCAGGGCAATGGCCAGCGTTCCGGGCATCCCTGGATGCCATGCCTATGGGCGGACGACGAGCGAGGCCATCCGGCGGGTGAAATCCGCGCTGCGCTTCTATCTGCAGGAGATCCTGAAGGAAGGCAGGCGTCTGCCCAAGCAGCCCAAGCCAATCACGGTGGAGATCCACCTCGCGGTGTGAGTCCGTCCGACCTCCCTTCGCTCAAAGCAAGAAGGCTGCTTCGGGCACTGGTCGGCTGCGGGTTCCGGATAGTGCGCACGCGAGGAAGCCATCGATTCCTGAAACATCACGATGGCAGGACCATGGTCTTCGCGTTCCACGACGGGGAGACGATCGGACCTCGCATGCTCGCGAAGATCTTGAAGGATGCTGGCATTCCATTCGAGACCCTGAACCGGGAGCTCTAGCGCGTTCGACTGGTCACTCCACGGAACGGCGCGTCACTGGAAACGCTGCCCGAACGCGAATTCGAGGCGCGCCCCGGGCGCCATTCCGATGACGCGCGCCACCTCGCTCCACGGCACCAGGTCCGCCGCGTCGACGACGAGGGTCAGCGGCCGGTCGCCGGCTGCGGCGAACGCCGACGCGATCGCCGCACGCAGTTCGGCCGCATCCTGCAAGAAGCTGTTCCCAATCTGGATTTTCGTCCGGCGGTTGTGGTCGTCCCAGTGCAGCGCGACCCGGAGCTCGGGATCTCCGGGCGAATAGGACCCGGCCGGCTGTGCGCGCCGCGTCGCTTGCGGGTCCGTAGCCAGCGGGAAGTAGAGGCGCACGATTCCCGCAGCCGCCGCGAGCTGAATCAGGCGCTGCACCGAAGCGTACGAGGCATCGGCTTGCGGACGCATCTGCAAGGTCACGGTCGAGAAGAACCCGTGCTCGTCGTCGGACTCCGGAAAGCGGTGGCCGAGGGCCCGCAGTTCCGACCGCAGCTCGTCGTGCGTTCGCAGCACGCGGTCGCCGATGCGGTATTGCCAATGGCTCTCGTCGAGGCAGCGCGCGCTCGCGGCGCGCGCCGCGCAATCGTCCGCCCGGTGCTCGACGTAGGCATCGAAGACCGGTGCGGCTTCGTCCTGCCGCTTTGCGGCGGGTGACCCTGCGCACGCGCAGGCGAGCAGCAGCAAACCGATCGCAAGGCTCGCGGACAGCTCCATCGTCATGACTGTTGTTCCTGTGTAGCGCAGTCACTCCGGCGACGCGACACCAGTCACGCGTGCAGCGGCTCCGAAACCCGGATCGCAAGCGCTGTCACGGGCGTCGAGCCTCGAGCGAGATGTGGCCGCAGAGCCGATCGGCGTCGCCGACTTCTCGGCGCAGCGGAACCACGGTAAAAGGACGCTCCACGTCCGGAGAGCCGCCCATGCTTTCGAGAGTCGTTCTCGTCCTGTTCGTGCTGCCCGTCGCCATCGCCGCGCAGGGCGCCCCGACCCAGCCGCCACCGGCCCAGCCGGTTCCCGCACAGGAAGCCGCATTCGACGCGGGCCTCGCGGCCGTGCACACGCAGATGCAGAAGGCGAAGTGGAGCGATGCGCGCACGGCGTTGCTCGAGCTGCTGCGCGTGCACGCGAACCAGGCCTACGCGCAGGCGCAGTGCGAGGCGATCGCCTCGGACCTGCGCACGTGCGCGTTCTACGCGACCGCGAAGCCACCGAAGCCGCTCGCGTTCATCACCGGCAAGGTCGCGTCGTACGACGAACGCACGGGCAGGATCCGCGTCGTCTACGACAACTCGTTCGCGGACTGGCAGCCCGCCGGCGAGGGTAGCGAGTTGAAGATCAATCCGCTCGTCTTCGCGGGCAGCTACACGGTGACCGTGTCGGGCAAGAACCATGCGGCCGAGTCGGTGAGCATCGCGTTCGATCTCGACCCCGTCGGCGCCGGTTGGTTCGTCGCGAGCTTCGGCTTCGAGACCGGCGGCTGGTATCAGGACGCGAGCCTCGTGCAGGGCCGCGACGACGGCGAGCCACGCGACATCGCGAGGACGAAGTCGCCGGCGAAAGCCGGCAAGCCGTTCACCGCGGTGCTGCGCGTCGGCGACGACCGCATCCGGATGCTGTTCGACAACAAGATGGTCATCGACAGCCCGCGCGAGAACGCGGAGTTCGGCCAGGTCGGGTTGTGGAAGGTGGTGTGCGACCAGCTCGTGCTGGAAGGCCGCATCGAGCCGTCGTGCCTGCAGGCTCGCATCGACGACGAACTCGGCAAGCAGCGCGAAGCCTTCGAGAAGACGTTCGATCCGAAGAAGGAGCTGCCCGCGTGGCTGTTCGAACGCCCGCAGACGCAGCGCACGCCGCCGCTGTCGTCGGGGGACGTGCCGGGGCTGCGCAACGGTTGGACCAAGGCGTTCGCGACGGTGCTGCAGTTGATCGGCGAAGGCAAGCTCGCGGAGGCCAGTGCTGCGTTCGCGAAGCTCGGCGAGAAGGACGCGTCGCCGGTCGCGCGCTCGTTCGTCGAGGCGCTGCTGCACGTGAGGGTGGGGCGCGCCGAGGCCGCGGAGGCGATCTGCGCGAAGCTGCTCGAGGGCGATGCGAAGATGACGCAGGCGCGACTGCTGCGTGCGCGGGCGCTCGACGCGATGGGCCGCGGTGCCGACGCGATCGCCGAGCTCGAGACGGCGCTGCGCGACGATCCGGGTCACGAGGGGGTGCACGAGGCGTTGTGCGTCACGCTGCTGCGCAGGAACCGCGTCGCCGACGCGCGGCGCGTCGTGCGCGACGCGAAGACGAAGCACGGTCTGTGGGACGAGACTGCGCAGCTCGAGCTGATGCTCGCGATGGCCTCGCGTGGGCCGAACTGGCCGCGGCGATTCTCGCACAAGAGCACGCACTACGAGGTCGTCTCCGACATCGACAGCAAGGTCTGCTTCGAAGCGTGCCAGGTCCTCGAGGCTTCCTACGTGAACCTGATGTCGCAGCTGGCGTGGCTCAAGGAGGACAAGAGCCTGCCGCCGTTCCGCGTGTTCCTGTTCTCGGGCGAGAGCGGTTACCAGGACTACAACAAGTCGATCATCGGCGAGGTCGTGCCGCACACGGCGGGGCTGTACACGCCGGTGCTGAAGCAGCTGCTGATCTGGAACGTGCCGCGGCGCGAGGACATGGTGCGCACGATCCGGCACGAGGGCTTCCACCAGTTCCTCGATCGCGTCATGGAGAACCCGCCGACGTGGTTGAACGAAGGCACCGCGGAGTACTGGGAGACGGCGACGCGCTCGCAGGGCCGCATGCAGGGCGGGCAGGTGCGGGCGGACCACATCGCGACGCTGATGCGCAGCAAGAAGGCGCTGCCGAAGCTGCGCGACTTCGTCTACGGCGGCGACGACTTCTACGTCTACGCGCAGCAGCGGTATGCGCAGGCGTGGGCGCTCGTGCACTTCCTGCGCAAGGGGCCGCCCGCGTACACGGCGCGCTTCGACAAGCTGTGGGGCGAGCTGCGCACCGCGAAGAGCACGCGCGCCGCGCTGGACGCGGCGTTCGCTGGCGTCGACTGGGACAAGCTCGAGCAGGACTTCTGGCAGCACCTCGCGTCACTGAAGTGACCCGACGTGATCACGCGCGGCTGCTCGCATGCGTCGCGAACGAGCGGTCCGGCGGGGTGAGCTGGCGTGCAAACATCGGTGGCGGATTTGCTGGAAAAACGCTGACGATGGTGGCGATCTCGGTCTGGCGATGCTGTGCGTGACTGCGGTGAGTGACGTGACAACCGGGGGCCGGCATGCTCCGATGCCGCGCCAGGAGATCACGAATGCCGCGCAAGAGCACAGCGATGAAACCGAACACGACCACATCGACCCGACGCCGGAGCCCCGCGCAAGGCAAGGTCGCGCGAACGCTGCCCGGAGCCAAGCCGGGCAAGGCGAGCGCGGCGAAGCTGGCAGTCGGCGATGCGCCGGTGCGCTCCTACATCGCGACCCTGCCTGCGAGCCAGCGCGCGATCGCGAGGCGCTTCGATGCGCTGATCGCGAAGACGCTGCCGGGCATCCAGCGCTGCATCAAGTGGGGCATGCCGTTCTATGGCACCGGCACGGGCTGGTTCGTGTCGTGCGGCGGTTTCGCCGACCACGTCAAGATCACGTTCCTGCACGGACAGAAGCTGAGTCCGGTGCCGCCGGTCGGCACCGGCAAGTACACGCGCGGCGTCGACGTCGAGCGCGCTGCCGACCTCGACGAACGGCAGCTGGCGTCGTGGATCGTGCAGGCGTCGCGCTTCCCGGGTCTCGGCGCCGGCAGGAAGTGAGGGGGGGTCTGCGGCGGCAACGCCCGTCCGGCGTTGCCATGGCCCGGATCCGCCTTAGTCTCACGCGGCAACTGCCGATACCACTGACGATTCCCCCGACTCCATGGGCAACCTGACTCCCGAACTGGCCGCCTTGCGCGACGAGACGCGCGACCTCGCCAAGAGCTACGGCCTCGACTGCTACGAGGTCATCTTCGAGCTCGTCGACCACGACGAGCTGAACATGATCGCGAGCTTCGGCGGCTTCCCGACGCGGTATCCGCACTGGCGCTTCGGCATGGAGTACGAGCACCTGACCAAGTCGTACGCATACGGCTTGTCGAAGATCTACGAGCTCGTCATCAACAACGACCCCTGCTACGCGTACTTGATGCGCAGCAACGCGCTGACCGAGCAGAAGCTCGTGATGGCGCACGTCTACGGCCACTGCGACTTCTTCAAGAACAACGCGTGGTTCCAGCACACGTCGCGCAAGATGATGGACGTGCTGGCGAACCACGGCGCGCGCATTCGGCGCTACATGGACCGCTACGGCCAGGAGCGCGTCGAGAACTTCATCGACGTCGTGCACTCGCTCGACAACCTGATCGACCCGTACTCGCCCTACATCGATCGCGGCGGTGCCGAACGCACCGAGACCACACCCGAGGCCGAGGATGCGCGGCAGGACGAGCGCGTCGTGCGCAAGATCGCGGCCAAGGACTACATGGACCGCTACATCAACCCGCCCGAGTTCCTGCGGCGGGAGCGCGAGCGGATGGAAGCGAAGGAGAAACAGAACAAGCAGTTCCCGGCGCGTCCCGCGCGCGACGTGTTGAAGTTCCTGCTCGAACACGCGCCGCTCGCGACGTGGGAGCAGGACGTGCTCGCGATGCTGCGCGAGGAGGCCTACTACTTCGCGCCGCAGGGCATGACCAAGATCATGAACGAAGGCTGGGCCGTGTTCTGGCACAGCAAGCTCATGACGCGGCACCTCTGCGATGCCAGCGAGATCGTGCAGTATTGCGATACGCACAGCGGCACGCTCGCGACGCGACCCGGCCAGATCAACCCCTACAAGATCGGCGTCGAGCTGTTCCGGCACATCGAAGAGCGCTGGGACCACGGGCGCTTCGGCGCCGAATACCAGGCCTGCGACGACCCGGAGAAGCGTCGCAAGTGGCACCGGCCGACCAACCAGGGGCGGCAGAAGGTGTTCGAGGTGCGGCGCATCTACAACGACGTCACGTTCATCGACGAGTTCGTGACGCCCGAGTTCGCGGAAGACCAGAAGATGTTCGTCTACGGGCAGGATCCGCAGACGGGCCAGCTCGTGATCGTCGATCGCGACTACCGCAAGGTGAAGGAGCAGCTGCTCGCCGCGCTGACGAACTTCGGCAACCCGATCATCAAAGTCGTCGACGGCAACTACAAGAACCGCGGCGAGCTCTACCTCGTGCACGAGTGGGTCGGTGGTGACCTGCAGATCGAGATGGCGCAGCTGACGCTGCAGGGGCTCTGCCGGATGTGGCAGCGGCCCGTGCACATCGAGACCATCGAGAGCGGCAAGGGCCGATTGTTGAGCTACGACGGCAAGACCGCGTCGAGCAGCGAAGTCACCGCGAGCCACCCCGCGATCGGACGCGTCGGCGCCGCCAAGGCTCAGACTCCGTGAACCCGCGTCCTACCCTCGAACGGGTGTGGATCGTCTACCTGATCGCCGTGCTGGCTGCGGGTGTGCTCGCGGGTGGCGAGGTGCAGTGCGCGCAGGGCCGGAAGCACCTCGTGTTGCATGCGGGCCTGCTCGCTGCAGTGCTCGCGGTAGGGCAGGTCGCGAAGCATCGTTCGCCCGCGAAAGCGCGGTTCTGGCGCGGCGCGCTCGCGCTGTTCGGTCTGCCGGCCGTCTTCTCGGCGATGGCCTGGTTGCTGCCGCGGGTGTATCCGGAACCGTGGGAGTACGTGTGGTTGCAGTGGGACCGCGCCGTGTTCGGAACCGACATCGCGAGACTCGCGGATCGCTGGCTCGCTCCGCCGTGCGTCGAGCTGTTGCAGGTGGTCTACGCGTCGTTCTACTTCATCCCGATCGCGGCCGTGCTCTCGGCATGGCGGCGCTGCGGGTGGGCGGTCTTCGACCGCGCGATGTTCCTGGTCGTCTCGGGCTTTCTCGCGAGCTACCTCGGCTACGTGCTCGTGCCCACGCTGTCGCCGCAGCTGGTGCTCGCGCACGCGGCCGAGCCGCAAGGCCTGTGGGTCACGCCGTTCCTGCGGCACGTGACCGACGCCGGCGAATGCAATCCCTACAACTGCTTCCCGAGCGGCCACACGATGTTGACGATCGTGAGCCTGATCGTGGCATGGCGCTGGAACCGCCGCTGGTTCTGGGCGCTGCTGCCGGTCGGCCTCTTGCTGATCGCGAGCACGGTGCTGTTGCGCTACCACTGGGCGACCGACGTCGTCGCGGGGGCGCTGCTGGCCTGGCCGTGCGTGCGGGTCTGCGATCATCTCGCGGACCGCGACGGCTGGCCCGCCGCCGTCCCCGAAGGCAAGCACGCCGGGGCGCTCACATCAGCGTGAAGTGCGAGCCGTCGTGCGACTGGACGAGTGGATCGGTCCCGATCAGCTCTTCCAGCACGTTCGCGAACTCGTTGAGGTCGGGCCGCGCGCGCAACACGTCGTCGACGGTCACTGGGTGGTCGGCTTCGCGCAGCGCCTGGCGCACGGTGCGCATCAGCGAGGCGCCGAGACCGAGATCACGCCGCGCGACGATCGAGTTCGGCAACACCTCGAACGTGCCGTGCCGCCGCAGCAGGTCGGCGAGCAGGTCGGGCGTGAGCCAGGTGCCGCCGAGGTCGCTCCGGTCGATCAGCGTCTTGAGCGCGGAGGTCTGCGCGTAGCCCGTGCGCTGCGCGAGGTGCTTGTTCACGATCGCGAGCAGCTGTCGCATGCGCGTCTCGTCGAACGGGTAGTTCGAGAGCAGATCGATGCGATCGTCGGCGTTCAGCACGAACAGGCGATTCCAGCGCAGCAGGCGTTCGACGAGCCGCCTGCGGGCAGGTGGTTGGTTCTTGACGAACAGGCTCAGCACGACGTCGCCGGCGGCGCGCCGGAAGTCGTGCAACAGGTCGTCGAGGACCTGGGAACGATTGTGCGTGGCCGGACAGGCGTCGCCGCGGCCGAGCAGGCGAACGCGTGGGTCGCTGGACAGGCGGTCGAGCACGAGCCACGTCTTGCGGTCGTTCGGCTTGTCGTCGACGAGCAGGCTCGCGACGTTGTGGCGGCCACCATCGGCGCAGATGCGGCGCGCCACCTTGTCGACGAGCGGCGTCAGCGCGTGCAACTCGCCTTCGTGCCAGCGGCGCAGGGACCAGGTGTTGGGCCCGACCATCACGAACACGGAGTCGTGCTGCATGCTCGTGAGAATGCGCGCGCGCGACGCGCGGCGATAGCGGTCGCGGTAGGCGAACAGCAGCTCGTCGAGCGGCATCGGCTTGCCGGCTTCGAGCAACAGCTCCTGCAGACGCGCTTGGGGCGACCGCGGGTCGGCCATCGCGACCTCGCCGGCCTTCTCGTCGATCTCGATCGCGACGTGCAGCTCGAGCCGCAGCACGTGCAGCAGCAGGCCGCGCGGTACGTCGAGCTCGAGCTCCACGAGCTCGGCGGCCAGCAGGTCGATCGGCAGCGGCAGCCGGTGTGGCGCGACGAGACGCGGCAACGCGCGCAGCAGCGTGCGGAAACGGCTCGGCGGCACGCCGAACAGGCGGTCGCGATGGAAGTGGAACTCGCGCGGGAAGCAGAAGGCGGCGAGCCGCAGGGCCGAGCACGGATCGTCCATCGCCTGCGCGACGATCTGCAGCAGCGAGCCCGTCGCGACGTGGTCGGCCAGCAGCACGCCGTCGAAGGACTCGAGTTCGCGCCCGACTTCGTAGCGCAGCCTGCCCATCAGCGGCGCCTGGCGGTCGTGCAGGCGCACGCGCATCTGCCTGACCTTCTCCTCGAACGCCGCGAGCGAGAGGTTGCGCCGGCGGGCCAGCTCGGGCTGTTTGACCGGTGGCGCCTCGAGGCCGACGAGGCTCGCGAGGATCTGTCGCTCGTCGTTGTCGAGCGGCGCCAGCAGTTGCACGCGCAGCGTCGGCCAGTCGCGCGTGTTCTCGACGCTCGAGAACTGCGCGAGTCCGTCGTGCAGCACCCTGGCCACGGTGGCGCGCAGCGACGCGATGCAGTCGTCGGGCAGGCCGCTCGCGGCCAGCTGCTCGGGTGATTTGAGGAGCACGTCGCCGAGCGTCAGCATCTGCTGGCCCTCGAGCACCGCGGAGTGCTCGGTGGGCAGGTGGAGCTGCTCGAGCGGCAGCAGGAGCAACGCGGGCGGCAGCAGGGACCTCGGCGTCCCTTCGGTCGTTGCGTCTGGTGTTTCGATGGTGGGCTTCATCGGCGAAGTGGAGTGATCGAGCGGAACGTTCGCGGCGCGTCGAGCCGGCGTTGCGCGAGGTCCAGAACGGGAGCCGGCAGAGCGGAGGTCAGCTGTTCGCCGCGCATGCCGGCGGCCAGCAGGCCTTCGGCGACGCACAGCTGCACGCGCGGGCTGCTCTGGTCGCGGAGCATCGCGAGCAGGGCTTGCCGAGCCTCGGCGGCCGGCAGGTCGACGAGCAACTCCGCGGCGCGCAGTGCGCCAGCGTCCGTGACGACGTGCATCGGCAACCGCTGCGAAACGTCGGCCGCGCGGCAGCGACCGAGTCCCTTGCGCAGCAGCGTGGCCATGTCCTCGCGATGGGCGCCGAGATAGGCGCGCAACAGCTCGTCGACCATCGCGTCGTCGCGCTGGCGAACGGCCGCTTCGAGCAGCGGCGCGGCCCTGGTCAGCCCGCGCCGTACTGCGTCGTCGAGCGCCACAGCGAGCAGCTGGCGTTCCGGCGCAGCGAGCTCGAGCCGCGGCAACACGGCCAGCGCCTGCGCCGCATCGTCGGCGACGCGCGGTTCGGCGTGCATCAGGTTGCGCGCGAGCAGGCTCGCCAACGCCGCGTCGTTGCCGGTCTGCAACACGGCGCGCACGTGAGCAACGATCTCGGGCTCGTCCGGCAGCACGCCGCGCGAGCCGCCGAACGGATGCAGCACCGCGCCGATCTGCCGCAGGAACAGGAGACACGATTGCCCCGGCTGCAGCGCGAACAGGCTGCGGCCGCAGCACGCGCCCGCAGGCTCGAGCAGCGCGAACGACCCGCCTACCGTGCCCTTCAGGACCTCGCTGGTCCGGAAGCTGAGGCGATGCCACTCGGGCGACGGGTCGGTGGCCACCACGACGGTCGCGCGCACGACCACGGCGGCCGCGCGCGCGGCCGTCGACAACGCGGTGGCCTGTTCCTGTGCTGCGGCAGGCACTGCGAACCACAGGAACGACGCGGCCACGGTGCAGATGCCGTTCTTCATGGGGGAGAACCTGTTCATCGGAGCAGTACCTTGTGGCGCAGGTAGGCGAGATCGAGGTCGCGGAACCGGTAGTCGAGCGTGATCATCGACTCGTAGCCGACCGAGGGCGCCATGACGTCCGTGGCTCCCGAGAACGTGTCGTGCAGCGACGAGTCGCCATAGAGTCCTCCCGGCGCCGCGCCGGGCGCGACGAGGCCGACCGAGTGACCGACTTCGTGCGCGAGGATGATGCCCATGACCGAGGCCCAGTCGTCGGCCGCGTCCATGACGACCTGCCAGCGCGCGCGCTGCGCCGTCGTGGCCGCGCCATAGTCGAAGCTCGATGACAGCACGATGGAGTCGAGTGCGTGCGCGCCGGCCGGAGTGCCGCCCATGTCGGGGCTCAGCGGCCGGAACTTCTGCGCGAAGCTCGTCTGCCAGGACGGCCACACCTGCAGGTGGATCTTCGCCTGGTAGAGCCACATCTCGCGGCAGAACACGCCGAGCCCAGGGCTCGTCGAGATGTTGCGTTCAGTCGGGTTGCCGTTGCAGTAGTCGTAGTACGCGCGGCCCAGCACTCCGGTGCTGTCGTCGCCGTAGACACGCGTGCGCGAGCCCTCGGGATCGAGGCCGCCGAGCGCGATCTGCATGTGCGGCAGACCGATCGGCTCGCGCTTCGTGAAACGCAGTCCGACCGAACCCGCATCGAGGGGTTCACCTCGACTGCCTCGTCCATACAGATGGTTGCTCTTGGCCAGGATGCCGTTCAACACGAGGTTGCGCATCCACGCGTTCGTGCCGATCGGGTCGCCGGCCGTCGTGAGGCCGAGCAACAACAGGTCGCCATCGAAGTCGGGCATGCCGCTGCCGATGCGGTCGAGGTCGGTGCGGACCCAGACCACCTGCGTGCGCTCGAACGGCAGCGTGCGGCCGGTCGGCGCCGCGACGGTCAGGGCCACGGGGCTCGAGCTGCCGGCGTTGCCCGAGAGGTCGCGCACGGTCACGACCATGTTCCAGACTCCGTCCGTGAGCGCTGCCGTCTCGGGCACCTCGATGCGCACGCTGTTGTAGGTGAACGAACCCGTCGCGAGCAGCGTCTGAGCCCCGGGGGCCGTACCGTTGCCCTGGAAGGTCACTTCGACGGTGCCCATGTCGACCCACTGGCTCGTGTTGTCCGAGGCCGAGACGTCGATCGTGAAGCCGTAGTTCGGCACGGTCACGCCGGGCAGACGGCTCTGCTGGATGCCGTTCACGGTCGCCGACACGACGGGTGCCTGGGTGTCGGCCTCCGTGCCGGTCCGCCACCGCGCGCGCTGATCGGTTGGAAACCAGTTGCCGCTCGCGCGACGCGCGCCTGAGCTGCCACCCTTGACCTCGAGCCGGTAGTACGTGCTCGGCGAGAACGGCACAGCCGGCGTGAACGACACGACGCGGCCACCGGTGACCACGAGCGTGCCGGTCAGTGGTTGGCCATTGTCTTCGGTCACGCGCAGCGTGTTCTCGTTCAGCGTCGCCGGATCCATCGCCGCGTCGAACAAGAAGCTGACGCGCGAGCCAGGTGCTATGCCCGCGGCGCCTTCCGGCGGCAGCATGATCACCTGCGGCACGCCGGCGTCGGACGAAGTCGTGAACGACACCACGGCGTCGTCGGCCAGCACGTTGCCCGCGACGTCGCGCAGACCCGCATGGCCGCCCAGCAGCTTCACGCTGCATTCGGCATTCGTCGGCAGCGCGAGCACCGGCGTGACGCGGATCGAATCGGGCGTCGGCGTCGCGACGACGGCGGTCCACGGCTCGCCGTCGACGAGCAGCGAGACCGTGTCGTTGCCGACCCACGCGCTGTCGAGCGCCTCGCTGAACACCACGTTCGCGATCACGCTGCCGGGCACGCGCACCTCGCCGTTTCCGGGCGAGCTCGTGCTGACGACGGGAGCCGTGACGTCGTTTCCGGTCGTGAACGCGAACGGCTGCGTCGCCGACAACGGATTGCCGCTGACGTCTCTGGCGGCCGCGCTGCCGGGCAAGAACGTCATCGTGTAGCTGCGCTGACTCTGCAGCGTGACGGTCGGTCGCACGCGCAGCTGCCGCTGCGAGAGGTCGCTCTCCACCGCGAACGGCACGACGTTGCCGAACTGGTCCTGGAACAGCAGCGATGCCGCATTCACGGACGCCGGAGCCATCGATTCGTCGAACGTGAACGTCGGTTGCACGAGCGGCGAGACGCCGGTCTGGCTCGTGGTTGGCCAGGTCGAAAGCAGGCTCGGCGCAGTGACGTCGACTTGCGTGCGAAAGGCGGTCCTCGTCTCGTCGCCGACCGGATTGCCGGCGCGGTCCGTGATGCCCGCCTTCGTGACCAGGAAGAGCTGGCGATTGCCCGGCAGGTCGATGTGCGGGTCGAGCGTGACCAGGTTGCCCGCGACCGTGTAGGTGGCCGCGTAGGTCTGGGTGAAGTCGCGCAGGAGGAACGTGGCCGACGAGACGGAGTTGCTCGCAACGGGCTCCGAGTACGTCACCGTGTAGGTGCGCGTCCGGCTCTCGCTCTGGCTGCCGTTCTGGACGTCGATGTGGGTGACTCGAGGTGGCGTCTGATCGAGCGTGCGGAACGCGAACAGCGCCGTGACGTCGAGGATGCGGCCGGCCTGGTCGCAGGTCAGCGCCGACAACTGGAACTCGTAGTCGGACTCGAGGTCCAGCGCAGCGTTCGGCGTGAACACGACGCGCGTGATGCCGGTGCGCGCGAACGTGCCCGGCACGTTCTGCGACGAGCCGACCCGGCGCAGCCACGTGTCCTCGTCGGCGAAGCTGTCCAGCGCCATGGCCGCGTCGAACTCGAGCGTGATCGCCGTGTCGACCGGCACCTGGACCGCGTCCGCCGCCGGTGAATGGTCGACGAGGTGGACGACGCCGAACGAAGAGTTCGCGGCGGAGCTGCCCGCACTGCCGCCGCCGCCGCACGAAGCGGCTGTGAGTGCAAGCGCCAGCGCAGCTGACTTGCGAGCTGTTCCCATTCCCGTTGCCATCTCCCGGTTGCTGCGTCACCAATCGACTCGTTGCGTTGGTCGATTGGAGTCCCGGATTGAGCGTGCTGGGCCGCACCATGACACCGCTACGTGCGTCGACGCGGACCCGGCAGCGTTGCGCGCGAGGCGCGGTTGTTGCCCGCGTGCACAGTGCGGCACCGAGACGGAGCGCGCTGCAGTGGAGAGCCAGGTGCGTCAGGTCGGCGGCGCCAGCGGACCGGACGGCAGCGCCGCGTCGATCGCTGCACCGCCGGCGACGACCGTGACGTGACCCTCGTGGCGCGACAGGTCCCAGCGGTTGTTGCGGTCGAGCCGCGCACCGAGCGCGTCGAGCAGGTCGCTCGGCACCTCGACGACGACGATCTCCTCCGCGCGGTGCACGTTCTCCTTCGCGCAGCGCTGTCGCAGCAGGTCAGGCCGCTTGTGGCAGTAGACGACGACGCGCGCGCCGAGCTTCGCGGCGCGATGCAGCCGGTCGGGCGCGGGCGAGCCGACGTCGATCCACGTCAGCACGCGGCCGTCGCCGGTGCGCTGCCAGACGGCGGGCTCGTCGGCGTCGCTGAGCCCCTTGCCGAACTCGAGGCCTTCCGTGTGCTCGAGCGCGAACGCGAGCACGCGCGTCAGCAGGAACGGCACGTCCTCGGACGGATGGCGCGCGACGCGCACGTCGAGGTCGGTGTAGACGGAGCGGTCGACGTCGGCGAGCGCGATCTGGAAGCGGTGCAGCACGGTGGTGTGGCGCGGACGATCGCACGCGCGACGCCGGTGGGCAACCGTGCGACTCACATCTGACCGGCATCGTCGGCCCGCAATAGGCGGAGCGCGGCGCGGCATCAGCCCGCGTGCACGAGCAGCCGCAGATCGCGCACGTTCGTGCCGGTCGGTCCCGTGATCACGGCGTCGCCGAGCGCGTGCAGCAGCGGGAACGCATCGAAGCGG
>Ga0111539_10005167_pt1 | contig 16917 bp, 19 predicted proteins | sample RhiMethybrSRZTD1_FD_79667 | JGI IMG/M metagenome (GOLD analysis project Ga0111539, IMG submission 79667) | Populus rhizosphere microbial communities from Tennessee, USA - Rhizosphere MetaG P. TD hybrid SRZTD1 (version 2) (version 2) | ecosystem: Host-associated > Plants > Roots > Rhizosphere >... | reverse complement strand
GGGCGCGGATGCGCACGCGGGTCGGCTCGCCCGGAAGCGCGTCGACGTTGGGCACCACCAGCCTCCCGCCGTCGAAGGCGAGCGTGGCGAGCCCGAAGGCCTCGTCCTGCGCGATCACGCGCGCCTCGATCACGCTGCCGGCTTCGAAGCGCCCGGTGAGCGGGGCGAGGTCGCGCCGCCGCATGATCTCGGACATCGGCCCCTGGGCCGCCACCTTGCCGCCGGCCAGGAGCACGAGGTGGTCGGCGAGGCGGGTGACCTCCTCGATCGCGTGGCTCACGTACACGATCGGCAGGCGCCACTCGTCGCGCAGCAGCTCCACGTAGCTCAGGATCTCGGCCTTGCGCGGCCCGTCCAGCGAGGCGAGGGGCTCGTCCATCAGCAGCACGCGCGGGCTCGCGAGCAGCGCACGGCCGATGGCAACGCGCTGGCGCTCGCCGCCGGAGAGGGTCGCGGGCCTGCGTTCGAGCAGGTCCTCGAGGCCCAGCAGCGCGATCACGCGCGCGCGGTCGACGACAGGCTCGCCGGGCACGGACAGGCGCGCTCCATAGGCGAGGTTCGCGCGGACGGTGAGGTGCGGAAAGAGCAGGCCGTCCTGGAAAACGTAGCCGACGCGGCGTTGCTCCGGCGGAAGGTTTATCCCGCGCGCGGTGTCGAAAAGGGTGCGGCCGGCGACCACGATGCGCCCGGTGGCGGGGCGCACCAGTCCCGCGATGGCGTCCACGACGGTCGACTTGCCCGAGCCCGAACGGCCGAAGAGCGCCACGATCGGCGCGTCGGCGGCGAAGCTCGCCTCGAGCCCGAAGCGGCCGCGCGACAGGCGGATGTCGACGTCAAGCATGGAGCGAGGCGCGGCGGCTGCGGCGCACCAGCCACTCCGAGAGCGCGAGGGCGGCGAGCGAGATCGCCACCGAGAAGATCGCGAGGCGCAGCGCCTGCGCGTCGCCGCCGGGTACCTGCGTGGCGGTGTAGATCGCGAGCGGCAGCGTCTGCGTCTCGCCGGGAATGTTGGAGACGAATGTGATGGTCGCGCCGAACTCGCCCAGGCACCGGGCGAAACCGAGCAACGCGCCCGTGACGATGCCGGGGACGGCCAGCGGGAGCGTCACGGTGAAGAAGACGCGCCAGGGCCCGGCACCGAGCGTGCGCGCGGCCCGCTCGAGGCGCGGGTCGAGGGATTCGATCGCGAGCCGGATCGCGCGCACGAGCAGCGGAAACCCCATGATCGCCGCGGCAAGGGCGGCACCGGTCCAGCGGAACGCGAACACGATGCCCAGCGGCTCGAGCAATCGGCCCACCGGCCCGTTGCGACCGAAGAGCACGAGCAACGCGAAGCCCACCACGACGGGGGGCAGCACCAGCGGCAGGTGAACGACGGCGTCGAACAACGTGACGCCGGGGAAGCGGTGGCGCGCGAGCACGTAGGCGACGGCGATCGCCGCCGGAAGGCTCACGGCCAGCGCCCAGAGCGCCACCTTGAGGCTGAGCGCGAGAACCTCCCACTCGGCGGCGGTGGGCATCCCTCAGGGCGCCTGGAAGCCGAAGCGCTCGACCGCCGCGCGTCCCGGCGCGCTCGCGAGGAATTCGGAGAACGCCCGCGCGGCAGGCTTGGCGCCACGCACCTGCACGATCGGATAGACGATCGGCGGATGGGTCGCGGGCGGAAAGGTGTCGACGATGCGCACGCCCTTCTCCGCCAGCGCGTCGGTGCGGTAGACCACGCCGAGCGGCGCCTCGCCCCGCGCCACGAGCGCGAGTGCCGCGCGCACGTTGTCCGCGGCCGCCACGTGGTTCTCGACCGAGGGCCAGGCACCCAATGCGGAGAGCGCGGCCCGCGCGTACCTGCCTGCCGGGACGGCCGCCGGGTTGGCGAGCGCGATCCGACCGCCCGCCAGCGCGGCGGCGAGGTTCACGCCGGGCCCGAGCTTGAGCTGCACCGTGGACTGCGCCGGCGCGATGAGCACGAGGTCGTTGCGGTACAGGTTGCGGCGCGAGCCCGGCGCGGTGAGCCCCTTCTGCTCGACGTAGTGGACCCAGTCGATGTCGGCCGAGACGAAGAGGTCGGCGGGTGCGCCGGCCTCGATCTGGCGGGCAAGCGCATTGCTCGCCGCGTACGACACCACGACCTGGTGGCCGCTCGCCGCCTCGAATGCGCTCGCTGCCGCGTCCAGGGCCTCCCTGAGGCTCGCCGCGGCGAACACGGTCAGCTTGCCGGCCAGCGCCGGGGAAGCGAACGCGAGGCAGGCGAGGAGGGCGGCGAGGCGGCGCATGGCCGTAATATACCGCCGGATATAACGGTACGGAAACCCGAGGCTAGCGCAGCAGCTCCGAGAAGCGCGCGAGCTCGGGGTCGAGCGCGCGGTCGACCTTCGCCTTCATGGTGCGGAAGCGCCCCAGCACGCGCTGGCCGAAGTCGGTCACGTGCGCGCCGCCACCCCCCGAGCCGCCCGTGGCCGAGGCGACGACGGGCTCGCGGAAGCAGCGGTTCATGGTGTCGACCAGCAGCCACGCGCGCCGGTAGGACATGCCGAGGCGGCGCGCGGACTCGGCGATGGAGCCCGTTTCGGCGATCGCCTCGAGAAGCTCGGCCTTGCCGGGACCGATCGCGATCTCGTCGCCGAACATCACGCGGAGCTTGGTATCTCCGCGCCGATGCCGCATCGCTACTTCGCGGTGGCGATCAGCTTCTGCAGCTCACCCGACTGGAACATCTCCTTCATGATGTCGCAGCCGCCGACGAACTCGCCCTTCACGTAGAGCTGCGGGATCGTCGGCCAGTTGGCGAACTGCTTGATGCCCTCGCGGATCTCGGGGTTCTGCAGCACGTCCACGGTGTAGACCTCCTGCGCGCCCGACATCTTGAGCAGCTGGGTGGCGGTGGCGGAGAAGCCGCACTGGGGAAACTGGGGCGAGCCCTTCATGTAGAGCACGACCGGGTGGCCGGTGACCTGCTCGCGGATGGTGTCCTGCACGCTCATGGGTAGACCCTTTCGGATGGCGCGTTGAGCGGCGTACGTCCGCTCCAACTCGCAACTACGTTCACTGCTCTAGTTTACCGCCGGCGACGCGGGAGATTCCGGCCAGGTCCGGCAGGGAAATGATGGAGGCGAAACCGGCCGCTTCAAGGAGGCCGCGGGCGGCCGTGGCCTGGTCGTAGCCGTGCTCGAACAGGAGCCACCCGCCCGGGACCAGGCGCTCGCGGGCGCCGGCCACGATCGCGCGGACCGAGCCCAGGCCGTCGGCGCTGCCGTCGGTGAGGGCCTCGACCGGCTCGAAGCGCAGGTCGCCCTTCGCGAGGTGCGGATCGCCGGCCGCGACATACGGCGGGTTCGAGACGATGACGTCGAAGGTCCCGGGGCCGAGCGGCGCATACCACGAGCCCTTCAGGAACTCGATGCGCTCCGAGCAGTGGTGGCGGCTCGCGTTGCCGCGGGCCACGCGCAGCGCCGTCTCGCTCACGTCGGTTGCGACCCCGGTCGACTCGGGCCGCTGGCAGGCGAGCGTCACCGCGATCGCGCCGCTGCCGGTGCCGAGGTCGAGGAAGCGGGCGCGCGGCGTCATGCGCGCGAGCGCGGCCTCCACCAGGGTCTCGGTCTCGGGGCGCGGGATCAGCACCGAGGCGTCGAGCGCGAAGTCGCGGCCGTAGAACTCGCGCCGGTTGAGCAGGTAGGCCACGGGGCGCCCCATCGCGCGCTGGGCGCCCAGCATCTCGATCTGCGCGTCCTGCGTCTCGGACAGGATCGTCATCGGGTTGGCCGCGATCCAGGCGCGGTTCACGCCCAGCACCTCGGCCATGATCACCGTGGCGTCGGTGCGGTCCATCGCCAGCATCAGCTCTTCGAGAGCGTACTTGACGGTATGCACGGCGCCTTACGGGTTCTGCGCCAGCGCGGCGAGCTGCTCGGCCTGCTGTTCCGCGGAGAGCGCCGACGTGATGTCGCCGAGATCCCCATCCATGACCGAATCGAGCTTGTGCAGCGTGAGGTTGATGCGGTGGTCGGTCACGCGGCCCTGCGGGAAGTTGTAGGTGCGGATGCGGTCGGAGCGGTCGCCGGTGCCGATGAGGCTCTTGCGCTCGCTCGCCTCCTTCGCGTGCGCCTCGCGCTCCTGCTTGTCCTTGATGCGCGAGGCGAGCACCCGCCAGGCCTGCTCGCGATTCTTGTGCTGGCTGCGCGCGTCCTGGCACTCGACCACGATGCCGGTCGGCAGGTGGGTCAGCCGCACCGCCGAATCGGTCTTGTTCACGTGCTGGCCGCCCGCGCCGCTCGCGCGGTAGGTGTCCACGCGCACGTCGGAGGGGTTGATCTCGACGTCGGTCGCCTCGGCCTCGGGCATCACCGCGACGGTCGCCGCCGAGGTGTGGATGCGTCCCTGGGTCTCGGTGGCCGGCACCCGCTGCACGCGATGCCCGCCGGACTCGAACTTGAGCTTCGAATAGGCGCCGGTGCCCACGACGCGCGCGATGACTTCCTTGTAGCCGCCCACTTCGCCGGGGCTCTCGGACACGATCTCCACCTGCCAGCGGTTCCTCTCGGCGTAGCGCGTGTACATGCGCAGCAGGTCCCCGGCGAAGAGCGCGCTCTCGTCCCCGCCCGTGCCGGCGCGGATCTCGAGGAACAGGTTGCGCTCGTCGTTGGGGTCGCGGGGCAGGAGCATTCGCTGCAGCTCCTCCTCCAGCTCGCCCATGCGTGCGCGCGCGGCCCGGGACTCGTCCTCCGCGAAGGCCTTCATCTCCGGATCGCGCGCCATCTCCTCGGCGGCGGCCACGTCGGCCTGGGCCCTGCGCCAGTCGCCGAACGCCGCGACCACGGGGCTGATCTCGGCACGCTCCTGCGAGAGCTTGCGCAGGTTCTCCAGGTCGTTGGCGACGTCGGGGTCCGCGAGGCGCCCGTCGATCTCCCTCAGGCGCGCATCCAGGCTCGCCAGCTTGCCCGCGATCGAATCCTTCACGCCGCGCCCTTCGGCCGCGCTTCTTTCGCGCCGGCCTCCGCGTCGGGAGCGGCGTCGGGCTCGTCCGGGAACATCACCTCGAGGGCGCGCAGCAGGCGCTCGCGCTCGGACGCACCGGCGCGCGTGAGCGACTGGCTGGGGTGATGCAGGAACTTGTTGGCGAGCCCGCGCGAAAGGGCTTCGAGCACCTCGGACGGGTCGTCGCCGCGCGCCAGGCGCCCGCGGGCGCGCGCGAGCTCGATCTCGCGGTAGCGGTCGACGCGGCGGCGCAGGTCGACGATGGCGGGCACCGCGGCACGCCCCTCCTGCCAGGCGCGGAAAGCGCTCACTTCCCGGGCCACGAGCGTCTCGGCCTCGTCCACCGCGCCGCGGCGGGCTTCCGCACCCTGCTGCGCCATGCGGCCAAGGTCGTCCACCGTGTACAAGAACACGTCGTCCAGCGTGGCAACCTCGGCCTCGACGTCGCGCGGCACGGCAAAGTCGACGATGAAGATCGGGCGGCGCTTGCGCGCCTTGAGCGCGCTCTCGATGAGCCCCTTGCCCAGGATCGGCAGCGTCGACGCCGTCCCGGTGAGGATGATGTCGAACTCGGCCAGGCGCGCAGGCAGCTCGGCGAGCGAGATCGCCGAGCCCTCGAAGCGTTCGGCGAAGGCCTCGCCGCGCTCCAGCGTGCGGTTGGCCACGACGACCGCCTGCGGACGCTGCGACACGAAATAGGTCGCGGCGAGCTCCACCATCTCGCCCACCCCGATCAGCAGGAGGCGCGTGCGCGCGAGATCGCCGTATACGTTCTGCGCGAGCTTCAACGCCGCGGCGGCCATGGACACCGACTGGGCTCCCAGCGCCGTCTCCGTGCGCACCTGCTTGGCCACTGCGTAGGTCTGCTGGAAGAGCTTGCCCAGCTGCCCGCCCACGGTGCCGGCGCCCTCGGCCACGCGCACCGCCTGTTTCACCTGCCCGAGGATCTGGGGCTCGCCCAGGACCATGGAATCCAGCCCCGCGGCCACCCGGAAAGCATGGCGCACGGCCGACTCCCCGCTGTGGCTGTAGACGTAGCGGTCGACCTGCAGCCCGACCCGCTCGCCCGCCGCGCAAAGCCAGGCCCGGGCCGACGTGGGGTCCTCGGCGAGGCAGTAGACCTCGGTCCGGTTGCAGGTGGAGACCAGGACCGCCTCGGTGACCCCCGGCTGTCCGGCGAGCTCGCCCAGGGCCTCGGCCTGCTTCTCAGGGGCGAAGGCCAGCTTCTCCCGGACCTCGAGAGGCGCGCTGTGATGGCTGATGCCGAGGACGTGGAAGGCCATGGGGTCGAAAATTATAGCCGAATGCGGTAGCCTCCTCTTTACAAGCAAAGTCAACAACGCGCATTATGATATTGATTTAGAAGGAAACTTCCAAACACCCCCTAAAGATGGCCGCCCAGCCTTCCTCCGTCAGCGCCCTGGGGCGCGCGCTCGTGCAGCAGGGGCGCCTCGTCCAGGCCGACGCCAATGCCATCCAGGTGGAGGCGGCGAAGGCGGGAATTTCCTTCGTCCAGCAGCTGGTCAACGTGAAGAAGCTCTCGGCGAAGGAGGTGTCCCTCTTCGCCGCGCAGACCTTCGGCTACCCGCTGCTCGATCTCAACTCGGTCGACGCCGACCAGCTGCCGTTGAACCTGATCGACACCAAGATCGTGACCACGCATCGCGTGGTCGCGCTCGCCAAGCGCGGCAACCGCGTGTTCGTCGCGATGTCGGACCCGGCCAACGAGCAGGTGCTGCAGGAGGTGAAGTTCGCGACCGGGCTCAACCTCGAGCCGGTGGTGGTCGAGGACGACAAGCTCGAGAAGATCCTCAAGCGGCTCACCGACTCGTCCTCCAAGGCGATGGACATCGTCACCGAGGACGTGGACCTCTCTGGGATCGAGGTCACCGACGGCGAGACGCCCTCGACCGAGGTGGTCGGCGAGGAGGTCGACGACGCGCCGGTGGTCAAGTACGTGACCAAGATCCTGCTCGACGCGATCCAGGGCGGCGCTTCGGACATCCACTTCGAGCCGTTCGAGAAGTTCTACCGCATCCGCTACCGCACCGACGGCGTGCTCTACGACGTGGCGCAGCCGCCGCTCGCGATCAAGGACAAGCTGGTCTCGCGCATCAAGGTGGTCTCGCGGCTCGACATTTCGGAGAAGCGCGTGCCGCAGGACGGGCGCATGAAGATGGTGCTGTCGAAGACGCGCGCGATCGACTTCCGCGTCTCGACGCTGCCCACGCTCTTCGGCGAGAAGATCTGCATGCGCATCCTCGACCCCTCGAGCGCCACGCTCGGGATCGATGCGCTGGGCTACGACCCGGACCAGAAGGAGTTCCTGCTGAACGCGATCCAGCGCCCCTACGGGATGGTGCTGGTCACCGGGCCCACGGGCTCGGGCAAGACCGTGTCGCTCTACACCTGCCTCAACATCCTCAACAAGCCGGGGATCAACATCTCGACCGCCGAGGACCCCGCGGAGATCAACCTGCCCGGGGTGAACCAGGTCAACATCAACGACAAGCAGGGGCTCACCTTCCCGGTGGCGCTGAAGGCGTTCCTGCGCCAGGACCCGGACATCATCATGGTGGGCGAGATCCGCGACCTCGAGACTGGCGAGATCTCGATCAAGGCGGCGCAGACCGGCCACATGGTGCTCTCCACCCTGCACACCAACGACGCCCCGCAGACGCTCACGCGCCTCATGAACATGGGCATCGCGCCGTTCAACATCGCCTCGTCGGTGATCATGGTCACCGCTCAGCGCCTGGCGCGGAAGCTCTGCAGCTGCAAGAAGCCGGTGGAGATCCCGGAAGAGGCGCTGCGCAGGGCGGGATTCACCGAGGATGATCTGGACGGCACATGGCAGCCCTTTGGCCCCGTGGGCTGTGACGTGTGCAAGAATAGCGGGTACAAGGGCCGCGTCGGGATCTACCAGGTGATGCCGATCTCCGAGGAGATGGAGCGCATCATCATGAAGAATGGCAATGCCATCGACCTCGCGGACCAGGCGCGCCGGGAGGACATCAAGGACCTGCGCCAATCGGGACTCATAAAGGTGAAGAAGGGCCTCACCTCCCTCGAGGAAATCGAGGCCGTCACCAACGAGTAGGGAGAGCCATATGGCAGCCGTTGCGAAGAAGGCAGCAGCCGAAAGGGCCAAGGAGTTCAACTACGCCTGGGTCGGCAAGGACAAGACCGGCAAGGTCATCAAGGGCGAGACCCGCGCTCCGGGCGATGCCGCGGTGGCCGCGAACCTGCGCCGTCAGGGCATCCAGGTCGCGAGCATCAAGAAGGTCAAGCGCGGCGGCGGCAAGAAGATCACCGAGAAGGACATCACGATCTTCACGCGCCAGCTCGCGGTGATGATGAAGGCGGGCGTGCCGCTGCTGCAGGCCTTCGACATCGTGGGCCGCGGCCACGCCAACCCCTCGGTGGGCAAGCTGCTGCTCGACATCAAGACCGACGTCGAGACCGGTTCCTCGCTCGGCGCGGCGTTCAAGAAGTACCCACGGTACTTCGACGCGCTGTTCTGCAACCTGGTGTCCGCGGGCGAGGCGGCGGGTATTCTCGACACCCTGCTCGACCGCCTCGCGACCTACAAGGAAAAGATCCTCGCGATCAAGGGCAAGATCAAGAGCGCGCTCTTCTACCCGATCTCGATCATCGTCGTGGCGTTCGTGGTGACCGCGGTGATCATGATTTTCGTGATCCCGGTGTTCAAGGACCTGTTCAAGAGCTTCGGCGCGGACCTGCCCGGACCGACGCAGGTCGTGATCGTCATCTCCGACTGGTTCGTGGGCAACTGGTGGTGGCTGATACCCGGCATCATCGGCGGCACCTGGTTCTTCTTCTACAGCTGGCGAACGTCGACCACCATGCAGCGCTTCATGGACCGTTTGGCGCTGCGCATCCCGGTCTTCGGCGACGTGATCCGCAAGGCCTCGATCGCGCGCTGGTGCCGGACGCTGTCGACGATGTTCGCGGCGGGCGTGCCGCTGGTCGAGGCGCTCGACTCGGTCGCGGGCGCGGCCGGCAACTACGTCTACTACGAGGCCACGCAGAAGATCCGGCAGGAGGTCTCCACGGGCACGGCGCTCACCCTGGCGATGACCAACTCCAACGTCTTTCCGAGCATGGTGCTGCAGATGACCGCGATCGGCGAGGAATCGGGCGCGCTCGACGCGATGCTCTCCAAGGTCGCCGACTTCTTCGAGCAGGAGGTCGACGAGGCGGTCGACTCGCTCGCCTCGCTGATGGAGCCGATGATCATGGTCGTCCTGGGCGGCCTCATCGGCGGCATCGTGGTGGCCATGTACCTGCCGATCTTCAAGATGGGCCAGGCGATCTAGCAGGCTCAAGGCGCCAGGCGCCGGCAACCAGGAAGAGGGCGCGGGGGGACATCCCCGCGCCCTTTTGACGAATGGAATTCATCCACGCCCTCGAGACGATTCCGGCGCTGCTCTACGCCACGGCGGCGTTCGCGGGCCTGTGCGTCGGCTCCTTCCTCAACGTCGTGATCCACCGCCTGCCGCGGATGATGGAGGCGCAGTGGCGCGCGGAGTGCGCGGCGCTCGCGGCCGAATCGGGTGGGGCGCCGCCCGCGGAGGCGCCCGCGGAAACGTTGAACCTGCTGCGCCCGGCCTCCCGCTGCCCGTCGTGCGGCACGGCGATCCGCCCCTGGCAGAACATCCCGGTGGCGAGCTGGCTGTGGCTGCGCGGCCGCTGCGCGGCCTGCAAGGCGCCGATCAGCTTCCGCTACCCCGCCGTCGAGATCGCCGCGGGCGCGCTGGCGGTGCTCATGGCCTGGCGCTTCGGCGCCACGGGCGCCGTGATGGCCGCGATGCTGTTCGGGTGGGCGCTGCTGGCGCTCACCTTCATCGACCTCGATACGCAGCTGCTGCCCGACGACATCACCCTGCCGCTGCTGTGGGTGGGGTTGCTCGCCAACGCATTCGGCGCCTTCACCGACCTGCGCTCGGCGGTTTTCGGGGCCGTGGCGGGGTACATGCTGCTCTGGCTGGTGTACTGGGGCTTCCGCCTGCTGGCGAACAAGGAGGGCATGGGCTACGGCGACTTCAAGCTGCTGGCCGCCCTGGGCGCCTGGACCGGCTGGCAGGTCCTTCCGTTCATCGTGCTGGTCTCGGCGGGCACCGGCGCCATCATCGGCGGATTCCTGCTGTGGCGGTCGAAGTCGGGAGCGGACACGCGTATCCCGTTCGGCCCGTACCTGGCCCTCGGCGGCCTCGCCGGCCTGCTGTGCGGCCGCGTGGCCGTGGTGGCCTGGATCGGGCACTTCCCCTCCTGACGACCATGCTCGTCGTGGGACTGACCGGCGGGATCGGCTCGGGCAAGAGCACCGTGGCGGACCGGCTCGCCCGCCTGGGCGCGGTCGTGGTCGACACCGACGAGATCTCGCGCCACCTGACCGGCCCCGCGGGCGCGGCGATGGAGGCGGTGAGCCAGGCCTTCGGCGCGCGCTTCGTGACCGCGGACGGCGCGCTCGACCGCGCGGCCATGCGCGCGCTCGCCTTCGAGGACGCCACCGCCCGCTCGCGCCTGGAGGCGATCCTGCACCCGGCGATCCGCGCGCGCGCCGACGCGCTGCTGGCCGAGGCCCGCGGCCCGTACGCCGTGATCGTCGTGCCGCTGCTCTTCGAGACCCGGGGCTACCTCGGCCGGGTCGCGCGCGTGCTCGTGGTGGATTGCCCCGAGCCGCTGCAGGCGTCCCGCACGGCGGCCCGCTCCGGGCTCGATGCCGCCGAGGTCGCCCGCATCATGGCGGCGCAATGGCCGCGCTGGCGCCGGCTGCAGATGGCCGACGACGTGATCTGGAACGGAGGCGATGAGGCCGCGCTCGACCCGCAATGCGAGCGCGTGCACGCTTTTTACCTTGGCAACGCGGGGGCTGTTGGCCCACAATCGCGGCCACAGCACGGCGGGGCCCGGTGATCACCTACGAATATCCGCTGAACGAGCGCGTCCGCACCCTGCTGCGGCTCGAGGACCTCTACGAGCGCGTCCGGCATTTCCTCGGCGGCGACGATCCGTACGACCACCACGCCTGCCTCACCGGGATCTTCGAGATCCTCGAGGTGGCGAGCCGCGCCGACCTGAAGAGCGACCTGCTGCAGGAGCTCGACCGCCAGCGCACCTTCCTCGAGGCGCTGCGCAGCAACCCGGCGATCTCCGAGGACAAGCTGAACGGAGTCCTCGCCGAGATGGACGCCGCCTTCTCGGCCCTGCACGCCGCTTCGGGCAAGACCGGCCAGAGCCTGCGCGAGAACGAGTGGCTCATGGCGATCAAGCAGCGCGCCGGCATCCCCGGCGGCACGAGCGAGTTCGACCTGCCCTCGTACCACGCCTGGCTGCACCACGACGCCACCCGCCGGCGCGAGGACCTTTCGGCCTGGTTGCGGCCCCTGGTGCCCGTGCATTCGGCCCTCTCCATCGTCTTGCGCGTGCTCCGCGAGAGCGGGCGCAGCGCCGCCTTCATCGCCTTCCAGGGCGTCTACCAGCAAACGCCCGCCGAGAAGCCGGCGCAGATGCTCCGGTTGTCGCTCGCCTCGGAACTTCCCTGCGTGCCCGAGATCAGCGCCAACAAGTACGCCCTGAACGTGCGCTTCCTCCTGCCCGAGGGCGTGCAGCGCACGCGCGTGTACGAACACGACGTCCCCTTCGAGCTCGCCTTCTGCAACCTGTGAAAGTCGCCTGCCCGACCTGCGGCCAACCGGCCGAATACGCGCCCTCGAATCGCTGGCGCCCGTTCTGCAGCGAGCGCTGCCGCTGCATCGACCTGGGCGCCTGGGCCGCCGAGGCCTATGCGATCCCTGCGAAGGAAGAGGACTCGGCGGAGCCCGATCCCAAGAATTTCACCGACTGAACCGGCGCCGCGACCGTTCTTTTGGCGTCCATCCTGCCGTTCGGCTAAAATGACGCGGTTTCGGATCGGCTCCACCCTAGATGTCCGTTGAGGTCGACTCCCCGCTGTTTGTCCACGTGTCGAGGCCGAACCGTTCGCTCGGGCCCGTGGCGCGGCGTTGGGTCCTCTTCGCGATCGCGGCGACCACCCTGGGGATAGGCGCGGGCGCAGCGATGTTCGGGGCGTGGCCGGTCATGCCGTTTGCAGGCCTCGAGGTCGCCCTCGTGGCGCTCGCCTTCCGCGTGCTCGGCACACACGACGCGGACTACGAGCGGCTCGAAGTGGGCGATTGCGAGGTGACGGTCGAGGCGCGGGACGCGGCGATGCACACGCGTTTCGTGGCGCACCGCCAATGGGCGCGCTTGGTGCTGCGGGAACGCGGCCGGCGCTGCACGCTGGGCCTCGCTTACGCGGGGCGTACGGTGCCGTTGGGGAGGATGCTGTCCGACGATGGGCGGCGCCAGCTCGCGGAGAGTCTCCGCGGCCGGTTGCCCATCACGGCGGCATAACGAGAAATCCGTACAAAAAAGGTCTGGCCATGCATCTGAAACACCTTCGCGCAAGCGCCCTCGTCACCGCAGCGCTCGCCTCCACCAGCGCGTCAGCCGACTACGCCGTCGACATCCTCGAGCCGGCCTCGCCGATGGCGCTGGACGCCTACAACCTGCATTGGGGAATCATGTGGGTCTGCGTGGTGATCTTCTTCATCGTGTTCGGCGCGATGTTCTGGTCGGTGTTCAAGCACCGCCGCTCGGTGGGCGCGAAGGCCGCGCAGTTCCACGAGAACACCACCATCGAGATCATCTGGACCGTGGTGCCGCTCGTGGTGCTGGTCGCGATGGCCTGGCCGGCGACCCGCACGATGCTCGAGATGAAGGACGCCTCCAACGCCGACATCAGCGTCAAGGTCACCGCCTACCAGTGGCGCTGGGAATACGACTACCTGAAGGAGGGCGTGCGCTTCAACTCCAGCCTCGCCACGCCGCACGACCAGATCAACGAGCACGCGGGGCCCGGCAAGAAGAAGAACGAGAACTACCTGCTCGAGGTCGACCGCCCGATGGTGGTCCCGGTCAACAAGAAGGTGCGCCTGCTCATCACCTCCAACGACGTGATCCACGGCTGGTACGTGCCGCAGCTGGGCGTGAACCAGTACGGCATCCCGGGCTTCGTGAAGGACGCCTGGTTCACCGGCACCAAGGTCGGGACCTTCCGCGGCCAGTGCAGCCAGATCTGCGGCAAGGAGCACGGCTTCATGCCGATCGTGGTGGAGGTCAAGAGCGAGGCCGACTACGCCAAGTGGGTGCAGGAAGCCAAGGCCAAGATGCCCGCGCCCGAGGCCGCCCCGGAGAAGGTCGCCGCCGCCGCTGCTGCCGCCCCGGCCGAGGACCCGAACAAGAAGTGGACGGCCGAGGAGCTCAAGGCCACGGGCGAGAAAGTCTATGCGGCCAACTGCGCGGCCTGCCACCAGGCGACCGGCAAGGGCATGCCGCCGACCTTCCCGGCCCTCGACGGCTCGAAGGTGGTCAACGGCCCGAAGGCCGGCCAGATCAACATCGTCCTGAACGGCAAGGCCGGCACGGCGATGCAGCCTTTCGCGCGCCTCTCGGACAGCGAGCTGGCCGCCGTCATCACCCACACCCGCACCTCCTGGGGCAACAAGGCGGAAGCGGTCATGCCGGCGGAAGTCAAGGCCGCGCGCAAGTAACCGGTTAAAGAAAGCGGAGCACACAGATGGCCCACGCGACCCACGCAGACGATCACGCACACGGACACGGCGAAGCCCACGACCACCACGGGCCGCCGGCGGGATTCACCCGCTGGATGTACACCACCAACCACAAGGACATCGGCACGATGTACCTGTGGTTCTCGTTCACCATGTTCCTGCTGGGCGGCTCGATGGCGCTGCTGATCCGCGCCGAGCTCTTCCAGCCGGGCCTGCAGCTGGTCGACCCGCAGTTCTTCAACTCCCTCACCACGGTGCACGGCCTGGTGATGGTGTTCGGCGCGATCATGCCGGCCTTCGTGGGGTTCGCGAACTGGCTGGTGCCGATGCACATCGGCGCGGCCGACATGGCCTTCCCGCGGATGAACAACTGGAGCTTCTGGCTGCTGATCCCCGCGGCGCTGCTGCTGGTGGGCTCGTTCTTCGTGCCGGGGGGTGCCGCCGCCTCGGGCTGGACGCTCTATCCGCCGCTCATCATCCAGCAGGGCATGTCGATCGACATGACGATCCTCGCCGTCCACATCCTGGGCGCCTCGTCGATCATGGGCTCGATCAACATCATCACGACCATCCTCAACATGCGCGCGCCGGGGATGACGCTGATGAAGATGCCGCTCTTCGTCTGGACCTGGCTCATCACCGCCTACCTGCTGATCGCCGTGATGCCGGTGCTCGCGGGCGCGGTCACGATGCTGCTCACCGACCGCCACTTCGGCACCTCGTTCTTCAACGCCGCGGGCGGCGGCGATCCGACGATGTTCCTGCACATCTTCTGGTTCTTCGGACACCCGGAGGTGTACATCATGATCCTGCCCGCGTTCGGGATCGTGTCGCAGATCATCCCGGCCTTCGCGAGGAAGCCGCTCTTCGGCTACGCCTCGATGGTGTACGCCACGGCCTCCATCGCGATCCTGTCGTTCATCGTCTGGGGCCACCACATGTTCACGGTGGGCATGCCGGCGGCGGGCAACCTGTTCTTCATGTACGCGACGATCCTGATCGCGGTGCCCACGGGCGTGAAGATCTTCAACTGGATCTCGACCATGTGGCAGGGCTCGATGACCTTCGAGACGCCGATGCTCTTCGCGATCGGCTTCCTGTTCCTGTTCACCATCGGCGGCTTCTCGGGCCTGGTGCTCGCGATCGCGCCGGTGGACATCACCCTGCACAACACCTACTACGTGGTGGCGCACTTCCACTACGTGCTCGTGTCGGGCGCGCTCTTCGCCATCTTCGGCGGCATCTACTTCTGGCTGCCCAAGTGGACCGGGCGCATGTACAGCGAGGGGATGGGCAAGCTGCACTTCTGGCTGTCGATGATCGGCTTCAACATCGCGTTCTTCCCGCAGCACTTCCTGGGCCTGGCGGGCATGCCGCGCCGCATCCCGGACTACGCGCTGCAGTTCCACGAGTGGAACGCGATCTCGACCATCGGCGCGTTCATCTTCGGCGTGTCGCAGGTGCTCTTCCTGTACATCGTGGTCTCGACGATCCGCGGTGGTGCCAAGGCCGAGCAGAAGCAGTGGGAGGGCGCGGACTCGCTCGAGTGGACGCACCTGCCCTCGCCGGCGCCGTACCACACGTTCGAGACCTCGCCGGTCATCAAGTGAATCGCGCGGCTCAATCGATGGGCGGGGACGGCATGGACGGCAAGCAGCGCCGCGGGGCCATCGTGACCGGCGTGGTGCTGGCCGCCATGGCGCTCGGCATCTACCTCGTGGTCATCCTCAAGTTCTTCGTGCGCTGATGGACGACCAACCCGACCTGAAGAAGCGCAACCGGCAGATGCTGGGCAAGCTCCTCGTGGTCGTGGTGGGCATGCTCGGGTTCGGTTTCGCGCTGGTGCCGATGTACCGCCAGATCTGCGAGGCGATCGGCATCACCCAGACGCGCGTGGTCGCTTCCGGCAACACGCAGGTGGACGCGAGCCGCACGGTCTCGGTGGAGCTCCTCGCCTCGAGCGCGGGGCTGCCCTGGACGTTCGAGGCCATCGACCGCACCGTGAAGCTGCATCCGGGAGAGCTCACGACGGTCCGCTACCGCGTGGTCAACACGCTCGACCGTTCGGTGACCGCGCATGCGGTGATGAACACCGCCCCGGCGGTGGCCAATCGCTACATCGAGAAGCGCGAATGCTTCTGCTTCAGCGACCAGACGCTCGCCGCAGGCGAGGCGCGCGAGATGCCGGTGACCTTCCGCGTGCGCGCGGACGCGCCGGCCGACCTTACGACCGTGTCGCTCTCGTACACCTTCTTCGAGAAGGCGGCATCGTGATCCGCGCGTTCCGCGCCGTGTTCTGGAGCTTCCTCGGCGTGCGCCGGCGCTCCGACTACGAGTCGGACACGCAGAAGCTGCGGCCCCAGGACGTGATCGTCGCGGGGCTCGTGAGCGCCGCGCTGTTCGTGCTCGTGCTGTTCGGCATCGTGCAGTTCGTGACCCGTTAGACCAAGCGACAACAAGGGAACCAGACCGTGGCCAATACCCAAACGACAGGCTATTACTTCGCTCCTCCTTCGCACTGGCCGGTGGTCGGCTCGTGCGCGCTGTTCTTCCTGGCGGTGGGGGGCATCCTGCTGATGAACAGCCACGGCGAGGGCTGGATCCCCTTCGGCGTGGGCTTCTTCACGCTCGTCTACATGCTCTTCGGGTGGTTCGGAACGGTCGTGCGCGAGAGCGAGGGAGGACTGTTCAACAAGCAGGTGGACATGTCGTTCCGCTGGGCGATGAGCTGGTTCATCTTCTCGGAGGTGATGTTCTTCGCCGCGTTCTTCGGCGCCCTGTTCTACGCGCGCGTGTACTCGCTGCCCTGGCTGGGCGACCTGGACAACAAGCTCCTGTGGCCCGATTTCGCCACCCACTGGCCCTCGGCCGGCCCGTACCGCCCGCCGGAGTTCACGCCGATGGGCGCGTGGGGCATCCCCGCCATCAACACGCTGCTGCTGCTGTCCTCGGGCGTGACGGTGACCTGGGCGCACTGGGCGCTCAAGAAGAACGACCGCAACAACCTCATCTTCGGCCTCTTCCTCACCATCCTGCTGGGCGCGATCTTCCTGTCGTTGCAGGCCTATGAGTACGCGCACGCGTATTCCGACCTGAACCTCAAGCTCTCCACCGGCGTCTTCGGGTCGACGTTCTTCATGCTCACGGGCTTCCACGGCTTCCACGTGACGCTCGGCGTGACCATGCTGATCGTGATCCTGTTCCGCTGCGTCGCCGGTCACTTCAAGCCCGACCACCACTTCGGCTTCGAGGCCGTGTCGTGGTACTGGCACTTCGTGGACGTGGTGTGGCTGCTGCTGTTCGTGTTCGT
>Ga0111539_10005160_pt1 | contig 16931 bp, 17 predicted proteins | sample RhiMethybrSRZTD1_FD_79667 | JGI IMG/M metagenome (GOLD analysis project Ga0111539, IMG submission 79667) | Populus rhizosphere microbial communities from Tennessee, USA - Rhizosphere MetaG P. TD hybrid SRZTD1 (version 2) (version 2) | ecosystem: Host-associated > Plants > Roots > Rhizosphere >... | reverse complement strand
TCCAGTTAGGTGAGGCCGGGCGGCCCAGCGGGTTCTTCGCCGCAGCCGTCGCGGCACTGCTCGGGGTGCTCTGCGCAGCGCCGCCCGTGCCGATCGCGGCCATACAATGAGGTCCGCTATCGCCGTATGGGGAGGCTGAGGATGGGAGAGCTGCGACAAAGCCTGCGCGAAGTGTGTTCATGTGGATCGCTCCCGGATGAAGCTTTTGTGGTGGCGGCGGAGACGGCCGACGAGCGGTTTTCGAAGAAAGCGCTGCTAAAGGGCTTTCTCGATCGTACGTGCATCACCCTGCGCGCGTTCCGCCTGCACCTGCGAGTGGGCGGAAGCCCGAGAAGCGCTCAGCAATGCAGCTGCCTGTGCTTGCGCGTCCGCTGATGGTCGGGTGTTCGTCGCTTCGACGACTCGATGGAACGCTCTCACTTGACTTCCAGGACGAACACCGCTGAGCAGCATCGCCGCCTGCGCCTGTGCATCCGCCGTCGTTGATACAGGGGATGACGATGGCGAGCGCACCTCGTCAGTTTTCACTGCTCCCGACGTATGCGGCCGACTGAGCAACGCCGCCGCCTGCGTCTGTGCGTCCACTCGACTTGAAGGTGCGGTGGCTTGCGTGTCGGCGACCGCCGCAGTTGCGAACGCCGAGGACAGCAGAGCTGCAATTAAGGCTACGCGAAGTGTGTTCATGTGGATCGCTCCTGGATGAAGTGGGTGGCTTCAGGTCGATCGCACGGTACGTCTGGTGAGCAGCGAACCGCTTTCAAAATCTACGGAATCGTGAGACTTTGACTTTATATGCATATGCATTTACTATAGTGCGTGCCTGCATCGTGACCCAGTCCAGGTTGACCAGAGAAGAGCCATGACCAGCGCGGACTCGCTCCTTGGCTACCCGCCGTCGAACATTGCCGATCGTGAGCAATGCCCCGCCTGGGTGGCGCGCATCATGGCGGGAGAAACGGAAGGGGCACCTCAGCGCGGGAGTGCCACGCAGCAGGAACTGGTGGCTAGCGCGAAGCGGTACGTCTCGGGTCGTTCGGGAATGCGCATTCGTTTGACGGACGTGGCACGCGCCCTCCATGTGTCGCCCGTATACGTGACAGAGGTCTTTCGCCAGGTCGAAGGAATGCCGCTCTATCGGTATGCGTTGCGGCAGCGATTGGAGCACGCCGTCCGGCTCTTGCCCGGATATCAGGGGAACTTCTCAGAGCTCGCGCTGGAGCTCGATTTCGCGAACCACAGTCACTTCACGACGGCGTTCCGTCGTGCCTTCGGCTGCACTCCTGCGGCCTTCCGTGAGAAAGCTCGTCGCGTCTGCGGGAATTTTACGTCTTCAGCTTCTCAGCGAGTCGAAACGCAGAATCGGTCAGTCGCCGAACATCCTGCTCGCCCAGTAAGCGCTTAACACTCTCCTGCGCTGCTTTCCAATGTGGCTCCGCTCGCTTTAGCCGAGCACGGCCCGCATTGGTAAGCTTCCAATGAACTGCCCGGAGGTCCTCACCCTCGTGCCGGGCGATGAGACCGTCACGCTCCATCAAGGCGAACGTACGCGAGAGCGTCGTCTGGTCCATCGCCAGGACGTCGACCAGATCATTCGCTCGGGCGCCCGGATTTTCCTGGAGCGCCGTTAGCAGTGTGAAGTGCGTGACCGTGAGGTCTGCCGCCGCCAATGCTGCGTCGTACTTCTGGGAGATGACCCGAGTCGCCCTTCGCAGGGACGCGCAATAGCACTGAAGACGTACGGCCATGCGATCACCGTATGCATGTACATGCATTTAGTCAAGCATCCGAAGACGGCGATCGTCGGCTGCAATCGCGTCGAATCATTTTGATCGGGACTCATCGCGGCCACACCAATAGGCGTGTTGCGACCTACGAATGACGATCTGCAGCTTACTTGGAAATATCGTGAAACGAGGAGACAGAATGGGGACAAGCAGTTTTCGGGCTATCTAACTGCTTGACCGGGCAGGCGCTTCTCGCTCAGTCGCTCCAGTCCATCATCGGTGCAATGCAGCAGCGACGATCTAAGTCTTTCATACGCAAATGCTTTCTCAGGAGCGTCAGTGTAGTCGATGACTGGATCGACAGTCACTCAAGGTTCGGCACGGGCGATCCATGCGTTCAGCTGGATCAAAGCAGAGATCACGATAGACAGTCCGCACGCGTCGTTCAGCAGCGATGAAGGTTCGCCGACAAATCCTCTAGTCAGTCCGGCTGCTCGACTTCGGCATTCATTTCTCGTGAACGGCCGTCGCGTCCGTCAATGCCTTAACGGCGATCGCCGCTACTAGAGCGGTCATCAACACACCGCACACCCCTATGCCTATGGCCAGCACGCGTGTGAGCAGGAATTTTGGCGCGAGATCACCGTAGCCGATTGTCAGCCCGGAAACGAATGCGAAATAAATCGCCTCCTGTATCGACCAGCCCTCGCGCAGACCGACTACCAAGCCGAGCACAATCATCAGTCCGACGAGGATCGACAGGATCGGCCACACCACGCGCAACCCATTGAGTAGCCCGCTCAGGAAATTCCGTCTCATCGTTCGTGGATCCATGCTGTCTCCATCTACAGGCGCACGGGCCTGTATTCGTTGATCGAACGCAACATACGACTTCGGAACCGTCGCTGCGAACGATCCCGAGACCTATTCTGGGCGCGCACACCTGGAATGGCTATTTCTCTCGACACTGGGGGCGTGCTCACCGCAGAGCGCGATCACCGACCGCGAATGTTGGACTCGCGCTGAGTTGTCGCTGAAGCTCATTAGCGAAACTCCCATGTGCGCACGTGTTTTCAATCGTGTGCAAACCATCGCATGGGTGACTGGCCCTGGCTCACAGATTCAAATCGCTTCACAGCTCCGTCTGGCTGCCAACCTCCAGCAAGCGATGCGCGGGAACTCCAAAGTAGTTGTAGGCGAGCTGGCTGTTGCGGCTCATGAACGCGAAGAGACGTTTGCGCCACATGGACAGGCCCTTCTTGTGAGTCACGATTGGCGTGTTGCGACCCACGATGTAAACCGTGTCGTTCGGATCGAATTGCAACCCTTGTTCTTCTGCCAACCGCAACGCGGCCAGAGTGTCAGGCTGTTCCATGAAGCCGTAACGAGCAACGATGCGGTATATCCCGGGCGCGAGCGTTTCCAGATTGATGCGCTCTTCTCTAGCGAGGCGCGGCACTTCCGTGCGTGCGAACGTAAGTATGACTGTGCGCTCGTAGAGAGTTCGCTGGAACCGCAATTGCCACGTGAGCGGTCGCGGAATCGTGCTGGCTTCACTCGTCAAATAGACGGCAGTGCCTACGATGCGATTCGCCGGCCTGGACCTCAGGGACTGTTGAAAATCAGCCAATGACATCTGTTCGCGAGCGACTGCCCAATTGAGCAGCCGACGGCCTTCACGCCAAGTTGCCATGACGGCATACATCGCCAGAGCGATGACGACTGGGATCCAACCTCCTTCAATCAATCTGAGGCTGTTGGAGGAGAAGAAGGCGAGGCCAATGATGCTGATGACCACGAGCAGCGCGATTGTTGCGATCCGGTGTTCGCGCTGCTGAATATAGGTGAGCACCAGAAGCATGCCGCCGGCCAGCAGCATGGTTGCTGAGACGGCGATTCCATAGGCCCCGGCCAAGGCTTCCGGCGAGCCGAATGCGACGACGAGCACGGCTGTTCCAGCGTACAAGACCCAGTTCATCGATGGCACGTAGATCTGACCAATTGCAGTCTCCGACGATTGCCGGATGCGAATGCGCGGGAGGTAGCCGAGATTCAGGGCATAACTCGCCACCGAGAACACGCCTGTAATCACCGCTTGCGAGGCAATGATCGTGGCAGCAGTGGCCAGAGCGATCATCGGCGTGAGCAGCCAGGATGGAGCGAGCAAGTAGAAGGGGTTGGCTATCGCTTCAGGTTCATGCAACAGCAGGGCACCCTGACCGAAGTAGTTGAGGGTCAGCGCCGGAAGAACTAGCCAGAACCACGCGCGACGGATCGGTCTGCGTCCGAAGTGACCGATGTCGGCATAGAGCGCTTCTCCACCGGTAACAGCCAAGAACACGGCGGACAGCGTGGTAAATCCCGCCCAGCCGTTCTCGCCGAAGAATCTCACGGCATACCAAGGATTGAGTGCAGCAAGCACTTCGGGTGAGCGAACGATGTGAGTCAGCCCGAGGATTCCGAGGGCGAAGAACCACACGATGATCACGGGCCCGAACAGACGTCCCACCGCACCAGTCCCCCTCTTCTGGACGGCGAACAGCAACGTCAGAATGCCGAGCGTCAGCGGAACTATGTAGTGCTCGAGCTCTGGCTTGGCGAGTGCCACCCCTTCAATAGCACTCAACACGGAGATTGCCGGCGTCAGAATCCCATCGCCAAAGAAGAGGGCGGCGCCGATCAAGCCAGCGGCTGCGACCGGTTCCCACAGCTTCCAATTGCGCGTCGCGTTACCCAGAAGCGTGCTCAACGCAAGCACGCCGCCCTCGCCTCGATTGTCGGCTCTCAACATGAGCAGCACGTATTTGACTGAGATGACAATGATTAGAGACCAGACGATCAGTGACAACACGCCTAACACGTTCGACTGCGACAGATGCACTGCGTTGGGCGAGGTAAAGCATTGACGAAGGGCGTACAGCGGGCTGGTGCCTATGTCCCCGAACACGACGCCAAGGGCAGCAATGGTGAGCGCGCGCATGCTGTTGGCTCGGTTAGTGTCCGTGACATAGGCCGGTGGACACGGCGCGATTTCTGCCACTTGAGGACTGCGGTTCATGGAGGCGACGGTGGAAGCTAGTGAGCGCAGCAGAGGCTAGTCGCCTGAGGCGTAAAGATTCCGCAAAGATTCGTCACCAGCCGTCGTAGGGCGACGTTTTTGGACCTAAGCTATGAACTTCTCCGGCTATTGCGCATGGACACTTCCTCGCACCACGCCAGCGAAACGCTTCGGCAAGAGATCGGATCAACCTTGATCGCTACGTCCTCCGCGCGCCCCTACGTCACAGCCTTGCTGGTAGTCGGGCTCTGCACTGCTGCCAATTGGCTTCTCTCGTTCTGGCTTGCTACCACGAACCTCGCGATGGTCTATCTGCTCGGGATCGTATTGGTTGCTGTTCGTTACGATCGCGGTCCATCGATCACAGCCGCCGTTACCAGCGTGCTCGCATTCGACTTCCTGTTCGTCCCGCCGGTGTTCACGTGGCGCTTCGGCGACAAGCAGTACCTGATCACCGGATTCGTTCTGTTGGTAATAGGAATCGTCATCAGTACATTTGCGACCCGAGCGCGGGTTGCCTCTCAGGCCGCACTCAATGCTCAGGAGGAGCGGCTTCGCAACTCCCTACTAGCCTCCATCTCGCATGATCTTAGGACGCCGCTGGCTCTCATTGCAGGCAGTGCCAGTAGTTTGCGTGATGAGAAATCGAAGCTGTCCGAAATAGAGCAGCGCCAGCTGATCGAAACAATGTACGACGAAGCGCAGCACATGAGCGCCATGGTCAGTGACTTGCTCGATATGACCCGCTTGCTCGGTGGACATGTCGTGCTCGATCGTCAGTGGTATCCGATCGAGGAGCTCATCGGAGCTGCGATCGAACGATGCAGGAGCCAATTGGCCGAACACCGCGTGCACACACGTCTCGATCCCGAGCTGCCGATGCTGCGCGTTGATGGCGTGCTCATTGAGAAGCTGCTGGTCAATTTGCTCGAAAATGCAGCCAAGTACACGCCAGTTGGCACTCGGATTACCGTTGCCGCCCAGCGCGTCCGTGACAGGGTCGACATCAGTGTTGAAGACGAAGGATCTGGAATCCCACCGGGCATCGAGGAACGTGTGTTCGAGAAGTTCTTCCGAGCTAACCCGGAGGGCTCTGTGCCCGGCTCCGGTCTCGGGCTGTCGATCTGCCGCGCAATTGCTGAGATGCATGGCGGCAGGATCGATGCGGCAAATCGTCCCGGTCGGGGCGCCGTCTTCGTTTTGACTCTCACCGCCGAGCAACCGCCGGCTATCGAGCCTACATGACCGCGGAACTGCCGCTAGTTCTCGTCGTGGAAGACGAGCCGAAGATGCGCCGGCTGTTGCGCGTCACGCTCGAGAGCAACGGCATGCGCTATGCCGAGGCGGTTACGGCGCGCGAGGCGCTGTCGAAGGCGCAAAATCAGAGACCCGACGTCGTCATCGTGGATCTGGGCTTGCCTGACCGGGACGGCACAGACGTCATCCGAGACATCAGGCGTGGGTCCATTACACCCGTGATCGTATTATCCGCACGCGCGCAAGAATCGGAGAAAGTCGCAGCACTGGATGCCGGAGCGGATGACTACGTTACAAAGCCTTTCGCGACCGGCGAGCTGCTCGCGCGGCTGCGCGTAGCGCTGCGTCACGGCGCCGCGCACGTCAGGGGAGAAACCCGGGCAGTGTTCGAGGTGCGGGATCTGCGCGTCGATCTACTCCAACGTAGGGTGACGCTGCGAAGCGTGGATACGCACCTCACTCCAATCGAATATCGACTGCTCACGACATTGATCAGGAAGGCGGGCCAGGTGGTCACACATGGGGAGCTGTTGCGAGATGCTTGGGGGCCTGCGAAGGCGGATCAGCAGCACTATTTGAGAATCTATATGGCAGGACTGCGGCGCAAGCTGGAGGCTGACCCGGCGCAGCCTGTGTACCTGCTGACCGAAACTGGTGTTGGGTACCGGTTGATAGACGAGTGATGCGATGAGCAGCGCCAATCTGCAAGGCGACCCTCCGGGCTCAAGTCCCGCGGGCGCAGCAGAAAAGGCAATTCCCACCCTGAATCAGCGGGGTAACACTCCGGGCCTTGTCGAACGGCACACGCGCTCTGGCAACTATTGACATCTATTGCCAGTGTGGCCTACTAGCCACCCGATCTCGACAGTGGAGCCCGATTTTGAGCAGCACTCTCAACGTGCAGCTGACCGATGCGCTGCGAAAGTACGTAGACGAGCGCGCGAGCGACAAGGACGTGTATGCCACGCCGAGCGAATACATACGCGACCTGATCCGCCAAGACATGCAGGACCGGGCTGTCGCCTTGAACATACTCGAGGGGTTGAGCGACCTGAGGCATGGGAGGTTCTCGGACAAGTCGATCCTGGACTTCAAGGGCGAGGATTGAGACGAGGTGCGTCGGACATCCTACGTCCTGACCGCCCGCGCAGCGGCCGATTTGCGCGAGGCACGAGCCTGGTCGCGTTCGCGGTGGGGCAAGGAATTGACGAACCGTTACTTCGAGGATCTGCACGAGGGCGCAAGGTACATCGCGGAGAACCACGCTTCCTTCCGCGACCGCCACGAGCTCGCCGGGGGCACCGCGCTGCTCCTGTATCCGGTTCGTGAGCATTACATCGTCTACGAACCGCTCGCGCCTCGTCTCATTGCCATCGTGGCGGTAATTCGGCAAGCGCGCGACATCCCGGCAATCCTGCAGAAGTGGGCGGCACCCATTCGACGAGAGCTGATGGAGATCCGCGGAATGATCGAGCGTGGCGAAATCCGAATTGCTTCGCGCAGCGCACCGAGGTCACGCCGCAAGAAGTAAACGGAATCACTGCACGCGCCGCTGTCCGTTCCGTGCGGCGATCCGGCGCAATGGCGCCCTCTCAGCGCCTTCAGTTCGATACCGCACATATCGCCATGGCGTTATCCCTCAGTCTGTCAGACTGGCAGACGTCGCGGCCCTGCGGTTGATGTTTTTGATGGACGGGTTGCAATAGCACGGTTCCGCGAAAGCCGCGCCGCGAGCCATCGCTGCCGGAACATGGCGACACGTCGCGCGTTTTTTCGGTGTCCGCTTGCAATCTCCACGTTTGGACACTTCACACAGCGGCACGGCGCCCGCAGCAACTCCACGTGGAGACTTCCACGCGCAGTAGTAGTTGCGACTGTGTGCGTACGACCAGCAGATGTCGGTACGCACCTTCCTGGCGACACACGCTAGTTGACTTGCCAACCAGTGAAACTGCCTTCCGCTTCCGACCTGAAGCGGGGCTCTGGCGTCGCACGCTTGATAGTGCCCCAACTACGCATGCTCACGATCTGATGGCCAACCCATACTGCAATACCAGTCCGTCCAGCCTAGGCGTCGCGAGACCAGCATTGGTGAATGAACAGGCCCCACAACTATCGTGCGGCGGTCGGGCTTGCACAACTTGTGCATGCGAAACCTAGATCGGTGACTGCGACACCGAACTGCAGCCTGCGCATGCGCTTGCACCGGTGTGCGCAGCGAGCGCCTTGCAACGCCACTGAAGTGGTTAGCAGGATTCAGTCCATGAGATGCATCCCGGTGATCTTCCTGTTGGGTGCCTTGCTCGGCCCACTTTCGATCGTGCACGGCCAGCAAGTCAGTCAGCCGACGATCAGCGACATCGGCGACATTCAACCGGCGGACCCGAACAAGTTCTACAAGAAGCCAGGCTATTCGCCTTATGCCGGCAAGCACTATCCGGAACGCCCCTTGTTCGGCGACGAGCATGTGCATACCGCGTGGTCCGTCGATGCCGGCTTGAGCGGCGCGACGTTGGACCCTGTTGCAGCCGTGCGATTCGCGCGCGGCGAACAGGTGACTTCCTCCTCCGGTCAGCCCGTACGACTGTCGCGGCCCCTCGACTGGGTCGCGGTCACCGACCACTCCGACGCCATGGGCACGGTTGCCGCCATTCGCGCAGGCAATCCCGAAATGATGCGGGACGCGACTCTCAAGCGCTGGCACGACATGATGAACGCAGGGCTGGAGGAAGGCAGCAAGGCAACCTTTGAATTGGTCGCCGCGCAGTCCAACAAGAAACTGCCACCCGCCCTCACTGACCCGAAGTGGGCCAAAACCTTCTGGGAACAGAACACCGCGATCATGGAGCAGTACAACCAGCCCGGGCGCTTCACAGCTTTCATCGCCTACGAATGGACCTCGAATGCCGGCGGGGGCGACAACCTGCACCGCAACGTCATCTATCGCGACGGCAAGAAGCTGGCGGACCAGGTGTTGCCAATGACGACCTTCCACAGCGAGAACCCCGAGGACCTGTGGAAATGGATGGCGGACTGGGAAAAGAAAACCGGCGGCAAGCTGCTGGCGATTCCACACAACGGCAATCTGTCCAACGGTCGCATGTTCGAGCTGCGGATGTTCTTGGGCGGCGCGATGACCAGGGAATGGGCGCAGCAGCGGCAACAGTATGAGCCGTTGTTCGAAGCCATCCAGATGAAGGGCCAGAGCGAATCGCATCCTTCGCTGTCGGTCACCGACGAATTCGCGGTGGGCTACGAGCTGTGGGACCGCGGCAATCTGAACATCATCCCGAAGCAGCCCGGCATGATCGAACACGAATACCTGCGCCAGGCCCTCAAGGATGGACTCAAGGTCGAGCAGCAACTCGGCGCGAATCCCTTCAAGTACGGCATGGCCGGTGGCACCGATACTCACAATTCCCTGACCGCTGCCGAAGAGGACAATTTCTTCGCCAAGTTTGTCAGCGCCGAGCCGCGTCCGGACCGTTGGAACGAGGACGCGATGAAGTTCAATGGTCGCGTCATCAAGGGTTGGGAAATGACGGCCGCCGGCTACACGGCTGTGTGGGCGACAGAGAACACGCGCGCCGCCCTCTGGGACGCCATGAAGCGTCGCGAAACCTATGCGACCAGCGGTCCGCGCATGACTGTGCGGTTCTTCGGCGGCTACGACTTCGTGCCGCTGGATGCGACATCCCGCAGTCCCGCGATCATGGGTTACACCAAGGGAATTCCGATGGGCGCCGACCTGAAGAAGGCACCGGCGGGCAAGGCGCCGACGTTTCTCGTCGCGGCCGCAAAGGATCCGCTCAGCGGCAACCTCGATCGCATTCAGATCATCAAGGGCTGGCTCGACACGAGCGGCAAGCTCCAGGAAAAGATCTTCAATGTCGCGTGGAGCGATAGGGGCAGCCGCAAGGTGCAAGCTGACGGCAAGTTGCCGCCCGTCGGCAATACGGTCGACCTGAACACGGCCACCTGGACCAACACCATCGGTGATCCCGAGCTGATGACCGTGTGGAAGGATCCCGAGTTCGATCCGGCACTCGAGGCGTTCTATTACGCGCGCGTGCTCGAGATCCCCACGCCCCGCTGGACCGCCTATGACGCTGTCTACTTCAAGGCAAGAATGGATGCGAAGGTCCCCATGATCACGCAAGAGCGCGCCTTCACCTCGCCGATCTGGTACACGCCGTGACACGATTGCTGCGTGAACCGCTGCTCCATTTCTTGCTCGGCGGCGCCGTGCTATTCGGCGTGTATGGCTGGCTGCAGGGCGGCCGGTCGAACTCGCCGACCGAGGTCGTCGTGTCGCGCGGCCAGGTGCGAAGTCTGCAGATGCAATTCGAGCGAGTCTGGCAGCGGCCGGCAACCAGGAACGAGCTGCAAGGATTGATCGACGGCTGGGTGAAAGAGGAAATTTTCTATCGCGAGGGGATTGCGATGGCGCTGGATCGCGACGATCCCATCGTACGCCGCAGAGTCGGGCAGAAGCTGGAGTTCATCCTGGACAGCGCAGCGCCAGCATCGCCGACCGACAGCGAGTTGCAATCCTGGCTGGACGCGCATCCCGGTGATTATCAGATCGAACCGACGTACTCGCTGCGGCAGGTCTTCTTCGATCCGGCGCGTCATGGCGACACGCTCGATGTCGACATCGCCGCCGCGCGCAGCGCCCTCGAGAGCGGCAAGGCGATCGAGGGCGACACTACTCTGCTGCCCCATGAGATGAATGCTGCTCGTGCGACAGACGTGGCGCGAGTCTTTGGCAGTGGGTTCGTCGAGGGCTTGAAGACGACAGCGCCAGGTGGCTGGCACGGACCGATGCGGTCGGAGTTCGGTGTGCACCTGGTGAAGTTGACCGAGCGCCGCAACGGAGGTCGAGCGGCACTGCACGACGTTCGGGCGCAAGTTGAACGCGACCTGTTGCATGCGCGCACTGAGGATGCAAAGGCAGCCGTATACGAGCGACTGCGCGCGAACTACAGCGTGCGCATCGATGATACCGGCATTGCTTCGAGTCCTGACGGATGAGAACACGAGCGCATGCTTCGCTACTAAGCGCGGCGTTGCGCTGCGCCTTCGCGCTCCTGGCGTGCTGCTTCGCCAGCATCACGCACGCTGATGTCTTTCGGCCCGCCTATCTGGAACTCCGCGAAGCCGGTCAAGATGCGAGCGGCGCAGTCCTCTATGACGTGATGTGGAAGCGCCCCGCGCTTGGCGACTCGCGTCTGGCGATACAAATACGCTTTCCGCAAGGCACCACGCGGGTGAATCCGCCGCGGGGTGTATTCAACGAGACTGCCTACATCGAGCGCTGGCAGATCTCCCGACCCGGCGGCTTGACCGGTCAAACCCTGAGCATCGATGGAATCGTCGGCGGTGTCACCGACATCATCGTCCGCATCGAGCGCCAGGATGGCACCAGCCAAGTCGAGCGACTGCTGCCGCAGAGTCCACAGTTCACCGTGAAGGCCGCAACAGGCGCCACGGAAATCGCGTGGTCCTACCTGTTCCTCGGAGTCGAGCACATTCTCGGCGGTGTCGATCACCTGCTGTTCGTTCTGGCGCTGCTGCTGATCGTGCGCGGCGGCAAACGAATCTTGATGACAATTACCGCGTTCACCGTCGCACACAGCATCACGCTCGTGTGCGCGACGCTGGGTTGGATGCATGTGCCGGGACCACCGGTCGAGGCGATGATCGCGCTGAGTATCGTGTTTGTCGCCGCTGAAATCGTCCACGGCTTGCGGGGCAGACCCGGACTGACGGCGCGCGCACCCTGGATCGTCGCGTTCAGTTTTGGGCTGCTGCATGGTTTTGGGTTTGCAGGTGCTCTCGCGCAGGTTGGCCTGCCGCAGAAGGCTGTTCCGCTCGCGCTGTTGACGTTCAACGTCGGCGTCGAAGTCGGTCAGTTGATGTTCGTGGCCTTTGCCGTGGGTGTACGAGCGGCATTGACCCGTTGGTCCGCGCCGAAACAGGCATGGATGTCGTACGCAGCACCTTACGCGATTGGGTGCGTGGCGATGTTCTGGGTGATCGAGCGCGTGGCTGTGTTCTTCTAATGCCTGCGGAATATCGATAGGAGTCGGCAATGAGTAGCAATATGAAGCTTGTGACGATGACCCTCTGCCTCGCGATCTGCTCGTCAGTTCACGCACAGACAGCGCCACCGCCCGCGACGTCGAAGCCGCTTTCGACGTCTCTCGGAGTTGTGGTGTTCCCCGCGAAGGGACAAACCCCGCAGAAGCAGAGCCAGGATGAGGGTGAGTGTTATGCCTGGTCCAAGGGACAGACCGGGGTCGATCCGATGGCGCCGGCGCCTGCGGCCACTCCGGCACCGGCACAGCAAGCCGCTGCACCGCCACCTAGCGGCCAGCGTGCGCGCGGTGCCGTGCGCGGCGCGGCTGCGGGCGCAGTCATCGGCGAGGTAGCGGACGACGATGCCGGTAAGGGTGCCGCGATTGGCGCGACGGCGGGTGTACTCAAAGGCGGCAGCGAAGCCCGCAAGCAGCAGGCCCAGGCGCAGCAGGACGCCGCGAAGAAACAGGAAGCGACAGTACAGCAACAGACCGCGGCGACGCAGGAGCAGCTCAACCTTTTCAAGAAGGGATTCGCCGCATGTCTCGAGCCGAAGGGCTACACAGTCAAGTAGCGCCATGAGCATCGTGCCGCGACGTGCGATACTCGGAATCGCCGTCCTGACACTGATCTATTTTTCTCCAGCGGCGCGCGCTGCCGAAGGCGAAGGTTGGAATGGGATAGTGGCGCCGTACATGTGGGCAGCGAGCATCGGCACGGATGTAAACGCCGATGCGTCAGCAGCCGGTACCGACAGCGCGTTTTCGGACATCATCGACAAGATCGATGGCGCCCTCATCGCGCGTGTCGAAGGACAGGGCGATCACTTCGGCGCATTCCCCCGATGTCATCTTCCTGAGCCTCGCCGACGACAATGATCACTCCTTGTCGCACACCGGGGCGGACCTGGATGCGTGGCTGATCGACCGGCGGGCACGATCGTAGAATTAGCCGCACAGCTCCCCAATCGCCTACGTAACGTGCGCCATCCTCGGTCGAACACGGACGACGGCACAGGCAGAGATGATCCACACATGAGGTAGGAAAGGCGGTAATTGCACCGTTGTGGTCGTACTGTCTGCGGGCGCGACCTCTTCCTCTTCTCACACTCATATGCGCTATGCGCGGTGGCGTACAGAACCGAGTCTGGAAGGCTTGCAGCATCAATTTGGTGTGCTATGCCTTCGCCCGTGTCTCGCATTGATCGAAGGTGCAGCAAGCCTTCTCGCTGTTACGAATCTTGCTGACAGTGCTGCTGGTGAAACAATGCTGATTCTAATCGTCGAGGACGAGCCCATCGTGGCGTGGAGCCTAGCGGACGTTCTCCGCGAGTCAGGTCACGCAATCTTGGGCCCTGCGGGATCCAGCGATGAAGCGATTCAATTGTGCGCGCCCTGCATGCCCAGGTTAGCTCTCGTCGATATCACACTCCACGGCCGTGTAGAAGGCATTGCTCTTGCTAGAAGACTCAAGAGTGAAATGAGCATTGACTCAATTTTCATGACGGCACAGCCGATGCTAGCTCGCGAGAATGCCGACGCCGCGTTAGGCCTGATCGAAAAACCGTATCTTCCTGAACTCGTGAGCCGGGACATCGCGGTCATCGATGAAGTGCTGAACGGCCACGCCGCGCATTGCAGCGCCCTCGAATGGTTCGGTAGATCTCGCCGCCAACACTGACAACCGCGTAGCCACCGGATCATCGCGCAGGGCTCGGCCAGAAACAGGCCTCGATACGTCAGGCAGAATCGTCGAGAGTCGTAACGCGCCAATGCGCCGACCGACTTCGGACAGCACGATCATGCCCACGAACAGCAGGACACACAGCAGCGGCGCGAGCTTCAGCAGATGATGCTCAGAACGAGACGCTATAGAAGATCATCGGGCCGTGATAGGCCCAGTCCATCTTGCCCCTGAAGTTGCTGCTGTCGACATCGATGTCAACAGAGAAGTGATCGTAGCCGACGCCGAGACCTAGCCAGCGACTTGGCTGCCAGTTCAACAGCACGCGGTAATCCTGCAGGTTACCGTCGATGTCGCCGTAGCTGAGGGCAAAGAACTGGCCGGATGCGTCGATCGAGAATGTTGGCGACAGCAACCAGGTCCCGCGCAGACCGAAGACCGGCAATGGAGCGCCCATGCTGCCACCCCTGTCGATGCGCGTACTCGTGGCCCCGCCGTTACCCGTCACCGTCGCTCCCAGCGACACCTCGTAGTCCGTGTAGTGCAGGCCGAAAGACCCCGCCAATTCATAGCTTTCGCGACGCATGAAGGCGTACTCGTATGCGAGCTCGTAGATCGAGAACTTGAACTCGCCCTCGACAGTAGCGCTGGCGGGAAAAGTCTCGCCGTCCCAGGTGATGTCGTCCTCGAATGTCCTTGACCCGCTACGCGAGGAGCTGAACACCAGTGCCCGTAGCTTGTGCCGCTCGCCGAAGCGCCAATAGCCATCCAGTCGGAAGCGGTAGGCGTCGCCCTCGCCGAAATTCTTTTCCCAGTCGATCTGCGTGCCTTGCTCGCCGGCCTCACCGTCCAGACGCAGTGTAGTGTCCGTGTTGACGATGAACGTCCCGAGCGCGATGTTGAACGTATCCCGCAGCAGCCCAGGCGAGTCTTGCCCGAGCGCCGTAACCGGAAACAGAGCCAGTCCGGGAATCATCGCCGCCACGAATCGACCGCAAAGAGTCCGGCGAATCCACTCGTGAGAAGTTCTAGACATCGTGCTACTCCCGCCGCGGGTGAGTCAGACGGTGCGCCTGCTTTCAGTTGGGATCTGTTCGCGGCCGCACACATGGTGCTCGGGCTTCATCAGCCGTCATTGAGGCACCTCGTGGTAATTCAAACCACAGTTTTGCGGATGGCGACCACGTAGAGGCTGGTCAAAGGCCACTGCTACCAAAAGACACATCAGGATGGGGCGATGCGCGCGGCGAGCTCGTCATGCGGGCGCCTGATTGCAGACGTGAGCGCACTCAAGACTGAATCCGTGTCGTGTGCAACACAGGTGTCACCACGCATGCTCCGCGCAATCTGTCTCACAGCGCCTTCTGTTCGATGCCGCACATATCGCCATGGCGTTATCGCTCAGTCTGTCAGTCGTCGCGGCCCTGCGGCTTATGTTTTTTGATGGACGCGTTGCAATAGCACGGTTCGGCGAAAGCCGCGCCGCGAGCCATCGCTGTCGGAACATGGCGACACTTCGCGCGTTTTTCGGTGTCCGCTTGCAATCTCCACGTTTGGCTTTCTTCACTCAGTGGCACGGCGCCCGCAGCCCGAGCGGGTTAGCAGGGCGAATCGGCCGAGTTGCAATATGGCCATGACTACGACTCACGTAACTGATCAGCGATCCAGAAGCGCCAGAGCTTTTCCGCAACGACGAGCGAGCGATGCTCTCCCAGGCACCGATATCGGCGATCTGAGCCGCATCGTCGAGCGCGACCTCCAGGTGTTGAAGACGAATCTCGCACAGCATCGTTGCGACGCGACGCACGACGAAGAGTGGCAGGGCGCGTGGACGCGACTGGAGAGCGCCTGGGAAACGGTGAGATCCGAGCTCGTCGACGATTCAGTAGCAAATCCTCCGACCGAGGTCATCTCGTCGCAGCGCACTCGTGCCGCGGGCGTACCTCCACTTGAGGAAGCGTCATCGGCGACTTCGCCGACGGCGCAATTCATCGATCGCGTGCCCCGCATGGTCCGAAATCTCGCCCGCAGCCTTTCCTCCGCCGGCGCTGCTCATGCCCGCGAAGGGAAAGTCTGGCTGGCTGCCAGCGCTCGAGCGCAAGCCAAGAATTGGGACCGTGCCAGGCATCGATTGGGAAGCGCGCGAAATGCCTTGGGCGTCGGGTTTCGGGATCTCATGGATGCCTCACACAAGTTTGCGTCGGCGAGCGCTGTGCGCCTGCGCCGGCAGCTACGGAAAGCGGGCCGGCGAAACCGAGTACGAGTCCTGACGGATTTGACGTTACCGCCGAGCGCCGCTCGCCAGCGCGTCGCAATCGTCGATCGAAGCGGAATGCCAGGGCGCGATATTCTTGGCACGAGCCACGATGCTCGCGGCAGCAGCCGGTCGAGCTTCGATAGGAGCGCCCGTGAAACTGCCACGCACCAGCGTCTCCAGGGCCGACCTGCCTCGGAAAGCACAGCTGCTGCGCTTGCCAAGGTTTCCAGCACGCTGAGGCTGCCGACTCAAGGGTCTTCGGCAACGGTGGCGGCTGGCCCGTTCATAGTTCAGCCGCTGCCCTGGCTCGCGGGAGCATTGGCGCCGGTCGTGTCCTCGCGCGCAATTCAGGTTCACCATGCCGTTCATTATGCGACCTGCATCGCATTGGCGAACCAGCTCTCACGCGAGCGTCAGGAATTGAGGCATAAGAGCGCCTTGGACATCGTCTGTTGGGCACGCGAGCATGCGCGTGACACTGCGCTGTTCACAGCGACCTCAGAGGCCTGGAACCATGCCCTGCTCTGGCAAAGTCTCACACCTTTCAGGAAGCGACCAGAGGGCGAGTTATGCCGTGCAATCGATCAGGCGTTTGGCAACTACTCCAATCTGGCCGGCGCGTTGGCAACGGCCGGTGCAGCGCACGTAGGCAGCGGATGGCTGTGGCTTGTAGTTAACCATCGTAATCAGGTCAAGATTCTGACGACGTCAGGCACAGATTCCCCGGAGTACCGTGGCATCACGTGCTTGCTGGCGATCGATCTGTGGGAGCACGCGTACTACTTCGACCATCACAACCGCCGTCGCGAGTATCTCGATGCTCTCATTGATCGCCGGCTCGACTGGGATTTCGCCGCCGCTCGTTATCGCC
>Ga0111539_10005157_pt1 | contig 16936 bp, 13 predicted proteins | sample RhiMethybrSRZTD1_FD_79667 | JGI IMG/M metagenome (GOLD analysis project Ga0111539, IMG submission 79667) | Populus rhizosphere microbial communities from Tennessee, USA - Rhizosphere MetaG P. TD hybrid SRZTD1 (version 2) (version 2) | ecosystem: Host-associated > Plants > Roots > Rhizosphere >... | reverse complement strand
TGCTCCCAGCAGTCATAGGGATAGTCACGCATATACGTAAAAGCCCCCTCCAGCCCCCCGATGACGGTAGGGGTAGCGACGACACTGAGATGACTGAGATCTGGGCGGATATCGGCGGGAAAAACGATGGCCTCCTTGACCTCGTTGTCGTTCGTCATGCCATAGGTGGCGGCTACCCGTAAGGCCTGATTTCTAGGGCGAGAGATGGTGAGCGGTAACTCCAGGGCATCGTGATCCTGCGCGTCGCTAGCACGCACGTGCAGCCGCATTTCGCCCTCCTGCAGCGTGTGAACTGGCAGGCGTATGAGGTAGCGCTTAAAAGGTTCGGCCATGATGACCTGTCGCAGGCCAGCACTCTCCTGACCTGGGCCGGTCGCGTTGAGCGTCACCGTCAGCGTGCGTGGCGTCTCAGTGCGATTCAGCACCGTAAAGCTGGCTTCAAAACTATCACCAACCGTGACCTGGTTCGGCAAGGCTGGACGGATTTCCGTGGGTTTATTGGCCTTAAAATGGCCTTCGCCAAGCCCCATAAGGTCGTCTGGCGTCACCGCCATAGCCAGGACGCGCCAGCCTGTGAGGTTGTCAGGGAGTTCGAAGGAGATAGTCGCCTTCCCTGTGGCATCGGGGAGCAGGGCCGGGTTCCAGTAGCTCACAAATTTGAAGACAGACCGCATGTCCAGATCCATGCCGCCATCGCCGCCAGGGTTGGCCCCTTTCTTGGCGAATTTCTGGCGTCCGATAAGCTGCGTCAGCAAATTGTAGTTGCGCAGGTCGAGCGCATCGAGCCGATAGAAGCCTTTATAGGGATCGAAGTAGTCGCGCCCGCCGGCAATCAGGTCAAAGACGGCCTCGTCCAGGACAGCCACGGCAAGTTCCACGGGCCCCACTTCCCCCTGCCGCGTGCTGACGTGGAGATCAACGGTGGCGGTCTGGCGTGGTTTATACACCTCCTGCTGGGGCTGGACGGTCACCTTGAGTTCCTTGTAGGGCTCCTGCACCAGCGTGCGCACATAGCCCAGGCGGAAGGTGGGCTTGCCCAGATCGACCTGGTTATCCGTGAGGGGTTTATCGACACGCGGCGACATCACGACCACAGACAGGTAAAAACCCGGTAAATGGTCTGGCGTAATGGGGAACTGCACGATGGCCGTCGCCTCGTTAAACGTTTCAAGCCAGCTCTGTTGTATGCCAAAGCGCTCAATGGTCACCAGGGCTTTGGCCCCGGGAAACGGGTTCTGCACCAGATAGCGTGCCGTGTCACCGACTTTATAGCCCGTCTGCTCTGGGATGATATTTAAGTTATGATCTGGACTTGTCTCCCACAGCACCTCGCCTGCCCCGGTCGCCCAGCGTCTGATAGTCGTGCTGTGGGGCCGCCCCTGCGTGTCCTTAATAGTAGCGGTGAGGCGATAGGTACCCGGGGCTGGTGGCGTGAAAGTACAACTCTCCGGGGTAGTCTCAGAGACGAGCGCACATGTCGAAACCTCGGTCCAGTGCCAGACATAGTGTGGCAGGTAGGCATTCCCGGCCCCCTTCACCTGTGCAGCCTTGATCTGGAGCCGCTCCAGTTGCACCCGCACGGCTGTCCCAGCGACCGTCGCCCCGTGCTCGTTCACCACCAGCACCCGTAGTTGGGCTGGCACCCCCTTCGTCCATAGCCAATCCTCCTGTCGCAACCCCACGTAGCGGTCACGGCCGGCATAGCGGGCCGTTGCATGCCCGGCAACATATTTGCCGCGGTCATCCCGTACGGCGCTCTCGACGTACAACTGGCCATAGAACACCTTCGCGGCCGGCATGCTAAAGGCAGTCTCGAGCGTGCCATTATCGTCCAGGCGGTCCTGGACTTCGTGGAGTGTTTCAGTGCTTACACCCTCGGTCAGGTCGGTATCACGGTCGTCATCCGTTTCTTCGTCGTTCTCGTCTTCTGTAAGAGCCATAGCGCTGCCAGGGGCAGCAATGGCGAAATAAAAACCCGCGGCCTGTGGGTCTTGCGATACCAGAGGACGTCCCTGTACGCTGGCGGTTAAGCGTATCTCCGCCGCACCGTAGGGCCCCCCGGCGTGCAGTTTGGCCTGAGTCGTCACTGTCACCCGATCCTCAGGCCTGACCAGCGCAGTCTCATGCAGATCAGTGGTGACGCGGAAAGGCGCTGGCGTAAAGTCGCTGATGAGCACCCGCATGGGCTCCCAGGTACGGGGGCTCTCGGTTGCCTCCGCACTGTCTGCGTCCTCTTTGGCAAACGCTGCCGACAGTACAAAGCGATACCACCCCACCGCACCATTCTGAGGCGCAGTGAATTCGCCGTGGTATGCCCCAAAGGCAGAGAGGCTCACCTCCTGTACCTCATGGACCACTTTGTCTGTGGGATCAAGAATCTGCAAGCGATATCCCGTGCGTGGTGCCGGGATAAAACGCTGATTATCCTGGTCGCGCACGTAGATTTTGTACTGCACCGTATCCCCAGCCCGATACACCCCCTGTGGCGTGGTGCCCCAGGTGTGGATATGCCCGTAGGGGCGCTCCAGAGACTCTCTGATGTGCGTGCGATTGGGACCGTAGGCATCCACCTGAAAGTCGTGCACCAGGGGCACCATGGCCATGGCTTCGCCTTTTTGCAAGCGGACGACGACGTGCGGCGTATGACGATTCCCCCAGGTTTGCAGCAGTTGGAGCGTAGGGTCAAGGGTACTCGTGCCGGTAAGCACCGCGAGGCCGTCGGCATTGGTCATGGCCTCGGCGACTACGGTGGGTTGCTCCTGCAGAGGATGCAGCTGCTCGGTGGTGAGTTGCACGCGCACATCGCGCACGGGTAAGCCGGTATCAAAGGCCGTCACCCAGGCCAGGGTATTGTAATGTCCAATCTTGACGTGTAGATGAAAGGGCGTGACTTGTGAAAAAAACCATTGCGGCTCCTCATCAACCGTAGGAGTCGTCCGGATCGTTCCCTGAATGACTCCCGAGGCAGCAGGGATAAGCTCACGGACCTTGAGCGGGATGCGGTAGCCCAGGTCCACCTCGGTGTGCAGGGGTAGCGTGATCTCTTGCTCTGTCTGCCGGCCTGTGGTGGTCAACGTCTCATACTGCACATGGAGAGCTTCGAGATTCAGCACCTCCAGGGGCACGTGCGTCTCGACCTGCTGTTCAAGCACCGAGATCGGATGGCGCACGGCGAGATCAGGAGGCCTGTGTGCGGTAGTGAACTGGATGTCAATGGCCTCGGTGAGCCGGCGTCCAAACTCGTCTTTGATCCGCTGGGGCGCGGCCTTGAGATGGTATGTCGTGCCCCATTGCAGATCTGGGAAGGGGAGGGGATAGGTATTCCCGCGGCGATGCGTGCGGGTCAATCTGGATGACGCAGGCACGTCCTCCCATGGATTGGTGCCGGCTCCCTCACTGGTCAACGCCGGAGTTAAACGCAAAGCCTCCTGCGCGCCATCTTTGTGCACTGGCGCAGAAAACAGCAGGGCTATCTGTTGCGGGTCGCACTGCGGAGGCGAGGGGCGCTTGGTCACGGCTGGAATGGTGATGGTCTGCTGGGGGCTGACCGTACAGGAGAGGCCAAGCACACGTAGAGGAGGAAAGGTATCAAAGGTATAGACCGTCCGCTGCTCTGCCCCAGGTTCGCGCCCTTGCGTTGAGATCATGCCAGGTTCGACCCACACCGTGACCGAAGTGTCCTGGGGCAGCTCCTCGACGGGACGGATGAACCAGCCACGGCCTTTGTGCTTGGGGGATTCACTGGCACTGACAGGTAGGCGTTTTTTGGCAGGAGTTTGCACGTATACATGGCTGGTGACAGAGTTTGCGGTCACCGGTTGATCAAACAGTACCAGGAGCACCGGAGCCCCTGGTGAGGCCCAGGTTTGGTGGTTGACTTCCGTCACTTTCGGTCGTTGTGTGAGGAAGGTATGGGTCGCAGGGACTGCTAAGGTCGCGCCATCCTCGGCCTGTATCCCCGGCTGCACGATGACGGTATAGCGCGTGGCGCGTGCCATCGTCGTGCGCTCGCCCAGCTCGCAGGCCAGTGTGGTCGTATTCAGCCAGTGCCAGGCACAGGCTAAGGGCGGCATGATGGCAATCGGCACTTCCTCTGGCAGGCGTTCCATACGGCCCAGCGGTACGACTGGACGATTGAACTCGAACACAATCTGGCCGCTGAGGGGCACATCTTCCCCGGCTGGCGTCACACGCAGGAGTTTGAGTGGTTCGCGCTTGGTCTGCGCCGCGCTAAAGGTGGCACAGAGCGAGATGAGTAGGCAGAAGCTCAGCCGCAATAGGTAACGCATGGGCGCCTCCCAGGGTTGTGTTGATCCGCGCTCCTCACTATTATATCTCTCAGGTGCGTTTTTTGGGTCCCTCTTTTGCGCTATGACCACTGGCGACGAAGGAACTTTGCCGCATTGGCACCATTACAGACGGTTTGCGGCGGTATAGATAAGGCCACATGGGAGGAACCTGCACAGCGCAGACAGCCCCTGGCCAGATGTATGTATGCGGAGGGAAGGAGATAGGCCATGATTCGCTATTTCTCGGCGCTCTATGCCGGCCATGTGCTTGAAGGCGAAGGCGTAGGTTTTAGCGGCATCCCCGCCGATGACCGCCGGTATACCAACGAGCGGTTTATCCAGGCTTTTGAGATTGCCAAAGACACCGCCCAGTGCATGGAGGCGTTGGGCTATGACATTCTCTGGATGGCCGAGCACCATTTCCAGCGTGAGGGGTATGAGTGCATTCCGAACCTCCTCATGCTCAGTCTCTGGCTGGCTCAATATACCACCAGGCTCAAATTCGGCTGCGGCTTCAATGTACTCCCCATGTGGCATCCCTTACGCCTCGCAGAGGATTTTGCCATGGCGGATATTTTGACGGGTGGCCGCGTCATCTTTGGGGTCGGGCGAGGATATCATACGCGCGAGGTCGAAACGTTTGGGGCACCTATGCAGGATGCCGACGCCAATCGGGAGCTGTTTGAAGAACAGTTCGCGATCATCATGCAGGCTTTTAACGAGATGTCGTTCTCCCATAAGGGCAAGCACTATACGCTCCCGCCGGCGGTGCCATACCGGGGGTATGAGCTCAAGGAGATCACTCTGGTGCCGCGTCCCCTGCATCTGCCAGTGGAAACCTGGCAACCGATCGTCAGTGGCAGCCAGCGGGGTCTCGATTTCATGGCGAAGCACGGCATTAAGGGCATGATTCTGGGCACTGCTACCGAGTACGTCGAGCGCTGGATGCACCTGTATCAGGAGGCGTATGCGCGCCACGGACGTCAACTCCAGCTCGGGGAAAACCTGGGCCTGGGGCTCTGGTGCTACATGGATGAGACGCACGAGAAAGCTCAGCGTGCTCTCCAACCCATATTTGAGGAGCACGTCAAGTTTGCCGCGCCGCTTGGCATGCTGCGGTACAATGAGCAGCAGATGGCGGCGACAGGACCGGGAGGGGTGGCCAGACACATCGCGGCCGGCGCCAATTTTGCGGAAGTGTTGGAGAAGCAGGCGTGGTTCTGCGGCACACCTGCGGAGACCGTGGCCTATCTCCAGGAGATTGAAGCGCGCTATCCTGGCCTCGAACACATCCTCCTCGGTTTTCCCATGGGCGCTAGCCTCAGCCAGTTCAAGGAGCAACTGGCATGCTTTGCGCACGAGGTGATGCCAGTGTTCAAGAAGACAGCGGTCAGAGTGTAACAGTGAGGACAACTGCATGGAACTGACCACGGTCACGATTGACAAACCCGAGACCATCAATTTCATTCTCGGCCAGTCACACTTCATCAAGTCGGTCGAGGATCTGCACGAAGCCCTGGTCAACGCCGTCCCAGGCATCAAATTTGGGCTAGCCTTTTGTGAGGCATCGGGAGCATGCCTGGTGCGTTGGAGTGGCAATGACGAGGCCATGATCGCCCTGGCGACGAAGAACGCACTGGCGGTGGCGGCAGGGCACAGTTTTATCATTTTTCTCGCTGACGGTTTTTATCCCATTAACGTCCTGAACGCCGTCAAACAGGTGCCAGAAGTCTGCCGTCTCTTCTGTGCCACGGCCAATCCTACAGAGGTTATTGTCGCTGAAACGGCCCAGGGCCGCGCCATCCTTGGCGTGGTGGATGGGTCTCAACCGCAGGGCGTGGAAGATCAGGTGGGCATCACCTGGCGCAAACAGTTCTTGCGCCAGATTGGCTATAAGCTCTCATGAAACGGTGGGGTAAGAGCGGGATCAAGAGCTCCCTTCCTTAGGCTGCCTTTACAGGTGCTCGAGAGCGCCTCTCGCCAGAAAACGCTGCGCCTCAGCCGCGCGCAAGAGCCGCAGCGAGGCAGGAGCGGAGCAACGGTCTTGGTTGGCAAGGGGTCTTGGAGCGTTTCTTCACCCTGGACCTCCTGGGCTTGCCAGGGCGTCCGAGGCTTCAGCAGGGCGTTGACCGCGGAGAGGCGGGTGGCCCGTGCGCTCCTCCGGCACCGCCTCCCCTTGCTGCGCCCACGCGCCGCGTTCCGGCCCCATGTCCCGCAGACCAACAGGCAGGACCATCGGCCCGCGGTAGGGGGCGCTGGCCTGGCGGGCGCCTCCTGGTGCGTTACGAGGGGGTGCCCCTCTCAGCCTACCACCGGGGTAGGCTGGGGAGGGGTCCGCAAGAAGTATCAATCGCTTGCAGGCGACGGGGAGCAGCCTTTGCGCCTGAAGCGTGGGCGTTCGGCTTCCTGCGAGGAGCGAGGCTGCGAACTTCTAAGAGCCAACGAAGGAGAGAGCCATGCTCATTGCGCAGATCACAGACCTGCATGTAGTTGGTAACGGTCAGCTGTGTCAGGGGCGAGTGGCCACAAATGCCCAACTCCAGGGGGCTGTGGCGCATATCAACAACCTCGATCCTCGCCCGGATGTGGTGCTCGCGACGGGGGATCTCACCGACCATGGCACTGTCGAAGAGTATGCCGTGTTACGTGACATCCTTGTGGCCTTACTCCCGCCCCTGTACCTGATTCCCGGCAACCATGACCATCGCGACGTCTTGCTCGAAGCCTTCACCGATCACGCCTATCTCCCGCGACTGGGTGCTCCCTTCGCCCACTATGTCATCGAGGAGTATCCTGTCCGACTGATGGGGCTCGATACCACGTGTTTGGCTATACTCACATCGGTGGGTACCTGTATACCCAAAGGTGTTTCCACATTCTTCCATGCCGCTTTCACGGCGCACAACGACGTAGGAGCGGACGCTGGAGGCAGTCAGGTGCTGCACCAGACTGTGTCAAAACCCCATTTTTTGAGCGTGTTGGTCTTACAAACTCTTGATCTTGTTAAACCGCATTTTTGAAAAGTTGACTTTTGGCACAGTCTGGCGCTTTGTTAGACCAGAACTCGGCTCACACGACCCGGAATGTGAGGAAAATCGCCACGTCTTGGCCTCCTCCAGAGCCTTTAGCTGCGGTACCCCACGACAAAGCCAACGGGCAACCCTCCGCCCACCTCCGTACGGCTGGCCCCGCACTCAGTCAGCATGTGGCCAATCTCGGCCGAGGAAAAACTGCGGCCGCCTCGGGTGCCATGGATCATGACACTAAACAGCCACGAAAACGTGCTCTCCGGCTGGCCAGGTTCCGCAAGAAACTCAATGATGATGACGCACCCGCCTGGTGCCAGGACACGCAGACACTTCCGCAGGATCTCGCGGCAGGTCTCCTCAGGGTAATTGTGGAGAATGTGGCCGAGAAATACCGCATCATAGGGACCGCCAAACTCCACCGTGCGCAAATCGCCACTGAGCGTCTGCATCCGCTCTGCCACCCCTAGCTGGGCGGCACACTCCTGGGCAACGGGTAAGACCACGGGCCAATCCTGGGCAATGAGCTGTGCGGCAGGCAGCCGCGTGAGGGCGACCACGCCATACACGGCCGACCCACAGCCCACCTCCAGCAGGCGGAGGGCCTCCGGGGTGCCTGGCGTCCAGCCCAGATGGTCCGCGATGGCCTGGGCAGCCGGGTAGTCGAGGGTGAACAGGTTGCGGGTGAGGTGCACGACCCGCTCATTTGAGCCGGTGCTATACGCCCAGGGATCCAGGCGGTACCCCTCCGTTACTACGCGGCGGTAGTCTTTACACACATCAAACACGGCCGCGCTATTGGCATTCTCCGCCACCAGCGCACCGAGGTAGGTCGGTTGAGAGGAGACTAGGAACACGGACGACACTTCGGTGAGGGTATACCCTTGCGCCTGCCGTGCGACAAGGCCCAAGGCCACCAGGGCATCCAACACGATGCGCAGCGATTGGGGCGCCGCGCCCAGGGTATGACTCAGCGCTGCGACATCCTGCGGACCTGCTGCCAACGCATCGAAGAGCTTGAGGTCCACACCGCTTTTAAGCGCCCCGGCGGCCCACAGCCCGGCGCACACCTGCAGAATGGATTCTGGACTTACAGATGGATCGGACATAGATTGTTTCCCTCTTTGTGGTCGTCGCGGTAGGGACGCCGGTTACCCGACGCCCCCCGCACAGATCCCAGCGTGCGGTTTTTCCGCACCGGGCTCCTCAGTGAGACTCGCTTCCGCAATCCCGGTAACCGGAAGATGGCTATACGCCTCAGGGAGGTTGGCTTGTGGTCTCCGGCCCTGCATGTCCGGCACAAGTTTCCTGAGAGGACGGCGTCCCACTGTCACCCCCTTATTCTGCCATGCCGCTTGCGCGGCGCACCGAGCGGACGCTGTAAGCCGTCAGCTCCATGCCCGTTATAGGTAGACTGTCCGGCTTGCAGTGATACTCTCCACACCTGGCAGGTAGCTGTCAGAGCAAGCAGGAACATGCCCGCGCGGATTACGAGTATCCACGCCACAGCACGTGATGCTTTCGAACATACCCTCGAATCCGCGAGGGCGCGTACGTTCGTCAACGAATACTCAGGGTCTGCCGCGCTACCGGCTCCCTATAATGCCTTCGTAGAACGCACGTCTGCATGTTCCTTCTCACTCCTCTAGCACACCCCAGGAAGTGACACATGCCGCATCTCGCGCCAGAAGCCTTCGCGGCCTTCGTGGGCATCGATTGGGCTGATGCCAAACACGACGTCTGCTTACAAGCCGTCGGCTCCACTACCCAAGAGTGCAGTCAACTCGACCACACACCAGAGGCCATCGACGCGTGGGCACGTGCCCTCCAAGAGCGGTTCGCAGGACGCCCTGTCGCTGTGGGCCTCGAACTCAACAAAGGCCCTCTCGTCTATGCCCTCCGTAAATACGACTTCTTCGTCCTGTTTCCCATCAACCCTGGGGCTCTGGCCAAGTACCGTGCAGCCTTCACGCCTAGTCATGCTAAAAATGATCCCACTGACGCCGAACTCCAACTGGAACTCCTGCTCAAGCATCGCGACAAACTGCAGCCCCTGAACCCTCAGAGCCCGGCGATGCGTGCCCTAGCGCAACTCGTCGAACATCGCCGCCGTGTGATCGGCGACAAAGTGCGCGTCACTAATCGCCTCACGAGTACTCTGAAAAACTACTTCCCGCACGGCCTGCAATGGTTTGAGGACAAAGACACCCTGCTGTTCTGCGACTTTCTCGCCCAATGGCCGACCCTCAAAGCGGCCCAACTCGCACGCCGCACGACCCTGGCGGACTTCTTCCGCACCCATCACGTGCGCTACAGCAACGTCATCGACAGGTGCATCCAGGCCATCAAGCGTGCCACTCCGCTGACCACCGATGAGGGGGTGATCGTCCCTCATGCCCTCCTGGTTCAGGCCCTCGTGGCCCAACTCCGCGTTATCTTGCAAGCCATTACCGACTTTGACCACGCCATTGCGCCACGTGCCCAGAGCCATCCCGATTTCTCTTTATTTGCCGCTCTGCCAGGTGCTGGCGCCGTCTTTGCCCCCCGCCTCCTCGTCGCGTTCGGTGAACATCGGGAACGCTACGCCTCCGCGGAGGAACGCCAAAAGTACGCGGGGATCGCGCCGGTGACGGCACGCAGCGGGAACAAAACGTGGGTCCATTGGCGCTGGCAGTGTCCCACCTTCTTGCGACAAACGTTCGTCGAATGGGCTGCCGCATCCATGCGCCATTCGTTCTGGGCACGGGTGTACTACCAGCAACAGCGCGAGAAGGGGAAGTCACATCAGGCCGCTGTCCGGGCACTGGCGTTCAAATGGATTCGCATCCTGTATCGGTGCTGGCAGGAGCGCACGTCATACGATGAGTCCGTCTATCTCCAGGCGCTTCATCACCGGGGCTCATCGCTGATCCAAAAGCTGGCGCAGGCATCGTGAAAAACCGTAAAAAACCTTGATAGTCCCCCTCAGGGCATGTGTTCGGCCAAGAAGTGCGAGGAGCAGACGGGTGCCGCACTCCAACATCGCAGCGCGCTCAGGCCACCCGTGCTTGCACCAGATGCATTTTACAGGGTAGCGCGAAATAGTTGCCGTCGCGATACGCTTGCAGTGCGGTACAGACCTCTTGCCCCAGCGCGAGGCGGGTAGCCTCAGGGACCGCTGCCACATCACGGGCATAGGGGGACCGCGCCATGGCCTCCAAGACCGCCTCTACGGACGCTGGCGTGCGTTCTATGAATTCCAACACCTGCATCTCAATGGCGCGGAACCCTGCCTCGTCCACGAGCTGCCGTACGGTGGCAGCATCGCGCAGCGCCAGGGGTGCGAGGCAACTCATTGCGGCTTCGGTACTGACATGGCGTGTGAGGGCGTCAGCCCGCGCAGCCGCATAGGGGGACTCACTCCATACGGTAAAAGCGAGGCGCCCATCCGCCGCGAGCACGCGGCGGATTTCGCGCAGGGCCACCAGCTTGTCCGGGACAAATTGCAGTCCTTGGTTACACAACACCACATCAAAACTGCTATGCGGGAAGGGCAGGGCACTCAAATCGCCTTGCCGCCATTCTATCGGGACGCCCGTGGCTGGCGTGTTGGCACGGGCGACGTCGAGCATGCCGGGATTGAGATCTACGCCGACAACTTTCCCGAGGTTGCCCCAGCGTTGGACCGCCACGCGGGTAACAATGCCCGTCCCACACGCCGCATCTAAGAGCCGGTCGCCTGCCTGCAAAGCCACGTGAGCAAAGAGCAGTTCGGTTTGGGGCTTTGCGAGGCTGGGGACTGTATAGCGTTCATACAGTTGTGGGGCGTTCCCTTCTAATTGAAATTGTGTATTGGCCATGACTTTCCCCGTGAAGCATCCACGATAGCGATAGGCAATGACCCGCTGTCTGCTGCCCATGTGGCGGACGCTGTAAGCAGTCAGGTGCAGTGCCGGCGTTCGGCGAGAATTTGCGCATGGATGTCGGAGCTGGCTTCAGCTGCGGTCTGGGAGCTACATGACCCATGGCCTTCATCCCCACTTGTGGGGTGAGACGACCCCACCTGGTGTGACGAGCCTGTCTCATGGGATGGTCTGGTCAAATCGCAATTTCTTCGTACTCTCCTGGCACGACACGCTCCACCGCTGTCTGTATCGCTTCGATCCGCCGTTGTATACGGGGCCACGAAGTGGACAGCAGCACAATAATAGCCAGTACCCTGGCAGCCAGATGCTGCTGGTAGCGCAAATTCTGGTCCGTCGTTATGAGAAGGTCGTAGCGTTCGTGTTCTGCGACGTCAAGTAACTCCCCATTGCGTAGGGTTGACCACCCGCGTTCAAACGCGGTGTCCACAAGATGACTGGTCAGATGCTGACGGAGTGGCACCAGTGTCCCCTGATCAAAGAGAATTCTCATGAGGCTTCGGGATGGGTTGCCGCCAGTGCTTCATGCTCCAAGACGGCTTCAACCTGCGCGCGTTGCACACCGGGAAACCATGTGAGAAACTCCTCGATCGAGGCTCCATCGCGGAGATTTTCAAACAACGCCGCCAGAGGCACGCGTGTACCTCGAAACACTCACGCGCCACTGCACTTCTCCGGGTGGCGCTCTATGGCATCACAATCTTGCCACTGCTCCATATCCTTCCCTCATCATCCATGCCAGAAGACCAGCGTATGCATAATGTACCGACCACTGACACCTGCACTATCTCATACCCTGCATTGCACGGTAGAAGTATTGTACACTCTCCCCTCGGCAGACTCTGCTGATTTTTTCCCGCGCCTGTGGCACCGAGACATAATGACTTCCAATGGCGGTAGGTTGACCCCCGAGGTCACGCGGGTGAGCTTACTCGAAACCAGAGCCGCATGCTGCCGCAACAGCAACTCTCCACTCGGAGGTCAACCATGGCCCCGTCTCGCACACTCTTCATCGGCATGGATGTCCACACAGAGTCGATGGCCGTGGCCGATGTCGCTCAAGATCACGGTGCCGAGGTCACCTACCTCGAACACGCATGCCCGACGCGTGCTGGTCGCAGGCGCCTGGGCCTCCCAGTATCCGGCCACAGTCAGCCGGCATCTGCAACGGCGATTGGAAAAACAGCCCACAATGATCCAGGACATCCGTTGGAAGGCCCAGATCAGACTCTGTAAACGCTACCGGCGACTCGTGTCACGAAGGAAACACGCCAACGTGGTGCCGGTAGCCATGGCCCGTGAGCTCGCGGGATTCATGGGGCTATGGCCAAACAAGGGCCGCTCCTCGCGTACGTCCGAAGCCCCTATCGCCACTGGACCATCCCCTCAGCAGGTCGGCCAACGTGCCTCGGCAGAGACGCAGCCCCGGTATGGTGTAACCCTCGACGGCGTTCAGAGGCTTGTAGAAGGATACGCGTGCCGAGAGCGAGGCCGGCACCCGACGGACGCAAGGAAGGTAGTACCCAACCCACGGAGAGCAGCAGGATCAACCGTCGTCTGTTACTGGCTCCGACTTGCCGATGCACCGAGGTTAAAAAAATAGTATGAAGACCTAAAAAAATCCGCGACCAACTCTTGACATTGGAAGTCATAGCAACGCTAGGCGTCAGCTGCTGTGGTGAAGCGTAGCGTAACCACAGTCAGCTGCAAGGCGTTGATAATGATTGAGGCCTCCCCCCTCAGCATACCCCCCGTGGTATGCTGGCCTTGGGAAAAAAGCCACGGACGAAAGAGGAAGGAGACCTCAGGCGATGCTACACCAAGCCCCCCCATTTTACTGGGGCATCGACCTGCACGCCCGCCGTATGTCCGTCTGTCTTGTGCGCCACGACAGCGAGCGAGGGCTCCACCGCCCTATGCCGGCCGCTCCTGCACCATTGCTGCACGCCATCGCACCAGAGCGGGACGGTCTGGGTGTGGCCGTTGCATGCCTCTGCACCTGGGACTGGCTTGCGGCCCTCTGCGCCGCGGCGGGCATGGCCTGTGGCCTCGGGCAGGCCCTCTCCATGCACGCCATCCACGGCGGCCAGGCCAAACAGGACAAGATCGATGCCCCAAAGATCGCGGCGCTGCTCCGTGGCGGCCTGCGCCCCCAGGCCTCTGGCTCTCCGGCCGAGCGGCGTGCCACCCGTGACCGCTGGCGGCGCCGCACGCATGGGATGCGCAAACGGGCGGAGCTCCTGGCCCATGTGCAAAATACGAACAGCCAGTATAACTGGCCCGAGATCGGCAAGAAAATTGCCTACAAGGCCAACCGCGCCGGGGTTGCTGAGCGCTTGAGCGATTCTGCTGTGCCAAAGACCATCGCGGTCGACCTGGCACTCATCACCTAGTACGATGCACTGCTCAAGCACCTCGCACTCGCGATCCTCACAACCGCCAAGCACCACGATGCTCAGCCCCTGTCCCTGTTGCCAACCGTGCCTGGCATTGGCAAGATTCTCAGCCGCGTGCTGCTCTACGACATCCATCAGATTGACCGCTTCCTCAGCGTGCAAAACTTCGTCTCGTCCGCGCGCCTGGTCAAAGGTGCGAAAGAATCCGCCGGCAAACGCTTGGGTACTTCAGGCAAGAACATCGGGAACGCTCACCTCACATGGGCCTTTTCCGAAGCGGCCACGTTGTTCCTCCGTCACAACCCTCAGGGCCAGCAGCTGCTGGCCCGCTTGGAGAAAAAACATCACAAAGGCAAAGCCCTCACTCTTCTCGCGCATAAACTCGCCCGGGCGGTCTATTACCTGCGCAAGCGCAAGACCGCCTTTGATATGGCCATATTCCTTCGTACCTCAGGGAGCAACGCGGGTGAGCCTTGCGCCTCACTGGACAACCCAGGGGATGAGCCTCTAACGAGCACACGGTATGTCGTCCTGACGCTGCGTCTTTGAACGCCCAGGTGTGCCTAGGCCTTTTCTCTCTGAGCCTTGCCCCTTGATTGGGCACCCGCTCTGGCTTTGTGCGAGATGGCAACGGTCACACCAGGCTTGCGTGTGCTGCCCCTCCCCCGAGCCCGACACTCACTGGCACGTGCCAGACGCGCAGCCAGCCTTTTGCATAGGCCGGTATGAGAGAACAACAGTATTTCTAGGTCGCAGAGGGTACCCCCACTGGTTCTCTGCACTCGTCACGAAGGTGACGACTGCACCGCAATACGTGTTTGGGGCAGCCACGCCTGGCTGGCACCGCGCATGGAAAGCAAGTTCGAACACGCGACCGACTGTCGACTGCGCCAGGCCCTGGAAAGCGGAAAAAATGCGAACCGTCCGCTCATAGGAGTAGTTTGTCTCTTGACAAAGGGAGTCCTCATACGGGTTGGGCGGCGGTTCTTTGCGGCAGCCTTGGTTCAAACGCTGAGATTCGCAGAGGTGTCTTGTCCTTCAAGATCGGTCGGTTTATAGATTACCATACCGCCTACCCGGTCGAAGTCTCCGTTTGCGGTCGCCAGTTGCGTGAGCCCCTGCTCCCGCATACAGGCCACGACAAAGGAATCGTTTGTCAACAACCCGTCGCGCGTCCGCACCTCGGCGCTTGCCTGCACAATGTCGAGCGTGAGCGGGAGAATGGTGCGGTGCATGTGGAGAATTTTACTCACATCGTCTTGATACTGCGTGAGTTGTTTGACCATCGCCGGGGTTTCCCCAAGCTTCCTGACAGCCGTCCTGGCGGTGACGAGCCCTGTCGCGATGGCTTCGGCCACCATGCGACGGTGCAGCACTTCTGCAAGGACCGGCGTGGACGTGTAGCCGAGCAGGGCGCGACGGGCACAGCGCTCCAGCAAGGTTTTACATTCCAGGGAGCGCCCCCCAAAGTGGTAGAGAAAAATATTGGCGTCAATGAACACGCGGTCCCCGTCTCGTAAGTCAGCCAAGCTCATATTCCAGCTCTTTGTCTTCGGCGACCCAGCGCAGCGTTTTCTGATCGAGAGTTACCGTCGCCCAGGTGCTTTGAACAGCTGCTATTGCTCGTTGGACATCTCTTGTGTCAGCCGCGCGGTGCTGTTCGATCCATGCATCGATCAAGACGAGTAGCTGCTGTCGTGCATTTTCTGGCAGCTGTTGCAACTTCGCAACGACTACTTCCTCAAGAGTCATGGCATTCCTCCTGCTGTATACGTACCACACTTCCTGCAAGCTTAGCACAGAATGATGGAGACTGGATATTAGCAGCCGAACGCTGGCGCTCACCTGCTACCGGAAGCCACAGCGACGTAGGAGCGAAGGCTGGAGGCAGTCAGGTGCAGTACGATGTTCGGCGCCGTCTCGGGTAGGGGCCTACGGGGGCATCGCATTCGACTCCGGTTTTTTCTCCTCCGTTGCGCTCTGCACTCGCCTACCGGAGCACCTCGTCCGCCTGGGAGAGGAACACCGGCGAGAGCGTCAGCCCGAGCGCCTGGGCCGTCTTGAGGTTGACCACTAGATAGAACTTGTCGGCCCGCTCTACGGGGAGGTCGGCCGGCTTGGCCCCTTTCAGAATCTTGTCTACCAACACGGCGGAGCGCTGGCAGAACTCACGCACGTCCGCCCCATAGGATAACAGACTGCCCGCCTCGGCAAAGTGCCGCCCGCCAGACACGGTCGGCAACCGGTGCAGGCGCGCGAGGTCCAGGAGCCGGTGGCGGTTCCTGGCAAATATCGCGTCTTCCATGATGAGCAGCGCATCAGCACTGGCTTCGGCCATGGCGGCGAAGCCGCCTCGAAGGTGTCGGGACCGCCCGCCTCCACCCGCTGCAGCTGCACCCCAAGCGCGCGTGCCTCCGCCTCGATGTTGCCTGGCACGCGCTCGTGGCCAGACAGAGTCGGATTGACCAGGACGGCCACGCGGGTGATCGTTGGGACGGCTTCTTTGAGCAGCTGGAGGCGTTTGCCCGTGAGCTCGATCGCGCGGAGTTCCATTCCTGTGAGGTTGCCACCCGGCCGCGCCAGGTTGGCGACAAATCCCTCTTCCACCATATTGTTCTCGACCCCGATGACAATGGGGATCGTGGTGGTTGCCTGCTTCGCGGCCTGGGTCGCCTCCGTCGAGTGCGTCCAGAGCACATCAGGTGCCAGGTGGACGAGCTCGGCCGCGAGGGTCGGGAGCCGCGTGAGCTGCCCTTCGGCATAGCGGGACTCAATGACGACGTTCTGCCCCTCGACGTAGCCGAGGTCGCGCACCCCTTGTCGGAAGCCGGCGGGGCAGACTTGGGGAGACGTAGGGGAGCCCGGATCGAGCAACGCCACCCGAGGCAGGTGTGCCGCTCGCTGCGCTGCGGAGAAGCCCGGCGCCACGAGGCCCCACACGAGTGTGACCAGCAACCCGAGGAGACGGAGCCGTAGGGGAGCCCCGACACGTCGGCCTCCGACATGCCGTGGTGCACTGTGCCCACCGCCGATGTTGGCACTCATGGCGCTCTCCTTGCGACACTTGGCACGCCCTTGCACGCCCCTCTTGGCTGCATTTTTTGCCCCTCATGCTGCGGAAGCAGCCGAACGCTATGTAGGCTTCAAATCTGGTCACTACAGTTAGAGGCTATCCGGAAACCTTTTCGCCTTGTCGCAGAGAGATCACGCCGCATCCTGGCGGTAATGAAATGCAGGGCGGTCACGGGGGGAGAGCCTGTGCAGCATAAGATGTATGTTACTGATCTGTCGCATAGCCGTACTGGATTCTACACGACGCTCAT
>Ga0111539_10005156_pt1 | contig 16936 bp, 15 predicted proteins | sample RhiMethybrSRZTD1_FD_79667 | JGI IMG/M metagenome (GOLD analysis project Ga0111539, IMG submission 79667) | Populus rhizosphere microbial communities from Tennessee, USA - Rhizosphere MetaG P. TD hybrid SRZTD1 (version 2) (version 2) | ecosystem: Host-associated > Plants > Roots > Rhizosphere >... | reverse complement strand
GCTTTGGTCGCTCCACGCACCAGCTGTTCACGAACGCGGTACGGAACGCGCTTCGCTCGATCCGTGTAGGGCCGGCACGCCGGCTTGGTATTCCGGTTCGCGTGCGCGTTGAGGAGATCGTCATGTTCAAGCACGGCGGGGGCGAGGTCTGGCGCCTGTCTGCCGGCACGCTGCCCGAATTCGGTGTCGACTCCACTGGCGTGTTGCGCACGACCATCGCGGCCTGGATTGCGTACGATTCCATCGAGGCGCCACGCCTCACGCGGGAAGACAGTCTCGAGATCTATGTCCAGACCGTCGACTGGGTCAGGCGAAACGACTCGGACACTACTTCCCGTGTGTCGTTCTGCGTTGAAGCGCGCGGCGCAGAACTCCCGGGCATGTTCTTCGAACGTTGGACGGCCCGCGATCGTCCGGTCGTTCCCAAGGATCGTTGTCCCCGCACATATACGACCATGGTTGCGCCTCGTGACTCGACCAGGATTGCCCCGCCGGGCTGGATCGATCCGCATATCATCACGCTGCATAACGTACGGCCTTGGGCGCGCGACTTGGTCGTTCTCGAGGCGACGGTATGGCAGGGAACAGCAGGCCGCGGCCTGATTTGCCAGGTCTCGAGACGTCCCGAAGGATGGAGGGATGCCTACTGCGCGGAACGAGTTCGAATGCTGAGCTGACCTGAACCGAGAGTCACCAACTTTCATCCGGGGATCATTGTGAGAGGCGCCACGATGTTCGTCATCAGGGAGATGACCAACACCAGCACGTTCCACGACCGCGCGCCGCGAGCGCTGTCGTAACGATCCTGCGGACGCGCTGATCGGAAACCAGGGTCGCGAGATCGCTAAACGCGCGCCAGATTCGCTGTGTCAAAGGATGGAAAGCGGCGGACCCGGTACCAGCAGGAGTCGCCACATGCCTTGGTCATCTCGCTACGCTGACGAGGTCGCGCAGGATTTTCGCGTCGCCGTGCGGCGTATGCAGCGGCGTCCCGCTCTCACCGCCGGGATCATTCTCACGATTGCCCTGGGTCTTGGTGCAGCGGCGGCGATTTTCAGGACCTTCGAAGCGGCTCTCATTGAGCCGCTGCCGTATGCCGAGCCTGATCGGCTGGTGTTCATCGAGGAGGGGCGGAGCGGAACCAGCGAACGCGGCCCGACTTCGTTCGCCACGTTGCTCGACTGGCGATCGCGGGCGCGAAGCTTCACTGCGTTCGAGGGCTACGATCCAGCCAATCTCACCGTCGGTGTCGGCGATGACGCTCGCATGCTGCGAGGTGCGCAGCTGACCTCCGGTTTCTTCAGGTTTCTTGGCGTCAGATTGGCCGCGGGTCGTGACTTCCTCACCGGTGAAGATGAGGCGCGGACCGGTGTTGCCCTCGTGAGCGAACGACTTGCACGCACGTTGGCGGGCCGCGCGCTCAACCGGTCCATCTCGGTCAATGGATTGCCGAGGGTGATCGTGGGCGTGGTGCCTGACGAGTTCCAATTCGGGCGGCTGCAGGACGCCGATGTATTCCTGCCGCTGGACGTCGGCAGCGCAGAACGGTCCGACCGCGCTGAGCGCCGGATCCACGTGATTGGCCGTCTCCGCGCTGGCGTCGCGCCGTCAACTGGCGGCGCCGAGCTTGCGAGCGTGATGCAAGACCTGGCCGCGCGGTTCCCCGAAACGATGGGAGGACGAACGGTCATCACTTCGCGGCTTCGTGACGCGCTGCTCGGCAGCACGAAGCCCGTGTTGACGAGCCTCCTGGTCGCGGTGGCGCTGCTGCTGGTGATCATGACTGCCAACCTCGCGCTCCTCATGTTCACCCGCTATGTCGAGCGCGCGCCGGAGCTGTCGATGCGATCCGCGTTAGGCGCCACCCGTGGGCGGGTCCTCAGGCAACTTCTCGTGGAAAGCCTGGCGCCGAGCCTTCTTGGCGCCATTCTGGCGATGGGCGTTGGACAGGGAACGGCGAGAGGGATCATCAACACGATCCCCGATCGCGTGAGGATCGACATGCCGTATCTCGTCAGCGCCGGCCTCGACGGAACCACGATCGCCGTCATCGTCGGTCTCGCTACGCTGCTCTCGATAGCGTTCGGCGTGGGTCCGGCACTCTTCATCACGAAGGTGCGTGGACGCGCGGGCGATGCGCGCACAACCCGCTCGCGCGCCGACCGGCGTCTTCGGCGCAGACTCGTGGCGGCGCAAGTGGCCGTGACGGTCGTGCTGCTCGTGAGCTCAGGCCTCTTGATCGCCAGCTTCACCAATCTCGTGCACCGCGACCTCGGCTTCCGCGATCCCGCGACGCTCGTTGCGGTCAGTGCTCCGCTGAGCGGACCTCGATTTCGCGACGACGCCGCGCAGCAGCAATTCTACGAAACACTGATCGCCCGGAGCGCCGCGGTACCCGGAGTACAATCGGCGAGCGCGATCAACGAGGTTCCCGGCGGTGGAGGCGGCAACACCACGTTTTCTCCGGTCGATCGCCCGCGTCTCCGCGCGCAGCAACCACGAGCCACGGTGCGGATCGTGGCCGGCGACTACTTCGCGACCATGGGCATCCGCGTCGTCGAGGGCCGCGCGCTGGATGCTCGCGACCGCGCGGACGCGCCGCTGGCCGCGGTCGTGAGCAGTTCGTTCGCCAGGGTGCTCGCGCAGGATGGAGCGACGGTAGGGCGCAGGCTGCGTCTGTCGAGAACCGATGATGCCGAGTGGGAGGTGGTCGGCGTCGTGGGCGACGTCCAGGTGGCCGCGCTCGATCTCGATTCGCCGCCCGTCATCTACCTGCCGCACCCTCAGGCGGAAGAAAACCGCATGACGCTCGTGCTCAGGACCTCGCTTCCGTCTTCGACCATCGCCCGCCAGGTCCGTTCGATCGTGAAGGACATGGATGCGGGCATCCCGGTCTACGCCGTGAGCTCGCTCGAGCAGCAAATGACCGAGTCCCGCGCCGTCTTCACGCGGCGGCTGCCGATGGTCCTGTGCGGCGTCTTTGCGGTGGCTTCGCTGGCCCTCACGCTCATCGCGCTCTACGCGACGTGCATGCACGAGGTGGAAAGCCGCTGGCGGGAGTTCGGCATCCGCTTGGCGTTAGGCAGCGCGCCTGCGGCCTTGCGCCGGCTGATCATCAGCGACGCCTTGCTGGTCGGGACCGCGGGGATCGCCATGGGGGCGGTCATTGCGATCGCCGTCACGCGCTCGATGCAGGCGGTCCTGTTCGGCATCGCGCCGGCCGACTGGCGCATTTATGGAATGGTGGCCGCCGCTGTGCTCGGGTTCGCCACGCTGGCGACTCTCGTTCCGGCGATTCGGGCCGGGTCGGTTAATCCGGCCCTGATCATGAGGGCGGAGTAGGGCGGGACGCGTACCGGCCCGCAGTGTGACAAGTCCCTGACCAGGAAGGCGTTGGCGCGGTCCCGGTTCCGTTGACGGGCCCGCGCACCGTGCGGATCTTGCGTGTCCGTCCTCCTCCCGGGTCCGAATGATCGGTACAACCGTTTCCCATTACCGCATCCTCGACAAGCTGGGCGAAGGCGGAATGGGAATCGTGTACAAGGCGCAGGACACGCGGCTCGAGCGCATGGTCGCGCTCAAGTTCCTCCCATCCGACCTCGCGCAGACCGGGACCGCCAGGCAGCGCTTCATCAAGGAAGCCAGGGCCGCCTCGGCGCTCAATCATCCGAACGTCGCGGTGGTCTACGACGTCGGCGAGACGGACACGCAGTCGTTCATCGCGATGGAGCTGGTCGAAGGTGAATCCATCAAGGCCAGGCTTCGCGGCGAGCGGCTGAGCCTCGAGGAAGTCCAGGACCTGGCGCTGCAGATCGCCGAGGGACTGCAGGCGGCGCACGCGAAGGGCATCGTCCATCGCGATATCAAGCCGGACAACCTGCTGCTGACGCGCGACGGGCACGTGAAGATCATGGACTTCGGCATCGCGAAGTACGCCGATGAGTCCAACCTCACGCAGACGGGCATGACGCTCGGCACGCTCGCCTACATGTCGCCCGAGCAGCTGCTGGCGGACAACGTCGACCACCGCAGCGACCTCTGGTCGTTAGGCGTCGTGCTCTACGAAATGCTGGCGCGCGAGGTGCCGTTCCGCCGCGACCGCGAGGCGGCGATCCTCTACGAGATCCTCAATCGCGACCCGACGCCGATCGAGGTCCACCGGCCCGACACGCCGGCGCACCTCCGGACGCTGATCGGGAAGCTCCTGCAGAAGGATCCCGCACAGCGACCCCAATCGGCCGCCGAGGTGGCGACCATGCTGCGCGGGGGCGCGGCGGCGGCTCAGCAGGCGGTGCCCGCGAAATCGATCGCGGTGCTCTACTTCGAGAACATGAGCTCCGAGAAGGAGAGCGACTACATCTGCGCCGGCATCACCGAGGACATCATCACCGATCTCTCGAAGGTGCACGAACTGCGCGTGGTGTCGCGCACGGACATGCTGCCATTCAGGGGCAAGGACGTGAACATCCGCCAAGTGGCCGATGCGTTGCGCGTCAATTACGTCCTCGAGGGCAGCGTGCGGAAGGCGGGGAACCGTATTCGCGTGACCGCCCAGTTGATCAGCGCCAAGGACAGCTACCACGTCTGGGCCGATCGCTTCGACGGGTCCGTCGAGGACATCTTTGACCTGCAGAACGAGGTGTCACGCAAGATCGTCGCGGCGCTCAAGGTGTCGCTGTCCGATTCCGAGGAAGAGTCGCTGGCGAAAAAGCCGACCGATGACCTCCGTGCCTACGAGTTCTACATGCGGGGGCGGGAACACCTCGCGCGTCGCGGCAAGAAGAGCACCGAGACCGCGATCAAGATGTTCGAGAGCGCTATCGGCATCGACGACCAGTTCGCGGGAGCGTACGCCGGGCTGGCCGAGGCGTGTTCGTACATGTACGAGTGGTACGACGGCGCATCGTCCTGGCTCGCCCGCGCGATCGAGATGAACCAGAAGGCCCTCGAACGCGATTCCGATTCCGTCGACGCCCGGTTCGGCATCGCGATGGTCTACTACCACCAGGGTCGCTTGCCCGAAGCGAAGCGCAACCTGCTCGCCGTTGTGCAGGCGGACCCTCGCCACATGCTCGCTCACCTGCGACTCGGGATGATCGGCGAACGCACGGGTCACCTGCAGGAGGCGGTATCGCAGTACCAGGCGGCGGCCGCGCTGCGTCCGCACGAGGACGACCCGTGGCGGTTTCTAGGCGCACTGCAGCGAAAGCTCGGCGACGTCGAAGCGGCGCAAACCTCCGCCATCAACGTGATCGAGATAACGTCGCGGAAAATCGAGGCGAGCCTGGACGACGTCGTGCTGATGAGCCGACTGGGGGAAGCGTACGCCCGGTTCGGCGGAAAGGAGGAAACCCACGCGATCGTGAGGCGCGTGCTCGAGCTGGATCCTTCCGACGGGTTGGCGATGTACTACTGTGCGTGCGCCCACGCCATTCTCGGGGAGACTTCACTGGCGCTGCAGTTCCTGCGGCGCGCCTTTGACGGCGGTTTCCGGGCAGTGACGCACTCAGCCGCCGACGACAGCGCTTTCGATGCCATCAGGGAGTCTCCGGAGTATCGTCATCTTGTTGCCGAGCTGGGGTAACGGGGACTATTCTGGGTGAGAGCAAGACTGTCGTCGCTCCACACACCAAACGATGCCCAAATACGTCATTGAGCGCCTGATTCCCGGTGCCGGCAAGCTGACTGCCGACGAACTGATTGCCATCTCGACACGTTCGTGCGAGGTGTTGAACGAACTCGGCCCGCAGATCCAGTGGATCCAGAGTTACGTCACCGACAACAAGCTGTATTGCGTGTACATCGCGCCCAACGAAGAGATGGTGCGTGAGCACGCGCGTCGCGGCGGGTTCCCGGCGAATCACATCTCGCCGGTCAAGACGCTGATCGACCCGACGACGTCGGAGACCAACGGCACCTAACGATCTGCGGATCACGATCCGCAGGCTTGCCGCGTAATGGCCGGAAGTGGCGCGGCTCCGGCGGTCTGGTTGATGCGCGTCAGCCGCTGCACACCGTCGACGACGATGCCGACGCCTGCGGCGAACACCTTGAAATCCTTCTCGCCGTCCAGCGGGTTGGATTCGCGGATCCGGATCGTGTTGCTGTACTGACCCGCGGGCACCTTGACGGGCTCCTTGCCGACGATTCGTGCCTGATCCTCGGCGATGCCCGTCGCAACCTCCTGCTGGAACTCCATCCCGATCTCCGGATCAGCGGGGAGAAAGACGCCGGGATGATTCGGACCCACGCCACACCACGCGCCTCCGTGCGTGACGGTCCCCTTCTCATAGGCGTCGACGTCTTCGCCGTAGTAACAAATCGATCCGTCCCGCGCCTGGACGAAGTAGTTGTACGAGACTTCTGCCAGCTTGCCGTTGGTGAATTCCCGCTCCTCGATCACGCGGGTGGTGACGCCACCGATGTTCCGCGTCAGGGCGAGCACCGTGATCTCGTTGCGCGTATGCTCACCGGCCTCGTCGCCCTCGAGCACCAACTGGTTCCCGACGGGAGTGGAGCCGAAATACGTGTGCGTGAAGTTGGTGGTGTAGCCGGTGTTGCTGGTGGCGCACCGTGATACGTCGATTCTCTTCACGGAAGCCTGCGACACTTCCTGCGCAGAAAGTGGCAATGACTCGGCGTACCGGTCGAACGCCGTGACCATTGTGAGCGACAACGGCGCCAGCCAGGCAACCACTGTGAGGCGTTGATTGGACGTCATGGGGGTCCTCTTGTCTTGCCGAGCTCGCTTGTTAGGCTGGACCGAGTCGTGTAGGCTTGCCGCTGGCGTACTCACCGGAACCTCCAATCCCCACTCCATATGTCGCGCTTTCCGAAGGTTCTCGCAATCGTGCTTGCCTTCTTCGCGGCCGCGTGCGCCCCGAAAGGCGAGAAGGCAATTGACTCTGCAACCGTGAAAGCGGCGCCGGATTCGACGCCGCGTTCACTGTACGATCGTCTGGGCGGCACGACGGCGATCGCCAGCGTCGTCGACGGATTCGTCGCCAACGTCGCCGCCGACACTCGCATCAACAAGTTCTTCACGCGTGTGGCGAAGGACACCGCGGCCATGCGTCAGTTCAAGCAGAAGCTGGTCGACCAGGTCTGCCAGGGCTCCGGCGGTCCGTGCACGTACACGGGCAAGGACATGAAAACCGCGCACCAGGGCATGGGACTCACGAATGCCGACTTTGATGCGCTGGTGGAAGACCTGGTGAAGGCGCTCGATGCGGCCGGCGTCCAGCAGAAGGAGAAGGACGATTTGCTGGCGATCCTTGGTCCGATGCGCGGCGATATCGTCACCAAATAGAGCAAGGTTTGCAGCAACCAGGTGAATGAACGAAACGCTTTTGTGAGACCTTGAGGGCCCGGGGTCATCAGACCCGGGCCCTCAGTTCATCCCTGGTTGCCGGTTGCTGGTTGCTCGTTGTGTCATTGTTTCTTCTTTGACTTCCCGTTCTTCTCGCTCGTTTCCTCAGCTTCCTCCTTTCCTGTGTGGGTCTCCGACCAATCCGACTCGAAGATCGACACGAGCTGCTTGACCGCCTTGGGATCAGTGAAGATCACACCCACCTCACGACGATCATCGAGTTCGAGGCGGCGCAGGCTCTGGCTCCCCAGAAACGCCTTCTTCCCGTCCTGAACGATGACTCGTGCGTGCAACTTGCCAGGGAACTTCTCGACTTCGGCGTCCAGGTCTTTTTTCTCGAGTTTCCCCATCATCTTGATCTCGACGCCGGCCTTGGCCCGCTCCTTCAGGATCTTGATCATCGCGTTGTCGGTGATACGCACGTCGTAAATCAGGAGCTGCTTCTTTGCTCCCCTCAGGAACGCGGCCAGCTCGGTGCGTGCATTCTCCGGACTCACCAGGAAGTTCTTGAGTCCGGGCTCGTACGGGTGCCGGTTGAAGTCGGCTTCGAACAGCTTGATCGCCTCCTGGACGACCCTCCGGTCCGTCGTGACGACGCCGAAGCTCCGGCTTCGATCGATGTCGAGATGCGTGTAATTGAAGCCCAGGACGAACAGCGTCTGGCCATCGATGATCATGAACTTGTTGTGGTACCTGACGAGATCGTCGGCCGTGCGCGAGACGGTAGCGCCCGTCGCGAGGAGACGTTGCTCGAGCTGGCGCAGGCTCTTGCCACCGCTGCTGTTGGTGTGCGCGATCAAGGTGCGCACGACGACGCCGCGCTTGACGGCGGACTTGATTGCCTTGTCCACCTCGATGTGGTCGAGGCGGAAAATGGGCATGTCGAGTGTCTTTTTCGCGGCGCGGATTCCCGACACGATGGGCACGACGCCGTCTTCAGGCAGCACGATGAGCCGCATCAAGCGCAGGAGGGGTGAAGTGAGTGGAGTGGTGACAAGCTACTTCGTCTTCTCCTTCTTCTCCTCCCATTCGACTTCGTTGGCCGCGTCGAACGCGTGAATCGCCTCGGTAATCCCATCGACTTTCTTGTTCACCGGCACGCGCGCCTCGTACACCAATTCGTCATCGGCGGCGGTGCGCAGCTCGTATCGAATCCGGTTGCGCTGCAGGATCTGCTGGACGCGGGGGCGGATCCCGGAGGCTTCCTTGGCCTTGATCTTGAGGTCGAACAGCTTGTAGCTCTCCGGCTCGAATGACTCGAGGACGCCGACCACGAGCGCGACAAACACAGTGGAGAAGATGGCGAGGAAATACAACCCAACGCCGGACGCCAACCCGATGGCGAGCGTGGACAGCATGATGCCCGCATCCTTGGGGTCGTCGATCTTCGCGCGGTAACGCACCAGGCTCGCCGCACCCACGATACCGAACGCGCGGGCAACGCTCGACCCCACGACGAGCATCACGACCGAGCCGACGATCGCGAGGATGATCTGCGTCTGCACGACGGCGGTCTGTCTGGCAGGCGTGCCGCGACGTCGCGGCCGGAACGCGAGCAATCCTCCCAGCACCGCCGCGAGCGGTATCCGCCAGCTTGCCTGCAGCGCGATATTCCACTGTGACTCGATAGGCGCTTCAGGAGGAGTCAACCCCGAAGGCTGCTGCCCACCGGCAAACGCGCAGGCCATCGGCGCGAGCAGAACAAGCGCGGCAATCAGCAATGGCAGTTGAGTTCGGTCAGTGTTTCGCATGTCGTGGCCGCTTCAAGGCTGCTGGCAGTACCCACGTGACGCGTCGATGGTTCGTGCGAGGCGGTTATTTCGCAAGCAAGCCCTGGCACTGGCCTGCCGGCCGCGTCATTAATCGAAGAACTCCGTCAACAGGGGCGCCAGCACGCCCACGTCGACCTGCTCGATCGGGTGAGGCGTGTCCGGGAGAACCGTTAGGCTGCCGGACGCGAGCGACCGCGCAACGGCGGAGCTTTCCTCCACTGACACCGTGTTGTCGCGGTCGCCGACGACGACGCGGACGGGTGCCGCGATGCCGGGCAGCGTCGAGTCGGTCAGCAGGGGATGGTCGCCCAGGTGGCCGAGCAGTTCGGCGGTGCCGGCCAGGACTCCCTGCCATCCACCGGCGCGCACGTGACGCGCCTCGAGCGTGGCGGCGAAGGATGGAACCTTCGATTGGATGTTCGATGGATCGAGCCGCGCCACCTCGCGCGCGGCATGCGCCGGGTCCCAGCGGAACTTCGTGCCTAACGTGGTGACGCGATCGACCCGGTCAGGGTGCTCGAGGCCAAGGCAGAGGGCCACGTATCCGCCCATGCTGTAGCCGAAGAACACCGCTTGCTCGAGGGCGAGCCGGTCCAGCAACTCCACGACGTTCGCGACGAAGTGCTGGATGCGAAACGGCCGGCCGCGTGGCGCGACCGCGCCATGTCCCTCGAAGTCGATCTGGTGGACACGGAAGCGCGCGCGCAACGTGTCGGCGAGCGTGTCGAACTGCCCGCTGGCGCCAAGTGCGCCATGGAGGAGGACGAGGTCTTTCATGGAAGGTCGAAGGTGCAGGAGTTTTCGCGCGTTCGCCAGCGAACCCGCGGAGGAGGCTGTGACCGCCTCACGACGCGGAAACGGCTGAGTAGCTGACCCGGCACTTGGTTGCGAACATCGGCGCAGAACGCTCCCTTTGACGCTTACTCATGCGTGAGGGGAGTTCACATGAACGACGACATCCGCCGTGAGATCCGGCGCGAGACACGCTTCCTCCGCGGTTATGCAATCCTGATGACCGCCGCCGCCGGCGTTATCGCGCTCGCCGCATTCAGGGTGTCGCCCGCGCAGGAGCGCACGTTCACCGAGATCGACGTCCAGCGGATCAACATCGTCGAGCCCGATGGCAAGCTGCGGATGGTGATCTCGAATCGCCCGCGATCCATCGGTCCGATCTACAAGGGAAAACCGTTCGGGTACGCGGGCGGCACCCGGCCGGGCATGATCTTCTTCAACGATGAGGGCACGGAAAACGGAGGCATGACGTTCAGCGGCAGTCGCGACGCGCAGGGGCGGTACAACGCGACCAGCAGCTGGTCGTTCGACCAGTTCGACAACGACCAGGTCCTCACGATGCAGTACGTCGACCAGAACGGGCGCCGCCGCACCGGCATCACGGTCGGAGATCGCGCGGAGGCCAACATCTATGAGTGGGTACTGCGTCGAGACTCAATCAATGCGATCGCCGATACGGTCGCGAGACGCGCAGCGATGGAGAAGCTGATGGCCCCGGTCAATGGAGTTCCGCTGTACGCCACGCGGCTCTACGCCGGTCGCGACGTCGCGAAGAACGCGGTGGTGAACCTGTCCGATCCCCAGGGCAGGATCAGGCTGCGGCTGCGCGTCGATTCACTCGGGCGCGCGAGCGTGGACTTCCTCGATGACGGCGGTCGCGTGACGTTCAGCCTGCCTGACTCGGCGCGACGCTGACGCTACAGGCTCATCTATCGCGGGCCTGCGACCGCGGTTGCTATACGAAGAGACGACTGTCGGCCTCCACCGGACGCGTTATGTAGAACGTGAGGACCGGAGGACGACATATGAAACTGCTTCACCACGCCGCTCGGGCATTCGCGGCATTCCTGCTTTTCACGGCGTGCGCGCACGCCAGCGGGGAGTGGACCGAGCTGAAGCCAGAGGGCACGGGCGGCCCGCAATTCCACCTCACGGGCACTGTGACGAAGATGGACATCGAGGGCGGGCTCTGGGTGATCCAGGCACAAGACGGCGCCAAGTACAACGTCATCAACCTGCCGCCGGAATTTCAGGTCGAGGGCGCGCAGATTGAGGCCGATGCCCGCCGTCTCGAGCACGTGCGCCCGAACGAGATGGCCGGGCCGCAGATCGATCTGCTGCGCATTCGGAAGCGGTAAGCCGAAAAGCGCGGGGCCCGAACAGCGCAGGGCCCAACAGCGCAGGGCCCCGAACCTCGCAGGGCCCGAACTTCGCGGGGCCCGAAAGGCGCAGGGCCCGAAGGACGCAACTCAATAAAAAACCCGCAGGGGTTACGCCGGCCTGGCCTTGCGCAGTTTGGGCTCTGCGAAGTCTGGGTTTGCGCATAATGGGCTCTGCGAAGTCCTGGCTTTCCGTAGCCTGGGTCCCCGCCGTATGGGTCTTCGGCCGTTTTGACGTAACTTCGGACACGGCTAGCCCGTACGACCTACGTGCCCCCCGAACGTCCCGCCTACAGACCAGACATCGAAGGCCTTCGCGGGATCGCCATCCTGCTGGTCGTGCTGTTCCACGCGGGGGTCGCCGCGTTCGCCGGCGGTTTCGTTGGCGTGGACGTGTTCTTCGTCCTGTCCGGCTTCTTCATCACCGCCATGCTCGCCCGCGAGCTGGCCGAGACCGGCGATGTGGACGTCAACGCGTTTTATACGAGGCGGGCGCTGCGGCTCCTGCCGGCGCTGCTCGTCACGCTCCTCGTAACGTTAGGCGCCGTCTTCTGGCTGTACGCCCCGATCGACCGGGCATGGATCGCCGGCGACGCGCGCGCCGTGTCACTCTACGCCGGCAACATCACGTTCGCGCAGGGCGCCGTCGACTACTTCTCGACGGGTGACCATCCGCTGCTCCATACCTGGTCCCTCGCCGTCGAGGAACAGTTCTACCTCGCCTGGCCGCTGCTCTTCCTCAGCGTCGCCATGTTCGGCCTGACGAGCCGCGGGCTCAAGTCGCTCTTCGCGGTGATCGCGGGCGCCGGGGTGCTTTCGTTTGTCGCGTCGCTGTGGCTCACCAGCGTGGCGCAACCCTGGGCCTTTTTCGGCATGCCCACGCGCATCTGGGAGTTCGCGCTCGGCGGTTCGCTCGCGCTCGCGCTGAACGAACGGACCGAGGCCCGTACCACGATGTCCCCCGTCCTGCAATGGGCCGGCCTCGCGATGATCGCGTTCGCCGCCATGACGTACGACCGCATGACACCGTACCCCGGCTTTGCGGCGCTCATGCCGGCGTTAGGCGCGTGTTTCCTGCTGCTGGGCGGGAATCACGGGCAGCCCAGCGTCGTGAGCCGGCTCCTGGGTGTCCCGTGGCTGAGGTGGCTGGGGAGGATGAGTTATGGCTGGTACCTCTGGCACTGGCCGATCGTCGGCGTCGCGGTTGTCCTCTTTCCGTCGATGGGTGTCGCGGGACGGCTTGGCTGGTCGGTGGGCGCGCTGGGGCTGGCGTGGCTGACGCACCGCTTCATCGAAGCGCCGGTGCGCAGCGGTTCGACCGTGCTGGCTCGCGTTCCCTCGCCGTGGCTCCTTCCCGGCACGGTCGCGGCCAGCTTCGCGGCGGCGTTTGCGGCGCATGGCCTCATGAAGATCGCCGAGGCCCGGGTCGCGTCCACGCCGCAACGGCAGTTCGCCATGGCGCGCGGGGACCGGATGAATCACGGCTGCTGGGCCACAACCGAGGAGGATGCCACCGGTCGCTGCGAATTCGGCGACACGAAATCATCACGGACGTTCGTGCTCTTCGGCGACTCACACGCCGAACACTGGTTAGGCGCATTGGACCGGTATGGTCGCGAGCATGGCGTGAAGGTCGTGGCGATGGTGATGGGCGGGTGTCCCGTGGCCGACACGCCCGAGCTCGTGCGGCCCCGGCTCAGGCGCTACTACGACGAGTGCACGCGCTTCCGCGAGGCGATGGTGCAGCGGATCATCGCGATGAAGCCGGCGGCGGCGATCCTCTCGAGCTTCGATCACTACGTGGCCCTCGACGGGAACGGGGACCATTGGCAACAGACACCAGACCAATGGCGTGAAGGGTTGCGACGGACGTACGGACGCCTTTCGAACGCGGGCGTTCCGGTGGTGGCTGTTCGCGGCACGCCCCGGACCTGGTTCGACGTGCCTGCCTGTCTCTCTCGTCAGGCGGCGGGCTTGTTCCGCGCGCGCGAGTGCGTGTACGACCCAGGGCGGTCACTGTTGCCCGCGGCGATCGATGCCCAGACAGACGCGGCGCGTGGACTTGGCGTTGCCTTCGTCAACATGAACGACCAGCTGTGCACCTCGTCGCGCTGTGCCGTGATGAAGAATGGCATCGTGATGTTCACCGATGACAATCACCTCACGGCGACCTTCAGCAAGGCGCTGGCCAGTGTGTTCGGCGCTCGCGTCGAAGCCGCCGTGCAAAGCCTGAAGCGAGGCGGCTGAACCTTCGAACGACACCGGAGGTGATCCAGTGAACTGGGGTCCACACCTTCGCGGTCACCTGCTGCAATTCGACCGGCGGCCTGCGCCAGCCATCTCCGCCGCCACAGGTGTTCGACTGCTGATCGGCGCGGTCGTGCTCGAAGTCCTGTGCCACGGGTTGCCGGCGATGTCGCTCCTGGTGCGGCTTCCATTGCTGCTCGTGATGGGCCTGATCGCCGTGCGATCCTCCGGTCTGCGATTTTCGGAAATCGGGTTCCGGCCGTGGAGCGCATGGACGACCACGGAGAAATCCTACTTCATCCAGGTCCTCCTGATCGCGAACGTCGTATTCCCGATCGCGCTCGCGGGTCCGATCATGGCGCGGCTTCCACAGACCGGAATGGCGTTGCGTTTGTTGACCGTCTTCGTGCCATACCTCTTCTTCGGGTTCTACCAGGAGGTCGTGTATCGCGGGATGGTGCAGTCCGCGCTGGAGCGCTGGTTAGGCGCGTGGGCGATCGTCGTCGCGAACGTCCTGTTCACGTTCGGTCCACTCCACTGGAATTACTTCTTCGCGCGTGCTTCGTTGGCTGTGCCGATGCTCGCCTCGATCTTCGCGATGGGTCTCTATTTCGGCGCTGTCTATTATCGATCGCGAAACCTCTGGATGCCGGCCGTGTTCCACGCCCTCGGGAACGCGTACATGATCTGGGGCGCGGGTCCCTTCGATTGATCACAAACGGGCAACGGACGCTCCGCGTGCTGCAACAAAACTCGCCCGCCTCGATGCGCGCGCATTACGCTTGATGTAAGGCAGGTCCAGCATCGAAATGACCGAGTCAACGAAGCATTCAACGCGCGTCGGCACCCTCGTGCGCGCCTGGCGCGCCAAGCGCAAGCTGAGCCAGCTCGCGCTCGGTCTCAGGGCGGGCGTGTCCACGCGCCACCTGAGCTTCGTGGAATCGGGGCGCGCGCTGCCGAGTGCTGACATGATCCTGCGGCTGTGTGATTCGCTGGAAGTGCCTCTTCGCGAACGCAACCAGCTCCTGCTCGCTGCCGGATTTGCGCCGCGCTACCCCGAGGCCAGGCGCTAGCAGGCCCTCGAGGCGTACCGTTGCCCTCGTGGCGATTCATCAGTCTCTCACGGATCCCACGGAACTGGAACCATGAGAAAGAGATCGGTGCGCGCAGGCGGGACGGCGCATCGTGAAACGCTGCAAGAGGCTGACGACGAGGTGATTCCTCTGGTCGCCTCTCACGAGCCGGTCGAAACCCGTTTCGGACGCTTCCTGTCGGCCGCCTTCGACTAGGCAGGAATAAAGGGATATCTTCAGGCTCGCATAACGAGGCGGAAAACGTGGCACGGCGTCCCGTCATTGGCGTCATGGGAGCAGGTGAAGGGGCGTCGCCCCGCGACGTGCGCTTCGCGGAAACGCTCGGGGAACTGATTGCTGCCGAGGGCTGGGTACTCCTGACCGGCGGCCGAGACGCCGGCGTCATGAAGGCCGCCAGTCGCGGTGCAAAGCGGATCACCGGCAGTATCGTCGTCGGTGTGTTGCCGTCCGATGAGGGCGATGTCGCTCCCGACGTAGATGTCGCGATCTTCACTGGGCTCGGGAACGCGCGCAACGCCGTCAACATCCTCACCTCGCAGGTCGTCATCGCCTGCGGTGTTGGAGGTCCCGGCACGGCGTCCGAAGCCGCTCTGGCGCTCAAGGCGGGGCGACCGCTGATTCTCCTGGCGCCGAGCGAGGAGGCAAAGGCCTTCTTCGTCACGATCGGCGTCGTTCATGTCGCGGAGAGCCCCGCGGACGCCATCGAGATCATCAGGACGAGACGCCTGCTCGACGACTGAACGGCTTCGGTGGGGCGCATGAGGGGATTGATTCAGAGATGACGCTTTCATTTCTGATGGACCCGGCCCGCTGGTCCCGTGTCGAGGAGCTGTTTGCCGTCGCGGCCACCAAGGCTCCGGCGGCGCGCGCGGCGTACCTCGATGAGGCCTGCGGTGGCGACGCCGGTCTTCGCGACGAAGTCGCGGCGCTCCTGGGCGCGGACGACGGCGCACACCGGGTCCTGTCGGATGCGATTGGACGCGCGGCAGCGGATCTCGCCGTCGCGGAGTCCACGCTGTCGCCGGGCACAAGACTGGGTGCGTGGTCCATCGTGCGCGAGCTCGGTCGCGGCGGCATGGGTGCCGTGTACCTCGCCGAGCGCGCTGATGGCCAGTACACGGCGCAGGCAGCGATCAAGCTCGTGCACGCCGGGCCCGCACAACCGAGCCTCATGCGGCGATTCCGGCTCGAACGCCAGATCCTCGCCTCGCTCCATCATCCGAACATCGCGCAACTGCTCGACGGAGGCGCCACCGAGGACGGCACGCCGTACGTGGTGATGGAATACGTCGCGGGGGAACCGATCACGTCATGGTGCGACCGCAAGCAACTCGCTGTTCCCGAGCGGCTGCGACTCTTCCTGACCGTGTGCACCGCGGTCGCACATGCGCACCGGAACCTGGTCGTGCACCGCGACCTCAAGCCGGGCAACATCTTCGTGGGTGAAGACGGATCGCCGAAGCTGCTCGACTTCGGCATCGCGAAGCTGCTCGCTGAGGAGCCTGACGAGCATGGCGGCGCGGAAACGACGGCCGCCATTCGCCTCATGACGCCGGCATACGCCAGTCCCGAACAGGCGCGTGGCGCCCGAGTTACCACGGCCACCGACGTGTATTCGCTGGGCGTGGTCCTCTTCGAGCTGCTGGCGGGACATCGTCCGTATCGCGTCGATGGCCTCACGTCGGCCGAGGCCGAGCGGGTGATCGCCACGACCGTGCCGCCCCGTCCCAGTTCCATGGTGAAGACGGACGGTGACGATGCCAGTGTGGACCGCGCCACCTCTCAGGACCGCCTGCACCGGCAGCTCAGGGGCGATCTCGACACCATCATCCTGATGGCGCTGCGCAAGGAGCCGGAGCGTCGTTATGCATCGGTCGAGCGCCTGGCGGAGGACATTGAGCGCCACCTGCGCGGCCTCCCGGTCCTCGCCCACCTCACGTACTCCGAGACCGCCGCGATCGACTACGTGCACGGCGAAGACGGACTGCTGATGGCACCGGTCGAGGCCGTGCCGCGGATGCTCGACCGCGCCGGCCTCACCCTCCAGGACTTCGATCTGTACGAGATCCACGAGGCGTTCGCCGCACAGGTGCTCTCCACGCTGAAGGCGTGGGAGGACGCCGGCCGCGGCGTGATCGACCGGTCCAAGCTCAACGTCGCCGGCGGCTCGCTCGCCGTCGGCCACCCGTTCGCCGCCACCGGCGGACGGATCCTCGCCACCGTGGCGAAGCTGCTGTCAGAGCGCGGCTCCGGCCGCGCGCTCGTGTCCATCTGCGCTGCCGG
>Ga0111539_10005155_pt1 | contig 16937 bp, 15 predicted proteins | sample RhiMethybrSRZTD1_FD_79667 | JGI IMG/M metagenome (GOLD analysis project Ga0111539, IMG submission 79667) | Populus rhizosphere microbial communities from Tennessee, USA - Rhizosphere MetaG P. TD hybrid SRZTD1 (version 2) (version 2) | ecosystem: Host-associated > Plants > Roots > Rhizosphere >... | reverse complement strand
TTAACATTCTCACACCCACTTCCACGGTTTATCCCAAGGTTCTTCGGCTCAGGTGCGGACGGCGAAAACGGCAGGCACCTTGCTGACGCACGAGCGTAAGCCCCTGCGTTGGAACATTCGGAGGACCCAGGATAGAGGGGCGGTGCGGTGACCTCGAGCCGCTGTCACTGCTTACCGCAATCGACCCCTGTGCGCGGAGTGATTCGGCGCGGTGTCAGGATATGCGATCTGCGCGGGTCAGCTTGGTTGGTTGTCGAGAGATGGCCGACGCCGCTGGACGCATGCTGCAGCTCTCGATAACGCCTACCCATTCATGAAAAACCACTCGCGGCCTGAGCCGGGATGGTGACCTGTGTGTGGAGCGTTTCGCCTGACTCGCCGTAGCGGAACAACGAAAACTCGGATGAACGGATCGATCTATTGATCCGATGCGCTTGATCTAATGCGCTCCTGCGAATTCATCTGAGCCGAATCCCGTTGAATCTTGCGACGCGGCCGTGAGCGGGTGACCCGCTCGGGAGGGCGTGCAAACGCTCGCGAGCCCGAGCAGGGCATCCGCCATGCCGAGCAGGTCGGCGTGTGCGCGCCTGATCTCGACTCGAGTGCCGTCGAACAATCACGCCGCGGCTGGTCAGTAGCGCCAAGACCGCAAAGCATTGTCTGAGTTGTCGGAAGCGCCGTTACTCGAACGTTAATGAACCCCAGATATTCACCCCGTGGCGGAAGCTCCGTGCCCTGCGTCCGACCGGTGGAGGAGTGGAATGAAGAACGCGCCCCAGATTCGAGCATTGTTGCTGGCAATGCTGTTCGTTTTGACATGTTCCGCGGTAAGTGCCCAGACCGCCCCTCCGCCTTGGGTCAGTACCGATATCGGTAGTCCGCAAACAGCGGGGCGTTCGACCTACTCAACAGGAACATTCACCATTACCGCATCCGGCAGCGATATCTGGGGAACGTCAGATCAGTTTCACTTCGTGTATCAGCCGGTCACTGGCGACGTCGAGATCGTGGCGAGAATCGTCTCGATCACCACTACTGCTCACCGCTGGTCGAAGGCAGGCGTGATGATCCGGGAATCGCTGACAGCTGAATCACGTCACGCGATGATGGTCGGGTCCGCCGGAGCCGGATATGCCTTCCAGAGGCGGGTGAATACGGCTGGCAGCAGCGACAGCACTGCCGGCCCCGCGTCGGGACCTCCGGGCTGGGTGCGGCTCGTCCGCAAGGGAGATCTGTTCAGCGCGTACTACTCTACCAACGGCACAAGCTGGCAGCTGGTCGGCTCCGACACCATTCCCATGGGGGACACCGTTTATGTTGGATTGCCGGTCACCAGTCACAGCAAGACGGTGTCGGCGACAGCCAAGCTCGACTCGGTCAAGCTAACGGCCGCCTCGCTTCCGAACTCCCCGCCCGCGGTCTCCGTCACCGCCCCTACCGCCAACTCGCAGTACACGACGTCCGCCTCGATCGCAATCACCGCGACGGCTACGGATCCGGAAGGGGCGATGTTGTCGGTGGATTTCTATGCCAATCAGACACTGATCACTCGGGACACGGCCGCGCCGTACTCGGCGACGTTTGCGACCTCCACGCCGGGCACCTACTCGCTGACGGCGGTCGCGCACGACGCTGACGGCAACAGCACGACGTCCGGGGCCGTCCCGGTTTCCGTGCAGAGCCCGAGCAATCAGGCGCCCACGGTGAGCTTGACCTCGCCGGCTGCCGGCGCACAGTTCACCGCCCCGGCGACGGTTAATCTGACGGCCAACGCAACGGACCCAGAGAACAAGCTGGCGCGGGTCGAGTTCCTGTCAGGCACGACCGTAGTGGGGACGGACACGACGGCTCCGTATTCGTTCTCGTGGACGAATGTGCCGGCCGGCACCTATTCGCTCACCGCGAAGGCATACGACAGCGAGGGCGCGAGTGCGACGTCGGCCCTCGCGAGCGTGACTGTAACAACTTCTTCAGGCAACAAGCCTCCCGTGGTGACGTTCACCAGTCCCGCCAACGGAGCCACGTTCTCGGCGCCGGCCTCGATTCCGCTCGCGGCCACGGCGACCGATGCTGAAGGGCCGATCGCCCGCGTGGAGTTCTATTCGGGGACGACGCTGCTCTGGACCGAAGCCTTCCTGCCGTACGCGGACTCGTGGACGAATGTTCCTGCAGGCACTTACACGCTGACCGCAGTGGCGTACGATGGGCAGGGAGCCAAGACAACCTCCGCCCCGGTGACGGTCACGGTCAACGGGACGAACCGCCCGCCGACGGCTGCGCTCACGAGCCCCGCGAACGGAAGTACGCTCTCCGCACCGGCCACCCTCAGCATGACCGCGACCGCCAGCGATCCCGAGAATCAGTTAGCGCGGGTCGAGTTCCTGTCCGGGACGACCGTGCTCGCCGCCGACACGACGGCGCCGTTCGCCTGGACCTGGAACAGCGTCCCCGCCGGCACGTATACCCTGACCGCTAAAGCGTACGACACCGCGGGAGCATCGGCGACGTCGGCCCCGGTAACGGTCACAGTCAACGGAACGAACCGTCCGCCGACGGTAGCGCTGACGAGCCCCGCGAACGGAAGTACGTTCTCCGCGCCGGCCACCGTCAGCATGACCGCGACCGCCAGCGATCCCGAGAATCAGTTGGCGCGGGTCGAGTTCCTGTCCGGAACGACGGTGTTGGCCACCGACACCGCGGCACCGTTTACGTGGTCGTGGAGCAACGTGGCAGCCGGCACCTACACGTTGACGGCCAAGGCATACGATAGTGCTGGCGCGGTGGCCACATCCTCCGCCGTCGCCGTCACCGTGGGGACGACCACGACCGCACCAAGGCTGGTTGCATTCACCGCCTCGGCTGACCACGCAACGAATGTCACCAGCTACTTCTTCGAGGTCTTTGCCGCGAGTGCGAATCCGGCGACCGCTGTTGCGATCGTGAGTTCCGACCTCGGTAAACCGACCCCGGACTCGACAAACACGATAACCGTCGACCGCAGTGCACTTTTCAGCGCTTTGGCTGTCGGCAACTATGTTGCGACCGTGACGGCGGTGGGCCCCGGCGGTCGGACTCGTAGCGCGTCGGTCAGCTTCACACGGTAGACGTCGACGAGAATCGACTTCAGACTGATCAACATCGCCCGGATGAACTAGATGATTTCCGGGCGATGCTGATCACGGTCGATGAAACCCGCCACACGGATCGCTACCGGCGATCTCGGCAATTCGCCGTTCGCAACCCCGATGTGAGCGTTGATCGCGCGAGCATCTGCTCGGCCTGACGAAGGCACGGCCCCTGGCGTGAGTAAAAAGCACATTCCTACTCGATTCCGCTCCCGCTGAGGTCGAACGCAGACCACGCGCTTTGGAGAGATGTAATTCCACAAAGACGTAAACAAAGAGCGGCGAAAAATCTCATCTTTCAACGTCTTTAGCCGGCGGCGTTTTGGCGCTTCGATCCGGCAAGCGCTTTGCTCATTCGCAACCTCCGTATCCATCTTCAGCGGGGGAGGCGCGTCTGTGCACAGACCGAGAGTGATCGTCCGTCTCATTCACGTTGCGGGGTTGTTGTTTGCGCTCAGTCGCGCCGTGAGCGCGCAATCGGTGCCGTCGCCATGGGTGCACGCCGATGTCGGTGCGCCAACGCTGGCAGGAACCGCCTCGTACTCGAGCGGGATCTTCACTATCGATGCGGCAGGGACCGACATCTGGGGCACGGGCGATCAATTTCACTTCGTCTATCAGCAGGTAACAGGAGACGTCGAGATCGTCGCGCGGGTGCGCGGCCTCACCAAACAGCACGCGTGGGCGAAGGCCGGCGTCATGATCCGATCGACGCTTGCGGCCAACTCGGCGCATGGGTTTGCGCTCGTCTCGGCCGCCAACGGCGTCCATTTCCATCGGCGCGCAACCGCCGGGGGCATTTCGTCGTCTACCGCCGCGTCGACCTCGCTGCCACCGGCATGGGTCAAGGCTGTCCGGAGCGGTAACACTGTCACCACCTACTGGTCGGCGACCGGATCAAGTTGGACGACAATCGGATCGGTCACGTTGCCGCTGAACGCCTCGGCCTACGTGGGCATCGCTGTTACGAGCCACAACGCAGGAGCGAGGACAACAGCGACGGTCAGCGATGTGACGGTCGTCCGCAAGGCGCTTCCCGCGGGGCAACGGAGCATCGATATCGGATCGCCAGCCCCGGCGGGCAGCGCGTCGAATTCCAGCGGCACGTATACCATCAAGGCGGGCGGCACCGACATCTGGAGCGCGGCCGATCAGTTTCACTTCGTGTATCAACCGATGACCGGCAACGCCGAAATCGTGGCCAGGGTCGCGTCGATCACGAACACGCATGCGTGGGCGAAGGCGGGCGTCATGATTCGCGAAGCGCTCACTGCCCAATCCAGGCACGCGACCATGTTCACGTCGGTCTCGAAGGGGTATGCCTTCCAGCGACGACCGGAGACGGCCGGGTTGAGCGTCCATACGTCGGGCGGATCCGGGGCTCCGCCAGGATGGGTGCGCCTGGTCCGCACCGGCGATCGCTTCGACGCTTATCGGTCGGCAGACGGCGTGTCGTGGAAGGCGGTGGGTTCCGACACGATCCCGATGGCAGATACTGTGTACGTCGGACTCGCGGTGACGAGCCACAACACGATCACCACGGTCACTTCGGTGATCACTAATGTGAGGATATCGGGGACCACCAGCTCGAATGCACCACCGGTAGTGAACCTGAGTAGCCCCGTCAGTGGAGCTATGTTCTCCGCGCCGGCCACCATCAACATGACGGCAACCGCGAGCGACCCCGAGAATCAGCTCGCGCGCGTGGAGTTCCTGTCCGGAACCACGGTGCTGGCCACCGACACCACCGCACCGTTCGCGTGGAGCTGGGGCAACGTGGCGGCCGGCACGTACGTGTTGACCGCCAAGGCATATGACAGTGCCGGCGCGGTGACCACCTCCGCGGCGGCAACGGTCAGTGTCTCGGCAACCACGGGCCTCCCGAGGTTGGTATCATTCACCGCCTCAGCCGATCACGCGACCAATGTCACCAGATATCTGTTCCAAGTGTTCGCGGGAGGAGCAAATCCAGCGACCGCCGTTCCGATCGTGAGCTCCGATCTCGGAAAGCCAACACCCGATTCGACCAAGACGATAACGGTCGACCGCAGTGCGCTCTTCAGCGCGCTGGCTGCTGGCAACTATGTCGCGACTGTGACGGCCATCGGGCCAAGCGGTAGCACTCGCAGTTCCCCTATCAGTTTCACACGGTAACCTCGAAGAGGAAGTCACTCCCGACTGATCAGCATGGCCCGGAAGTAGTCGCGATTCATCCGGGCGATGTTGGAGATCGAAATCTCTTTCGGGCACACGGCTTCGCACTCGCCTTCGTTGGAGCAGCTGCCGAAGCCTTCCGCGTCATGGCGCTGCACCATCGCCGCGGCGCGAGTGTAACGTTCCACCTGGCCCTGGGGCAGCAGTCCGAGGTGGTTGAGCTTTGCCGACGTGAACAACGCCGCCGAAGCGTTCTTGCAGGCCGCGACGCAGGCGCCGCAGGCGATGCACGCCGCCGAGTCCATGGCCTTCTCGGCGGTCGGCTTCGGGATCAGGATCGCGTTGCCGTCCTGGGCCCCGCCGACATTGATCGACGTGTAGCCCCCCGCCTGGATGATCCGATCGAATGCGCTCCTGTCGACGACCAGGTCCTTGATGATCGGAAACGCACGGGCCCGCCACGGCTCCAGCGTCAGCCGGTCGTTGTTGTCGAACCGCCGCATGTGCAGCTGGCACACGGTCGTCCCCGGATCGGGGCCATGGGCGACGCCGTCGACCAGGAACCCGCAGGCCCCGCAGATGCCCTCGCGGCAGTCCGAATCGAACGCCACCGGGTCCTCGCCGCGAGCGATCAGGCCCTCGTTGAGCACGTCGAGCATCTCGAGGAACGACATGTCTGGACTCACGTCCTCGACCGTGTAGTCCACGAGCCGCCCGCTCGCGTTCGGTCCCGGCTGGCGCCAGATTTTCAGGTGAATGCGCATTGACTTCAGCTATTTGTAACTCCTCTGACTCGGCTTCACGTATTCGAAGGCGAGCGGCTCCCTGTGCAGCATGGGCGGCTTGCCGACGCCATGGAATTCCCAGGCCGCCGCGTAGGTGAAGTGCTCGTCGTCTCGCAGCGCTTCGCCGTCGGGCGTCTGGCTTTCTTCGCGGAAGTGGCCGCCGCAGCTCTCCGTCCGATGCAGCGCGTCGAGGGTCAGCACTTCGGCGAACTCCAGATAATCGGCGACTCGTCCCGCGTATTCGAGGTTCTTGTTCAGATTGTTCTTCGGCCCGGGGACCGACACGTTCTGCCAGAACTCGTCGCGCAGTTGCGGAATCCGTTCGAGCGTCCGGCGCAGGCCCGCGTCGTTCCTCGCCATGCCGACCTCGTTCCAGAGGAGTTGTCCAAGCTCGCGATGGAGCTGCCTTGGCGTCTTCGACCCTTTGACCGTCAGCAGCGTGTCGATCCGTGCCTGGACTGTGGACTCCGCCTCACGAAACGCCTCGTCTTCTGTGCTCACGGCGGGGAAGCTGTGGCTGCCCAGATAGTGGGCGAGCGTGTACGGAATCACGAAGTAGCCGTCGGCCAGGCCCTGCATCAGCGCGCTCGCACCAAGGCGATTGGCGCCATGGTCCGAGAAGTTGGCTTCGCCGAGGACGTGGAGGCCTGGGATCGTGCTCATCAGGTTGTAGTCCACCCACAACCCGCCCATCGTGTAGTGGATCGCCGGGAAAATCCGCATCGGCATCCGATAGGGGTCCTCGTCGGTGATCTTCTTGTACATGTCGAACAGGTTGCCGTACCGCATCCTGATGACATCCTCGCCGAGCCGCTTGATCGCGTCGCCGAAGTCCAGGTAGACCGCAAGACCGCTGTCGCCGACGCCGCGGCCTTCGTCGCACACGGACTTGGCATTGCGCGATGCCACGTCGCGCGGCACGAGATTGCCGAAGCTCGGATAACGGCGTTCGAGGTAGTAGTCGCGCTCGGTTTCGGGAATCTGCTCCGGCCGCCGTTTGTCGTCCGGTTTCTTCGGCACCCAGACCCGCCCGTCGTTCCGGAGGCTCTCGCTCATCAGCGTGAGCTTCGACTGGTGCGTTCCCGAGACCGGAATGCAGGTCGGGTGGATCTGCGTGTAGCACGGGTTGGCGAAAAACGCCCCCCGCTTGTGGGCGCGCCATGCCGCGGTGACGTTCGAGTTGACCGCGTTCGTGGAGAGGTAGTACGCGGTGCCATAGCCACCGGTGCACAACAGCACGGCGTGTCCTGCGTAACGTTCGATGGCACCCGTGAGCAGATTGCGGCAGATGATGCCCCGCGCCTGGCCCTTCACCAGGACGATGTCGAGCATCTCGCGGTTGGGGAGCGAGGTCACGGTGCCTCGGTGAACCTGGCGCATCATCGACTGATAGGCGCCGAGCAGCAGCTGCTGGCCAGTCTGCCCGCGCGCATAGAACGTGCGCGACACCTGGGCGCCGCCGAACGATCGATTGTCGAGCAGGCCGCCGTATTCGCGGGCAAACGGGACGCCCTGGGCGACGCACTGGTCGATGATGTTCACGCTCAGCTGGGCGAGGCGGTAGACATTGGCCTCGCGCGAGCGATAATCCCCGCCCTTGATGGTGTCGTAGAACAGGCGCTGGATGCTGTCGCCGTCGTTCTGGTAGTTCTTCGCCGCGTTGATGCCGCCCTGGGCCGCGATGCTGTGCGCGCGCCGCGGACTGTCGTGAATGCAGAAGCTGAGGACGTTGTAGCCCAGCTCGCCGAGGGATGATGCGGCCGACGCGCCGGCCAGGCCGGTCCCGACGACGATGACCGTGTATTTGCGACGGTTCGCCGGGTTGACGAGCTTCGACTCGAAACGGTGACGGTCCCATTTCTCCGCGAGCGGACCGCCGGGGATCTTGGCATCTAAAGGCATCGTCGTGATGAGCGGGCTCAGTGCGTCAGGTAGATCACGATTGGTATGAGCCCGAGCCCGCCGCCAATGATGATCGCCATCACGATCCCGATCGCGGTCAGGCGCCGTGTATACAGAGGATGGTCCGCCCCGATCGACTGGAACCCGCTCGCGATCCCGTGCCGGAGATGCAGGCCAACGACAATCGTGCTGAACACATAGAAGGCGACCCACAGCGGATTCTGGAACACCTCGATCTCGGTGCGATACAGGTCGCGAATCGGCGAGGCGCTGACGGTCTGGTAATAGGCGCCGAACTTGAACTGCTTGACGTGAATGAGCACGAACACGAGCACAATCAGCCCCGACGCGATCATCGTGGAGGACGCGAAGCTCTTGCGGCTGGTATGACCGGCGTACGCCTTCTTCTGGTAGCGCACCGGGCGGGCCGCATTGTTCGCGATCAGCATCCGGGCCGTTTTGTAAATGTGGACCAGGAAAACCAGCAGCAGGCCGATTTCAATCGGGATCAGCAGCGGGTTCGAGATCAGTCTGTGTGAGTACTCGTTGAACAGATCGGCGCCGGCGAAGATCAGCGCGTTGCCGACCAGGTGCAGGATCAGGTACGCGAAGAGCAGCAGTCCGGTGAGGCCGATGAGGAGTTTGGTGCCGACCGAAGAGGACAAGTACTGGTGAAACCGACTGAACGAGGAAGGCCCGGCCATCGACGAAATTGTATCTGATGTTTCTCGCACCGGAGGTCGTGCCATCGGCTGGTTCGATGCCTCGGATGCGTGGCAGAGCGTTGATCCGTTGCCGTGTTTTCGGGGATGATTGTCAGGTTGCGCGCTCAGCGATGGGCGCAGCCGTGAGCGGGTCAGCGTTTCTCATCGACACATGAAGATCCACGAGTATCAGGCGAAATCGATTCTGGCGAAGTACGGCGTGCCGGTGCCGCAGGGCGAGGTCGTCGACACGGCGGACGCAGCCGCGCAGGTTGCGGGCAGGCTTGGGGGCGCCGTGTCGGTGGTGAAGGCGCAGATTCACGCGGGCGGCCGCGGCAAGGGCGGCGGCGTAAAGGTTGTGAAGAGCGTGGACGACGCCCGCGCGGCGGCCGAGAAGATCCTCGGAATGAACCTGGTCACTCACCAGACCGGCCCTCGCGGGCAGCGTGTCGGCCGGGTGCTGGTCGAGCAGGGGCTGTCGATCGCCCGCGAGCTCTATCTGGGCATCGTGCTCGATCGGTCCACCGAGAAGCCGGTGCTGATGGTTAGCCCGGACGGCGGCGTCGAGATCGAGAAAGTCGCCGAAGAAACGCCGGAGCGGATCTTCCGCGAATACATCAATCCCGGTGTCGGCCTTGCCGGTTATCAGGCCCGCAAGCTGGCATTTGCGCTGGGACTCGAGGGTGCGCAGATCGGTCAGGCCGTGAAGTTCATGACTGCCGTCTGGGGCGCGTTCCTCGCCACCGATGCCTCGCTCATCGAGATCAACCCGCTGATCGTGACGGCCGACGGATCGCTGCTCGCGCTCGACGCGAAGATGACCTTCGACGACAACGCTTTGTACCGGCACCCCGAGATCAAGGAAATGCGGGATCTCGCGGAAGAGGATCCCCTCGAAATCGAGGCGTCGAAGTACTCGCTGAACTACATCAAGCTGGATGGCACCATCGGCTGCATGGTGAACGGCGCGGGCCTCGCCATGGCGACGATGGACATCATCAAGCTCGCCGGCGGAGAGCCTGCGAATTTCCTCGATGTCGGCGGCGGTGCCAACGCGGAGCAGATCAAGAACGCGTTCCGCATCCTGATGTCGGATACCAGCGTGAAGGCAGTGCTGATCAACATCTTCGGCGGCATCCTGCGCTGCGACGTGCTCGCACAAGGCGTCATCGCCGCCGTGCGCGACCTCGGGGTTCGCGTGCCGATCGTGATCCGCATGGAAGGCACGAACGTGGAGCAGGGCAAGCAGATGCTGCGTGAGAGCGGCTTGAACTTCACGACTGCCGACACTATGAGCGAGGCCGCGGACAAGGTCGTCGGTCTCGGAAAGTAGTCTGTTCGCGGTTCGCGGGCTCGCGGGTTCGCGAGGTCGAGATCGGGGTAATGAGAAGCAACCGGGCCGAATGAAGTGGCTGGTTCCCTCTGATTAGCTCGATTTCGAACCCGCGAACCCGCGAACCCGCGACGTAAGACAGGAAACGGAATGGCCGTACTCATCGACAGGAACACCCGGCTGATCGTTCAGGGCCTCACCGGCCGCGAAGGGACGTTCCACGCCAAGCAGGCAGCCGCTTACGGAACCCAGGTCGTTGGCGGCGTCACGCCCGGCAAGGGCGGCACCACACACGAGGGCTGGCCCGTGTTCAACACGGTCGCAGACGCCGTCCGCGAGACCGGCGCGAACGCGTCCGTCATCTTCGTGCCTCCGCCAGGGGCCGCCGATGCGGTGATGGAAGCCACGGCGGCCGGCATGTCGCTCGTCGTGTGCATCACGGAAGGGATTCCCACGCTCGACATGCTGCGGGCGCTGCAGGTTGTGCGGGCCTCGCGCACGAGACTGATCGGACCGAACTGCCCGGGTCTGATTACCGCCGGGCAGGCCAAGGCGGGAATCATCCCCGGGCACATCTGCAAGGAAGGGCGCGTCGGCATCGTCTCGAAGAGCGGAACGCTGACGTACGAGGCGATTCACCAGCTCACCAAACTCGGCCTCGGACAAACCACCTGTATCGGGATTGGCGGCGACCCGCTCATCGGGACCAGCTTTATCGACGCCCTGACGTTGTTCGAAGGAGACGATCAGACCGAGGCGGTGGTGATGATTGGCGAAATTGGCGGCACCGCCGAAGAGGAGGCCGCGGCCTGGGTCCGGCAGCATTTCTCGAAGCCCCTGGTCGGTTTCATCGCGGGACAGACGGCGCCGCCCGGGCGTCGTATGGGGCATGCGGGTGCCATCATTGCCGGCGGCAAAGGCACGGCCGCCGAAAAGATGGCGGCGCTGACCGCCGCGGGCGTCCACGTGGTCAAGAGCCCGGCAGACATCGGCGAAGCGGTCCGCGGAGCGCTTCGCGCCTGAGCCGGCTCACGGCGCCGGCGGGCCCACTGACCCGTTCGGGCCCTGCTGGGACCGCTCGCCCGCGGCTGCGGCCCAATCAGGGCGCGGCTGCTGGGCAGCAAGTCGGCGACGTACTATAATCTCTCTAGTGTCAATTGTTTACCGCCAGAGCTGCAGTTCAGAATGACCGCCACCCCTTCGAGCGTGCGTGCGGCCGGTGACGCCGGGTCATCCCGGGTCGTCAACGATTTCAGCCTCCAGGTTGCGACCGTCAACGGGTCCGGCAGCCAGACCGCGAATCTCGTGTTGCTCCGGTCGATCTTTCAGATGGGCGTGCCGGTGTCCGGCAAGAACCTGTTCCCGTCGAACATCGCCGGACTGCCCACGTGGTACACGATCCGAGCAAACCCTCACGGGTACGTCGGCCGCAAGAAGGAAGTCGATTTCCTCGTTGCGATGAATCCGGAGACGGCGCGCGAGGACGTGCTCACGCTTGCGCCTGGCGCCGCCGTGCTTTACGACGAACCGCTGAAGCTGAGCACGCTTCGTGAGGACGTGGTCTTCTATCCGGTGCCGTTCGACAAGATCGTCGCCGAGGTTTGCAAGGACGCCAAGCTCCGCCGCCTCGTGAAGAACATGATCTACGACGGCGTGCTCTCGAACCTGCTGAACATCGATCTTGGCCAGATGGAGCATGCGCTGAAGAAGCAACTGGGCAAGAAGTTGAAGGCGGTCGAGCTCAACATGGGAGCGCTCGAAGCTGGTGCCGCCTACAGCGCCGGGCACCTCGCCAAGCGCGATCCTTACTGGGTCGAGCCGATGAACGAGACCGCCGGTATGATCCTCGTCGAGGGAAATGCGGCGGCAGCCTTCGGCTGCATGATGGCCGGTGTCACGGTGTGTGCCTGGTACCCGATCACGCCGTCGTCTTCGCTGCCGGAAACGTTGATCGACCTCCTGAAGAAATACCGCCACGACGCCGATGGCAAGGCCACCTACGCGGTCATCCAGGGCGAAGACGAAATTGCCTCGATCGGAATTGTCGTAGGAGCCGGCTGGGCCGGCGCGCGCGCCATGACCTCGACTTCGGGGCCGGGCATCTCGCTGATGAGCGAGTTTGCCGGGCTCGCGTACTACGCCGAGGTTCCCGGCGTAGTGTTCGACATCCAGCGCGTTGGACCGTCGACAGGCCTTCCGACCCGGACCGCGCAGGGAGATATCCTGAGCACCGCGCTGCTGTCGCATGGCGACACCAAGCAGATCATGATCATCCCTGCCTCCGTGGAAGAGTGCTACACGATGTCGATGGAGGCCTTCGATCTCGCCGAGCGTTTCCAGTGCCTCGTGTTCGTCATGAGCGATCTCGACCTGGCGATGAACACCTGGATGTCGCGGACGTTCGAGTACCCGGAACATCCGATCAATCGCGGCAAGGTGCTCGACCCGGCGACGCTGGCGCGGCTCGGCAGCTGGGGCCGCTACCGGGATGTGGACGGCGACGGCATTCCCTATCGCACGATTCCCGGCAACGACATGCCGGCGTACTTCACCCGCGGATCGGGGCACAACGAGAACGGTCAATACAGCGAGCGGCCTGACGACTACGTCAACAACATGAACCGCCTGCTGCGCAAGTTCGAGACCGCACGGCAGCACGTGCCGAAGCCCGAAATCGTGGACGACGAGCGTGCCGATATCGGGATCATCGGCTATGGCACCAGCCATTGGGCCATCGAAGAAAGCCGGGGGCAGCTCGAGCGCGAGTACGGCGTTCGGACCGGTTACTTGCGGCTTCGTGCCTATCCGTTCACGCCGCAGCTCGATCAGTTCATCGATCGCTACGCCCGGATATACCTGGTCGAGCAGAACCGCGACGCGCAGATGCTCGGCCTGATGCGCCTCGATTGCACGCCGGAGCGGGTGGCGAAGGTGCGAAGCGTGCTGCACTATAACGGCTTGCCGATCGATGCCCGATCGGTGACCGATGTCATCGAGGAACAGGAAGGCCTGAAGGTACGGCTGAACAGCGGCGCGCTGGTCTCGGCAGAACGATAGGGCGGGCCAAGCATCATGACGACCACCGCAACACCGGAACCAGGGAAGAAGCTCAATCGCATCGGACTCGAGGTCCAGCCTTACCGCGGCGGCAAGACCACGCTGTGCGCGGGGTGCGGCCACAACGCCATTTCGGAGCGCATCATCGATGCGTTCTTCGAGATGGGGATCGACCCCAAGGGCGTGATCAAGCTGTCGGGCATCGGCTGTTCGAGCAAGAGCCCGGCGTATTTCCTCGGATCGGCGCACGGGTTCAACACCGTGCACGGCCGGATGCCCTCGGTCGGCACCGGGGCAGTCCTTGCCAACCGCAAGCTGATCGCCATCGGCGTGAGCGGCGACGGCGACACCGGGGCGATCGGCATTGGCCAGTTCGTTCACCTGATGCGACGCAACGTCCCGATGATCTACATCATCGAGGACAACGGCTGCTATGGCCTGACCAAGGGGCAGTTCTCGCCGACCGCGGATATCGGCTCGACCACCAAGACTGGAACACCGAACGAGCTCCAGCCGATCGATACCTGCTCGCTCGCGATCGATCTCGGTGCCTCGTTCGTGGCCCGGTCGTTCTCGGGGGACAAGAAGCAGCTGCTCACGATCCTCAAGGCCGCGCTCAGCCATCGCGGCACCTGCATGATCGATGTGCTGTCGCCCTGCGTGACCTTCAATGATCACGTCGGCTCCACGAAGAGCTACGCCTACGTGAAGGACCACGAGGAGCCGCTCGGCGAAATCAGCTTCGTGCCGTACTTCGACGACATCACGATCGACTACGAGCCGGGTACCACCACCGAGGTGAAGCTCCATGACGGCTCGAAGCTGTATCTGAAGAAGGTGAGCGAGGACTACAATCCGACCGACAAGCACGCCGCGCTGCGGCTGCTGCAGGAAACCGACAAGCGCGGAGAGTTCGCGACCGGCATCCTGTATGTGGCCCCGGGGAAGCAGGATCTCGTCGATCTGCTCAACATCGTCGACGAGCCACTGGCGACGCTGCCGCTGGAGCGTGTGCGCCCGTCGCGCGCGGCGCTCGACGAATTCATGGAGGCGCACCGATAGGGTGGCTTCCGGCTTCAGCCGGAAGATTCCCCCCTCTCAGCCCCCTTCGGTCTCGTCGAGAAGCGCGCCGATGCGGTCCTGCGCGGTGCCGACCGGGTCGTTCGGCAGCCCCTCCGTATCAACCCCCGGGCCGTTCGGATTCCCCTGATTCGGGGCGTCTGACGGCTTGTCTCCTTCGACCGCGCCCAGGTGCTCGTCCTCGTGATGTTCAGCCTGCGGCTGTTTTTGTGTCATCGCTTGCCTCAGCAGTTGTGCCCGCGCTGCATATAATTCGACTATATGGAACGAACGCTTGCGATCATCAAACCGGATGCAGTGGCGGCGCGCCACGCGGGCCGGATCATTCAACGCATCGAGGAGGCCGGATTCCAGATTCGTGCCATGCGGATGCTTCATCTCACGGGACGTGAAGCCGAGGGCTTTTATGCCGTGCATCGGGAGCGGCCGTTTTTCGGAAGCCTCACGAAGTTCATGTCTCAGGGCCCGGTCATCGTTCTGGCGCTCGAGGCCCCGGACGCGATCAAGACGTGGCGCGGGCTGATGGGCGCGACCGATCCGGCAAAGGCAGACGCCGGCACGTTGCGCAAGGAGTTCGGGAAGTCGATCGAGAACAACGCGACGCACGGATCCGACGCCCCCGACACCGCGGTATTCGAGCTCGGATATTTCTTTCCCGGGATGGAACTGGCGGGGTGAATGGGCAAGCTGCTGGTCGTTGGCGGTCTGATCATCGCTGGCATCGGCATGCTGGTGATGCTTGGCGTGCCGGTTGGCCGGCTGCCTGGCGACATCACCGTCAGGCGGGGCAACTTCACGTTCTATTTTCCGCTCGCGACGTCGATCATCGCGAGCATTCTCCTCACCCTGTTGCTGGCGCTCCTGAGGCGCTAGGCGGCAATGAAGAGAGGTTCTGAGTTTGGCGATCAAAGCTGACCGCTGGATCAAGAAAATGGCGCTCGAGCACGGGATGATCGAGCCGTTCGAGGATCGTCAGGTACGCGCCGGCGTCGTCTCGTTTGGCTTGTCGTCGTACGGCTACGACATCCGGGTCGCCGACGAGTTCAAGGTGTTCACCAACGTCAACAACGCGCTGATCGATCCGAAGAATTTCGATCCGCGCTCGTTCGTCGACATCAAGTCGGACACCTGCATCGTCCCTCCGAACTCGTTCGCGCTCGCGAGAACGGTGGAGTACTTCCGCATCCCCCGGGATGTGCTGACCGTCTGCCTCGGCAAGTCGACCTACGCGCGCTGCGGCATCATCGTGAACGTGACGCCGTTCGAGCCGGAGTGGGAAGGCACCGCGACGCTCGAGATCTCGAACACGACGCCGCTGCCGGCGAAGATCTACGCGAATGAGGGTATCGCCCAGGTGTTGTTCTTCCAGAGCGACGAGCCGTGCGAAGTGTCGTACGGCGACAAGAAGGGGAAATATCTCCGGCAGCAGGAGGTCACGCTGCCCAGGATTTGAGTCGCTCGTCAGCCCATCTTGACCCGCGCGTCGAGCATCGACAGCGCATCTTCCGCCGGGGCGGCGATCGGCAGATCGACCACGCGCGAGACGTCCGTCGCGCCTGGGTTGATCTCGACGGTGAACGCCCCGTTGCGCTTCGCATGATGGAGTAACCCGGCGGCGGGGAAGACCAGGGACGACGTGCCGATCGAGAGAAAAACGTCGGCCGCAGCCGCGGCCTGTGAAGAGCGTTCGAGGACGTCGGGGTCGATATTCTCGCCGAACCACACCACCCCCGGGCGCGCGATTCCCTCGCACGACGGGCAGGTCGGCGGCAGCGATGCCATCGGCGCGGTGTGGTCTTCCCAGGGCGGCGCGCCACACTCCGCAGCGCACCGCAGCTCCCAGATCGAACCATGAAACCGAATCACGTTGGCCGTGCCGGCGCGCTCGTGCAGGCCGTCGACGTTCTGCGTGATCAACGTGAATCCGGGCCGGCGGCTCCACGCCGCGAGGACCGCATGCGCGGCGTTGGGCTGCGCATTGGCGATCGCCGTGCGGCGCCAGTCGTACCACTCCCAAACCGTCCGCGGATCGTGGGCAAAGGCCTCCGGTGTTGCGAGCTCTTCGGCGCGGAAGTTCCGCCACAGGCCGTCGTCGCCGCGGAAGGTGGGAATCCCGCTGGCGGCGGACATACCCGAGCCGGTGAGCGCGACGAGAGTGCGGGCATTGCGCAGGCGGTAAACGAGTTCTTCGGTATCGGTCGGCATGGCGCGCGGCTGCAGATCCTTCCTGGGGCGACGATACAATCAGGTCCGTGACCGATTCTATCCTTCGTCGCATCCCGGTGGTGGGCGGTCTGGCGTACATCGAGCACGTGCGGCGGGTGGCATCGTCGTTTACGGCCACGCTCAGAATCGAGCCCGAGAACCGGTATTTCCCGCATGCGATTGCCGTCGTCGTCGCTGGCGCGAAGGTGGGCTACGTCGCCCCGGAACTGTCACGCGAGTACCACGAGGCCATCGCCGCGGCGCCGGAACCGGTGACCTGCCCGGGTCGGCGCGCCACGCACACGGACCATGAAACCTCGGGTGTCGAGCTGTTCCTCGACTTCACGAACGTGCCGCTGGCTGGGGAGTCGTGAGGCGGGGCGCCGTTCCGGAAGAGGTCGTGGCGACGACTTTCCGGGTTGCGATGGTTGATCACCCTGTAACGGAGTGGTAAGATGATCTTCTTCTCGACGCGGGGTGGAGCAGTCCGGTAGCTCGTTGGGCTCATAACCCAAAGGTCGCGGGTTCAAATCCCGCCCCCGCAACCAAAATTTCCAGTTCCCGGGGACAAAACGGGGACAATTCGGAAACC
>Ga0111539_10005153_pt1 | contig 16944 bp, 15 predicted proteins | sample RhiMethybrSRZTD1_FD_79667 | JGI IMG/M metagenome (GOLD analysis project Ga0111539, IMG submission 79667) | Populus rhizosphere microbial communities from Tennessee, USA - Rhizosphere MetaG P. TD hybrid SRZTD1 (version 2) (version 2) | ecosystem: Host-associated > Plants > Roots > Rhizosphere >... | reverse complement strand
GTGATGTCCCGCTCCTCGAGGATCTGGAGGATCTCCTTGAGGTCCAACAGGTTCACGCGTCCTCCCTGGGATGATCGGCGGACCGTCTCGAAGAGCGAGATTATTACTCGAACTCGCGCTCGAGCGCGAGGCCCGCCAGCCGCAGGGCGAAGCGGGCGCGTCCCATCACGGCGCCGGGAGTCAGGGACGCGAAGAGGAAGTACTCAGGCGTGATCGCGACGAGCAGCGTGGTGAGCCGCTCGGTGGTGATCGCCAGCTCGCGCAGCGCCCCGAGCCCCGTGTCGGACGCGGCCGCGAGGCTCGCGCGCAGCAGCGTCGTGTGCTCGGCAGCGACGGCCTCCATGTTCGGGTCGGCGCGGAGCGTGAGCTTCTCGATCGGAATCCCGTCGGTCCCGATGATCATCAGGACCTCGCTTTCCGGGACGCGGGCGGCGACGTCTTTCAGCGCGACGGCGAAGGCGGTCATGCTCCCTTGCGCTGCACGGCGGCGAGCAGCGCCTCGAGGCCGGCGATCGTGCGCTCCAGGGCGCGGCGCCGCGCCGTCCGCTCGTCGACGGCCGCCGCCGGCTCCGGCGGCGGCGCGCCCGCCGTCTCGAGCTCGACCAGACGCACGCGCGCCCGCTGGTTCGTGGGCTCCTGCTGCAGCAGCTGGCGGTAGACGTCCACCGCCCGATCCACGAGCCCCTGCTGGTAGTAGAGCTCCGCGAGCGTCGAGGACGAGAACGGGGTGCTCTTGTCCGGGTCGATCAGCTCGGCCGCGGGCTGGATCGGCGGTCTCGCCTTCGTTTCGGCCAGCGTCGCTGCGAACGCGTCCGCGGCTCGTGGCGGCGCGGCGTGGGCCGGGCTCGCGAGCGGCGGCGCCGGCGGCGGCGCTTCGGCCGCGCGCGGCTCGGCGGGCGCAAACCACGTGTGCTGTTCACCCGGCACCGTGGCCGTGAGCTCCACGTCGTTCAGCGGCAGGCGCGCGGTCTCGCTCGGGGAGGGGCTCGCGGAGGGCGCAGGCTCCCTCGGCGCGGCGGGCGCCGGCACGTGCGAGGCCGCGGGAGGCAGCGGTGGCGGCAGCTCGGGCCGGAGGCGCACCGTCGGCGGCAGCTCGACCGGGCCGGCCGCCGGGGCCGCTTCGGGGGCCGCCGGTCGCGACGCAGCGGCGGACTGCGGCGGCGCCGGCACGGGTGCGACGCGCGGCTCGGGGGGCCTCGTCCGCCCGCCGACGCCCGTCCCGGGGGCCTCGTTGAGCCGGGCCTCGACGGCGCTCAGGTGCGCCTGCACCTGCTGATCGCCGGGCGCCATCAGCAGCGTCTTCTGGTACTGGTCGAGCGCGCCCTTCAGGTCTCCGAGCGTCTCGCGCGCCTGCGCCAGGTAGCGGCTCGCCAGGATGTTGTCGGGTGCGTCCCGCAGCACGCTCTCGAGCTCCGCGCGTGCCGTCGTGGCGTCTCCCGTCTCGAGCAGCGCGCGACCGAGCGTCAGCCGCGCCGAGGGGTAGCTCGAGTGCACGGCCAGCCCCGCGCGCGCCACGCGGATCGCCTCGACGAGCTCGCCGTTCTTCCGAAGCTCCTCGGCGAGCTGCGCGAAGAGGCGCGATCCCGGATCGCGCTCGAGGCGTCGTCGGAGCTCGTCGATGCGGGTGTCAGCCACGTTCAGAATGTTTCGGGGCCGGCCCCCGGGACCGGCCCCGCCTCACGGCACTGCGCTCGCGCCGTAGCGTATCACCGCTGCAGGATCACGATGCTCCGGATGGTGAAGTTGTATTCGATGGTGGCATCGGAATAGAACGGACGCACCGAGATCGTGACGAATCGCAAGTCGGTCCCCGCGGTGTAGACGACGCGTGTCACGCCGTCGTTGTCCGTGGCCATCACCTCTCCCGTCTGGATGGGTCCCACGTACGTCGCCCCGGCGGCCGGGGTCATCGTGCCGGCGCCGCTGCCGCCGCCGCAGAACTTGCCGTCGCCGTCGCAGTCGAAGAGGACGGCCAAGCCTCTCACCGGCTCTCCGTTCTGGTTCCGCAGCACGAGCCGCACCTGGCTGGAGCTCACGCCGTCGGCGTTCACCGTGTCGGGCAGTGCCGTCAGCTCGACGTTGAAGCCCTGATCTGCCGGGCCGGTCAGGTCCGGCTGGACTTGTCCGTTCAGCTCGCAGCCGGCCGTCGCCAGCAGGAGCCCCAGCGCGAGCACCTTCCAGGCGTCGCGCGCCCCTCGAAGGTAACCGATGGCATTACGCATGGCCCACTTCTCCTAGTTCTGGGGGCAGGACGTCTGGGTGTCGCCGAAATCCGCGAAGTCGATCTGCATCCGTGCCGTAGCGGAGACACGCTTCTCGGAGATCGTCTTGCCGAACAGGGTCACTTGCGCCGACACCGTGAGAATTGTCGTCTGCTGGATATTCGTGAGCGGAGGGTCGAGCTTCGCCTGCCGGCGAACCACCTCGAGCGGAATGGTGAGCTCGTCGCCGACTCCCAGAGTCGCCGCCAGGTTCCCGGTGATCCGGTAGGGAACGTCCGTGCCCTCGACCCCGCGCCCGTCGCTGCGGGTGTAGCGGACCTCGTAGCTGTCGAGCTGGACGGTCGAGGCCGGCGCCGTCGGCGCGTTCGGGTTCTTGTTCTGCAGCGTGAGGTCGACGTCCACCTCGTCTTCGCACACGAACGAGCTGTCTTCGCCGTTGCGGACGTCGGAGTCGAGCTGCGCGCCGTCGTGCAGCGTCGTGATGAGCAGCAGGACCGGCGATTCGTTGTTCTCGACGTAGTCGGCGCTGCAGCCCGCCATCGCGAGGGCAGCAGCCACCGCCAGCACTGCGCCCAGCGACAGCGCGCCGCCCCGGGTCTTTGCGTCTCGACTGAGGTTTCGCATCCACATGGCTCTTGTCACCCTTAGGACTTGACGATGCGCGGCGTAATGAAGAGCAGCAGCTCGTTGTTGGCGTTCTGCGTGCCCTTGCGCCGGAACAGGTAGCCGAGTAGCGGGATGTTGCTGAGCACCGGAGTCTTGTCCTCGTTCACGAACTCCTGGCTCTGGTAGATGCCGCCGACGACGGCGGTCTGCCCGTCCTTGACGAGGACGATGGTCTTGGCGGCCTGGGTGTTGATCGGCGGAATCCCGTTCACCGGGTTGCCGAAGTCCGGCGTGCTGTTCTCGACCTCGAGCGTCAGGATCACGGTGCCGGCGTCGGTGATCTGCGGCGTCACCTTGAGCGTGAGCACCGCGTCCTTGAACTGCGTGGTCACTGTGTTGTTGGCGACCGTCTGGATCGGGATCTGCACGCCCTGCTTGATCTCGGCCGGCTGGTTGTTCTGCGTCGTGACCTTCGGCGTGGAGAGCAGGCGCCCGCGGCCCTGCTGCTCGAGCGCCGTCAGCGCGACGTCGAGGTTGAAGCTGCCGAGCACGTTGCCCATCGAGATGCCGATCGCGCTGTTGAAGTTCGACGCCGGCAGGTTCACGGCGTAGCCGCGGCCCGACTGGCCGATGCCGGTGCCGGACGCGAGACCGCCCGGGCCGAGTTGGTCGGCGTCGAGACCCGCGCCGGGGACGCCGCCGCCGTTGACGACGATCTGGTTCGGGAACACCTGGTTCGTCGCGTTGCCGAAGCGGTTCGACTTCTCGCCGCCGAAGCCCCACTGGATGCCGAAGTCACGCGAGAAGTTCCGGTTCGTCACCACGATGCGCGCCTCGATCTCGACCTGCGGCGTCGCCGTGTCGAGCTCGGCCATCAGGCCCTTCGCCTTCTCGACGAAGCTCGGCAGGTCGCGGATGATGATCGTGTTCGTGCGCTCGTCGATGTTGATCTGCCCGCGCGCCGAGAGCGCCCCCGCCTGCTTCAGCACGGAGGAGAGGCTCCCGGCCTTGGCGTAGGAGATGCGCCGCGTGTAGTCCACCAGCTCGCCCGCGAGCGCCTTCTCCTCGTCGAGCTTGCGGCGGTCGGCCTCCTCGCGCTGGAGGTCGCTGAGCCGCGCGATGCGGATCACGTTGTCCTCGAGCACGCAGCCGAGCCCGTTCGTCTTCAGGATCAGCTCGAGCGCGCGTCCCCAGGGCACCTCGTTCAGCTTGAGCGTCACCTTGCCGGTCACGCCGGGGTTGACGACGACGTTCAGGCCCGAGATGTCCGAGAACAGCCGGAAGATGTCCTGGAGGTCGCCGTCCTTGAAGTCGAGGCTGATCGGCGTGCCGAGGTCGCCCGTCTGGCCGCAGGCCTGGCCGATGTTGCCCTGCTCGGGAGCAGTCGCGTCGCCCGCCGCCGGCGCAGCGACCTGCGGCTCCGGCAGCGCCGGCATCGCCAGCGGCTCGATCGCGACGGGACGCGACGGGGTGGTGGCGACGGCCGCCACCGTCATGAGCTTCGCCGCGGGCTCGCTCTCGGCCGCGCGCATGGCGGCCAGCGGGGCGTGCGCGGCGGGCTCGGCGCTCTCGCCGAACACGATCCGCACGCCGTCCGCGCCGTCGATGATCCGATAGGGCGACTTGGCGCTCAGGTCGACCACGAGCCGCGCCACCTTCGGCGTCTGCGCGCTGAACTGTCCGAGCCGCACCTGGCGCACGGGCGTCTGACCGACCTCGAGCTGCTTCATCGGCGCCCGCGCGCTGACGTCGGCGAAGTCGACGACGAGGCGCTCGGGGTTCGGCAGCATGAAGTCCTTGTACTTGAGGCGGCCGTCGGCCTTGACCGTGAAGGCCACGAGCGCGCCCATCTCGTCGCGCGTCACCGCCGTGATGCGGGTGGCCTTCGGGCCGTTCGGAAGCGGCTCGCTCGGCGCGGGCTCGGCGGCCGCCGTCGCCACGGTCGGCTGCGGGGCGGGCGCCAGTGTCGCCGGGGCGGCCTTCGGCTTCGGCGCTTCGACGACCGCCGTCTCCGTCGGGGCCGGTGCGGCGGCCTGTGCGGCGGCCGGCGCGGGCGCCGGAGCGGCCGGCGCGGCGGCCGGGCCGGCCAGGCTCGTCGGCCGCTCGAAGATCAGGTTGAGCGCCTTGTCCTTGGAGAAGATCTGATACGGGACGAGGCTCGCGAGCCGGACCTCGACGCGGGCGAGGTTCCTGCCGTCGGCCCGGGCCAGGCTGGTGACCCGGACCGACTCGACCTCTCGCGTGCCGACGTTCACCCGGGCGGGAACCTGGGAGGCGTCCACCTCGGGGATGTCGACCACGAGCGTCAGCGGGTCGGGACTGTAGTAGGTGTAGGCGAGTGGACCGGTGCACTGCACCACGAGTCGGGTCGACCGGTCACTGCTCTCCTGGCGGATGTCCGTGATCGCCGTCGTGGTCGCCTGCTGCGCGGGCACACCCGTGGCCAGCGCAAGGGCAACCGCAAACAGGCCGACCCCAGCGAGCTTCGCTCTCATTACCTGGCCTCCTCCGACGCATACAGACTCTTGCGGACCTCTCGCGTCTTGACCGGCGAGAGGGGATCCGTCACCTCTTGCCGGAAGGTCACCGAGGTCGCGTCCACGGCGGTGATCACACCGTCGTAGAGCCGCTGCCCAGTGGTCACGAAGTACGACTTGCCGTCCGCTCCGAGGAACATCGCGATGTGGCCGGCGCGGCCGGCGATGCCGATGCCGGTGCCGGTCGTCCTCACGATGCCCTTGAGCGCGATCTCCTGGATCAGGAAGCCTTCCATCCCCGGCTTGCGCGTCTTCGGCCCGCGGTCGGCCGCCACCGGTTTCTGCAGGCTCACGAACGGATCGCGACGGCCACCCGAGTTGTACGCGTAGCCGCCGGTCTCGAGCTCGACGTCGAGCGGAGGCCGGTTCGCGTCCGCGGCGGCCGCCTCGGCTGCGCCGGGAGCGGCTTCGGTCGGAGGCTGCGCGGCGGGCGCCGCCGGCTGCTGCGCGTGCGCCGTCGCCGCGAGCACCAGGCCCAGTGCGAGGGCCAGTGCCGAGGCCTGGAAACGGGCCTTCATCGTTTCCCTCCGGGGGTGGGCCGCTTGGGCGTTTTGGCCGCCGCCCCTGGCGGCGGGACGGCGTTCTCCAGGTAGACGTACGTGGTCGCCGTGGCTCCGACCGTGATCGTGTTGTTGAGCGTCTGGTTGTTCTGGGCCTTGATCTTGAGGTTGGCCATGTTCACGAGCCGGGACATGCGGCTGACGCGGTCGAGGAACGCGCCCATGTTGTGGTAGGTCCCCTCGAGGTCGATCGAGACCGGGACCTCCTGGTAGAACTCCTTCTGAACCACCGTCGCCGGGTTGAACTTCCGGATCTGCAGGCTCGACTGCGCCGCCAGGTACTGGATGCGCCGCATCAGGTCGGGCATCTCCTTCTCCGGGGGCAGGATGCGCTTGAGGGTCTCGAGGCGGGCCTCGAGGGCCTGGACCTCGCGCTGGAACTCCGGCAGCCGGTTCGCCGTCGCTTCGAGCGCGCGGATCTCCTTCTGGAGCTCGGAGAGCTTCGCTTCCTTCTGGCGCTGCTGCTCGAGCGCGTCGGCGTACCAGAGGTAGTAGAAGCCGCCGCAGATGAGCGCGGCGATCACGGCGGATACCCCGAGCTGTCCTGCGAGCGGGAGCCGGGTGAGAGCGTTGTCAGCCATCTCGGTCTCCCTCCCTACTTTCCGCGCCTGGCGGGAGGCCCGGGTCGCGTTGGCGCCGCGGCGGCCGCGGCCGCGGCCCTCGCTTCGGCGATGGCCTTTTCCTTCGCGGCCACTTCCGGGTCCTTGAAGCTGCCGGTCAGGGAGAAGCTCACGATGTTCAGCGCCTCCTGGCTGCTGCCGAGGTCGACTGTCGGGAACCAGCCGCTGCGCTGGAGCGCGCTGATGTAGTCGGCGACGGCCGCCAGGCTGTTGCTCTGCCCCGCGAACCTCAGGTTCCCCTGCGTTTCGTCGAGCGTGCTGAGCCAGACGTAGTCGGGCAGGGCCTTCGAGACCTCGTCGAGCATGTGCACCGGGCTCTTCTGCAGCAGCCGCAGCTGCTCGATCACGAGGACCTTGTTCTCGAGGACCGCCTTCTTCTGCTGGAACTGCGCCACCTGGTCGGCGATCGCCTTCAGGTCGCGCATCCGCTTCTCGTCGGCCGCGATGCGCGTGTCGAGGTCGCGGAGCTTGTTCGACTGCAGCCACCACGCGCCCGCGCACAGCACGAGCGCGCCGCCCACGAGAAGCGCGAGCAGCAGGTAGCTCTGCAGCGCGCCCGGCGGCATCGCGGGACCGGCGGACGCGGCCTTCGTCTTGGTCTTGGTCGCCCGCTCAGGAGCGACCAGGTTGATGCGGATCATCGGTCACCCAGCCTTCGCACCGCCAGACCCACGGCGATCGCCGCCGAGGGCCCGATGTCATCGAGGTAGTCCGGGTTGAACTCCTTCTCGTTGTAGCGGACGTTCAGGAAGGGGTTCAGTAGCTCGACCGAGGTCGAGAAACGGTCCGCGAGCAGCTCGCGCAGCCCGTGGATCTTGGCCGTGCCGCCGGAGAGAAAGATCTGGTCGATCCGGTCTTCCTGGCTCGTCGCGCGGAAGAAGTCGAAAGTCTTCTGGATCTCCATCGCGACGTTCTCGGAAACCGCCTGGAGGATCGGGTGCAGGCTGTCGGGCGAAGCGCCCTCCACCTGCTCCCCCTTCTTGAGCGCCTCGGCCTGCTCGAACGACAGGTTCAGGTCCTTCTGGATGGCGTCGGTGTACTGGTTCCCGCCCGCGGCGATGTCCCGGTTGAACACCGAGACGCCGCCCTTCACGACGTTCACGTTCATGATCGAGGCGCCGATGTTCAGGAGCGCGACGACGCGCCCCGGGTCGATGCCGTAGTTCATCTCGTAGCAGTTCTGGAGCGCGAACACGTCCACGTCCACGATCGTGGGCGTGCGGCCCGCCTGGGTCAGGGCCGACGTGTACTCGCTGATCTTGTCCTTCTTGACGGCGACCAGCAGCACGTCCATGTTCCCGCCGGAGCCGCCCCCCTCGATCACCTCGTAGTCGAGCGAGACGTCCTGGATGTCGAACGGGATGTACTGCTCGGCCTCCCAGTGGATCGACTCGGAGAGCTCCTCCGCGCTCATCTGCGGCAGGCTGATCTTCTTGACGATGACCGCGTTTCCCGAGACTCCGGTCGCGCACTCGGCGGTCTTGATCCGGCTCTCCTGGAACACCCGTTGGATCGAGTCGATGACCGCGCCGGCGTCCATGATCGCGCCGTCGACGATCGCCTCGGGAGGCAGCGACTCGATGCCGATGTTCAGGAGCTGGAACTCGTCCCCGCCCTTGCCGCCGACCTTGATCTCCACAGCCTTCACGGCCGACGAGCCGATGTCGACGCCGACCAGTGACTTCTTCTTACCGAAAAGGCCCACGGGCGGTCTCCTCTACTGACCGTTCTCAATCCGACTGCGCCCTCTGCGTCCGCGGCCGACCTCGTCTCGCATCTTCGTATCAGAACTCAATTTCGGTCCACACTTACCAAGAAGAGTTAAAGTCCCGGGTGAAGCTAACAGACAGTCACCACCCTGTCAAGCGTAAATTGAAGGATCTGCACGTAAACCCCCGACAGGACTAGACTGCGGCGCGGGGTGCGGTTGTCCTATCCGCTCAGATCCAGCGGCCTCCCTCCGAGCCAATCATTAACCACCTTTTGCAACGGAATTAGCAGTGTCGTCAGTCACAGCGCGTTTTCCGGCTCCCGACAAACGCGCCAAGCGCGCTCGACACGTCCACTGAGGACCCGAGGAACGGCAATCACCCCTCGCGTCAGTCGCTGACCAATACACTTCGATCCCCTCCCCAGCGCACAGCGAACCACCAGAGCACGAGACCCAGGACGGCCACGGGACCCACGAGCCACTTGGGGGGGTCTTGGGGGCGAAGCCCCCCAGAACAAGGAAAGACGACACCAGCCGAGCCGTTCTCCCGCCTAGCTCGATAGAACTTGAGGAGATGACAGACAACGAGCGTCCGGACTGGCGAAAAAAGGAACAGCTAGAGGAATAGCTAAAGAAACGGCTGAAGGAACCAGCTGAAGGAACAGAAACGGCCAACAGCCAACGCGGCCTGGACTGAACCTTCGGGGGCGCTACTCGCCCCCCGAGCCCCCCGAGGGAATGGGGCGCTACTCGACCCCCGAGCTCCCCGACAGCATCAGAACCGAATTACAACGTCGGGGCTGGGCTCGGCGTGGATCGTGTCGATGAAGCGGACGCGATGGGGCTCGGTGGTCATGACCAGGCACTCGGTGCGGATCCCGTCGCGGAAGAACCGCACGGCTTTGAGCAGGGGGCCCTCGGTGACTCCCGCCGCGGCGAAGATGATGTGCTTTCCGGGAGCGAGGTCCTCGGTGCGATAGACGCGCTCGAGGTCCGCGATGCCCATGCGGCGCATCCGGTCGGCGTCCGAGGGCCGCGTCATCACCAGCCGGCCCTGGATCTCGCCGTTCAGGCAGCGCATGGCGGCGGCGGTGAGCACGCCCTCGGGAGCGCCGCCGATCCCCATCACGGCGTGGACGCCGGTGCCGGACACCGCGGCGGAGATGCCGGCCGACAGGTCGCCGTCGCCGATCAGCCGGATGCGCGCCCCCGCCTTGCGGATGTCGGCGATCAGCTTCTCGTGCCGCGGCCGGTCCAGCACGATGATCACGAGGTCATCGACGTCCCGGTTGAGCGCGCGCGCGAGCGCCTTCAGGTTGTCGGCGACCGGCGCCTGGAGATCGCACTGCCCGCGCGCCGGGCCGGGCACGACGAGCTTGTCCATGTAGATGTCCGGCGCGTGGAGCAGCCCGCCGCGCTCGGCCGCCGCCAGGACGGCGATCGCCCCCGCGGCGCCGGTGGCGCACAGGTTCGTGCCCTCGAGCGGGTCCACCGCGATGTCCACGGCCGGGCCCCGGCCGGTGCCGACCTTCTCGCCGATGTAGAGCATCGGCGCCTCGTCCCGCTCGCCCTCGCCGATCACGATGCTGCCGTCGATGTCCACGGTCTCCATCTCGTGGCGCATCGCCTCGACGGCGACGTGGTCGGAGCCCTTGCGGTCGCCCTGACCCATGGTGCGCGCGGAGTCGATGGCCGCGCGCTCGACGACCCTGACGAACTCGAGGGGAAGGTCGACCGGGATCATGGACGCACCTCCGAGAGCAGCGAGGCATGATACTGCGGGTCTACGGCACCACCTCGAAGAGGGTGTACTCGCCGTTCTCCAGGAGCTTGCGCAAGGCCGCCCTCGGCGCCGTCGCGAGGCCTTGGGGCGGCGTGCCGTCGAGACGGTCGGCGACCACGTAGCGCGCCTTCCAGGCCACCACGGGCTCGGGATCGTAGCTCCCCCGCCGCCACAGCTGCCAGAACCTCTGCCGCGCGGCGCGCATCTGCGCGATCGCGTCGGGTGCGAGCACGACGTAGGGAAAGATGTCGAGCGAGAGGCCGTGGGCGGCCGTGAGCGCGACCACGGGCTGTGTGACGTGCTCCGGTGCCCAGACGACCTCGCCGGGCCGCGCGCTCGCGAGCGCGCGCACGATCTCCATCATGGCGGGGGTGAGCCGGGCCTCCTCGCGGACGGCGAGCTGGTAGCCGAGGTACTGCACCCCCGAGGCGAGCGCGGCTGCGAGCGCTCCCGACCAGAGAAGCGTGCGGGCGGCGGGAGCGAGTGCCCTGCCCCAGCGGCAGAGCACCTCCACCGCGAATAGCCAGGCCAGGTACTTCGCCTGGACGAAGAACCAGACGGCGTTGTTGTACTGCTCGGCGGGCGCGAGGCCGGGCACCACGACCGAGCAGGCGAGGGTGAGCAGCGGGCCGAGCCCCACGAACACCGCGAGTGCCAGGCGGACCCCGTCCTCGCGGAGCGCGCGAACGACGGCGCCGAGCGCGATCGTGCGCACCCCCATCGCGGCGACCACGAATCCGAGCGCGGCCACGAGGTACTGCGCGAAGCCCAGGATGTCGAAGCGGCCTTCCCAGGCGGCGCGCAGGGGCTGAAGCCACGGAGCGTTCCAGAGGCCGACGCGCACGAGCGCGCGCGGCACGTAGGGCCACGCCCGGAGCAGGATCTGCACGCGCGTCGCCGATTCTGCTCCCGACAGCGCGAGCGCCGTCGGTACGAGCAGCAGGCCGCAGACCGCCACGAACGCGAGGAGCCGCCGGTCGTGGCGCCGCCAGAGCATCACGGCCCCGGCGATGCCGAGCGCGGCGAGCAGGTGCATCGCCGCGAAGACCTTGTACTCGGCGACCGCCAGCACGAGGCCCGCGGCGACAGCGAGCCAGGCTCCCTTCTCGCCGCGCAGCCCGCAGCGGAGGCACAGCAGCACGGCGGCGAGAGCCCCGAGCGCCGGGAGCATCGGGTTCAGCATGTAGAGCGACACCGTCGTGGGCATGGCGAAGTAGGCGGTGGCCCAGGGCACTCCGTGGCCTTCGAGGACGCCCGGAATCCAGGAAAAGTCTTCCCCGAAGAAGGCGAGCACCGTCGCGGCGGCCGCCGCGCGCGCAGAGCCGAGCCACTCGCGACCGAGGGCGAAGAGGGCGAGGGCCGTGCTCGCGGTGAGCAGGGTGGGAACGAAGCGCACGCAGCCGTCGACGACGCTCATCCCGCCCGCCGCGAAGGCCGCGGGGAGCAGGTCCATCGCGTAGTGGTAGGTCGCGGGATGTCCCGGGAAGTAGGGCCAGAGAGGAGGGATCGTGCGCGTCAGCTCTCCCGAGAGCGATGCGTGCAGGACGAGGTCCGGCATGGCGTAGAACGCGAAGCCGCCGTCGGGCAGCGGGCGGAGGTTGGAGTAGAAGAGCGGAAGGAACGTGTAGGGGACGAGGGCCAGCGCGACGACCGCGAGCACGAGCGCGGTCGTGGGACGCTGGAAGGCAATGGCAAAGGCGCGGAGCCGCTCCCGCTGGCGCGTGCGGTTCCGGTAGGCGAGGGCGAGACCCGCGGCCGGCCAGGCCAGGAAGAGCGGCCGCAAGCCCAGCCTTGCCGCGAGCCAGTAGGCGGCGGCGCTGCCGGCGATGCCCAGCACGAGAGCGAGCGCCAGGTCGTCGAGCCCGCGGGTCCGCACACGCGCCAGGTCGAGAATCGCCACTCCCGGCAGCCAGACGAGCAGCGCGACGAGGGCGGCGAAGAGCGGCAGCGAGCCCCAGGACGGAGCGAGGCCGGCCGCGGCGAGAGCGGCCACCGTCACGAGGACGAGGGCGGCGTTGACGAGGAGCCCGGATCGGTCGCCCGCGCTCATCCCCTGGCTAGACGCGGTACGGCGGCAGCTCGACGCGGCGCGGCTTGTCCTGGCGGTAGCCGAGGGCGTAGTCGGCCTGCATCAGCTTGTGCACCTCGCGGCTGCCCTCGTAGATCACGGCCGCCTTGCAGTTCCGGTAGAAGCGGCCGACCGGGTACTCGTCCGAGTAGCCGTTGGCGCCGTGGATCTGCACCGCGTCGCCGGCGGCGCGCTCGCTCGCCACCGTCGCGAACCACTTGGCGAGCGAGGTCTCGCGCGTGTTGCGCACGCCCTGGTTCTTCATCCACCCGGCGCGCAGCCACAAGAGCCGCGCGGCGTCGTAGTCGGAGACCATCTGCGCGATCATCTCCTTCACGAGCTGGTGCTGGCCGATCGGCACGCCGAAGGTCTTGCGGCCCTGGGCGTAGCTCACGGAGGCGTCGAGGCAGGCGCGGATGAGACCGGTCGCTCCGGACGCCACGGTGTAGCGGCCGTTCTCGAGCGCGAACATCGCGACCTTGAAGCACTCGCCCTCCTCGCCCACGCGGTTCTCGACCGGCACCTCGACGTCCTGCATCGAGAAGCCGCCGGTGTTGCCGGCGAGGATCCCCCACTTCTCCTTGATCGTGAAGGAGCTGAAGCCCTTGAAGCCGCGCTCGACGATGAAGGCCGACATGCCGGAGTGGTCGCGTTGCTTCTTCTTCTCCTGGTCGGTCCAGGCGATCACCAGGAAGTTGTCGGCGACGTCGGCGAGGCTGATCCACATCTTCTCGCCGTTCAGAACGTAGCGGTCGCCCTTGCGGACCGCCGTCGTCTGGATGCCGACCGCGTCCGAGCCGGCGTTGGGCTCCGTGAGGCCGTAGGTCGCGATCTTCTCGCCCTTGGCCTGCGGCACCAGGTACTTCTTCTTCTGCGCGTCCGTGCCCCAGCACCAGAGCGTCATCGAGTTGAGCCCCACGTGGACGGACATGATCACGCGCAGGTGCGTGTCCACGTACTCGAGCTCCTCGCAGGCGAGCCCGAGGCTCAGGTAGTCCATCCCCGCGCCGCCCCACTCCTCGGGGATGCAGATGCCGAGCAGCTGCAGCTCGGCCATGCCCTTCAGGAAGTCGCGGTTGAAGCGGTGCGCGCGGTCGAGGTCGTGGATCTGCGGCTGGACCTCCTTCCCCGCCCACTCGCGCACCGTCTCGACGAGCGCCTTGTGCTCCTCACGGAGCGATAGCTCGATCATGACTCCTCGCTGTCCGCGTCTTCCGGCAGGTCGTGGCGCTCCTGCAGCAGGCGGCGCGCCTCGTCGGCCCGCTCCGCCATCACCAGCACGCGCACCACCGCGAAGCTGCGCACGAGCGGCAGCGGCTCCTGCCGGTAGCTCTGGTCGATCACGCGGGCGTCGATGCCGGCCTCGCGCAGGCGCAGCGCCGCCAGCTCCGCTTCGAATACCTGGTTCGCCTCGAGCACCACGTCCCAGTCGCCGTGCGAGGGTTCTGCCTCGCTCACCGGTCCTTCCAGACCGGCTTGCGCTTCTCGGCCACGGCGCGCAGGCCTTCCTCGACGTCCTGCGTCGCGAGCAGGTGGTTGAGGTAGACGTCCTCCGCGTGGCGGACCGCCTCCTCGTACGACAGGTCCTGGCCGCCCACGATCGCGCGGCGCGCCAGCTGCACGATCGGCGCGCTCGACTCCTGGAAGCGCTGCACCACGGCCGCCACCTCGGCGTCCATGCGGTCGTCGGGGACGGCGCGCGTGACGAGCCCGATCCGCTCCGCGTCGGCCGCACCGAGGCTCGTGCCCATCATCAGCAGCTCGAAGGCGCGCTTGCGGCCGACGATGCGCGGCAAGAGCGCCGCCGCCACGGTGTTGAAGACGCCGCCGCGGATCTCGGGGTGCCCCAGCTTGGCGCTCTGCGCGGCGAGCACGATGTCGCAGCCGGCGGCCAGGATGCAGCCGGCGCCGAGCGCGGGCCCGCCGACCACCGCGAGCGTCGCCTTGTCGAGCTTGCCGAGCGCCTCGAAGATGCGCCTGAAGCTCTCGAGCATCAGGTAGCCGCGGTCGCCCAGGTGGTCCGTGAGCTCGAAACCCGCCGAGAAGTACTTGCCGCTCGCGAAGAACGTCACGAGCTTGACGTCCTTCTGGTACTCGAGCGACTCGATCGCGGTCGCGAGCTCCTGCATCATGTCGACCGACAGCACGTTCGCGGGCGGCCGGTTGAGCGTGATGCGCGTGATGCCCTGCGCGCTGTCGACGAGGATGCTCTTGAAGGTCGGGGCGCTCACCGAGGCGAAGACGTCCTGGTCGTGAGGGTCTTCGTCGTACTGGTCGGCCATGCGCGTCTTCCTTCCCACCAAGCCCCTGAGCCCAAGGGCTTTCGCAGCGCGGGATTCTAGCATGGGCCGCTCTCGCCTCCGGGCCGGTCCTGTCGCATGATGGGCCGCATGGGGAGCCTCGCCGACGTCTACGCGCTGCCGCTCGCGCTGCTGACGGACCTCTACCAGCTCACGATGGCGCAGGCCTACGCCACCGCGGGACGCGCGCAGCACGAGGCGGTGTTCCACCTCTTCTTCCGGCGCAACCCGTTCGGAGGCGGCTTCGCGGTGGCCTGCGGCCTCGCGCGCGCCGTCGACTACCTGACGAGCTACCGCTTCGGCGAGAAGGACGTCGCCTACCTCGCGACGCTCACGGGCAACGACGGCCAGCCGCTCTTCCAGCCGTCGCTGCTTCGCGAGCTCGCCTCGATGCGCCTCGCCTGCGACGTGGACGCGGTGCCCGAGGGGACCGTGGTCTTCCCCTACGAGCCGCTCGTGCGCGTCCGCGGCCCCTTGATGCAGGCCCAGCTCGTCGAGACGGCGCTCCTGAACTTCGTCAACTTCGAGACGCTGATCGCCACCAAGGCGGCGCGCGTGACGCTCGCCGCTCGCGGCGACGAGGTGATCGAGTTCGGGCTGCGGCGCGCGCAGGGCATAGACGGCGGCCTGTCGGCCACGCGTGCCGCGTTCGTGGGCGGCGCAAACGCTACCTCGAACACGCTCGCGGGCCGGCTGCTGGGCCTGCCGGTGCGCGGCACCCACGCGCACAGCTGGGTGATGGCCTTCGACGACGAGACCGAGGCGTTCTCGGCCTGGGCGCGGGCGCAGCCCAACAACGGCGTGTTCCTGGTCGACACCTACGACACGCTCGAGGGAGTACGCCATGCCGCAAAGGCCGCGCTCGAGCTCCGCGCGAGCGGGCACCAGGCGATCGCGATCCGCCTCGACTCGGGCGACCTCGCGTACCTGAGCATCGAGGCGCGCCGCATCCTCGACGCGGCGGGGCTTTCGTCGGTCAAGATCCTCGCGAGCAACGACCTCGACGAGCACCTGATCGCGAGCCTCAAGGAGCAGGGCGCCCGCATCGACGTGTGGGGCGTGGGGACGCGGCTCGTCACCGGCGGCGACCAGGCCGCGCTCGGCGGCGTATACAAGCTCGGCGCGCTGCGCGAGCCGGGCGGCGCGTGGCGCCACCGCATCAAGGTGTCGGAGCAGGCGGCCAAGACTTCGAACCCGGGCATCCAGCAGGTGCGCCGCTTCAGCGGCCCCGAGGGCTTCGTCGCGGACGTGATCTACGACGAGGAGAGCGGGCTCGGCGACGCGCCGGTCGTCGTCGACCCTCTCGACCCGACGCGGCGCAAGCGCATCCCCGGAGGAACGCCGTTCGAGGACCTGCTGGTGCCGGTCGTGCGCGCGGGCCGGTCGGTCTACGACGCCCCGCCGCTCGTCGAGAGCCAGCGCCGCGCGCGGGTGCAGGTCGAGAGCCTCCACCCCGGCATCCGCCGCTTCGTGAACCCCCACCAGTACCCGGTCGGGCTCTCGCTTCCGCTGCACGAGCTGAAGACGCGGCTCGTGCTCGAGGCCCGGGGACTGTGACGCGCGTCTACCTCGACCACAACGCGACGACGCCGCTCGATCCCGCGGCGCTCGAGGCGATGCTGCCGTACCTGCGCGAGTCCTTCGGCAATCCATCGAGCCTGCACTGGTTCGGTCAGCGCGCGCGCGCCGCGGTCGAGGAGGCGCGCGGTCAGGTCGCCGCGCTCCTCGGAGCCGCGCCGCCGGAGATCGTCTTCACGGCCGGCGGCAGCGAGTCGGACAACATGGCGCTACGCGGCGCGCTCGCGAAGCCGAGCGGCGCGCGCCGCAAGCTGGTGACGACCGCGATCGAGCACCACGCCGTGCTCAACACCGCGAAGGCGCTGCGCGACGAGGGCCATCCCGTCGAGATCGCGCGCGTCGGCGAGGACGGGCGGCTCGACCTCGACGACCTGCGCTCGAAGGTCGACGACGCCACGCTCGCCGTCTCGGTGATGCTCGCCAACAACGAGACCGGCGTGCTGCAGCCGGTCGCCGAGGTCGCGCGCCTGGCTCACGAGCGCGGCGCGCTCGTGCACTGCGACGCAGTCCAGGGCGGCGGCAAGACGACGCTCGACGTGCGCGCGCTCGACGTCGACCTGCTGACGCTGTCGGCCCACAAGCTCTACGGGCCGAAGGGCACGGGCTGCCTCTACGTGCGGCGCGGAACCAAGATGGCGCCGCTCGTGCGCGGCGGGGCGCAGGAGCGCAACCGCCGCGCCGGCACCGAGAACGTCGCGGGCATCGTCGGCTTCGGTGTCGCGGCGTCGCGTGCGGCCGAGGCTTTGGCGGAGGACGAGCCGCGGATCGCCGCGCTCCGCGACCGGCTCGAGCGGCTGCTGCTCGAGGTGCCCGGGGTGCTTCGAAACGGGGCCGAGCCCCGCGTCGCCAACACCGCCAACGTCTCCTTCGAGGGGATCGACGCCGAGGCGCTCCTGATCGCGCTCGACCTCGAGGGCGTCGCGGCCTCGACCGGCGCCGCCTGCGCCGCGGGCGGCATC
>Ga0111539_10005151_pt1 | contig 16947 bp, 7 predicted proteins | sample RhiMethybrSRZTD1_FD_79667 | JGI IMG/M metagenome (GOLD analysis project Ga0111539, IMG submission 79667) | Populus rhizosphere microbial communities from Tennessee, USA - Rhizosphere MetaG P. TD hybrid SRZTD1 (version 2) (version 2) | ecosystem: Host-associated > Plants > Roots > Rhizosphere >... | reverse complement strand
GGCGGGCAGCTTCGCCGCTGGTTCGATCACGGCTCGACCGCGGGATGGGCACGAGGCCCACGGCCCTCGCCGTTTGCGTCAACGCGCGACGTCACTCGTTCCAGAACGAGTCCGGCGTTCTGTACTCAGAATGAGTACGACTTCGGGTTCACGGCAGCCAACAACAGCAGCGCCAGCTTTCCGGGAGATCACCTACACTTGGACGCGGACCGGCGGTTCCCTGAGCGCCGGGAGCGGGCGCTTGTTCGTGGCCCAGACAAACGGCAACCAGCCGCATGCGCCCAGTGGTGACACCTGGACGGTGACGTACACGACGGGGGGAAGCGCAACGACGGCTGTTCGAGCACGTGCCAGCGTGAAAACCAGAGTCCGGGCACGCCTTAGAGAAGAGTCCGCCTGCTCCGAGCGCAGCGCGGTTCCGGGCTCTATGCGCCGGAAGGAAGGAACGTCAATGAACGGAATCGTGGCCCGACCCTGGACGGTGGCGGTCCTCTGCCTGCTGGCCGGGTGGCCGGCGTGGGCCTGGGCGGGGAAGCCGCTCGAGGGAATCCCCCTCGTCTGGAAGCCCACGAACAAGACGGCCGGAGTCGTCAACCTCGTCGGAATCACCGACGTCAAGTTTCGCGTCGAGCCCTTCACCGATTCGCGGCCGGACACGAAGAAGATCGCGGAGAACCAGGAAGACAAGGTCTTCAAGCCGGTGACGACCTCGGGCGACGTGGCCCAGTTCTGCACCGAGCACTTCGCGGAGACGCTGCGCCGGAACGGCCTCCACGTCGTGTCCGAGGGGGGCGACGTCGTCATCGGCGGCGAGGTGATGGAGTTCATGGTGATCGAGACCAACACCTACAAGGGCGAGGTGCGTCTCAAGCTCACCGTGAAGCGGGGCGACAACGAGACGTGGATCGGCGTGGCCTCCGGCACGTCGTCCCGGTTCGGCCGATCCTACAAGGCCGAGAACTACTACGAGACGCTCAGCGATGCGCTCCTGGACGCCGCGGGGCGGGCGATGAGCGACGAAGGATTCCGCAAGGCCTCGGCGGCGAAGAACTGATCGACGCGGGCGACTATCTGGCTCAACGAGCCACCTCGAATCGATTGACCCAGATCCCATCGAGCGCCACCCACAGGACGACGACGTTGCCGACGCCGTCGACCCCGAGCATGACCTCGCTGAAGGGGTTGGTAACGCCGACCAACTGGGGCTCGCTCCAGCCCAGCCCAGATTCGTAACGGTAGGCCACAATGCCCGGCTTTCCGCTCCAGACGACGGTCGCGTTCCCATCGCCATCGACGACCACGCCTCCCGGAACCTGCTGGTCCGCCGACCTGACCCCGGCCGCAGGGAGGGGAAGCGCCTGCGGCCTTGACCAGCCCCGCTTACGGTGGTCGAAGCGGACGGCCTCGACCGCGCCGGGTTCGGCGGGGGGCTCGTCGTAGTTGAGCCACACGACCATCCCATCACCGGAGTCACCTATGGCCGGCTCGGACCGGGCCGCCTCGAACCTCGGTTCCGCGATGGACAGGGGCTCGGTCCAGATGCCGTCGCGGAAGCGGCTGACACGGAGGTCGTTCCTCCTCCAGGCGACGATCGCCTCACCCCGGTTGTTGCCCGTGAGCACCGCCTCCGGATAGCCGAGCCCGTCCTCGATCCGTTCGGACGAACTCCACCGCCCGTTCTCGGTGTGACTGGCCCAGACCGAATTGGAGTAGGGGTCCCAGATCGACTGGATCCAGGTGGCCACGGCACTCCCACGCGCGTCCACGGCCACGTCGACGCTCCAGATTCCCCCCTGGAAGGAGGGCTCGCGGCTCGACGAGATCACCTCCGCGTTGCCCCAGCCGGTGACGGGCGAGAAGCGCGAGGCGTACAGTTGCGGTGGCTCTGGCAGCGGCTCCGCCCAAAGGACGACCACGGTTCCGTCCTGTCCGATGGCGACGCGCACATTGGTGATCCTCCCGGTTGCGAAGGGCCCGCGGAGCTCGAACCATCCTCTCTCGCGCACGTACCGGATGACGCTCAAGCCACGCTGATCCAAGACGGCAAGCGCCGCCTCGCCCGCGTCGTTCATCGCCAGGCTGAGATCGGGCGCACGCAGGTCTTCCGTGGTCGCGGTCGTGACTGTCTGAGCAGCCTGCCAGCCTCGCCCCGGTTCGAACGTCGAGAACTGAACCCGATGGTGTGCGCCGATGCCGTCGAGCGGCTCTACCCAGACCGCCATGGCCTGTTCGCGTCCCGCGGCCGCGATTCGAGCCGAAGTCCTGAAGCCCCTTCCTACCGTGATGCCGAGGAGCTGGACGGGTGTGCCCCACCGTCCGGACTCACCGCCCCCGACGGCGAGCATTGCGAAACCCAAGAGCAGTGCGTTCTTCATATGACCTCTGGTGTTCTCGCGCGGGAGAAGAGCAGAGGACGTGCCATGACGAGGCACCGTGTAAGCCGATGAAGAAGAACGGAGGCGGCGTTTCCGCGGCGCAACTCAGTGTTCGGACGTCGAACGGCTGTCCGACTACCGAACCATCAGGACCGGTTCCCTCCGCGCGTTGACCGGCGTACCCTTTCGCACCCATGAGCCAAGCGAGCGCCCAGCCCTGGGCCCGGATCAAGTCCGTCCTGGCCGGCGCCCTCGAACGGACCGCGGCCGACCGCGCCGCCTTCCTCGACACCGCTTGCGGCGACGACGCCAGCCTGCGGAAAGAAGTCGAGTCGCTGCTCGCCGCCTACGCCGCGGCCGAGGCCACCGAGTTCATCGAGCAGCCCCCCGAGTTCCGCGACCCCTCCGGTCTCGCGGGCGACCTCGTCGGGCCCTACAAGATCCTCGAAGAGATCGGCCGCGGAGGCATGGGCGCCGTCTACAAAGCCGTGCGCGCCGACGACCAGTACGAGAAAGAGGTCGCGCTCAAGGTCGTGGGGCGGCTCGATGCGGACCTCGTGCGGCGCTTCCGGGCCGAGCGGCAGATCCTGGCCGGCCTCGACCATCCCGGGATCGCGCGGCTCATCGACGGCGGCGCCACCGAAGACGGCCTGCCCTGGCTGGCCATGGACTTCGTCGAGGGCCGGCCCATCACCGAATACGTCCAGGCGCACGCGCTGTCGCTACCCCAGCGGCTGGAGCTGTTCCGCGAGACGTGCGCCGCCGTGCACTACGCGCACCAGAACCTCGTCGTGCACCGCGACCTCAAGCCCAGCAACATCCTGGTGACTCCCGAGGGCGCGCCCCGGCTGCTCGACTTCGGCATCGCCAAGCTGCTTTCCGACGAAGACCGCGGCGGCCAGACGACGCTCACCCACGTGCGCCCGATGACCCCGGAATACGCGAGCCCCGAGCAGGCGCTGGGCCAGCCCATCACGACGGCCAGCGACATCTACTCGCTGGGCGTGCTGCTGTGCGAGATCCTGACCGGCCGGCTTCCGCACGAGCTCGCGGCCAAGGAGCCCATCGAAGTCGCGCGCGTCATCGCCACGGAGCCGCCGGTGCCGCCGAGCACGCTCGCGGGCAAGGGCGCGACCGTCATCCCGGCGCGCCAGCTCCAGGGCGACCTCGACAACATCGTCCTGATGGCGCTGCGCAAGGAGCCCGAGCGCCGCTACGCGTCCGTGGACCAGCTCTCGGAGGACGTCCGGCGGTACCTCGAGCGCCGGCCCGTCATCGCGCGCCCGGACACGATCCGATACCGCGTCGACAAGTTCGTGCGGCGCAATCGCGCCCTCGTCGCCACCGCGGCCGCTCTCGGCCTGTCGCTCGTCGTCGCGCTCGCCGTCGCCGTCGCCCAGGCGCGCGAGGCCCGCCGCGAGCGGGCCAAGGCCGAGCAGCGCTTCGAGGACGTCCACCAGCTCGCAAACTTCTTCCTGTTCGAGTTCCACAACACCATCGCGGACCTGCCCGGCTCGACTCCGGCGCGGCAGCTCCTGGTGAGCCGCGGCCTGGAGTACCTCGACCGCCTCTCGCGCGAGGGCGGCACGCCGGCTTTGCAGCGGGACATCGCCAACGCCTACGGCCGGGTGGGCGACCTGCAGGGCCGTCCGAACTATTCGAACCTCGGCGACAGCAAGGGCGCCCTCGCCAGCTACGACAAGTCGGTGGCCGCGCTGCGCGCGCTCGACGCGGCGCATCCCGGCGATTGGCTCATCCGCCGCGACCTCGCCGCTGCGCTGCATCGCAAGGCCGTGCTGGTCCAGGACACGTACAAAGACTCCGCGGCCGCGCTCGCCGTCGAGACCGAGGCCCTGGCCCTCGTCGAGACCGTGGCCGCGGCGGCTCCGGACGATCTCGACTCGCTGCGCCTCCTCCTGAACGTCAACACCAAGCTCGCGGACATCTACCTGGCCACCGACAAGCCCGCGGAATCGCTCGCCGCGTACGAGAGAGCCCTCCCGCGGTACGAGGCCGTCTTCCGCAAGACGGGCACCAACCTCGATCACTTCAATTTCGCGGTCGCGCAGGTGAAGGTGGGCGCGGGTCTGCGCAGGGCGAGCCGGCCCGCCGAGGCGCTGGCCGCATTCGAGCAGGGGCGCGCGACGCTGGGCGAGATCGTCAGGGCCGGACAAGACGTCAAGGCGCAGCGATCCCTGTCCGTCGTCCTCAACTACATCGGGGACCTCCACACCGAAGCGGGCGACTATCCGAGCGCCGTCGCCGCCTATCGCGAGGCGCTGGCGATGCGGGAGGCGCTGGCTCCCGCCGACCCGCGCAACGCCCTCGCGCGCGCGGACCTCGTCGGCAGCTACCTGCGGATCGGCGACGCCCTGGCGCGGGACAAGGACCTGGAGGGGGCCTCGCGCGAATACGCGCGCGCCCTGCCGATCAGCGTCGCCATCGAGGCGCGGGACAAGGCCGATGCCGCCGCGGCCGCGGATCGCGCCGGAGTCGAGGCGCGGATGGCCGAGATGGAGGCGCGACAGGGCCGGCCGGCGGCCGCGCTGGCGCGATACGAGATCGCGATCCCGAGGTTCGAAGCCGCCCTTCGCATGGGGCCCACGGACAGGGACAACAAATACGACGTCGCGGTGGCGCTGATGGGCCGGGCCCGCAGCGAATCCGCTTTGGCGGCCTCATCCGGGTCGCGCGATCTCTGGGAGAAGGCGCGCGCGTCGTATTCGCGGAGCCTCGACCTCTGGCGGGCGATCGACGGCCACACGGCGGGGGACTCGCGTCTCGAAGCGGGCCCGGTCGAGCCGAACGTCAAGGCCGCGCAGGACGGCCTCGCTCGGTGTGACGAGGCTGTCCGCCGTCTCGCGACTCGCTAGGCGCGACCCCTCGCTGATCTACTTTGCTGGGAGCTTGCCCATCGCGGCGAGAACTAAGGCGACCAGGAAAATGACCACGAAGAGCCCAACGAAAGCCCCGATCCAGGCCCAGTTGCGCCAGGTCAGGCGCGTGTTGCGGTCCTCCGTCGAGCCCTGCGCCAGCGCCACGGTGTTCGCGATGTGCTGCGCGGCGATCAGGGGCAGGACGGCCAGGAATCCGAGGAAACCTTCCGGACCCTCCATCCTCCACGTCATGGTGGCCAGGATGAAGCCGACGGCCAGCAGCGAAGGGGGAACGCGTGTGCTGAGCCCGACGGCCTGCGCGGAATCGACGATCCGCCGAAACAGCGAATAACAGAAGACGATCGAGAACAGCGACCGCGCCGCGGGGGCCACGTTGTCGCCGGCATCCCTTATCCGATCCCACTGCTTGTAGAACCAGTAGAGCTGGTACAGGCCCAGCGTCGCGACGAACATCACGGCGAGCTTCACCCCGCCGACCAGGAACCACTTGGGGTCCTTCGCGCCCAGCATGAACATGGGCTCGCGCGGCTCGGGTCGGCCTGGTGGCGGCGGAGGCGCGGCCAGCTCCGGGACGGCGTCGGGCGCCGTCCACTCCTTCATCCCTTCGCGCCAGACGAGCCGCGCGAGGCCGCGGTCCGGGCGCGCGAGCTCTTGCCGGAGCGCCTCGCGAGTCATGGGCCCCGTCTGGGACTGGCCGTCGGTCACGAACCACCGCTCGTCGCTCATCGTGCGGGCCGATTATCCGTCCCGGGACGGATAAGTCGCAGGTACCGATAGACCTCCTGCTGAAAGCGTTCTCAGGAAAGTGCACGGCGTTCTCTCGATATCTGAGAAAACTGTCGAGACCCGCGAGGAATGGCGATAGCCTCTTTCCATCCGCCAAACGATCCCGCCTGACGGCCATTCGAACGTTGGCGGCGCACCCCCTCCCGGCCTCTCCGATCGAAGGCCGGCGCCGAGAACTGGAGGCCGAACGTGAATATCAAAGTCGCGCGCGTGTCCGTGGTCGTCGCGTTGCTCGGCGCCGCCGTCGTCCCCTATGTCCCGGCCGATTCAGACCGGGGGCGCGAATCCGATTACGCGTGGCGCAACGTCGAGATCGTCGGCGGCGGTTACGTGCCCGGGATCGTCTTCAATACGAGCGAGCCCGGCCTCGTCTACGCCCGCACCGACATCGGCGGTGCCTACCGATGGAACGCTCGGACCAAGCGATGGATCCCGCTCCTCGACTCGGTGGGCTGGACCAACTGGGGCCTCGCCGGCGTCGACAGCCTCGCCACCGACCCCGTCGATCCCGATCGCGTCTACGTGCTGGCCGGGACGTACACGAACGCGTGGGATCCCAACAACGGCGCCGTCCTGAGGTCGAGAGACCGCGGCCGCACCTGGAAGATCGCCCCGCTGCCCTTCAAGTCCGGCGGGAACATGCCCGGCCGCAACATGGGCGAGCGGCTGGCCATCGATCCCAACCGAAACAGCACCCTCTATCTCGGCGCCCGCAGCGGCAACGGCCTGTGGCGCAGCCTCGACTCCGGCGCGACGTGGAGCCGTGTCACGAGCTTCCCCGCGCTCGGCACGTATTCGCAAGACCCGGGTGATCCCAGCGGCTACGGGAGCGATCCCCTCGGCGTCGTGTGGGTCGTCTTCGATCCGCGCACGGGCAGCCGCCATCGCGCCACGCAGACGATCTACGTCGGCGTCGCCGACCCCGGTCTCAGCATCTATCGCAGCACGGACGGCGGCGCGACCTGGGCCCCCCTGCCCGGACAGCCGGTGGCGCCCGCTTTCATGGCTCATCACGCGGTCCTGGCCTCGACGGGCAAGCTGTACGTCACCTACAACAACCAGGGCGGGCCGTACGACGGCAGCATGGGCGACGTGTGGAAGTACGACACCGCGACCTCGGTCTGGACCAGGATCACGCCCGACCCGTCCAGCAGCACGAACTCCTGGTTCGGCTACGGCGGGATCGCGGTAGACGCGCAGCACCCCGACACGCTGGTGGTGGCGGAGCTGAACCGCTGGTGGCCCGACGTCAACCTCTGGCGCAGCACGGACGGGGGCGCGACCTGGCGCACGATGTGGGACTGGGGACCGTGGCCCACTCGCATCTTCCATTACGCGCACGACATCTCGGGCGCGCCGTGGCTCACGTTCGGCGTGAGCCCGGAGCTTCCGGAAGTCAGCCCCAAGCTCGGCTGGATGGTCGGCGACATCGAGATCGATCCCTTCGACTCGGACCGCATGCTGTACGGCACGGGCGCGACCATCTACGGCACCGACGACCTCACGAACTGGGACGCGGGCACGCCGGTGAACATCACCGTGCAGGCGCAGGGCCTCGAGGAGACGGCGGTGCAGGACCTCATCAGTCCCCCGCAAGGCGCGCCCCTGCTCAGCGCGCTCGGCGACATCGGCGGCTTCCGCCACGACGACCTGTCGACCGTGCCCGCGATGATGTACACGAACCCGGTCATGGGCACGGCCAACAGCCTCGACTTCGCGGAGCTCCATCCGAATGTGATCTTCCGCGCCGGCCAGGGCCAGTGGCCGTACGCGGGCTACTCGACGGATGGAGGCGCGACCTGGGCGCCGGTGGGATCGTCTCCCGGGCAGGCCGGGGTCATCGCTGTCTCCGCCGACGGCGCGGCCGTGGTGTGGAGTCCGTCCAACGCCGCCGTCCATGTCTCGACCGACAACGGCAGCACCTGGACCGCGTCGGGCGGGATCCCTTGGGGCGCGCGTATCGCGTCCGACCGCGTGAACGGGCGGCGGTTCTACGGATTCGCGGGCGGCGTCTTCTATCGGAGCGATGACGCCGGCGTCACGTTCACGGCGACTCCTGCGGTCGGACTCCCCGCCGAAGGACCCGTGCGGTTCAAGGCCCTGCCCGGCCGCGAAGGCCAGATCTGGCTGGCGGGCGGCAGCACGGAGGGCGCGTACGGTCTCTGGTCCTCGACCGACTCCGGCGCGACGTTTCGGAAGCTGCGCAACGTCGAGGAGGCGGACACGATCGGCTTCGGCGAGCCCGCTCCGGGGCACCGCTCGCCCGCCTTGTACACGAGCGCGAAGATCGGAGGCGTGCGCGGCATCTTCCGCTCCGACAGCGCCGGCCGCCGCTGGGTCCGCGTCAACGACGACGAGCACCAGTACGCCTGGACGGGCAACGCCATCACCGGCGATCCGCGCGTCTACGGACGCGTCTACGTGAGCACGAACGGCCGGGGCGTCGTCTACGGCGAGCCCTCGCGCAGTTCACGCCACGAGCACGACGACGACTGCGATCGCGACGGCCGGGACGACCGCGACCGGCGCTGAGACGAGTCCGAGCGCGCGCTTCTGGGACTCCACCGTCCCATACCCGAACGCGGCGTCAGTCCCGATCGCGACCGCGGCTCGACGTAAGAAGCTCGATCCCGGAGGTTTGATCCGGCGCCGGCGCGTTGGCACGCCCGATGTACGCGCGGGGGCGAGGAGCAAAGCCCATGCGATGGATCGAGGAGCTTGCCCACGACGTCGGCTACGCGGTCCGCCTTCTCCGGCGCAGTCCGGGCTTCACGACGATGGCCGTCGCCTCGCTGGCCTTGGGGATCGGTGCCAACACGGCGATCTTCACCCTCCTCAACGCCGTCATGGTGCGCCCGCTGCCCGTGCCGTCACCCGATGAGCTCGTCACCGTCGGCGACCCGGCACGACCCACCGCGTTGCGGGAAGGCGGGCCGATGCTCGACATCCTGTCCTATCCGCTGTACCAACGGCTGCGCTATCAGAATCGCGTGTTCACGGGCCTGCTCGCCTCCGGACGCTCCGGACGAATCGAGATGGCCGCCGACGGCGGCGCGATGGAGACGGTTCGGGGCCGGCTCGTCTCGGGCAACTACTTCGAGGTGCTGGGCGTCTCGCCCAGGCTGGGCCGCGCCCTTTCCAGCGACGACGACCGGGTCCCCGGTGGCAGTCCCGTCATCGTCATCAGCGACGACTTCTGGGAGCGCCGATTCGGTCGCGACCTCCGGATCCTCGGGCAGAGCGTCAGGCTGAACGGGTCGCCTTTCACCATCGTGGGCATCGGGCCGCGCGCTTTCACCGGCGACGTCGTCGGCAGCCCGACGGACGTGTGGATTCCCGTGTCGATGCAACCCCAGGTGAACCCCGGCCACCCGAGACTCGAGCGGCGTGACTCCAACTGGCTGCTGGCGATGGGGCGGCTCCGGCCCGGCGTGCCTCTCGAGCAGGCCCGTGCCGAGATGACCCGGCTGGCGCAGGACGCCCTGATCGACTTCGCAGGCACGGCGGTGTCCGCGGATACCCTGCAGGAGGTGCGCGGTCGGCAGGTCGAGGTGCAACCGGGCGCCAAGGGATTCTCCTGGATACGGAAGAACACGGCGGCGCTGCTCTTCACCTTGATGGCGGTGGTCGGCCTGGTCCTGGCCATCGCGTGCGCGAACGTCGCGAACCTCCTGCTTGCGCGCGCCACCAAGCGCGTCAGGGAGATCTCCGTGCGTCTGGCCCTGGGCGCCAGCCGGGGGCGGGTGCTGCGGCAGTTGTTGACCGAGGGCGTCGTGCTCGCGCTCATGGGCGCGGCGGCGGGGCTTCTCCTGGCCAACTGGGGCAGCGTGGCGCTGTCGCGACTCGTGTCCGGCGGAGGACTCAACCCCGTCCCCTTCGACGTCGATCTGGCGCCGGACTTCACGGTGCTGGCCTTCACCGGCGGTGTGTCGTTGTTGACCGCGGTCCTCTTCGCGCTCGTCCCCGCGGTGCGCCTCACCGCCGTTGGCCTGTCGCCGGCACTGAAAGGCCACGCGCGTGGCGTGCCGCACGGCCGCTCGCCGCTGGGCAAGCTGCTGGTCGTCGCGCAAGTGGCGCTCTCGGTCCCGTTGCTGGTGGGGGCGGGACTGTTCGGGCGCAGCCTCGCCAACCTGCAGGCGATCGACGTCGGCTACGCTCGCGACAACGTCGTCGTGCTGACCGTGGACCTGCCCGCCAGCGGATACGACACGATCGCGCGGCAACTGTCGCTGACGCGCGCCTTGATCGATCGAATACGGTCCACGCCTGGCGTCCTCGGGGTCACCGTCTCCGAGAACGGCCTCTTCAGCGGCACGGATTCGACCACGGGGTCCTTGCAGGTCGACGGGTTCCAGCCGCGCCGGCGAGAGGACTCGTTCGCCCGCTTCGATCAGGTTGGCCCGCGCTATTTCCAGGCCCTGGGCATCCCGGTTCTCGCCGGGCGGGACTTCGACGAAACGGATGTCCATGGCGCGCCGCCCGTGGCGATCATCAACGACTCGATGGCGCGCTTCTATTTTGGCGAACGCGACCCGCTCGGGAGGTCCATTGGCAATGGCGGCGACCGCTACACGGTCGTCGGCGTCGTGAGGGACAACCGGCAGCGCGACCTGAAGGCCGCGCCGGAGAGGCGCTTCTACCTGCCCTTGTTCCAGACCTCGGACGCGGTGGCCGCGTTCCGCTTCGCGATCCGGACGCGTGAGCACGCGTCGGGGATGATTCCCGCGATCCGTCACGAGCTGGACGTCGTCGACCGCAACCTCAAGGTGACGGGCCTCGAGCCCGTGGCCACGCTCGTGAGCCGAAGCATCAACGACGAGCGATCCATCGCGACCCTCGTCGGATTCTTCGGTGTTCTGGCCCTCCTCCTGGCCGCGGCGGGCCTGTACGGGCTGATCTCGTACGAGATCTCGCGCCGCGTGAACGAGATCGGCCTTCGCATGGCGCTGGGAGCGGACCGCGGACACGTGACGCACATGGTCCTGCGCGAAACGCTCGCGCTCATGGCCGCGGGCTTCGCCCTGGGGCTACCCATCGCCCTGGCCGCCACGCGTCTCACCACCTCGAGCCTGGTGGGCGTGAGCCCCGGGGACCCCATGACGATGGCGGGAGCGACGCTCGTGATCCTCGTCGTGGGCAGCGCCGCCGGCTTCCTTCCCGCGCGACGCGCTTCGCGCATCGATCCGGCGGCCGCCTTGCGGCAGGAGTGACGTTCTCAGAAATGACAGCGCTCTCAGACAGCCCTCGTGTGAAAGCGCATTCATTCTCGCGGCGCATTTCTGAGACGGTTTCGATATTCAGTCTTGACCCGCGTTGCGACAGGGGCGTAGCGTGGGAACCAGAGTTCGCCCATCTAAGAACGAGCGTCGCGGGTCCTCCGCCGCGGCAGTCCTCGTCGAAGGACGCTCCGTCTGCGGCCCGCTGTCGCCACGCCAGTAGCCGTCCACTCGGCGAAAGGGGGCAGACATGCAACGAACGAAGTCCCAGGCAGCATTCCGGAGGACGCGGCGCGCGCTGTGCGCGCTGCTCGCGGTGGGGATCGTGCTGCTCCTGCCCGGAGGGGCGCCGCTAGCCCCCGTTCCCGTGGCCCACGCGCAGGCGTCCTTCAACTACGCGGAGGCCCTGCAGAAGGCCATCTTCTTCTATGAGGAGCAGATCTCCGGGCCCAAGCCGTCCTGGAGCCGGGTGACGTGGCGCGGCGACTCCGCGATGGACGACGGTGACGACAACGGCCGGGACCTCACGGGCGGCTGGTTCGACGCCGGAGACCACGTCAAGTTCGGGTTCGCCATGGCCTCCTCGGCCACGATGCTGGCCTGGGGCGGGGTCGAATACCGCGCCGCCTTCGAGTCCAAGGGCCAGCTCCCGCACCTGCTGAACAACCTGCGCTTCGTGAACGACTACTTCATCAAGGCGCATCCGTCGCCCAACGAGCTGTGGGGACACGTCGGGGACGCCGGTTCCGATCACTCGTTCTGGGGCTCGGCGGAGGTCATGCACTTGAAGACGGCGCGGCCGTCGTTCCGGATCTCGCTCAACGGGTGCGCCTTCGGCTCGGACCTGGCCGCGGAGACCGCGGCCGCCATGGCCGCGTCGTCGATCGTGTTCCGGCCGACGGACCCCGCCTACGCCAACACGCTGCTCACCCACGCCCGGCAGCTCTTCTCGTTCGCGCAGGCGATCCATCCCAGCTACTACGTGGACTGCATGCCGGGCGCGCCGTACTACAACAGCCGCGACGGCGGACCCACCGGGCCCAACGACGAGATGGCCTGGGCGGCCGTGTGGCTGTACCGCGCCACCAACGAGGCCGCCTTCCTGACGTCCGCCCGCTCGCTCTACGCGACCATGTGCAAGGAGTCGCAGTCCAGCACGCCGTGCTTCACCTGGACGCAGAGCTGGAACGACAAGCACTTCGGGACCTACGTGCTGATGGCCAAGCTGACCGGGGAACAGCCGTTCCACACGGATGCCCAGCGATGGCTCGACTACTGGTCGGTGGGGGCGGGCACGCGCACCACGGGCGGGCTCATGTTCGTGCACTCCTTCGGCTCGCTGCGCTACGCCACGAACACCGCCTTCATCGGCCTGATCTACGCGGACCTGCTGACTCCGACGAACAGCCTCTACCCGCGCTATCACAACTTCGCCAAGCAGCAGGTGGACTACGTGCTGGGCGCGAACCCGCGCAACTCGAGCTACATGGTCGGGTTCGGCAGCAACCCGCCGCGGAACCCGCACCACCGCACCGCCCACGGTACGTGGCTCAACAACCCCACGGGCGAGCCCAACCCCAGCCGCCACACGCTCTACGGCGCCATGGTGGCGGGGCCGAACGCGCCCGACGACTTCGCCTGGCAGGACAACCGTAACGAGTTCACCAACACGGAGCCCGCGACGGACATGAACGCCGGCCTGACCGGCGCCCTGGCCCGCCTGGCCCAGGAGTTCGGCGGCAGCCCGCTGGCCAACTTCCCGGTCCCGGAGACGCCGGGGGACGAGATCTCCATCGACGCGCAGATCAACGTCCAGGGGAGCACCTTCACCGAGATCCGTTCCTTCCTGAACAACCAGTCGGCCTGGCCGGCCCGCGTCCTCGACCAGGGGACTTTCCGCTACTACTTCACCCTCGAGCCCGGGGTCACGCCCGGACAGCTCCAGATCAACACCAACTTCAACCAGTGCGGCGGCGGCAACGTGACGGGTCCGACGCAGTTCTCGGGCAGCACGTACTACGTCACCGTGAGCTGCGTGGGGGCGCCGATCTACCCGGGCGGCCAGTCCGAGTTCCGCCGCGAGGTGCAGTTCCGGATCGGCTGTCCCAACCCGCCGGGCACGTGCACCTGGAACCCGGCCAACGATTACTCGTTCCAGGGCCTGACGAGCACCGGGCTGGTGCGCACGCGGAACATCGTGGCCTTCGACGGCGCGCAGCGGGTCTGGGGCGACGAGCCTGGGCAAGGGTCGCCGGACTTCGCGCTCTCGGCCTCGCCGGCCGCGGTCAGCGTGACCCAGGGGTCCACCGCCACCAGCACGATCGCCATCACGCGCACCAGCTTCACGGCTTCCGTGGACCTGAGCGCGAGTGGCCTGCCGACTGGGGTGACGGCCGCATTCAGCCCCGATCCCACGACCGGCAACAGCAGCGTGGTGACCTTCACGGCCGCCGCCGCGGCGACCACCGGCGGTCCGGTGAACGTGACCATCAGCGGGACCGGGGGCACGCCGGCGCTGACGCGGACCACCACCGTCGCTCTCACCGTCAACCCGTCGTCGTCGAACTTCACGCTGTCGGCGGCGCCGCCGGCGGTGAACGTCACCCAGGGCGCCACCGCCACCAGCACGATCGCCATCACGCGCACCGCCTTCACGGCTTCCGTCGACCTGAGCGCGAGTGGCCTGCCCGCGGGAGTCACGGCCGCCTTCAGCCCTGATCCCACGACGGGCAACAGCAGTGTCGTAACGTTCACGGCCGCGGCGGGCGCGACTGTCGGCGGTCCGGTGAACGTGACCATCAGCGGGACGGGAGGCACGCCGGCGCTGACGCGGACCACCACCATTGCGCTGACCGTGAGCCCGTCGTCGAACTTCACGCTGTCGGCCTCACCCTCGGCGGTGAACGTCACCCAGGGATCGACCGCCACCAGCACCATCGCCATCACGCGGACCAGCTTCACGGCCTCCGTGGACCTGAGCGCGAGCGGCCTGCCGACCGGGGTGACGGCCTCGTTCAGTCTCGATCCGACCACGGGCAACAGCAGCGTGGTGACCTTCACGGCCGCGGCCACGGCGACCACCGGCGGGCCGGTGAACGTGACCATCAGCGGGACCGGCGGCACGCCGGCGCTGACGCGGACCACCACGGTCGCGCTGACCGTGAACCCGTCGTCGAACTTCACGCTGTCGGCCTCGCCGGCCTCGGTGAGCGTGGCCCAGGGCTCCACGGCCACCAGCACGATCGCCATCACGCGGACCAGCTTCACGGCTTCCGTGGACCTGAGCGCGAGCGGCCTGCCCACGGGGGTGACGGCCTCGTTCAGTCCCGATCCGACCACGGGCAACAGCAGTGTGGTGACCTTCACGGCCGCGGCCACGGCGACCACCGGCGGGCCGGTGAACGTGACCATCACGGGAGTGGGGGGAACACCCGCACTGACGCGGACGACGATCGTCGCCCTGACGGTGACCGGGGGAGGCGGAACTGGCGGGGTGACGGTCACTCCGTCTGTTGGCGGCAACCCGCCCTGGTACAACGAGACCCGGGTCAGCCTGGCCAATACGGGCACGATCACCGCGCTGACCGTCACGATCGTGGTGCAGCGGACGGCCGGCATCAGTCACCAGGGGATGTACGACAACGTGGGCGGGTTCACTTCGACGAACAACAGCAGCGCGAACCTTCCCGCCATCACCTACACCTGGACGCGGACCGGCGGCTCCCTGAGCGCCGGGAGCGGGCGCTTGTTCGTGGCCCAGACGAACGGCAACCAGCCGCATCCGTCCACCGGTGACAGCTGGACGGTGACGTACACGACGGGAGGGCAGAACTTCACCCAGAGCGGGACGTACTAGGCCGAGCGGAGAGGGGACGGCGATCGTCATCGAGGCGTTCGCCGCCCCTCGCCGCTTGCGTCAACGCGGGACGTCACTCGTTCCGGAACGAGTCGTCGGGAAAGTGCGACAATCGGCCTTCCTTGGCGAGGGCTGACTCTGTGCAGGCCGTCCAGGACCTCCGTGTCGCTGTGCGCGGTCTTCGCCGCAACCCGGTCTTCGCGGGAACGGCGATCGCCACTCTCGCTCTGGGCATCGGACTGGCCACCGCGGTCTTCACGGTGGCCGAAGCGCTCCTGCTGCGCGACCTGCCCGTTCGCGACCAGGACCGGCTGGTCGTCCTGTGGGGCGAGACTCGCGACGGACGGTTCGCGAACTACCCGCTGCTGCTCGACGACGCCGTGCGGATTGGCGAGAGCGCGCCGTCGCTCGCGAGCACGGCGTCCTTTGCCTACCAGGGGGCGTGGCCGGCGCCCGTTCGCGACGGCGGCCTGGTCTCGCGGCTGCGGCTCGCCCACGTGTCGGGCGCGTTCTTCGACGTACTGGGCGCGGAGCCGGTGCGGGGTCGCGCGCTGCGCTCCAGCGACGACGTCGTCGGCGCCGCGCCCGTGGTGGTCTTGAGTCACGGCGCCTGGCAGCGACGCTATGGAGGTTCCCCCGACGTACTCGGGAGAAAGATCATCCTGCACGAGACGGGCGTCGCTTACGAGATCGTCGGGGTGATGCCGCGCGGCCTCGACTATCCGAAAGGCGCCGACATGTGGACGGCGCTGGTGCCGTCGCGCACCCCCGCCGCGGCGGGACCGCCTCCCGTCATTCACGTCAACGTCGTCGGGCGGCTGCGTCCGGGAGCGTCCCTCTCGACGGCGCGGGACGAGCTGACCGCGTTCTTCGCCCGGGGCGACGCCGGACCGGAACAGCGCGCGCTGAGAGGAGTCGCGCGGGGCCTTCCCGAGGTCGTGCTCGGCGACGCCCGGCCCGCGCTCATCGCCTTCGCAGCAGCGTCCGGCCTGCTCCTGCTGATCGCCTGCCTGAACGTCGCCAACCTGCTCCTCGTACGCGGCGTCGCGCGCGTGCGCGAGATCGCGGTCCGGTCGGCGCTGGGTGCCAGCCGCTCGCGCCTGATCGCCCTGTTCCTGACCGAGGACTTGCTGCTCGCGCTCGCCGCCGGTGCCCTCGGCGTGGGCCTGGCCGTGGCCGCGGCGCGGACCTTCATCGCCCTGGCGCCGGAGGGCGTGCCTCGGCTGGACGAGATCCACGTCGACGGCACCGCGTTGGCGGCGGCCGCGCTGGTGACCCTGGCCGCCCTGGTGCTGTTCAGCCTCGTTCCCGCGGTCGTCGCCTCGAGCGTCCCCTTGCGAAGCGCGCTGCAGGGAAGCGCACGCACGGGCGTCACCCCACGGTCGCGGCGAGCGACCGAGGGATTCGTGATCGCGCAGGTGGCGCTGGCCGTGCTCCTCCTGTCGGCGGCGGGCCTGATCGCGAAGACCCTCGTCAACCTGGAGCGAGCGGACCTGGCGTTCCAATCGGAGCCGCTGCTGGTCGCCGAGCTCGCGGTCCGGTTCGATGCCGGCGACAGCGCGCAGCAGATCGCGCTCCTGGACCGGCTGCTGCCGGCGGTGCGCCGCGTCCCGGGCGTGCGGGCCGTCTCTCCGGTCCTGGCCGTGCCCTTCTCGGAGGGGGCGGGGTGGGATGGCCGGTTCGCGTCGGACGATCAGCCCGCGGACGAGGCGGCCCGCAATCCGATCCTCAACATCGAGATCGTGGAGCCGGACTACTTCGCCGTCTTCGGGATGCCCGTCCGGCGCGGGCGCGTGTTCGACGATCACGATCGCGCG
>Ga0111539_10005149_pt1 | contig 16947 bp, 22 predicted proteins | sample RhiMethybrSRZTD1_FD_79667 | JGI IMG/M metagenome (GOLD analysis project Ga0111539, IMG submission 79667) | Populus rhizosphere microbial communities from Tennessee, USA - Rhizosphere MetaG P. TD hybrid SRZTD1 (version 2) (version 2) | ecosystem: Host-associated > Plants > Roots > Rhizosphere >... | reverse complement strand
CCCCGATTTGTTGCTCAGTCCGGGAGCCAGCCTACGAACGCACGGCGGCGCGCACATCCCATGAACGCGGGAGTGCGCAGTGCCCGAAGGTGCATCAGATGTTCATGGGAAGCGCCGCGCGGCGGGCGCAACTACCGTCAGCTCAGCCGGGATTCTTTCATCACCACAAGGCGACATCATGCGCAATTACGTTCTGCCCGCATTGCTGCTGTTGAGCGGCACGAGCGCCCAGGCCTGCGAGATCTGGCGCGACCCGGAGCTCGGCATCTGGCGCGGCAACTGCAACATCACCGAAGACTTCCGCAACAGGTTCGTGCTGGCGAAGCAGGCCTTCCTGGAGAACTACGAGCACCGGATCCTGCTCAGGTCGCCGGACCTGCACATCCGCAAGTTCAAGTTCTTCGTCAGCGGCACGTCGATCACGGCGCGTGAGCGTCGGCATCGTGAACGTGGCCAACAACCTGCAGGACTGGGACCTGGTGCTGCTCGCGATCGTCGATCCGCCGACCATGGCGCAGCCGGTCCGCGGCGCGATCGTCGAATCCGACGAGACCAACAACAGCAAGAGCCACGTCTGTCGCTGGTACGGGCCGACGCCCGACACCTCGACGCAACCCTGCAACTAAAGGAGCGATCATGGCCGGTTATGTGTTGATCGAGTCGTGCGATCCGTTCGAGTCGACGGGCGCCGAGCGTACTTGCGAGCTGGCGATGCAACTGCGTGCGGCCGGCCATGACGTCGTGCTGTTCCTCGTGCAGAACGGTGTGCTGGGCGTGCGCAGCGGCGCTCAGCGCACCGCGCTCAGCAAGGTCATCAAGACGCAGATCGAAGTGCTGGCGGACGACTTCTCGCTGCGCGAGCGCGGCATTTCGGCCGCGGCCGTGATCGCCGGCGTCCGCGCGGCGCCGATCGGCTCGGTGGTCGAGCGGATGGCGGCAGGCTGGAACGCGCTCTGGCACTAGCAGGAGACATCATGACTACGAAACACGCACTGACCTTCGTACTGATGGACGCGCCCTTCGAGAGCGCACGCACCACGACCGCGTTTCGCCTCTTGCAGGCCGCGCTCGATCAGGACTGGGACGTGAACCCGCTTACGAAGGAGCCGTGGCGCTGTCCTTCGCGCGCCAGGTCGGGCACGCCAACGCCGTGCACGGTCGCGATGCGGCCCAGGAAGATCATCCGCTGAGTAAGAACTGGATCGCGGCGCTCATGACGCACGCCCGCGAGCGGGGTGCGGAGTTCAACTGGGTGAACTGCGGACTGTGCGTCGACGAGCGTGGCGTCGGCGAAACGATCGAAGGCGTGCGCCGCGGCTCGCCTGCCGATTGCTGGAAGATGGCGCAGGCATCCAGCGCCACCCTCGTGATCCCGACCAAGTGAGGACATCATGAAAGTGCTGCAGATCGTCGAAACGGCCTATCGCGCCACGACCGAGGAACAGGACGACACGATCGTCTGGATTGCGCACGCGATGCGCGGTGCAGGCGCCGAGCTGGGCGTATTGCTCAGCGGCGGCGCCGTGAACTACGTGACCGCGGACCAGGATGCTTCGGGCTTGACGCTCGGTGCGTGGCGACAGACGCAGCCGCCAGTCGTAGCCCAGGACCTGGCGGCTTTGCTGCGCAAGGACGTGCCCGTCTACTGCGTCAAGGAAGACCTCGCCGAGCGCGGCCTGCTGGAAAGCAAGCTGCTCGAAGGCGTCGTCTTGCTGTCGCGCGCGCAGATGCCGCGGCTGTTCGCCGAATACGACCACGTCTGGCGGTGGTGAGCCGCCGCCGGTTTACTTCTGCAGCGTCACGATCGGCGCGAAGCCGCCGAAGATCATGCGCTTGCCGTCGAAGGGCATCGGATTCTTTTCCGGATCCATGCGCGGGTCGGTCTTCATCAGCTCTTCCATCCGGCCCATGGCGGCTTCGCGCGTGGCCTTGTCCGGCCATTCGATCCACGAAAACACCACGGCCTCGTCGTCCTTCGCCTGCACTGCACGGCGGAAGTCGGTGAGCTGACCGTCCGGCACATCGTCGCTCCAGCATTCCAGGATGCGGGTGGCGCCGAGCTCGGTGAACACACTGTCGCCCTTGTTCGCGTGCTCGATGAACTTCTGCTTGTTGGCCTTGGGGACTGCGATCACGAAACCGTCGACGTAGGTCATGGACGTGCTCCTTGAGATGCGTTGCGGGCGGATCGATACAACTCGGCGCCAGGGCGCGCGGTTGCATAGAAGACGAACGAAGACGGCGTAAGCCGACATCCGCGGCGGAGCGTTGGTTGCGCCGCAGTCATGGCCCCATGCCCGGGCGCCAGCCGCTCTTGGCGAGGAACGCTTTCGGGTCGGACATTTCCAGGATCTCGCGTACGGCCTGCTGCTTGTCGGCGGCGCGCTGGTAGTACGCCTTCGCGATTCGATAGCCCACCCAGTAGCCGAGGTCGTTGCCCTGCTCCATCGTGCTGTTGTCGACCCAACGCGAGAGGTCGGTCTGATCGACGTCGGCGGCGAACGCAGTCTCGATCTCCTGTTCGCGTCCTTTGATCAGGGCAGCGAAGTGCGTGTATCCGGTCTGGCCGGAGGTCAGCTCAGCCACGAGCTCGGCCGCGCCTTCGGTCAGCGCGCGGACGAGCACGGTTGGATGCTCGGCGTCCACGAGCGCGGCGACCTGCTGAACGTGCGCGTACTCGTGCGCGATCACGTGCACGAAACGCTCTTCGACATCGGGATTCATCCACTCCGCGCCGCACAGCGCTTCGAGACCGATCTGCAGCCCGGTGACCGGGCTGCCGACGCCGACCGGTTTGCCGCGGCCGACGGCGATCGTGACCGGTGGCATGCGTGCTTGCGGATACAGTCGGACCAACTCGCGCAATGCAGCCTCGACGCGCGGACGCACTCGAGGCAGAACCGCCATGCAACGCTTCGCGCCGGCGTAGAGCTCAGGGCGCTTGGCCAACGTATCGGCGATACGCGCACCGGTGACGTTGCGCAGCTTCGCAAGGTGATGCAGGCCTTCGGAGCCCGCATCGAGGTAGTCGCGCTGCAGTTGCTCCGCGGTCGGATGCCCGCCTGCGGCGTCGTAGAGTTTGTAGAACAGGTCGACGTCTTCGGTATGGATCTCCGGCCCTGCGGCCCGCGCCACTGCGGCAGCAATCCACGCGACAAGACCGAGAATGATTCGAGTGCAGATCACGCCCACCACACGTGCCACGCCAGGACGCTCAGCACGTAGCAGATCAGCGAGAGCACGACGCCGGCGAAAGGAACGCGAAACCAGTAGACCTTCGCGAGCACTGTGAAGCCGCCGAGCATCGCGAACCCGACGGCGAGCAGGAAGGGCGAGTTGAACAACAGCTCGGGATAGGCGTTGGCCAGGAAGCCGTAGACGAGGCCGAACAGGATCGCGCCCATGCTGTGGCTGGCGTTGAAGCCGATCCACGCGCGCCACACCGTCGTCTGGCGCGTGATGACGAGATTGACCTCGTTCATCCGCGCCTGCAGCGTCGGGTCGCGCGGCAGCAGTTTCGGGCCCGAGAAGGTGTAGATCAGGTGCAGCACGCCCAAGGTCAGCAGCACGAGCGTGCTCAAGGTCATCAGGGCTATTCCGGCCACGTGGATGCTCCGCACAGTGCAGCGTCGCCACCGATGATATCAGCGCGCGGGTGTTGACCCGCTGACGACGGGCGCAGCGTCGGGCACCGGATCGCCCCAGCTCTTTTTCATTTTCTCGCCCGGCCCGAGCACGCCGATGCGGACCTCCCAGCGCAGCGAGCCCTTGTTCACGAACTGCCAGTCGAACTTGCGCCCTTCGAGCTGCCAGCCGGCGCGCTCGAAGCCCTGACACAGCTCGGTGAACGCGCGCTGCGCGCCGCCCTGGCGGCAGTCGACATAGGCCAGCACACCCCACGGATTGCTGATGCCGATCCAGGCCCGATCTTCCGGATCGTAACGAACGCGCACGCGCCTCATGGGCACAGCGTAGCGCAGGAGCTGGGTGGATATCCAGTAGCGGGCTTTGGTCAGGGGTCAGCGCACGATGCGACCGAGCGACGAGCTCTTGCCCACGCGATCGAAGTAGCTCCACGCCACCCGCGCGATGCGCGCGATGCTTTGCTCGGCTGCGAGGTCGTCACCCGAGTACGTCGTCATCACGGCGATCGCAAACGGACGGCCCGGAACGAACACGATGCCCGCATCGTTGCGCACGGCGTCGAGATTGCCCGACTTGTTGGCGATCGTGAGGTCCGCCGGCAGCAGCCGTGGGATGTAGCTGGACTTCTGCGTGCTCAGCATCTTGAAGAAGTCGTCCGTCGTCTTCTTGCTGAAGACGTTGCCGCTGTAAAGCGCCTGGAGCATCGTGACCAGCTCGCGCGGCGTGGACGTGTTTTCTCGTCCTTCCTGTGCCGCCTTCACGTCCAGCATGTGACGTCGCAGGCGCGTGCGCTCCAGGCCGAGTTGCGCCAGCCAGTTGTTGACGTTCTCCATGCCCACGCGATCGATGAGCACGTTGGCCGCCGAGTTGTCGCTGAGCGAAACCATCAGCAATGCCAGGTCGTGATTGGTGATACGCGAGACGCCGGCGCTCATCGACTGCAGGATGCCCTCCGTGCCGACGCCGTCCTTCACATTGATCGTGTACAGGTCGCCCAGCTTCGCGCCCGAACCGCGCTCATTCTGCCGGTAGAGCTCCGCGAGCACGGCGATCTTGATCGTACTTGCCGTCGGATAGACGGCGTCGGCGTTCAGGTAGAACGAACGTTCCGGGTCTGCGAGATCCACGATCGCGACGCCGACGACAGCATCGGTCTCGTGCACGATGCCGCGGATCGCACCCTCCATGTGACCCCACAGCACGTCCTGCTTCGCGCGCTCGGATTCCCGGGTGTCGGAGCTCTTTGCGTCGTCCGTCGCACCGAATGCGACGGGCGCCAGCAACGCGAGCAGCACGAGCATCATTCTTTTCATGGTCCGGTCCCTTTCGAAAACTTCGGCGAATCATAGCGCACAGCCTTGGGTACACTCATCGCATGACGCGTCCAGTTCTGATTCTCTGCCTCGCCCTCTCCGCCTGCACGTCGCCTGGCCCGGAGATGGTCGTGATCCCGCCCGGCACTGCAATTCTTGGAGCCGGCGCGAATGACCCGTTTCGCAACCCGGATGAGCTGCCCGAGCGCCGCATCGCCATTCGCGAGGCGTTTGCCGTGAGCCGCTACGAGATCACGCGCGAGCAGTACGAAGCCTTCGTGCGTGCAACGAACCGCCCGATCGGCGGGAACTGTCTCACCGATCGAGTCAAACGCGGCGATTGGCAGCTCGACGCGAACACGACCTTTCGCGATCCGGGATTCGCACAAGCAGGCAATCATCCGGTCGCCTGCGTCAGCTGGGAGGAAGCCAAGGCATACGTCGCCTGGCTGAACACGCAGACCAGCGGCGGCTACCGCCTGCTCACCGAAGTCGAATGGGAGTACGTCGCGCGGGGCGGCGCAACGGAGAACCTCGTGTATCCGTGGGGCAACAATGCAGCCGCAGGCTGCCCGTTCGCCAACGTGTTCGATCAAACCATGATGACTAGATACGCGGGCGTCGACACGACCGGCTACAAAGTGTTCGATCCCGTGCCCTGCGCGGACAGTCTGTTCAACACGTCACCGGTCGGCTCGCTGCAGCCGAATGCCTTCGGCGTCTACGACATCATCGGCAATGTCGCCGAATGGATCGAGGACTGCTACAGCCCCACGCGGGATCTGCCGGATGGCACGTGTGAACGCCGCTTCATCAAAGGCGGCTCGTGGGGGTCGTTGGCGCACAACGTGCGAATTGCAGAGCGCATTCCCTATGCGCCCACCCATCGCGACGACTCGATCGGCATTCGAGTCGCGAGAACGCTATCGCGATAGCGATCAGAAGTCCCCGGACTGGATGTCCTGCTTGAGCATCTTGAGCTGCGCGTTGGCCGTCGCCGCATCCATCTCGGTCGCCGGGGCAAGATCCGGCAGGTTCGTCGGCGCCGGGATTCGGTAAGAGATGTCCTTGCGCCACGCGCCGCGCTCGAATTCCTCGGTCAGCTCCAGCAGCGAGCTCGCGAACGCAGCTTGCACTGCTTCCTCCGCGCGCGTTCCGCCGCGCATCAATACAGCCAAGTCCCGGTACTGTCTGCGGTGCTCATCGCTGGTCAGCAGTCCGAACTGCGCCCAGCCATGCGAGCTGCGGGCGAGCTCGTTGAAGTCAGCGGGGTTGGTGACGTGCTGCGCATCGAGCAGCGCGGGCAGATCGAAATGTCGGCGGGGCCGGTCGCTCTCGCGCACGACCGCGGCGAACTGCGGATTGCGATTGAGCAGAACGGTGCCGTCGGGGCGGATCGTCAGGCCGTTCAACAGATTGGCGACGCCGAGGCGATACCAGGCCGGATACTTCCGCATCGGTCCGGTCGCCAGCAACGATTGTCCGTACAGGAACAGCACTGATTGCAGCGGCTCGTCGCCGTCCACGTCGACGATGGTGGCGATGTTGAACCCCGCGCCCGGCATGTACTTGCTGCGAATTCCGGCCCGGACGCGCGCGTCCTGCTCCTCCTCCGTGTACATGACGTCACGAGCATCGGCGCGCGTCAGCGAGTACAGCCGCAGCGGGTTAATGTTCATGTCCGCTTCCCATCGGACGAACTCCGCCAGCACCTGTTCGTACCGGAGCGTCGCGCGTAGCAGAGACTCGCAGCGTGCAGCGCTGCTGTTCGACACGACCGTCACGCGATCCTGCTCGCAGCGCCAATAGGGCGCGGCCGCTTCGGCACGGTCGGTGTGAATCGAAAAGGTTGCAGCCAGTCCCGACGCCAGCAGTGCAGCGTGCCGCGGAGCCAGTGTCGCCATTCCTTTCCCCGGCGATTCGAATGGCTCAATTGTAGGTTCGTCAAGGTGCGATTGAGTAGCGGGTCGATTCCCGACCACCGGCCGAACGTGCTCTATTGCGCGAGCGAAAGCACGGCCTTCTCGACCGTTGGCCAGGCCTGTGTCGTCGGCGCGATGACTTCGAAGTGGCCGGCGCCTTCGATCACTTTCATCTCGGCGTTGTCGCCCGCCTTTCTCGCAAGCGCGACGTACTCCTCGCCCAGCGCCGGCGGGATGAGCCAGTCGAGCGATCCCGTGATGAGCACCTGCGGCACGCGCAACGGCAGCATCTCGGCCGGAGAGCCGTCGCGCAGGCGCTCTGGAACACGTTCCAGCTCGCCGCCCAGCAATTGAGTCACCGGCACGGAGCCGCACACCCTCTGCAAGTGCTCTGCAGTCAGGCTCTGCAGTCGACCGGGTCCCGCCAGGTTGACTGCACCGCGAACCGGCAGCGGATCCTTCACATGAAGCGGGCTGCTTTCGGGGAGACGATGGCGTGCTGCCGTCCAGAGTGCGAGGTGACCGCCGGCCGAGTGGCCGACCACGACGACTCGCTGCAGATCCAGCAAATATTCGGCCGCGATCGTACGGAGGTAGTCCACCGCGGCACCGACATCCAGATACGTGCCGGGCCAGCCGCCGCCTGCGCTATCGACGCGGCGATACTCGATGTTCCAGGTCGCGATCCCCGCGTTGCGGAGCGCATCCGACATCGGCACCGTATTCTCCAGATCGGCAAACTTCTTCCAGCAGCCGCCGTGAATGACGACTGCAACTGGAAACGGGCCACGACCTCGCGGCAGGAACAGCTGGCCGAACTGATTCGCATCGCTGCCATAAGCGAAGGTGCGATCCGGCGGCGACGCAGGAATCGCATTGACCTCGCGCGGTTTCAACAAGTCGGCTGCAACTGCGGTCAGCGACCACAGCGCCAGTGCGCCCATCAAACCGGCGGCTCGCATCCATCGTGTGACGTAGTTCATGATGCAAGCCTGACACACGGCGCGGGAATGGACGTTCACGCAATCGTCAGAATCGCACTCTAACTTTCGTCGCTGCTCACCCTTGACTTCGCAACCGCCGGGAGTATTCTGCGCGACCTTCGCTGGAGCACACCCGTGACCTTTGCGCACGAAACGTTGACATGACGCGCTGATTCCCAGGCTGAAGGCCCGGCGAATCGCGCATTCGCCAGGCCGAGCGCCCAAAGCCCTCGGCAGCATCATTTTGCCGGGGGCTTTTTGCTTTCTGGGGATCGACCATGCGTAGTGACATGTTCAAGGTGATCGTCGAGCGGCCGCGCGGCTACAAAGGCTCTGAGTCGCGCGCAGCTAGACGTCGCCGCGATTTCGAAGGACCTCATCGTCTCGGGATGCGCGCCGGTTACGGTTACCACGCGCTCAACGAGAATCTCCGGCCACTGCAGCGCTATCTGCGCTCGCAGGTCGGTCGCCCCTGGAACAAGGTTTACAGCGAGATCGCGAGGACCATCGATCGCCGCAACACGGTCCAGCAGCACGTCTATCAGCACATTGAGGATTTCGTCGCGGTCCAGGTCGCGTGGAAGGACGACCGTCTGGTGGATCTCGACGCCTACGGCGGCATCAAAGACCTGTCGCAAGAGCTGTACGTCGACCCGCGCACGGGACTTCTCCGCATCAATAAGCACTACCGCAGCTGGCGCCAGCGCTATCGGGCTGACGCATGCGCGAATGATGCCGAGACTCATGCGCGCCGGCGCATCATCGATGACGTCACGCAGCTGCACCTGATCGACGGCGAATGGTACGAGATCCGCTTTGCACCGCTGCCGCCGGGAGAATGGAAGAACGTCGTCGAGCGCGGACGCACGATCTACAAGTATGTCGCCGAGGCCCGCTACGACGTCGTCCGGAAGTGCATGACTTCGGATAGCGAGGGAAGAGTCGAGCGCACCAAGCTCTACGGCATGCGCCTGCTCTATGCGACTGCGAAGCGTCAACTCTCGCATCGCGAGAAGAAGAGCTACGGTTTGCTCTGAGGTCGCCTGATGTGCGAATGAGTGACGATACCCGCGTACTCGGCGTCGCGAGCGCCGCGGCCCAGATTTCGGACTAGCCCTCGGCTCCGAACACGTTCCCCTCGGGATCGTGGCCGAGATGGAAGCGGGTCTCGTCACCCGCCCACGGCGGCGGTCGCTCGTCGATCTCGCCGCCGAGCGATCGCGCGACTGCGCGCGCTGTCGTGACGTCGGCGATTGGAAAATTCAGGCGAACCGCGCCGTGCTCGCGGCGCCGCGGCGGATCGGAGATGATCACCGCCTTCGCATATTGCTCGGGGATCTGATGCACTATGAGCTGGAAGCCGCCGCAGTCCAGGTCTGCATGGTGAGTGTCTTCATTCTTGACCTTCGCCGAGCACACGCGAGTGTAGAAGGTCGCGACCCTGCGAAGATCCTTCGCGAACAGCACTGCACTGACCATGCTTTTCATGTGCGCCTCCCCATGGCTGCCGTTCAAAGCTCGAACCGTGGCTGCGCGCTGGCAACGGTATCGGCGATTCCGGGCCCCTTGTTGACGAGATCGAAGATCGCGGTCGTCAACACCTGACCGCCGATGTGCTCGCCGAGGCGACGATAGCTTTCCCACTGCGCTTCGTCGAAGAACTGATTCGCCGTGCTCTCGTGCGGGAAGTCCGGGTGAGTGCTGTGGTACTCGAGCACGTCGACGGGCTCGTCGCCGGTGAGCGTTGCCTTGACGTAGACCAGCCACGACGGCGCCGTCTTGCCATCCGCATACGTGACCTTGGCGATCGCGGCATGGGCCTGCGACACGCCATCCCGGTTCGCGCGCCGCAGATCCGCGAGCGTGCCGACGAACGGGAAATCCGGCGGCGGGTCCAGGAACTCGATCTCCGCGCCGAAATCGAGCCGCGCCTTGCGCACGAGATCGGCGAGGCCTGAAAACTTGTAGTCCGCATCCTGTTCTGCATCGACGAGGACGATCAGCGGCAGGCGGCGGCGAATGAGCTCGTAGCCGCCGAGATTTTCGAAGTGACCGCCGTCCGACAGGTTCCACAAGCGATCGCCGGTGCCGCGCAGGTTGCAGAGGAACTCCGCGAACAGCGCGCGATACACGGGCGGCAGCACCCTCTGCAGCCAGCCGCCTCCCCTGAGCTTCAGACCGGAGTCCCACCAGTAGCCGAGCCGCACGTTGGCGAAAGTCGCGAGCATCGCAGTCGGCAGCGTCGTGCGCGATCCCACCGCCGAGCCCGCGGCCGCGCCCGAGATGCTGACCCAGCGGCCGAGACTCAATTCCTCCGGATCGCGGACGAGCTTGTTACTGTCGAAGACACAGTAACCGGAGCCTCCGGGCAACGAGATGTGGCCCTTCTCCTGGTCCGCAACGAGATGGTGCCGGACGCCGACGCTGAGCCCGGCCGGACCGATCGCCAGCGGCACACCTTTGCGATCCTGCACCTGGATGCCGGTCCGGTTGTCGAAGGTCTCGTTGATCGTGACGTTGACGATGTGCAGCGGCGAGCCGTTGCGACCGGACGGGAACGGCCGCGGTGCATCCACAGGCTTCGGCGGCGGTTGCGGCCGCTCGCCCGTGAACAGACTGACGAGCCCCCTCCATATCTTTTTCGGCAGTGCGACGATACCGGCGCCAATCTGTTTGGCGACCGCGACGACCTTCTCTCGGACGCCGACGCGAAAGGACAGCGGCCAGCGCCAATAGCGATCTGCCTGGATGTCGTCGCCGTCGATGACGTCGGTGATGTGCGTCTTCTTATCGCACAGCCTCGTGCGATTCGTCGCACCCAGGTACGCGCGCGTCAGGCGCTGCGAATAGAACGTATGCATCGTCGACAGGTTGATGAAGAAGGTGTTCTGCCCCAGCAGCGCGATGAGCGCGACCAGCACGCCGAAGACCTTCAGCGCGAAGAGAGCATGCTGCTGCGACGGCGCGGGCGGCGGCACCGGCTCGACGAACGGCTTGACGGTGCGCGCGTTCCCCTCGCCCTGAATGACGATCTGCTCGGCATTCGTCAACTTGGGCGGCTTCACTTCGGTGACGCTCGCCGGATAGCCGCTCGGCTTCTCGAACTGCCACGCGATCGCATGCGCGCCGACGTTGATCGTCACGAGCCAGGCGCCGACGATGACGACGGCCACGATCCAGCTGACGATCGACATCGAAACGCGCGGCCGCTTGTCCTGTGCATTGCCGCCGAACAGCACGAGCAGTTGACGGCCGTACGCCGCCACACCGGCAAAAGTGGCGACCGCAGCGCCGATCGTCGTGATCACGCCGCGAAAGCCCGTCGTATTCAGGATCACGTACAGCGTCGAGCCGAGCGTATCGATCAGGCCGAGCACGACGATGGCTGCACACACCACCACGGACGTCTTGAACGCGGACGACATGCGCCGGCGTGCCGCACTGACGTCGGCCATCACGGTCGGCGAATCCTTGCGCAAGATCCAGCCGAACAGGCGGCGCAGCAGCCATGGATGGCCCCACAGCGTCCAGAGTGTCGTGGCGAGCCCCGCCAGTCCGAGCAGCGCGATGAATCGCGGCATCGGCTGCGGGATCCAACCCAGCAGTGCGCCGGCCGCAACGCCGAGAATCACGAGCAGATCCGAACGCCGGACCGCGGTCTTCGTCGCCAGCGGCTGATCGATGACCCAGTAGCCCCACACTGTCGGCACTGACCACAGCAGCGCGATCGGCACCAGCACCAGGAACCAGCCGCTCCACCACAGACCCCCGAACTGCGGTGAATTCATGGCAACGAGCGTCGTTGCGCCATCGACGATCGGCCGTGCCCAGGACGCCAGCGAACCCGGCAGCCAGTTCGCGAGCGTATTCAAACTGAAGAGCGCCCATTCGATCGCAGTGGGCAACTGCAGGAGGACGACCTGCAGCAATACGAACGCTGCCAGCACAAACGCGATCATCACGGATTGCACCGAGATCCAGTTGCGCAGCATCACCGCGAGCATCACGAGCAGATCGCCGGAGCCCCGCGGCGCGAGATACCGACCATTGTCGCGCAGGAAGCGCGCCGGCCACTGACCGCCCTGGGGGCCGAGCTCGTCGCGCAGGACTGCGGCAACGTCGTCCGCACTGTTGACCCAATCGCGCCGGAACAGCGCGCCGAGGAAGCTGCCGAAGTATCCGCCGCCGGAGACCGTGGAGACATAGTCGATGCGAGTGAGCAGCGGCTTGCCCTTTTCGACCCCGCGGGAAAGCGCGGTGAAGACGCCGAAACAGAAGGTGGCGCTGCGAATACCGCCGCCGGACAACCCGAAGCCAATGGGCGGCGTGTCGCCCGTTTGCTTGACCTGATCGCGGCGAGTGGTGATCAGCTCCTGCTCGGCATTGGCCAGCTCATCGGGAAAGTACGGCCCGCGTTGCCTGGGCGGCTCGGCAGATGTTTCGCGGGCCTCTATCGGCGCCACGACCGGCGCAACAGGGGGCGGCTCGGCCTTGTCGTGGAACCGGCTGAAGATGCCCATCGATCACCTCCGTGGCCCCCTGGCGCGCCGGCATCCTATCAGAAGATGTCCGGCCCGGACGCGAGCACGTTCTGCGGATCGAAGCAGCGCTTGGCACTCGCCAGCAGACGGAAGTCTTCGCCGTAGTGCTGCCGCCATTCCGCGCGGGAGAGCTTCACTGCACTGAACGGGTACAGCGTGCCGCCCAGCGCGCGACTCTCTTCGAACAGCCGGCGATTCGCCTTGAGCATGAGCTCGACTTCCGAGGCATTCGCCGCGTAACGAATGAGCGCGAAACCGACGAGCTTCTGTTCCCGCGGAACGCGCATCAGCGGCTGCCGGAATCGTGAGCTGCGCCAGGAGAAGATCTGCGCGACGTTGTAAGTGCCGAGATCGGACTCGTTGAGGCGCGGCAGCACGCTCTCGATGAACTGCGTCGCTGCCGAGGCCGGCAACACGACCGAGAGCGCCGGATGCGGCAGCGGCGGGAACGGCCCGGTGGTGATGCTGAAGTTCTCGACGTACGTCAGATCGTCGATCTGCATCGCTCCTGGCACAAAGTTCAAGCCGGCCAGCATCGCTGCGTCGTCCGGTGTCGCGGGCGGCGAGTAGTACTTGGTACCGCGCAGAACGATGGAATGGCCGCCGTTTCCATCCGCGAAAGCAAACAGGACGATGCCGTCGAATCGCTGCTCGTCGACCAGACGATCCGCGTCGCTGAGCGCAGTGGCGACGTCCGGATAGAGAACGCCGTAGGCCCGTACGCGCGGCGGCGCCTGGACCAGCTTGACCACGGCGCGCGCGAGCACGCCGCACTGGCCCTGGCCTGCGAGCATCGCGTCGAAGAGGTCCTCGCGATGGTGCCTGGAACAGGTCACGATGCGACCGTCGCCGGTGACGACTTGCAGGGCCTCGACGTTGTCGACCATCGCACCATACTGGTATGTAGTCGGGCTGATGCCGCCGATCGACAAAGTCCCGCCGACGCTGAGCTCCTGGTAGTCGGGAATGACGGGCGGCGTCGCGCCCTCCTTCAGGGTCTCCTGCAGCACCGCACCCCACGAACAGCCGGCGTCGGCGAGCACGCGCGCGCCGGGAAGATTGCGCGCCTTCGCAAGCGAGCTCATCGCAATGACGATGCCGCCTTGCACCAGCGACTGCCCGTAGATCGAGTGCCCGTGGCCGCGCACGGCAATGCGCAGATCATGTTTGTTGGCGAAGCGGATGACGCGAGCGATGTCCTGGACCGAACCAGGCTCGAGCACCGCGACCGGCTGACGATGAATGAAGCGGCCGTAGTCTTCGGCCGCCGCCGCCAGCGCCGCCGTGTCCGTGCGCAGCACCCCGTCCAGATGCGGCAGGTGGTCGAGCTTCGCGGCGCTGGCCGCCTCGGCGCCAGTCACCCAACTGCGATTGAGCGGATCGAATCCGACGATGATCGAGCCGGCAGCCAGGCCCTTGAGCAGATCTCTGCGTGTAGTGGTTTTCATGCGCACTCCATGCCGCCGATCGGGCGGCTTCGAGTGCGCGAGTCTGGAGACGTCGCTTAGGTGCGGGCAGCGCGCGGAGTGAGGTTACGGAGCCCTCTCCGGAGGAAATGACTCTCTGCGGAAAGTCAGTGGCGGCGTGCCCAAGCCAAACCGCGGACCTGACGATCGCGACCGCGTGACCCGCAGTCGGTGAACAACCGACACCTCGTTGAATGCGCCGCAGTGGGTACACTCATAGACGACAGCGCCCTCCGACCACCGAAACTCCACGATCCCCCGTTGGGGTTTGGTGCAAGCGCTGCAGATGGGAGTGTTCACGGCAAGCTCCGCTGATCGTTTGTGCATCGTGTTGACGGAGGGGGAGGCTAGCGCCGCGACGCGTGGCGCGCAATTGATTTGCGTTAGTTTATTTCAGTTGAAATGTCGGCACTAACCGCATAGCTGCGCTCGAATTCATCGCGCAACGATCGCTCTTCCGGGAAGTAGCGAGTGGAAAAGTGAAACGGCACCGCGGCGTGCACACCCGCCGCCCTGGCGATCGCGCCCGACTGGGCGGCCGTGAGATGGGCCTTGCGCTCGGCATGCTCCCGATCCTCTTCCAGGAAGACCGCTTCGATGAACGCGACATCCGCCGCGCGCAGGAATGAGATCAACTCCCGCGTATTGTTTTCGTGGCCGGCGACGTCCGTGACATAGCAGACGCGCTGACCCGGCACCGATTCCAGTACGCGATGCTTGAGCTCCCCGAGCGAGAAGCGTTCGCTGCGTGAGCCTTCACGCGTACGCCAGCGCACGTCAATCTGCGAATCGTCCGGCTCGCCCGCACGCACGCGATGCTTCAGCTCCGTCAGCCACGGCCCGGTCGGCAGGCCGAGCGCCTCCAGCCGGTTCTTCCAGACGTTCAGGTGGGTGTGCTCCTCGAACGCGAATGCATAGGAAGGCAGGCCGTGATGATCGAACGCTCGCGCTCGGATCTGGAACTGCTCGTCCTGCAGCACGATGTCATCGACTATCGCAGAGTCCGGCAACGGCTCCCGTCGAAAGCGGTTTCGGCTGCGAAACAGCGCCTGGCGCATCTGCTGGCCATCGAGCTCATGCACCGTGACGGCGAAGTCGGAAACGTAATTCTCGACCAGGTTCCAGGTGTAGGCGTGCAGCTTGTGCTCGACCTGATCGATGAAGTTGCGCGGGCCGTAGATGCGGACGCCCGCGTCGCGACCCAGGCAGACGCGCAACAGATGATCGAATCCCGCAAAATGATCCATGTGCGTGTGCGAGACGAACACGTCGGTGATGCGCAGGAGCTTGCGCGTCGGCAGCCCCGAAATGTCGCCGATGTCGAACAGCAGCGCGCGGCTGCAGAACTTCAGGTCGATGTAGACGCCCGGGTCGCCGAAGACGCCATTCACCAGCTCAGCCTGATAGATGGGGCGCATCAGCCTTGGGGCGGCGCTTGCTGGCGAGGCACGAAGTCCTGCGGCAGCGATCGTCCCCTGCGCAGCTCGTAGATCTCCCGCCTCGTGTACGCCGGCAGCTGCTTCGAGAGATCGTCCCAGGGCGGCATGAAGTCGACGAAGATGTGCTTGTCCGGCCGGATGCCGAAGTCATCGTCGAAGAGGCCCGCAGGAATTTCGAACGACTCGCCTGCGGGCGCGGGCTCCGGCACGGGACCGCCGCAGTTCGAGCAGAAGAAGGAGTGATACGCGGGCGGCGAGTACAGAACCGGCGCGGCATACGACTTCACCAGCTCGCGGCCCGTGAGCAGTCGATAGTCTTTCGTGTTCACGCGAATCGTGAGCAGCGCGGAGGAGCCCGAGACTTTTCGACAACGATTGCAGTGACAGTACTCGGCGGGACCGCAAGCGCGATCAATCTCGAACGTCACGCTTCCACACAGACAGCTGCCGCGAATCGCCATGCTCGTGCCCTCACGTAACGTCGTCCTCGCCGACCGTGCCGCCCTCGCCTTCCCAGCGATTGATCGCTCGCACTTCGCGGCGGCTGAACTTCAGCCGCACGCCCGCACCCCCGCCATTCTCGGGAATAAAGATCACTCCGCCTTCTTCGAGCGCCACGCGAATGCGGCGTTTGTCGTTGTCGCTCGGTGCGCGATAGCGCAACTCGAAGTCCTCGATCGTCTTCGAGTCAACCTTGGATGATTGCGACAGGTCATCGACCGACCATTCGATGAGTGCTCGTGCGGCGCGGCATTGCGCGGCCGTGAGGATGAGGACTTCGTGGGGCATGGCAGCACCATTCTCTATCACTATTGGGCACGACTCACAAAGGTCACTTCCTCGACATACACCATCCTGTTCTGGATGCGGGTACCGCCGTAGTAGCCGCGTCTGCTCATGTACCCCTTAATCCGCACGCCCGTGCCTTCCATGGTGATCGAGCCCGGAGACAGCTTCGATTGCAATCCGGACATCAGCTGGAGTTCCCAGAGCTCGTCAGGGTACCGGCTGGCTGGGACGAAGCCGCCGCCAAGCTCCAGTCCTGCATACCAGAGGCCTTCGATTGAGACCGGCGTGAAGCCGAAACTGGCGTAGGTTGCTGCCAATGAATCCGGATTCGCGCGCCGGTATTCCTGACCGGCGCGCATCCCGGCGTGGATCTCCGGAAATTCGTCGTCGGACGCATCGCGAAAGATCTTGTAGTCGGGATCGACGAAGCCGCCGAGAAATCCGTTGATATATCTCGCTCGTGCCGCCTGCGCCTTGCACGCGTCGAGCGGCGTTCGAACCAGCGTGAAGTATTCATCGGCAAATCGCGCGCCGATCGTGGTCTCGGGCTCAGCGCTGTGCGGCCAACGTTCGGACTCGCACTCGCGGACGCCGCAGGATTGAACGGCGAGGAGCGCAACGACGAACCCGGCCCGCGTGTTCATATGTGCTTCCAAGTATAGGCGTCCGGATGATCCATTTCGATCAAGCGCACCCCAGCCACCTGAAGCAGTCACGCCCGTTCTACGAACGCGTGCTCTGCAAGCAGCCGTACGTCGGGAATATGTTGGAAATCCTTTCGCTGTTGCGATGAAGGTCCATCAGAATCTGTTCCGCCTGCCCGAACGTGCGAGACGCCGGCAACGTGTT
>Ga0111539_10005148_pt1 | contig 16948 bp, 13 predicted proteins | sample RhiMethybrSRZTD1_FD_79667 | JGI IMG/M metagenome (GOLD analysis project Ga0111539, IMG submission 79667) | Populus rhizosphere microbial communities from Tennessee, USA - Rhizosphere MetaG P. TD hybrid SRZTD1 (version 2) (version 2) | ecosystem: Host-associated > Plants > Roots > Rhizosphere >... | reverse complement strand
TATTGGGCTTTTTTAGTTAACCTGTTAGTTTTACCTTAATGCTGGATAGTGGATGCTGGTCACTGCGAGTGCGGAGCGCGAAGCTGGATGCTGGATGCCGGATACTATTGCAGCGACCAACGTACAATTTTAAACATAAAACCACTAACCTAAGTAAATGGCTAGGCGACCGCTGGATTTGAAAGATGCAAAATCACCGAAGGCAAAGATCAATAGGGAAAACCTAAGGCAGGCACTTGTATTATTTACGTATTTAAAACCTCATCGTGGTAAATTTATCCTGGGCCTTGTGTTCATTGCACTCTCTGCATTTACAACAAGTTTGTTTCCCTTATTTCTTGGAAAAATGATTGATGCTGCTTCGCCCGGTGCTGCATTGCCCGGTTCAGGCACAGCCTCACGATTTGGATTTGGGTTTAAAGATATTCACTGGAGCTTGAATACTACGCTTCTCCTGATTTTTGCGCAACTGACTATCCAGACATTCTTTTCGTTTATGCGTGTTTACCTGCTTACTGCTGTCGGTGAACGGTCATTGGCAGATATGCGTAAAGATGTTTACAGCAAATTGCTCACTATGCCTATGAGTTTTTTCACCGAAAAAAGAGTGGGTGAATTAAGCAATCGTATCTCGTCCGATCTATCGCAAATACAGGATGCGATATCATTTACCCTTGCGGAATTTCTACGGGGTCTTTTCACCCTTTTGATCGGCCTATTCTTTATTTTCTGGATCAGTCCGCGGCTGGCACTGGTGATGCTGGCCGTGGTCCCGCTATTGGGAATCGTTGCGGTGATCTTTGGAAAACGTATAAGAAAGATGTCCCGCAAAACGCAGGACCAACTTGCCGAGAGTGGAACTATCGTACAGGAAACTTTCCAGGGTATTTCTATCGTGAAAGCTTTTACCAGCGAAATATATGAAATCGGTCGCTATGTAAAGAGTATCCGCGCTGTTGTTTCGACAGCAATCAGCAACGCCCGTTACCGCGGTGCTTTTGTCTCATTTATGATCTTTAGTGTGTTTGGCACGCTTGCCCTGGTAATGTGGTATGGCGGGCGCATGATTCAATCCGGCGATCTCACCATCGGTGCCCTAACTATGTTTGTCATTTTCTCAATGTTTGTCGGCGGAACTTTTGCCGGGTTTGCAGATATGTTTTCCCAGTTGCAGAAAACGCTTGGTGCTACGCAAAGCGTAAGGGAAATCCTGCGGAGCGACGGTGAACCCGTAGAGTTGAAGCAAATTGAAGTTGAATCTCGCTATACACTGGATGGGAATGTGCGGTTTGAGCATGTTGCATTCAGTTATCCTGGCCGCAAAGACATTACGGTTTTAAAAGATCTTTCTCTTACAGCAAACAATGGAGAGCAGATAGCTATTGTTGGGCCCAGCGGCGCCGGCAAATCAACAATTGCTTCACTGTTATTGCATTTTTACCAGCCAGATCATGGAACGCTGTATTTTGATGAACGCCCTGCATCTGAATTTCCACTATCTCAATTGCGGCGCCAGATGGCGCTTGTGCCGCAGGATGTGATCCTGTTTGGAGGAACTATAAAAGAAAACATAGCTTATGGAAAGCCGGATGCAAGTGAAGAAGAAATTATCGAAGCCGCAAAGAACGCCAACGCACACGAATTCGTATCGAATTTTCCTGAACGGTACGAAACGATAGTTGGAGAAAGAGGAATCAAATTAAGTGGTGGCCAGCGACAGCGGATAGCCATTGCCCGTGCAATCCTAAAGGATCCTGCCATTTTAATACTGGATGAAGCAACTTCTTCGCTCGACAGCGAGAGCGAACAACTCGTGCAGGAAGCGCTGGATAACCTTATGAAAGGCCGCACGTCTTTCGTAATTGCACACAGGCTGTCAACTATTCGCAACGCAGATAAAATTGTGCTCATCGATAAAGGCATCGTAACCGAATCTGGCACGCATGCTGAACTTATGAAGAAAAACGGCCTTTACCGCAAACTGAACGATATGCAGTTTGATTTTGGGATGATCACACAATCGCCGGTGGTGGAGAATTTAGAGAAATGACGAAAAAGCAATTGAGTATAATCAAATTTATTAAATAACCACAACAAATTGAGCATATTCGCCTTGATTAGACGTTACCTCCAATATACCACCATGGAGCTTTATGATGTCGAAACTTAATGACAAGCCTAGTCCCGTTCCACTTCCTGATGGTTTGGTAGTAAAGAAGGGTTGAAAAATTTTGTCGATGATATTTTGTGGGATGCCCATGCCATTATCACGTACTGTTATTTCTGTTTTTGCGTTGGCAAGGAACTTTGTACTCACCCATAAAGTAGGCACGTATCCTGCGATATTTTTTTTCGCCTTTTCAGATAAAGAATAGAAAGCATTATTATAAAGATTCGATAATAACCGGCCAATGTCCTGGGGTATTAAGTCTTTCTTTTTATTTCGATCATCGAAATCGGTTACAATTTGGATTTGAACGGCACTTGTTTTTGTCAAATAAGTCCGATAATTAAGGCGAAGATATTCATCTGCTAACGCATTGATGTCGGTAGGCTCCTTGTTCCCGGCGCCCGGGCTTGCATGCTGCATCATGGTTTTAACGATTGAATCCAACCTTTTGCCGTGACGGGCTATCTTCTCTTCATTTTGCTTAATCGAACTGGCCAAAGAGATGACATCATTAATATTACCATTCGCAGCTTCTTGTTGCATCTCTTCTATCATCTCAGTATTAACTTCGGCGAAATTATTCATGAAATTGAGAGGGTTTTGTATTTCATGCGCAATGCCTGCGGTAAGCTGGCCCAGGTAAGCCATTTTTTCAGCTTGAATCAAGTGAGCCTGGGTTGTCTTGAGTTCATGATAAGCCTTTTCAATTTCTTTTGCATGGTGCAGTTCAATCTCCCTTGCCTTTTCTCTTTCCTTCCGTAGTATCCGGCTTCGCAAAAGCCTGTTAAGAAAAAACACAAGTGCCAAAAACGCCAAAGAATAAATTGAATATGCCCACCAGGTTCTGTACCAGGGCGGTAATATTTGAAACCGATATTCTTTTTCTGATGTTGCGCCGGAAGGATCAACGGCTTTAAGCCTAAACACATATTTTCCCTCGTGCAAATGGCGAAAGACGGCGCTAGTCTCTTTATTAGGTGCGCTCCATTCCTCATCATAGTTTTCCAATTTATATCGGTATGTGACCTGCTGCGGAAGAGATGACCCCACAGCTGCAAAATCAACAGCCACATTATTATTTTCATAAGGAAGCACCAGGCGTTGTGGTATCGGGTAAAACCTGGATATACTGTCAAACCGGATGCCACTGAACTTCCTTTGCATGCTATCCAGCAAAATTCTGTTCAGCGGCTTACCAAAAGTGACGATCATTTCGTTTAGCATAGCCAGGCTATCTGGCTCGCTTTTATTTTGACTATAGGTCATAAGACTGTTCCAGCAAATGGGCTCACCATCGACCTGGATGTTTGTCAAGAAAAGATTGAAAGGAACAGAAGATTTCTTTACTGCATCATAGTCAAGTTTGATCACTTTGTTGTCGCCACATCCACCCCAGACTATTCCATCGTCAACGTACAAAGCATTTACATTAAGATCCTTTATAGGATAGCCAGTTTTGTAGTTAAAATTCTCAAATGCATATTGTTCCTTATTGCCGATTCTTAATGCAGACAGTCCAAGATTAGTTCCCAACCAAATTATCTTATTCTTCGGGTCTTCGGCGATAGCATATACGACATTGTCGGGAAGACCATCAGCGGTTGTAATACTGGTAAAACTCTTTCCATCAAACACAGAGGCGCCATTACCGTCTGTTCCAAACCAAATTTTACCTATCTTATCTTCAATAATTGAATAAATGCTATTTCCAGACAATCCCTCTGCTGTGGTGTAATTAAAAAAACGTTTCCCATCAAAGCGGCTTGCCCCTCCTCCATGAGTACCGAACCAAATATCGCCGCCGGTCGTCTCGATAATACGATAAATGTTATTACTGGGCAAACCTTGCTCAATCTTATAAGATGTAAATGATTTTCCATCAAATTTTGCCGCACCGGCCCCATTGGTTCCAAACCATATGTTATTCTGCCTGTCAATTGTCATGCTCCAGATATCGTTATCGGGTAGCCCCTGTACAGTTGTGTAGTTAGTAAAATTCACGCCATCAAAACTGCTCGCACCTGTTTCTGTTCCGATCCAGAGATTACCGTTTTTATCCTGGTTTATGCAGTGAACGGTGCGGCCCACGAGTCCGTCATCAGTCCCATAGTTAATAAAATTGCTGCCATCATATTTTGTTATTCCTTTCCCCATGGACGCAAACCAAAGACTTCCACTTCTGTCTTTAAATATATTCCAGGTATTAGTCTCATGCAGTCCCTGTAGCGAGCTCAGGCTTGTCACAGCATTTCCGTTATAGCGGAAAACCCCTGCAGTGCCCGTGCCGAACCACAATGAACCGGAATTATCTATCATTGCACACGTCAGATTGGTGCTGTGCAAACCTTCTAATTTTCCATAATTAACAAATTCTTTACCATCATAACGTAGTACACCGTTTCCGTGAGTCGCAAACCATAAAATCCCTTTACTGTCTTGGACAATAGAAGAAATATCAAAATTCAGCGAATCGCGTAAAAATTGAAATTTTGAGAATGCGTCGCCATCTTGCTCGAAGAGCCCGGCAGTTGTTCCAATCCACATCCGATTTGATTTGTCCTGGGCAAAACAATTAATGTTAGCTACATTGGCATTAGTAAGCTTATAAACTATGAACGTTTTCCCATCAAAGCGTGCAACGCTGTTTCCAATGCCTCCAAACCAAATATTCTGAGCTCGATCTTGAAAAATGCTTTTTACCTGGCCTTTCAAAAACTCGGGCACACCGGATAGATTTTTAAACGAATTTCCGTCATAGGTGCAAACTCCACGTGATTTCGTTCCAATCCAGAGTTTGCCGTCCCGATCCGCAATAATCGAAGTAATTACATTGTCTGAAAGTCCGTCCGCCATTGTATATGTAATAAACCTTTTACCGTCGAATTTGCTAAGACCACTGCCATTTGTACCAAACCATAGATTTCCAGCGTGGTCTTTGGTCAAACACCACACGCCGTTGCCAGCAAGGCCATTTTCCGCGGTAAAATTGGTAAAGCTTTTGCCATCGAAACGGCTTACACCACCACCGAAAGTGCCAAACCACAGATTGCCACTTTGATCAACAACGCATGAACTGACCGAACCGAGTGCAAGACCCTGTTCAGTATCAAAGTTGGAGAATGAGGGGGCTCCTCCGCCAGATGGATCTTTTGTGATGGCTGGACGGCCTGCCCGGAATTTCCGCGGCTTATTTGCGTCGGTAATAAATTTTGTCCCAGGAGGCTCAGCATTTAAAAAAAGCCGCGGCTCAACACTGTCTTTTCTTAAAAAGTTTCCAGATTGATTTAAAGGTTGAGATTGATTGTCACAAGCGCAAAATGTAAGAATGCAAACGGCTGACAGAAAGCTGTAAACAGTGGACCGAATAATATTACTCGTTTTCGACAAAGGGTTACAAGCCACGGCTATGTACTTTTTGTATGGAAGTTACAATTTTATTTAACCTGGATACATTACAAATCTGCGGCAACTGTCTTCGATAAAATAATGCCGCGATTGTCTGAAAAATGGTAATTTATTTGACTCCACCAGGACATCGTACACTGCCTCGACCACTAACTCAACGATAATGCAATTTGATTTTGGCATGGTAACCCAATCACCTGCAGTGGAGGATATACCAGGTCTTAAGACTTTCTAACCATGTAGAATCATTTGTTGAATTGTTAGCAGGTTAGCAATATTTCCTCATTCTTCGGGCGACGGACTATTCGTGATTTGCCGTCTTTTCCTTTTTTTCTCATTCAGAAAAATATAAATGACCAAAATTACAAGCGATATTGCCGCTATCCAGATCAGTGATTTCAGGATCTTACCGTTTTTTCCGTAAATGGCCAGTAAGACTATCAGCGGGGTTATACCTATTAGTGTAGCCAGAATATATTTACGATAACTCATTTTTAAAAGTCCGGCAACTATACTTAGCGAATCATTTGAGAACGACGATATACGGGTGATGGCTATCGCCGTTACGCCGTAACGTTTTATAAATTGTGCAGTGTTGTTCCTCACTTTATCGCTCATAAGTTTCTGAACGGTAAGGGGGCCAAGATATTTACCAATTAGATATCCTACTGATGAAGAGGCAAAAACACCAAGAAAAGAAATGACCGCTCCCCATACAGGTCCATAGCTGACAATCGCAACCATCATAACGAAAACATTGGGAACAACGAAGAGAAACATCTGAATAACCATTAACAGGATCAGCGTAAGCGGACCTGCCATTTTGAATTTAGAAACCCATTGTTTTATCAGCGTTTCGTCATCACTGGTGAGCACGTCGAACGCTTGTTTGACAAAGTCCCGGAAAGAGGGAATGATCAAATATAGAATTACCACGGATGAGAGAAGTGAAAATGAAATAAGAAAAGGCAACTTTTTCATCGGGCCCTTTGTTGAAAGCTATCCGCGCGCCAGGGTAAAGGCTATATGCGATGTGAATCGGTTATCATTAGGCCAGGCTCATATATAATGCCAAAATGAATCGTCGGAATTTTTTTTGCAGCTGGGGTCAATGCCGACAATACAACACTTAATTCCCGGCAGCTTTATTCTTTAGCTTCTCAAACATCGCTGCGACAGATCTTTCAGTAGAAACTTTATTAACTCCGTACACTGGGTGTTTCCCAAGATCAACATGCTTTATTAATTCCTCCTTTGTTTTACCCGCTTTAATCCCATCCTTCACTTGTTGCAGCATGTCCGCGAGGTAATCCCGTTGATTTTTCAATGATTGACTTGTGCCCAATTCGCCATGCCCTGGCACTACTATCGTTATATCCCAACCGGCCAACTCATCCAGGACTTTCAACCATTTGTCATAATCAGCACCGGGATCTGCTACATTGTTGCCCCATGGATTGCCGTTGACGAAAAGATCACCAGTTACGAGGATTTTTTCATTGGGGAGGTAAGCCACTCCATCCCCTGCAGTATGCGCCTGTCCCATGTTGATCAATTCAACGCGATGCTCGCCGTCGTCAAATTCAAGCCTTTCATCGAAAGTCACCGACGGAAATTCTCTTCTATATCCTTCGAGGCTTCGACCGCTCCAATTTTCATCCCATTCACGACGGCCACGCGTTTTCATTTCTGCTGCTGTTTCTTTCGTGGAGATTATAGTCGCCCCCGAGTCAACAAACACGCAATTTCCAAAACTATGATCGTGGTGGTAGTGGGTATTAAAAACAAATCGAATCGGTTTGCCCGTTGTTTTCCTGATCTCCCGGATGATCTCTGTAGCGCCCCATGGATAATTGGCATCAATCACCAGCACATATTCGCTGAATACAATCCACACACAATTGGCGGATTTCTTTTGCAGTTCGTCTCCGTAATAATAATAAACGCCAGGCGCCAGTTCACGAATGGGTTTCGTTTGCCCAAAATGCGATATGCACGCAAACAAGCTCGCCAACAATAGCGTTGTTCTTTTTATATGAATCAAAATACCCTGATTAAAATGATGCCCGTTAAAATCGTATTGAATCACGTTGAAAAAATTATTGAATGTACAACATCTATCACGGAAGAAATTTAGGCTTACCGGTTTTATTTTTCTAAAGTAAAACAATTCATAGACGAAAACGGGTAGCCACGGGACAGCGAAATTAAGTCGCAGAACTTTGGTAATTTTATCCCGCAAATCAGGTGTTATGACAAGTGAAAGACATGTCATTAAAGTTGACAAAGAAATCACCCCGATTCATTACACGAAGAGAACAGAACCGGAATTAATGGTAGGTGGAGACTATTTTGTTTCTTTTGGCAACAACATAGCTTTTCCCTGCACTATCAAGGAAATCAAAGACGGTCGCAACAAAAGAGTGGTAATTACCAAATACGACAACGACAAGGAATTTGGAGAACATGTTGTGTTTAGTAATGAAATTGGAGTAACTCCGGAGGAAGCAGTCAGAAATACTGCAACTTTTTGAGATTAAAGAGCAATTTTTCGTCAGTCGCGGGCCGGACAACACTGGTCCGAATGCCTGATTTTGCTACCCTTCTGACACCGAAAGAGCGACCTGGCGAGGCCCCGCTCCCATCCAGACCGCGATTCCTGATTTCTCATCCTGTTGGCTATAACTGGCATCTATCCTTGTGACGTCTTATAAAAAAAACTGAGCGCACGTCAGGATACCCCGAGTATGACTCGTTAATTTGTTTCGTACATTCCATAAAATTTTACTTATGCCTGCCATTTCTTTCAAAAGAATTTTTCTAACAGTTCTATTATCTGCAGTCGTTTGTTGCTGCTATTCACAACCTACAGAACAGTATATAAAAGTGGTCGTGGCGCCGGATCATACCGATTGGACTTATTCGCCACGGGAAAAAGTAAAATTTAGTATTACTGTTCTTCAAAGTGGAAATGTTTTGAAGAACGCGGTCGTCAAATATGAAATCGGTCCTGAAAAAATGGACGCCGTAAAAAAGGACTCCCTCCTTGTGCCCGGCGGAACGCTTTTAATAGACGGTGGCACTATGAGTGAGCCGGGCTTTCTCCGATGCGTTGCCACCGCTTTTGTGAAAGATAAGTCTTACCGCGGGTTGGCTACAGCCGCATTCAGTCCGTTGAGAATTGAACCGACTATTTCAATCCCAGGGGACTTTACTGACTATTGGACACAAGCAAAAGCTGAACTCGCAAAAATTCCTTTGGATGCAAGAATGGTATTGATGCCTGAACGATGTACAGAAAATGTAAATGTCTATCATGTAAATGTTCAGAATTACAAACTAAATACAAGATTGTACGGCATACTATGCGTTCCGAAAAAAGAGGGGAAGTATCCGGCCATCCTTCAAGTGCCCGGCGCCGGCGCAAGACCTTATAACGGTGATATCGCCAATGCAGAAAAAGGATTCATCACGTTACAGATCGGTATTCACGGCATACCTGTCAACATGGATCCAACAGTCTATAACAATCTTATGGCAGGACCTCTTGCCGGTTACTGGAATTATAATCTGGATGACAAAGACCGATACTATTACAAAAGAGTATACCTGGGTTGCGTACGGGCCATTGATTTCATTACGAGCCTCCCACAATTCGACGGATCCAATCTAGGGGTTATGGGTGGCAGCCAGGGTGGTGCATTGTCTATTGTTACAGCAGCGCTCGATACAAGAGTAAAATACCTCGCTGCTTTCTACCCTGCGCTTGCTGATGTGACCGGCTATTTAAAAGGACGAGCGGGCGGATGGCCACACTTGTTCGACAAAACAAATTTGACGTTTAATAATACCAGGGAAAAGATTGAAACCGCCGGCTATTATGACGTGGTGAATTTTGCCCGACAAATAAAGGTACCAGGAATTTATTCTCTTGGGTTTAATGATGAAACCTGCCCGCCTACATCCATGTATGCTGCGTACAATGTGATCACCGCCCCGAAAGAATTGTTCATCGTTCCTGAAACCGGTCACTGGACCTACCCTGAGCAAAATGAAAGGTTGACCAATTGGCTGGTCGGGAAGCTAACAGGGAAATGAAAAAATTTAAGGGTCGGTTTATAGGCTAATACTGGATACTGGATGCTGGTCACTGCGAGTGCGAAGCGCGAAGCAGGATACTGGATGCTGGTCACTGCGAGTGCGAAGCGCGAAGCAGGATACTGGATGCTGGATGCTGGTCACTGCGAGTGCGGAGCGCGAAGCAGGATACGGGATACTGGTCACTGCGAGTGCGGAGCGCGTAGCAAGATGCTGGTCACTGCGAGCGCGGAGCGCGAAGCAGGATGCTGGTCACTGCGAGTGCGGAGCGCGAAGCAGAATGCTGCATACTGGATACTGGATACTGGATACTGGATATAAGAAGAAGGTGTCGTCAGGATAACAAATGTCGCGGAACCAGCACAAGCGTCTTGTAGACAACATAAAAAGATACCCATAGTATAAAACATCCGAAGGCTTTCTTCAAATACCCGCTTTGTATTTTAAAAGAAACCCGGGTACCCACCAGTATTCCCACAATTGCTATCGAGGAAAACTTCATGAGCAGCGGCCAGTCAAATTGCATCGATGCATAACTGCTCCAAAAGCTAAAAATGCAATTACTGCAAATAATGATCAGTGCAGTGCCAATTGATTTTTTGATGGGTAAACCTGCCCAGAAGTATAAAGCAGGCACAATTAAAAATCCTCCGCCTATGCCGAGGAGACCGGTAATAATTCCAACCAAAAAACCTTGCGATGACAGGATGACAAGAGAGGCATTTTTTGCGATGGATTTTTGGTCACCGGTATCAATCGGATTAAGCATCCGGACAGCCGCAACAAATGATGAAATCCCTACCACAAACATTGAATATACGCCCGATGACAACGGATCGATCTTTAACAGGTATACAAATACCGGTATGGTAAGAATGGACCCTCCGGCTCCTATCAATCCCAGGGACAATCCAATTGCCAACGCGGCAGCAAAGGCTCCCACATCCTGCATGCCCATAATAAAAATGAAGATTAGATTATAGTTTAATATAACCCCTCATGGTTTGTGAGCAACGCTCTCCCGGGTTTGCAATCTTCGACATTGGCCGTTGCCCATACAAATCGGTATAACCCCTGGCTGAGTAAATAAACATTATTGAATCCCTTCTTCGCAAGTGTCTCAGAGGTGTTATATCCTGACTCGGGACTCATTCCCCCATAGACCAATATTGGCTGATCTTTTGTTTGCTGCTGCATTAATTTTTCGAGTGCTTCGGTAGTATTGATGTTGATCGCGTTTTTTATTCGCCCGAGGTTATGAAACGATTCCGGGGCCTTGTTTTCAAATTCTTTTTCAGGTCTCGTATAGACCACCAGTGTATTCGCCTGGCTGCTCAATAGCGTTATTGCAGCCTGCGGGTCGATCAATCTGTAAGCAGGTTGATTGATAAATAGCTTCGTGCGCAAATTGGCGACTGCATGATCGCAGCTAAAGGCATTCAATCCTTCATATAAATTATATATACGCGTAAACCCTTTTGATCTTAAAAATGGGATTACATCCATACTGTTATCACCATAGAGATCGTACAAAAGCACCGGTTTGTTTGCAGATATATGATAGGACTCAAATTTATCGCTAAAAACCGCCTGCGGGATATTGATCGCGTTCTTAAGCCTGCCGATGTTGTTTTGCGCCAATGTATCCCGAGACGCAAATTCCCGTTCACCTCGTATATCAATAATGACCAGGTCCGGAGTGTTCCTGATCAAATCCGCCGCTTCCACGGAAGCAATATTTTTATAATTGGTATGGACTTCAAGTACTTTATCCTTGTACGGAAACCTGGAAGGGTCCATTTCATTGACTACGGACATACCACCATTAATATTGTATATTTTTTTGAACCCGTTTTCCGAAAGCAATTTGCTGACACGCCTGCTGCGCTGGCTATGTGAACAATAAATAAAAACCGGCTTATCCTTGTATCCATTTATTTCACTGAGCCGGCCGGCGACAGCATTCACGTCGATATTCTTGGCGCCTTTAAGCCGCCCGATATTTAAGGCCGTATGGGTCGAAGTATCCGCGTATTCGCCGGGACTTCTGACATCGAGAAGGAGAAAATCTTTTTCCCTTTCCATTAACCTGAACGCGTCGTTCAAAAAAACGGCGTTGTAAAGTACATTATCATTCTTGAAGGCAAGTTGTGCACTGGTCGTAAAGACGACAAAAAAGCTGATCACTAATAAGCAGGATTTCATGTTTGTGTTTTTTAACTACGCAAGACTATTTCTTACCTTTCAAAAATAGTTTGTTGACTTTCGTCTTTTGGTTATCGGTCGGTTAGCAAGCTTAAACGAGAAGTTAAATGGGTTAACAAAAGGTTAAGCGCGACGATAAAAAGGATTTAAGATTCTTTATTTGCATAGAGGAACTATACAATCTATGTTTTTATCTAAAAAATGGATTTTCATCCTTATTGGTTTGACCGGCATTTCTTTCATGATATTGCTCGTCATCCAATATGGTTGGGTACAAAAATCATTGGACCTTAACCGGCAAAAGCAGGATCTGGGCATTCGCGAAAACTCGATCCGGATAAAGCAGGCATTTTTGGCCGACAAAGGATTTGTGAAAGCTTACCTTTCGCGGCCTGACGATCGAAAGGATTTTATTGCAGCGAAAAATGACGGTAATGGCATGGGTCGTGCCGTTAAGCAAAAAATTGACTCGATACTTGCGCTCGCGGGATCTTCGCTCTCTTCGGACATTTATTCAAGGACCGGCTCCTATTGTTACCTGATGGATGTTGTACCAGCAAATGAGCGCAATGACGCGATCGATCACTCACAATATAAAATTTGCCTGTGCAGCAACAGTTGGCCGCTTCGCTTTGATGTCGGTTTCAACCTGCAGGCAACAGGGCGCTCCCTGGACGCGGGCTCTTCGGCGCTTGTTTGGCCTTCAATCATTTTGATATTGCTACTTATTGCCCTTTTCACATACGCGATATACATAATTAATCAGCAGAAAAAACTTGCCGAGCTTAAAAACGACTTTATCAATAATCTCACACACGAATTCAACACACCACTGTTTTCGATGGGTATTACCTCCAACCTTCTTTTAAGAGCGGAGGCAATTCAGCAATCGGAAAAGTTAAAAGGCTATGTGGGACTCATCAATCTGGAAAAGAATCGCATTCAAATGCAAGTGGATAAGATCCTGCAGTTGACGGCGCTGGAATCAGGAGCGGTGATCACGGAAAAGGAGCCAGTCGACGTGCATCAGCTCCTCAGGGAGGCTATGGAAAGTTTCAAATTCCATGTTAGTGAGAAAGGAGGAACAATCGAACTGGTGGCGAATGCGGTTCATTCCATAGTAAGAGGTGACAAACTGCACCTCCGTAATGCGTTAAATAACCTCCTCGATAATGCCTGCAAGTATTCTGATCACGCACCCAACATTGCGATCATAACCTTTAATAATGATAGCGACTTTGTTATAAAAATTACAGACAATGGTATCGGGATTAGCGATCCAGACCGGAACATGATATTTAAAAAATTCTACAGGGTAAAACTTGGCGACCGGCACGATGTAAAAGGTTTCGGGCTTGGCCTTAGTTATGTCAGGAAAGTAGTTGAGATACATCAGGGCAGCGTTAATGTGGAACCCGGGAACAGGAAAGGTTCGGTATTTATAATTCGCTTACCTTATACAACGAATTCATAGCCATGTATCGCATTCTGTTAGCCGAGGACGATAACACTTTAGGATATGTATTGAAAGAATACCTGGAGCTTCATCGTTATTCGGTCGAACTTGCCAAAGATGGAGAAGCCGCTTTAGTCGCATTTCATGAATCAACATTTGATATCTGTATTCTTGATATCATGCTCCCAAAAAAAGATGGATTCATGGTGGCAGTAGATATCAGGCAATTAAATAAACAAGTACCAATTATTTTTCTGACCGCTAAATCATTAAAGATCGACAAGCTGAAAGGTTTCAATATTGGAGCAGATGACTATATCGTTAAACCGGTTGATGAAGAAGAATTGATTGCACGCATCAATGCTGTCATGCGAAGGGTGGCAGAGCGAATCGATGATTCGCCAGGAGACAAGTATTCTATCGGAAATTATATTTTTGATTATTCGAACCAATGCCTGATTCTTGGAGAAAAGAAACAACTGATCACAGTAAAAGAAGCAGCAATGCTTAAGCTGCTATGTGAACATCGTTCAAGAATACTCGACCGCAAGCAGGCTTTGAAAACGCTGTGGGGAGAGAGCGACTATTTTACACGCCGCAGCATGGATGTATTTATTTCTCACTTGCGAAAATACCTGAGCCAGGATCCCGCTGTAAAAATTAAAAATGTACACGGGAAGGGGTTTGTGTTGGATTGGTGACGATGTTAATTTTGGGTTTTTAAATTTTGATTTCGGATTTCGGATTTTAGAATTCGGATTCTAAAAATAAACGCGCATGAACAACATTTTATTCGTTTTTACATTGCACTTTTTATTTGTCCCATTTTTGTATGGACAAAACAACATTCCGGACGAGAAGCAAAGGAAAGCGATGGTAACCCTCATTGACCAATATGCGCAGGCGAGGGAAAAAAGAGATACAGCCCTGTTGAAAACCATCCTCGCTGCGGATGTAGATCAATTAGTTTCAAATGGTGAATGGAGAATTGGAATCAGCAGCGCCGTGCAGGGAATGCTGAATAGTTCCCTTAGCAACCCGGGGACAAGAACGCTGACAGTGGATAAAATACGACTGATTACTAGTGCTTGCGCCATTGTCGACTGTCGTTATGAAATACAAAATTCAGATGGTACTGTGCGAAGAATGTGGAGCACCTTTACTGTAGTCGACGATACGAAAAGCTGGAAAATATCTGCCATCAGAAACATGGAGCCTGCTACCGGGCGCTAGGCCTCCGAATGGATTTTTACCTCTCAATCAGGTCGTGACCGCTACAATCACGAACGCACTACGCTTTTAATAATCACATAATTGAAATAAATATATTTTCATTTCAATTCGTGCAATTCATCAATTCTTTAAATTTAGTTTACCCCGCAATCCAATTTCCGTCGTAACTCTATTGGATAATTTATTATTCCGAACATTATGTGGAAACAATTTCTGCCTTCGCTTATCATTGCAGCTATTATTTTACCCGGTTTCAATCAAGCACATCAAGCCGCTGCAGGAAACATTGCCTATATCAAAGATGAGAAGGAGATCAGGGTAATGAAGGCCGATGGCAGTGGTGATCATCGACTTTGGACACATGTCAATGCACAACCGCATTCCGGCGTCGAGGACCTCGCCTGGAGTCCTGATGGCAAGGAGCTTGTTTTTTCAAGTGGACACGAATCAGCTACCTCACTTTTTCATTCTGACCTTTACCTTGTTAAACAGGACGGCACGGGCTACCGAAAACTCACCAACTCTCCCGACGTGGGCGCTTACCTAAAATATCCGAAAGGCATCGTCAATGTAACGGTTAAAAATAATTCATACACTTTTCAATCTTCGAATGCTACCGCCGGAGTATTCTTTGTGTATGTTGCAGGCGCAGACGCGCCACAGCAGGTAACAGTCCCACCGGGAACATCAAAAACAGTCAGTTTCAAATCTGTTGCTGATTTTGGAAATAAAGCCCAGGCAGTCGTCGCCATTTATGGAAACTACAGGTGGTTCGAAGCAGGAACGGACGTGCAGGCGGGCAAGGCTGTAAAAGCACCCGACCTGAATATAAGTGGCGATGGTATCGAATATTTTGGCGCTTTTCGACCCGCCTGGAGAAGTGATGGGTCGGAGATCTGCTACCGAACCGGTGTGTGTACTGTAGAAAGAATTCCCATTAATCCCCCGGAAGGAGAATTTGTTTATAATCCCATGTTTAGTGGAAAAGCCCCGTTTGGCACGTGCTCCTTTGATTGGGGACCGACACCCGCGTTGGCGAATCAAATTATCTATACGGAAAATTCAACGGAATCTGCCATCTATCAAATGACCGAAGGGGGAACCCACCCCGGAAAAAAACTCACTGACTATTCAACTATTCAATACCAGCTCCTGAATGATCTGCATTGGCTGCCGGACGGCTCCGGAATTCTATATTCTACTTCTGACTTGATGCGACAATCCGCTAATATATTTCGCTATGATTTCAAAACCACGGAGACAACACAGATAACAAAACTCACAAATGAATTTGCAAAAAAATTCGACATCTCACCAGATGGAAGATGGGTTGTATATGAACGATGTAAAGAGCATGACGACAGTGCTCTTCCGGATATCTGGATACAAGCTATGGACGGCACGGGATCAAAAATGTTGATAAAAAATGCCGCGAGCCCTTCATGGGGCAAGTAGGCTGGCAGCTTTACTCCTGGTACGACTAACATAGCCATAATAACCCTTCAAAATAAAAAGGGGGACGATCCATCAGAATTGAAATTTTCATAACTGTTAATTAATGAAAAACAAGACCATAACATTCCGCCAATAAAGTGGCAAGTGTATTGTCATTACCTCTGAGTTTACTTGCAGCGAAACAAACATTGAAATTCATCAATCGGAACCACTGGCGTGATCCGCCAGGTCTTTGTACACACTGGTGTCTACACCGCAACCCAATGCGGCAAATACTCCCCTCTGTTGGGTAATAGTGCCCCCGATTCATCCAATTTTTGTCTTTATCATTAACAGGTTAACGCCAATTCCGCGCTGGCATAGTTGTAGTAATATATACTGCAGATATTAAAATTATTTACACAAAATCATTTTATATGAAATTCCGATTCTTTATTGTAGCCGCGGCTATCCTTGGTATCGCAGCTTGCAAGTCGCCATACAAGGCAGCCGACAGGCCGAGGAGTTCGACAGATACAACGGCCTCGGCAACAGACACCACATCAACTATGAATAGCCGGACAACTGACACCTTAATGAACAACACAAGGCCGGGTTCAGATACTTCTATGAACCGGCCAACAACCGATACTTCCGGTATGTCGCGGTCGGATACGTCGAAAATGAGCCCCACCACCAGGCAATTCCCGGATTCGTCGAGAATGGATACAACAAACCGTAGTTACCAGGATTCATCAAGAATGGATTCGACGAGAAGGGATACCAGTTCAATGAGGTCATCTACTGATACGTCCAATACCAAATCATCTGTTAGCGCTAATGCAACTCAAAGCCAGCCGCCGACAGTGGTAGAACCGGTGTTTTCAAAACAGTACCCTACGGCTTCGAATGCGGTATGGTCTAATTATGATTCATTGGCGAACGTA
>Ga0111539_10005147_pt1 | contig 16952 bp, 20 predicted proteins | sample RhiMethybrSRZTD1_FD_79667 | JGI IMG/M metagenome (GOLD analysis project Ga0111539, IMG submission 79667) | Populus rhizosphere microbial communities from Tennessee, USA - Rhizosphere MetaG P. TD hybrid SRZTD1 (version 2) (version 2) | ecosystem: Host-associated > Plants > Roots > Rhizosphere >... | reverse complement strand
GCGTTCCTCGCCCTGCGTGAGGTCGTGGGCGACCTGTCGTTCCTCGCGCCGCACTTCGCGACGATCGAGGTCGACGCCCGCGGCGGGATCGGCCACAAGGTCTACCTGCGCACGGGGCGAGCGAACGCCGCGGCGCTGACCGTGCTCGCCCGCCGGTGCGGGGCGACGCTGGCGCCGCTGGCCGACGAGCTGGCGGCGGCGGGCGTGGCGCCCGAGGTGTGGGCGCACGGGGTCTTCGTGTGCTGCCACCACGCCGGGGCGGGCTCCCCCCGCGGGGCCGGGGGCTCCCCCGGACCGGAGGTCTCGGTGCACCTCCCGGCCCGGGCGCTCGGGCTCGACGCGGCGGGCATGGCCGCCTTCGCTCGCCGGATGGTGACGGGCCACGGCGACGGCCCGGCCCACGACGCCCTCGTCGCCGCGGTCGACCGGGCCGGTGGGCCGGCCGCGTGGACGACGACGGTGGTGGGCGTGGGCCTGGCGGCCGGCGGGCTCGGGAAGGTGAACGTCTACGTGGCGCCGACCGCGACCGGCCGGTGATCCGGCGAGGGCGCCGGTGCCTCAGACGTGCTCGAACTCGGGGTGGATCGGCTCGCGCGTCGGCTCGTAGTCGGGCGAGACGGGCACCGGCGGGTTGTCGGGCGGAGCCCCCAGGTCGTTCTCGCCGGCGAAGAACTCGGCGCCGTCCTCGACCCACGAGTCGTCGTCGCGCTCGTTCTGGACGTAGCGGGCGAAGTTGATGCGGTCCTGCTCGCCGCGCGCCATGGCCCACTCGGAGGCGAACCTGTTGGCGAGCGTGACCAGCCCGCCCGAGATCGTGCCGACGTCGGTGTCCTCGGTGGACATCTTCCCGTCGAACTCGGTGCGCTTGCCGCCCTCCCACCCGTCGACGCACCTGGTCGACTCGGTGACGCGGGCGTCGTGCTTGGCGGTGACGACCCCCGACAGCGAGTAGAGGTCGCGGGCGGCCTGGAGGGCCTGGTCGAACGCGAAGTTGACGTTGGCCGAGCTGGCGGTGACGCCTCCCATGCGGGGGGAGTCTAGGAAGCCGGTCCGCGCCGTTGTCGTCGCCCCCTCGGTCGAACGCGGGGGCCGGTCCGCGGCGAGCTCGGTGCTCCCAGGGCGGGGCACCGAGATGCGGCCCGCGTACCCGGGGAACGCGGCACGAACTAGCTTTGTCCCCGAATCGACATCACCCGGTGGGCGCTGGGACGGGGCGCCGGGTGCACAGCATGAGGAGTACGGCGGAGTGAGATCCCCGCGCCGCGCGTTCGCGGCTGCCACCATCGCGTTCCTGCTCTCGGCGCTCGCCGCCTGCGGTGGCGGCGACGGCGACGACTCCACGGCCGTCGACGACCTCGACACCGCGACCACCGAGGCCGACGACGCCGTCACGGGCGACGAGACCACGACCACGCTCACCCCCGAGGCGCAGGCGTGGAGCGACCTCGACGCGGGCTACCAGGCGGTGGCGGCGCTGTCGGCCACGCCCGACCCGGCCTCGCCCGAGCTCGAGCGGTACTTCACCGGCGACTCGCTCGCCGGGTTCCAGGACACGATGCGCGACCTCCAGGCCGGTGGTGGGGCGCAGACCACCGTCACCCTCCACCAGTACTCCGTGTCGGTCGGCGGCGGCAGCGCCACGGCCGACTACTGCTTCGTCGACACGACGCAACGACTCGACACCGCCGGCAACCTCGCCGGCCCGCCAGAGGTGACATCCATGCGTGCGACCTCCCAGCTGGAACTGATCGACGGGACGTGGAAGATGTCCCGCTCCACGAGCGAGCCCGAACAGTGCCCCGCGTCGTGAGCCGCCTGGCCCTGTGCGGGGCCACCGCCGTCGCCGGCCTCGTGTTCCTGGGCCTGCCGGCCGACGCCTGCCCCACCTGCGGTGGGTCCGACCTGTCGAACGACGGGCTGATCGCGCAGGCGCGCAACCAGATGCGCCAGCTCAACGCCGGCTACAACGGCAACCCGTCGCCCAACTGCAACGAGGAGGACGCTCTCTTCAAGGTCGGCGACGACGGCCAGTACGACGACGGCAACGACACGGTGGAGCACCAGGGCTACCTGCGCTGGGTCCCCGACTTCGACGACGATCCCACGCCCCCGACCGACGGCCCGTCGATCGAGTGGTACCAGCAGGCCTGCTACATCCCGGGCCCGCCCTCGATGGAGCTGCGCGCCCCGTCGTGGCAGCGCTTCGACGCGGTCACGCCCGAGAACCTGGCGCTCGTGGCCATCGACGACATGCTCTCGTCGATCCCGCAGCACACGATCAGCGTGAACCCCGCGGCCGACAGCATGGTCGCCATCGACACGTGGTTCTGGGTCGACGGCGGGGCCGTCGAGCCGGTGAGCGCCACCGCGTCGGTCCCCGGCGTGACCGTCGTCGCGACCGCCGAGCCGGGGGGCGTGTCGTTCGACCTCGGCGACGGCACGACGCTCCGGTGCGACGACTTCGGCACGCCCTACGCCCCCGGGGCGACGTCGACCTGCACCCATGCCTACGAGGCGGCCGGCACCTACGGCATCACCGCCACGATCCTCTGGCGGGGCAGCTACACGATCAACGGTGGCGCGCCCATCCCGATCGAGACGGGTGTCGAGCGCACGGCCAGCTTCACGCTGAACGTCAACGAGGCCCAGGCCGTCAACACGCCGGGTGCGGCGGGGAACGGGTAGGAGCGGGCCCGATGGCGCTGGTCGCGGGGTTGCTGGGGGTGATGTTCGCCCTCGGGGTGGTGACGTTGGTCGTCGCCCTGCGGCCGGTCGCCGTCGACGAGATCCCCGAGCGGCGTGCCGAGGGGCCGCCGCTGAAGGACCGGTTCGAGAACCTGGTGCTGCGACTGGCGCTGGGCGTGTCGCTCGCCGTCGTGGTCGGCGTCGTGACCCGCTGGCCGATGGCCGCCCTCATCATGGGCGCCGCCGGGTTCCTGGCGCCGAGCCTGCTGGGCGGTGAGGCGCAGCGCAAGGCCCAGCTCGACCGGGTCGAGGGCGTCGCGGCCTGGGCCGAGATGCTGCGCGACACCATGGCCGGCTCGGGCGGCCTCGAGCAGTCGATCATCGCCACCGCCGGGGTCGCACCGGTGACGATCCGCCCCGAGGTCATCCGGCTGGCGGCCCGCCTCGAGCGCGAGCGGCTGGCCCCCGCGCTGCGCGTGTTCGCCGACGAGCTCGACGACCCGTCGGGAGACCTCGTCGTGGCCGCGCTGCTGCTGGCCGCCGACAAGAGCCCCAAGCGGCTCGGCGACCTGCTCGGACGGCTGGCGCACTCGGCGCGCGAAGAGGTCAACATGCGCCTGCGCATCGACGCGGGGCGGGCCCGCACCCGCACGTCGGTGAAGGTCATCACCATCGCCACCGTGGTGTTCGCCGCGCTGCTGGTGGTGCTGGGCGGCGACTACCTCGACGCCTACGACACGTTCACGGGCCAGCTGGTCATCGCGGTGATCGGCGCCTGCTTCGCCACGTCGTTCTCCTGGCTGTCGAGAGCGTTCAAGATCGACACCAGCACCCGGTTCCTCCGCACCGACGGGGCCGGGTCGTGATCGTCGCCCTCGTGCTCGGCGCGGTCGTGGGCATCGGGTCGGTGCTGTCGTGGCGCCTGCTGTTCCCGTCGCCCCCGCCGCTGCAGGCGTCGATCGACCGCCTGAACCGCCGCAACGAGCTGGTGGGCATCGCCAACCGCGACCGGGGCGGCGACCGCGTCGACGACCTGCTGGGCCGCACGGTGGGTGCGTCGCTGGGCCGCACGATGCGCAACCTGGGCATGGACGTGCAGTCGCTCGAAGCCGACCTCCGGCTGTGCGGCCGCACGCTCGAGCAGCACCTGGCCCAGAAGGTGCTCCTCGCCTTCTTCGGGCTGGCGCTGCCGACCCTGCTCGCCGTCGGGTTCGGCCTGATGGGCGTCGACATGCCGCTCCCGCTCAGCGCCGCTCTCGCCGTCGGCCTCGCCGTGTTCTTCTTCTTCGTGCCCGACATCTCCCTGCGCAGCGAGGCGGCCGAGCGCCGCCAGGAGTTCAAGCGCTCGCTGGGATCGTTCCTCGACCTCGTCGTCATCTCGCTCGCCGGCGGCTCCGGCGTCGAGAGCGCCCTGCGCGACGCGGCCGCGATCGGGCGGGGGTGGGCCTACGCCCAGCTGCGCAACGCCCTCGACGTGACCGCACTCACCGGCGAGACGCCGTGGGCGGCGCTGGCGCGCCTCGGCAACGAGGTCGGCGTGTCCGAGCTGGTCGAGCTGTCGTCCAGCATCTCGCTCGCCGGCACCGAGGGGGCGCGCGTCCGCGAGTCGCTGGCGGTCAAGGCCACCTCGCTCCGGGCGCACGAGCTGGCCGAGGCCGAGGCCGAGGCCGAGTCGACCACCGAGAAGATGGCGCTGCCCATCGTCCTGCTGTTCATCGGCTTCCTGATCCTCGTCGGCTACCCGGCGTCCCTGCTGATCTTCGACATCTGACCCTCGACCTCGACGACCGACACCATCCAGGGAGAACCCACCATGCTCACGCCCATCGTGTTGCTCATGTCGATGCTGTGGGGGCGCCTGCAGCAGGCCCGCGAAGACGATCGCGGGATGACGACCGAGACCATGATCATCACGGCCATCCTGGCGCTCGCCGCCGTGCTGGCCGTGACCGCCATCGCCACGTCGATCGGCGACAAGAGCGACGACATCACCGAGCAGATCGACGGCGCCCTCGGCGTCCTCGGCGTCCTCAGGTGACAGGGCGGCGGTTGCGGGGTGACGAGGGCTCGGCCACGACCGAGCTCGTCATCATCGCGCCCGCCTTCCTGTTCATGATCCTGCTCACCGTCCAGCTGGCGCTGTACTTCCACGCCATCAGCGTCGCCAGCGCCGCGGCGCAGGAGGGTGCGCACGACGCCAGCCTGCTCGGCGCCACGACCGAGCAGGGCGAGCAGACGGCACGCGACCTCATCGCCGACCTGGCGCCGCGCCTGCTCAGCGGGGTGGCCGTGCACGGCGGCCGGGTCGACGGCAACGACCGCGTGCGCATGACCGTCCGCGGCGACGTGGCCCAGATCGTCACGATCCCCGGCGTCGACCTGGGCATCGCCGTCAACGAGACCGCCGAGACGCCGGTCGAGCAGTTCCGCCCCGCCGCGGGGGTGGCCGTGCCGTGACCGCACGCACCCGCGGACGGCGGCGTTCCACCCGCCGGGAGCGGCACCGGCGACCGGCGGGCGACCGGGGGGCGGCGACCACCGAGATGGTGCTCATCTTCCCCGTGCTGATCCTGTTCCTGTTCTTCGTCGTGGCCGCCGGTCGCCTCACCGACGCCAAGAGCGACGTCGTGTCGGCGGCCAGCGACGCGGCTCGGGCCGCGTCGATCCAGGGCAGCCAGGGCGCCGCCACGTCGGCGGCTCGCGACATCGCCGAGGAGACCCTTGACGGCGAGGGCGTGCAGTGCGACGGCGGGGCCCGGGTCGAGATGCGGTACGAGCCCGAGTTCGGCCGGGGAGCGACCGTGCACGCCATCGTGCGCTGCGACGTGCGCACCGACGACCTGGCCCTCTTGAACCTGCCGGGCGTCGTGACCATCACCCAAGAGGCGTACGAGCCCATCGACTCGTACCGCAGCCTGTGATGCCGCGCCGCCTCTCCGCGCCCGGCGGCGCCGACGACGACCGGGGCATGGTCACCGCGTTCGTCATCGTCTTCGCGGTGGCGTTGGTGGCCATGTCCGGCCTCGTGCTCGACGGGGGGCGGATGCTGACCGAGGCGCGCCACGTCGACAACCTGGCCGACTCGGCGGCGCGGGCCGGGGCGCAGGCGATCGACGAGGAGCTGGTGCGGCAGGGGTCGGCCACCATCCTCGACCACGACGGTGCCGTCGCCGCCGCCTGCACGTTCCTCGAGCGGTCCGACCGCTCGTGCACCGGGCCCGGCACGCGGGTGGACGTCGCCGGCAACACGGTGACCGTGCGCATCGAGGGCCGGATCGACCTGCTGCTGCTGCCGGGCGCGTCGAAGACCGTGTCGGCCGAGGGCACCGCCTGCGTGGCCGTCGGCATCACCGCCGCGGTCTGCTGACCGGGGCGCCGGCGGCGCCTCCCGCGCCACGGGCCCGCGCTCCCGCCGTGGCGGGCACCACTACTGTGGCGGCGTGGCACCACTCCCGGGCACGGTCCCGCCGTCCGCGGCAGCGACGCGACCCCTGCGGTTCGCGGCCGCGGTCGTCGACCCTGCCCGACGCGCTCTGGAGCGGCCGGCCACCGACCGGCACACCCGGCGGTGGCCGGACGGCGCCCGCCGGCCCGGCGGCCCGAGCGAGCGCCGCTGACGGCGCGCCCGGTGACCGGCGGACGGTTCGCGGACGACCTCGAGCTCGCGCTCCGGCTGGCCGACGCCGCCGACGGGCTGACGGCGCCCGCCTTCACCGGCGAGCGGCTGGCCCACGAGCTCAAGCCCGACGGCAGCCCGGTGTCCGAGACCGACCTGGCCGTCGAGCGGCGCATCTCCGAGATCGTGGCCGCCGAGCGCCCGGGCGACGGCGTGCTCGGCGAGGAGGTCGGCGAGTCGGGCGACCGCTCGCGCCGCTGGGTGCTCGACGGCATCGACGGCACCGTGCTGTTCGTGGCCGGCGTGCCCGGGTGGTCGACGCAGATCGCCCTCGAGGTCGAGGGACGGGCGGTCGTGGGCGTGGTCACCAGCGGGTCCGACGGGCGGCGCTGGTGGGCGGCGCGGGGCGAGGGGTCGTGGTGGCGGGCAGGGGTCGCCGCTCCACCCCGACCGCTGGCCGTCAGCGACCGACCCCGGCTCGCCGGCGGGCGCTACAGCCTGATCCCCCCGCTCGCCGTGCTGTCGCCCGCGCGCCGGCGGTCGGTGGCCGTGCTCGCGGCGGACGCCGACTACGTGGTGCCGCAGGAGCACGGCGCGCTCTACGTCGCCGACGGGCGGGTCGAGGCCTGCGTCCAGCTGGGCGGAGGGCCCTGGGACTTCGCCGGCCTGCAGGTCGTGGTCGAAGAGGCCGGGGGCCGGTTCAGCGACCTGGGCGGCGCCGCCGACCTCTACGGCGGCGGGCCGGCCCTGTTCTCGAACGGGCGCGTGCACGACGAGGTGCTCGCGCACCTGTCGAGCTGACGGCCCGTGGCGACGGGGCCGGAGCGGTGCCGGTGGACGTCGCGTCGCCCGTCGGTGGCGCGCGGTTGCGGTGCGCGGGCGCTACAACTGACGGCATGACGACAGCACCCGCCCCCCGAGCGACCATCCGAGGGGCGCACTGAACGTGCGACCGCTCTCCGCCGTGGTGCTGGCCGCCGGCCAGGGCACCCGGATGCGCTCCACCCGGCCGAAGCCCCTGCACATGCTCTGCGGGCGGCCCCTCGTCCGCTACGTGCTCGACGCCGCCGCCGGCGCCGCGGCCGACCGCGCCGTGGTGGTCGTCGGCTACGGCGCCGACCTCGTGGTCAAGACCCTGCAGGAAGACCCCGGCGCCGTCCCGCTCGAGTTCGTCGAGCAGCGCGAGCAGCGGGGCACCGGCGACGCGGTGGCCGTGGGCCTGACCGGCCTGCCCGACGACGACCTGGTCGTCGACGCCGACGACGGCGACGTGCTGGTGCTGCCCGGCGACACGCCGCTGGTCCGGCCCGAGACGCTCGACGCCCTCGTCCGGGAGCACCGCCTGTCCGGGGCGGCGTGCACGCTGCTCACCGCCCGGCTCGACGACCCCACCGGCTACGGCCGGGTCGTGCGCGACCGCGACGGCCGGGTGCGGCGCATCGTCGAGCACCGCGACGCCGACGAGACCGAGCGCGCCATCGACGAGATCAACACGTCGATCTACGTCTTCCGGCGCAGCCTGCTGGCGCCGGCGCTGCGCCGCATCACCCCCGACAACTCGCAGGGCGAGCTGTACGTCACCGACGTGGTCGAGGTCCTCGCCGAGGCGGGCCACCCGGTCGTGTCGCTGGTGGCCGACGACGCCGACGAGACCCAGGGCGTCAACGACCGGGCCCAGCTCGCGGCCGCCGAGGCCGAGCTGCGCCGGCGCACCAACGCCCGCTGGATGCGCGAGGGCGTCGGCATCGTCGACCCCGACGCCACCTACGTCGACACCACCGTCGTGCTCGCGCCCGACGTCGTGCTCTTCCCCGGCACGGTGCTCCAGGGCGCCACGGTCGTGGGTGCGGGCACCGAGGTGGGCCCCTCCACCCGCCTGGCCGACACCCGGGTCGGCGAGCGGGCCAAGGTCAACGAGACCGTCGCATCCCGGGCCGAGATCGGCGACGACGCCGTGGTCGGGCCGTACGCGGTGCTCGAGCCGGGCGCCCGCGTGGGTGAGGGTGTGCGGACCGGCCCGTTCTACACTGGCGCCACCACCTAGCGATGCGGCGCCACCGGGTGGTCGGCACGCGGGGGAAGATCGGCATGGAGCTCGTCACCAAGAAGAAGCTGCACATCGTCTCCGGCCGGGCGAACTACCCGCTGGCCGAGGAGATCGCGCGGGCCCTCGAGGTCGACCTCGGCGAGGCCAACACCAGCAACTTCGCCAACGGCGAGATCCACTGCCGCTTCGGCGAGTCGGTGCGGGGCATGGACGTGTTCATCATCCAGAGCCACGGGGCCAGCGGTGACATGTCCATCAACGACGCGCTGATGGAGCACCTGCAGATGGTCGACGCCGCCCGCCGCGCGTCCGCCAAGCGCATCACCGCCGTCATGCCCTTCTACGGCTACGGCCGGCAGGACCGCAAGGCCGAGGGCCGCGAGCCGATCACCGCCAAGCTCGTCGCCAACATGTTCGCCTCGGCGGGGGCCAACCGGCTGATGTCGGTCGACCTGCACTCCGGCCAGATCCAGGGCTTCTTCGACGGCCCCTTCGACCACCTCGTGGCCATGCCGGTGCTGGTCGACTACCTGCAGGCCAACATGGGCGACGACCTCGTGGTCGTGTCGCCCGACGCCGGGCGGGTCAAGGTGGCCGAGCGCTACGCCAACGTGCTGCACGCCGACCTGGCCATCGTCCACAAGCGCCGGGTCAAGGGCGAGAAGAACCAGGTCGAGGCGAAGGAGGTGGTGGGCAACGTCGAGGGCCGCACCTGCGTGCTCATCGACGACATGATCGACACCGGCGGCACGCTCGTCGCCGCCGCCGAGCAGCTGGTCGAGCAGGGCGCCCGCCAGGTCTGCGCCGCGGCCACGCACGGCGTGCTCTCGGGCCCGGCCATCGACCGGCTGAAGAACTCGGTGATCTCCCGGGTCGTGGTCACCAACACGCTGCCGCTGCCGCCCGAGAAGCAGATCGACAAGATCGAGGTGCTGTCGGTGGCGCCCGTCATCGCCGACGCCATCGACGCCGTGTTCGAGGACACCTCGGTGTCCGAGATCTTCGGCGGCAACAACCAGAGCTGAGCCGCCTCCGGGCCGAACCGGCCCGACGTCGCGGGGTCGGCTCGGCCCGACGTCCGACGGAACCAGACGTCCGACCGGATCCATCGGCTCGGCCTGCCGGCCCCCCGGTCGGGCTGTCGCTGACGGCGGCCCTCCCGCTAGCCTCGAACGGCCTCATCCACAACCGATGCGCTCCGGCGCGCCGTCAGAAGTAGGAGCTCCCGATGGCTGACGACATCACCCTCGTGGCCGAGACCGGCCGCACCACCGGTTCCGCCGCCTCCCGCCGCCTCCGGGCGACCGGCAAGGTGCCCGCCGTGCTCTACGGCCGGGGCGCCGACCCGCAGCCGCTGACCGTCGACTGGCGCGAGCTGCGGTCGGCGCTGACCACCGACAAGGGCCTGAACGCCCTGCTCACGCTGAAGGTCGGCGGGAAGTCCACCAAGGCGCTCGTCAAGGACATGCAGCGCCACCCGGTGCGCCGCGACGTGCTGCACATCGACTTCCTCGCCGTCGACGTCGACGTCGTGATCTCCACCGACGTGCCCATCGTGCTCGAGGGCGAGGCGACGCTCGTGATCCGCGAGCAGGGCGTGGTCGACCAGGTCATGAACGCCATCGTCGTGCAGGCCAAGCCCGACGCGATCCCCGGCCACCTGTCGGTCGACATCTCCGAGCTCGAGATCGGCCACACCATCACGGTCGCCGACCTCGACCTGCCGGCGGGCGTCGAGACCGAGGTCGACCCCGAGGAGACCGTGGTCACCGCCCAGGTCACCAGCCTGGCCCTCGCCGAAGAGGAAGAGGGCGAAGAGGGCGAGGGCGAAGAGGGCGAGGAAGGCGAGGCCGCCGAGGGCGAGGGTGGCGAGTCCGCCGAGGGCGACGGCGGCGAGTCCGCCGACTCGGGCGAGTAGCCGGCTCGCCCTCCGGGCGTCCGGTTCCTCCGGCCCATGGCTCTGTTCGGACGGGGTGGCGCGGCGGCGACCCGCCGCGGCACCCCCGCCGACCTGCTGGTCGTCGGCCTCGGCAACCCCGGGGCCGAATACCAGCGGTCGCGCCACAACGTCGGCGCCGAGGTCGTCGAGCTGCTGGCCGACCGCCACGGCGGCACGCTGAAGCGGTCGAGGGAGCGGGCGCTCACGGCCGAGGTGCGCATCGGTGACGCCCGGGTGGCGCTGGCGTTCCCGCAGACGTTCATGAACCTCTCGGGCGAGGCGGTGGCCCAGCTCGTCAAGCGCCACGGCATCGCCGACCCCGCCCGGATCGTCGTCGTCCAGGACGAGCTCGACCTGCCCGTGGGCACGCTCAAGCTCAAGAAGGGCGGGGGCCTGGCCGGGCACAACGGGCTGCGGTCGATCAAGGCCCACCTGCACACCGACGAGTTCCTGCGCGTGCGCATCGGCGTCGGGAAGCCGGTGAGCAAGCAGCAGGGCGCCGACCACGTGCTCAAGCGCGTCGGCAAGCGCGAGCGCACCGAGCTCGACGTCGTCGTGCAGGAGGCGGCCGACGCGGTCGAGCTCATCGTGTCCGACGGCATCGACGCGGCGATGAACAGGGTCAACTCCCGCTCCTGACCATCCCCGGTCGATCCCGGCCGATCCCGGTCGATCCGGCCGATCCCGCTCGAGGCGACGGGTTCCGCCCGACCCGGGACGAGGCAGGGGTTCCACCCCCGGAACCCATGACCTCGGGCGCGCGATGGACGGAACCTATGGCCTCGGGACGCCCGCGCCTCCGGGGACGCCGTCGAGGTCGAGGCCGTTGGCCCGGTCGAGGGCGGCGTCCTCGCGGGCCGCGGCGCGCTGCTCGCCGACCCACCACTGCCGCAGGATCACGGCGGCCACGACGAACGTGAAGATCTCGCCCGTCCCCCAGAACAGCCCGGCAGCGGTGCGCTGGTCGGACAGCAGCGGATACGCCTCGGGCGCCACGGGCGCGCCGGCCGACAGCAGCGCCAGCCCGATGACGGCGTGGAACGGGACGGCCACCAGCAGGGCGAGCAGGCGGGCTCCGAACGGCGGGCGGCCCGGCAGCGGGTCGATGCCCACGAGCACGGCCAGGAACAGGGTGCCCGACACCACCACGTGGGCGTGGACCAGCAGGTGGACCGGGTCGCTCCGCACCGACAGGCCGAGCAGGGGGGTCAGGTAGATCGCCATCAGCCCGCCCCCGAACAGGGCCCAGGCCACGACGGGGTGGGCGACGACGTGCGCCGGACGGCTGCGCAACGCCCGCCGCAGCGTGGCCCGGGTCGGTGAAGCCGCCGCCTGGAGGGCGAGGGTCAGCGGGGCCGACAGCACAAGCAGCAGCGGCACGACCATGCCCAGCAGCACGTGCTGGACCATGTGCACCCACATCCGGTCGTCCTCGTAGCGGGCGACGCCCGACTGCGTGGCGACCACCGCGACGGCGAGGGCGCCGACCAGCGCGGCGGTGCGGGCCGGCGACCACCGGCGCCCCCGCCGGGCGAGGCGGCGCACCCCGACCGCGTAGAGCCCGCCCGTGATCCCGACCAGCAGCAGTGACGCGGGGTCGAGCTGCCAGCCGACGACCAGGTCGCTCGCGCTCGGGTCGGCCACCGCGCCGAGGGTACCGCCGCCCTCGACCCGCAGACCCCCGGCCCGGTGCGCCTCGCGGCGTGAGCCCTGGCCACCGCCCCGTCGGCCGCTCCGGCGCGCGGGACGCGGCCCGATCCCGGGACGGACGACCGGCGGGGCCGGCGCCGCCGGGACCGTGCCCGGGCCGGCCCACCCGAACGGGTCGCCCCCGGCGCCGTGACCGCTGTCGCCCGGGCGATCGCAACACCGTCGGTCTCGCGCCTGCTACAACGACAGGCGTGTCGGTGACCGCCCAGCCGACCCCGCCGCCCTCGTCTCCCCCGGCCTCCTCGGCGTCGCAGTCGTCGGCGCCCACCACGCTGGGGGTCGGCGTGGTCGTCTGGTTGGCCTCGGAGCTCATGTTCTTCGCGGGCCTGTTCGGGGCCTACTTCACGCTCCGCGGGCTCAACGAGCCGTGGCCGCCCGAGTCGGTCGAGCTGGCCACCGCTCGCACCAGCGTCGCCACCGTCATCCTGCTGTCGTCGAGCGGCACCATGCACCTCGCCGTGACCGCGGCCAAGCGCGACGACCGCCGCTCCGCCATCCGCTGGCTGGGCGTGACCGCGCTGATGGGCGCGATCTTCCTCGGCAACCTGGTCTGGGAGTACGCGGAGGCGGCGTTCAGCGTCGGCGACAACGCCTACGGCTCGATCTTCTACCTGATGACCGGGTTCCACGGCCTGCACGTCGTCGGCGGGCTGATCTTCATGGGCGCGATCGCCGCGGCCATCGCCGGCCGGTCGCGGGCGCCCGCGCACGAGACCGTCGAGGTCTGCGCCTACTACTGGCACTTCGTCGACGTCGTGTGGGTGTTCATGTTCCTCACGATCTACGTGCTGCGGTGAGGCGGCGGGTGGCCAGGGCACGGGCGACCGACCGACCGGCGACGTCCCGCCGCGTGCGCCGGCTGCTGCTCGCCGCGCCCGTCGTGGTGGCAGTGGCGCTGACCCCGGTCATGCTGCGTCCCGCGGCGGGGCAGGGGGACGACGACGACCTGGTGGCCCAGGGCCGCGAGCTCTACGAGACGGGGTGCTCGAGCTGCCACGGCCCCGACGGCCGCGGCGTCGACGCCCCCGACGGCAGCGTCCGGGGCCCGACGCTCGAGAACTCGGGCGAGGCCGCCGCCTACTACTACCTGTCGACCGGGCGCATGCCGCTGGCCAACAGCGAGGAGCAGCCGCAGCGCAAGGAGCCGGCCTACGACGACGACGAGATCGCGGCCCTGGTCGCCTACGTCGGCACGCTGGGCGACGGGCCGGCGATCCCCGACGTCGACATCGCGGGCGCCGATCTGGGCGAGGGCGGCGAGCTGTTCCGGGCGAACTGCCAGGCGTGCCACAGCGCGTCGGGCAGCGGTGGCGCGCTCAGCTACGGCCGGGCGGCGCCGCGGCTGTCGGACGCCACGCCCACCGAGGTCGGGGCGGCGGTGCGGGTGGGCCCCGGGCAGATGCCGGTCTTCGGCCGCGACACGATCACCGACGACCAGCTGAACGACCTGGCGGCGTACGTCGAGTACCTGCGTGACCCCGAGGATCCCGGGGGCATCCCGATCGGCCGCACCGGCCCGATCCCCGAGGGGTTCGTGGCGTGGCTGATCGGGATGACCGCACTGCTCGCCCTGGTGGCGTGGATCGGCACCCGCCTCCCGATCCGCAGGAGCGGGCCGTGACCGACGATCCCCGCACGCCGGCCGCCGGCGAGGCCGCGGCCGACGACCCCCGCCCGCAGGAGCGGGCCGTGACCGACGATCCCCGCACGCCGAGCTCCGGCGAGGCCGTGACCGACGACCCCCGCCCGCCGGGCGAGGCTGCGGGCGGGGTGCCGCCCGCCGGACCGGCGTACGGGTCGAACGAGGCGCCGCGGGCCACGGCCGGCGACGACGTTCTGACCAGGCACGGCGAGCGGGTCGAGATGCGGGCGGCGGCGTGCTTCGTCGTGTCGTTCCTGGCCGCGGCCGTGCTGGCCGCCGTGTACTGGCAGGGCGGCCAGCCCCAGGCCGAGGGGGTGCTGCTGGCGGTGTCGCTCGGAGGCATCGGGGTGGGCATCGTCCTGTGGGCGAAGCACTTCATGCCCGACGACGAGGTGGCCGAGGAGCGGCACCCGATGGCGTCGACCGAGGAGGAGGTCGCGTCGTTCACCAACGACTTCCAGGCCGGCGAGTCGACGTTGCGCAGCCGCCGCATCCTCGTGGCCACCGCGGGTGGGGCGTGCGCGGCGCTGGGCGTCGCCATCCTCTTCCCGATCCGCTCGCTCGGGCCCCGGCCCGGGCGGGGCCTGAAGGAGACGGCCTTCAAGGCCGGTGGCCTGCGGGTGGTGCGCGAGGACGGCTCGCCGGTGCGGCCCGACGACGTCGAGCCGGGCGGGTTCATCACGGTGTTCCCCGACGGCCACACCGACTCGGCCGACGCCTCGACCCTGCTCATCCGCCTGCGCCCGAGCCAGGACTTCCAGCCGGTGCCGGGGCGGCAGGACTGGGTGGTCGACGACCTCGTCGCCTACTCGAAGATCTGCACCCACGTGGGCTGCCCCGTCGGGCTGTACCAGGCCGAGGTCGGGCTGCTGCTGTGCCCGTGCCACCAGTCGACGTTCGACGTCCTCGAGGGCGCCAGGCCGGTGTTCGGCCCGGCGGCCCGGGCGCTGCCGCAGCTGCCGCTCGGCCTCGACGACCAGGGCTACGTGATCGCCACCGGCGACTTCTCGAGCCCGACCGGGCCGGGCTTCTGGGACCGGGACCGGTGAGCGACCGATGAGCCCCAAGGGCCCCCGGCCCGAGCGCCTTCTGACGCACCGCATCGCCCGCTGGGTCGACACCCGGCTGGGGGCGGCGAAGTTCGCCCGCACCGCGCTCAACAAGGTCTTCCCCGACCACTGGTCGTTCATGATCGGCGAGCTCGGGCTCTACTGCTTCGTCGTGCTGGTGCTCACCGGGGTGTACCTGACGTTCTTCTTCGACGCCAGCACCAACAAGGTGCTCTACGACGGCAGCTACGAGCCGCTGGTGGGCGTCGAGATGACCCAGGCCTACCGGTCGGCGCTCGAGCTCAGCTTCGACGTGCGGGCCGGGCTGGTCATGCGCCAGATCCACCACTGGGCGGCGCTGCTGTTCCTGGCGTCGATCGCCGTGCACCTCGCCCGGGTGTTCTTCACCGGGGCCTTCCGGCGGCCGCGCGAGATCAACTGGATCATCGGCTGCACCCTGCTGATCCTGGCCCTGCTGAACGGGCTGTTCGGCTACTCGCTGCTCGACGACCAGCTGTCCGGCACCGGGCTGCGCATCGTGTACTCGATCACGCTGTCGATCCCGGTGGTGGGCACGTGGCTGGCGTCGCTGCTGTTCGGCGGCGAGTTCCCCGGGCCCGACATCATCGAGCGGTTGTACGTGATCCACATCCTGCTCATCCCCGCCGCCATCGCCGTCCTGCTGGCGGGCCACCTCGGCATCCTCGTCCGCCAGAAGCACAGCCAGTTCCCCGGGCCGGGGCGCCGCGAGGACAACGTGGTGGGCGAGCGCATGTGGCCGACCTACGCCGCCAAGGCGCTGGGGCTGTTCTTCCTGACGTCCGCGGTGCTGGCGTTCCTCGGCGGCGTCTTCCAGATCAACCCGATCTGGATCTACGGCCCGTTCGACCCCGCCCAGGTCTCGGCCGCCAGCCAACCCGACTGGTACATGGGCTGGCTCGACGGCGCGCTGCGGATCATGCCCGGGTGGGAGATCCGCGCCTTCGGGTTCGAGATCCCCAACCCGTTCTTCCCCGGCATCCTGCTGGCCGGGCTCACGTTCACGCTGCTGTTCGCATGGCCGTTCCTCGAGGCCCGCGTCACGGGCGACTACGCCGAGCACAACCTGCTCGACCGGCCCCGCCAGCGCCCCGTGCGCACCGCCCTCGGGGCGGCCACGATCACGTTCTACGGCGTGTGCTTCCTGGGTGGCGCGGCCGACGTCCTGGCGTCGACGTTCGGGCTGTCGGTCAACGCCATCCTGTGGACCTTCCGCTTCCTGGTGCTGCTCCTGCCGCCGATCGTCGGGTGGATGGTGTACCGCCTGTGCAAGGAGCTGTCGGCCCGCGACGGGGTGCCGACGGGGTCTCGGGTGACCGTGCGCGAGATCCCCGGGCGGCTGCGGCGCCGCCGCGGCCCCGGGCCGGGGGAGGGCGTCGAGGCGCCCGAACCCGCCGCCGGCGGCTGACGATTCCCCGGGCGGCAGAGCCGCGCGAGGCGCCGTTCACAGGATGTTCATCACGTCGTGCGCGTGGCGGTCGCCAGAGAGTGAGATCTGGGCGAAACTTGGGGCATGTGGGTGCCGCCGCGACCCCTGCTCGCCCTGGCCGCTGTGACGGCGGTCGGCGCCGGGGCGGGCGGCTGCGGCGCCTCGGGCTACCAGTACATCGAGAACGACGACGTCGGCCTGTACGCCAAGCTGCCCGACGACTGGGCGGTCTACGACGAGACCGACCTGTTCCCCGACGAGTCCGAGCGCGAGCGCGAGCTGCGGTCGCAGCAGCTGTGGGTGCGCACCTTCAGCGGCGCGGCCGACGCCGACGTCGAGGCGTCGCAGCAGATCGGTGAGGACCCGGTCGGACAGGTGGTGGTCCAGGCCATCGGGCCCGACGACCGCGAGACGTTCGACCTGCGGACGCTCCGGGGCGGTGGCGACCCCGCCCGCGACCCCATGGCCGCCCAGGGCCAGGACCTCGGCGAGGACCTCTCGGTCACCGTGCTGAGCGACGAGCCGGTCACGTTCGCGGGCGGGTTCTCGGGCGTCCACACCGTGTTCGTCGTGCAGGTGGCGGGCGACGCCACCGTCACCGATCGCACCGCCGTCCGCAACGCGGACACCACGGTCATGGCCGTGTTCGAGGTGAGCTGCACCGAGCGCTGCTACCGCGAGACGCACCAGGACGAGATCGCCGACATCGTCGAGTCCTGGACGATCGAGGAGGTCGACACGTGACCCCGCCCATGCCCCCGGCACCGCCGCCCCCTCCGCCCGGGCCGCCGCCCGT
>Ga0111539_10005146_pt1 | contig 16953 bp, 14 predicted proteins | sample RhiMethybrSRZTD1_FD_79667 | JGI IMG/M metagenome (GOLD analysis project Ga0111539, IMG submission 79667) | Populus rhizosphere microbial communities from Tennessee, USA - Rhizosphere MetaG P. TD hybrid SRZTD1 (version 2) (version 2) | ecosystem: Host-associated > Plants > Roots > Rhizosphere >... | reverse complement strand
TCTCAAAAGGGGTCTCTCTCAAAGGAAATTCCTTCGGGATAATGCCATCTTCACAAATACACCCTGGTGGACACCAACCATCAATTGAAATACCTAAAGCAATCGCCACTCTTAGCGCAGCCTGATCAACTCCTGTCTGACCTCCTGATAATATTTTTCTAATCTGGCTCATAACTATTATATATAATTATGAAATATTTTGATAACGACGTCAGCCTGGCCTCAAATCTTGACGTCCCAACTTCGATCAAAGTTTTACGCAAGCGAACAGGGCGAATTCTTTTTGTTACAAATACATACTAGTTTCTCGGTATTTCCTGGCATCATCATTGGAATGCAGGGAATGAATTATTTAAATGATAACCAAAGTAAAAATGAAAACGGTCTTGAAAAATATCTGCGTCGCCTTGTCATTGGTTTGCTCCGTTTCCTTTGGAAATAACCTGCTCGCCCAAGTGGCTTCAGCGAAGCACCACGTCCTGATCGATGTTGCTCACGGTGAGAAATTCTGGAATGACCCTGCTGCGATGACAGGTATGGACCCCAATTTTATTGAAAGGGTCAAGTATATGACTGCAGAAATAACAAAGACTGCAACATCCGTGAATGCAGACGTTGGATATGTAAAAAACAAAATAAAACCAGCGGATCTGGCAAAATGTGATTTGCTATTTATCCACTTGCCTTCTTTAAAATATGATGCTGATGAAGCGAAAGCCATCAATCAATATGTTCAAAAAGGAGGCAACCTTTTCCTGGTTATGGATGTCGATTATTGGTCAACGTTGGAACAAACCAATGTAAACGCAATTGTTAATTCCTCCGGTATAACTTTTGGGACTGATAGCCCAGATACACTCACAGGCGGTTACACTAAACCGAGTCCTATCACGAATGAAAAACTAAAGGTTACCTATCATGGAGGCCGGATCGTAAGTGGCGGAACCCCTTTCTGCTATAATAATGATTCGAATCCATTCGGGATATATGCAACTTCAGGTAAAGGTAAAGTGGTCGTGATGGGTGATGGCATGGTGTCGTTGTACATGACTAGCTGGCAAGGTGTAAATGACTATCAATGCAGCGAATTTATGCATGATGTATTTGCCTGGCTTCTCAAGTAGCTGTCAACATTCAGCAATCAGATGACAGCTTTCTCCTGCGAAAATATTTTGTTGTAACTACGCGCAGTATATAGCACAGGTTTTTCTCTGCGTATATTCCATCCGCGAACTCAGCAGTAACTTGTATATCACTTCTATTAAAACTATGAAACATCTTATCTTAACCTTGCTATTGCTTGTCTGTTTATGCACTATCCTCAATGCTCAGCAAATACCTGATCTCAACTTCAAATATGAAAACAAACAACCGCTCTATCCAAAATCCAAAGGCCCTGTGATTACACTGGATGAAGCGCACTTGAACTTTCATACGCTCGACGGTCGGTATAGTCCTTTTGGGAAGCTGCTTTCCGACGATGGGTACGTATTAAAACCTGGGAAAGAAAAATTTACGCCAACCTATCTTGAAATGACAAAAATTTTAGTGATTGCTAACGCTGTGGGTGACACCGGCGAATGGAAGTTACCAACGTTACCTGCTTTTACGGAGCGGGAGGTAGCGGCCGTTGAGGACTGGGTAGAAGACGGTGGAAATCTATTCCTTATCGCCGACCATATGCCATGTGCCGGCGCAGCTGCAAATCTCGCTGCGGCATTTGGTTTTAATTTTATCAACGGCTTTGCCTTTAGACGCAGCGATGGACCAGAAATATTTTCAAAACGATTGAAAAATCTTTCATCAAATCCCATCACCAACGGGCGTGCTAGTAAAGAAAAAGTGGACAGTATTGAAATGTTCACAGGCTCAGCGTTCCTACCTCCCCGTGAGGCCACGATAATTACCAACCTGAGCGACAATTATGTGATTGAATTGGCTTCCGTTGCGTGGCAATTCAACGAGACAACACCAAAATTATCAGGCAGGAATTTCGCGAACGGAGCCATGCTGCAATACGGGAAAGGAAGAGTGGTCATCTTCGGCGAAGCGGCAATGTTCACCGCGCAGCTTGCCGGCCCAAACAAAAGTCCCATGGGTATGAATCAACACTCAGCGCAACAGAATCCACAAATGTTGCTGAATATCATTCATTGGTTGGATGGAAAGTTGTGAGTCAATCAAGTTTCGAGTTGCAATAAAGTCTGAAAGCCAATAACGCAATTGACGGTATAGAGATCCAGACATCCAAAATATTATTCCCCTTCCGAATCGCGGATGCTTAGTTTGCAACCATTTTATCAGGAATTGCAACATCTTTTCCTGTTGGTCGGCAGTTCAAGGTCCACGTTTCCCGTTTCAAATCTGGGCTGGAACAATCCGATGAAGTATGGAAAAAATTACAATCGAAGCTGAAGATGGATATCGCCTTAGCGCACTGTTTGGTAACCCGACTGCTTCACCGCGCGGTACGATCGTCATCAGCGCCGCGACCGGTATCAAAAAAGAATTTTATATAAACTTCGCCAGGTTCTTAATACGTCACGGATACTTTGTCTTGCTCTACGACTATCGTGGAATTGGAGAGTCTGCGCCCATTGATCTGAAGACCTCACCAATTTATATGCATGAATGGGGCACGCAGGATATGAATGCAGCACTGGATTATTTGGTTGAAAAGGGACATACGGGTGTAATTTGGCTCGGCCATAGCATCGGCGGGCAACTGGTTGGCCTTCTGAAAAACAAAAATCATATTCGAAAAGTCATTTCGATTAATGCAGCGCTTGGCTACTGGGGCTATTTATCCGGACCGATGAAAATAGTGGTGTGGTTGCTATGGCACATTATCGGGCCGATGATGATCAAATTCTATGGTTATGGTGTGATGAAAAAAATTGGCTGGGGTGAGAATCTTCCCCGTAATGCGCTTCTGGAGTGGAGATCCTGGTGTATTAGCAAAACCTATTATATGGATTTCTTGAAGAATCGGATTCAAACCGATCGATTCTATAGCTTCACCGTCCCCATCACGGCAATTTATATCAGTGATGATTATATCGCGAATGATAAGACGGCATCGCTAATGATGCAATTTTTTCCCAATGCGCCATGCGAGTTAATAAAACTGGACGTCCACAAATTTACCCGACATCGTGTCGGTCATGTGGGTATCTTCCGCAAGCGATTTGAACCCGTCCTTTGGCCATGGCTGTTGCATACCATTCACCGATCTAATGATTAGGATGGCAGTTTAAAACATAACTCGTTCCCCTTGTCTTACGTACAACTGACTTTACCCTGCTTAAGTGATGAAATACTGGATTGCATTTTTTTTCTGCCTCCTCTTGAATGATGTGATGAGTCAGGTGCATATCGTGGACAGCCTTCAGGCACAACTCGAACACCATCAAAAAAAAGACACGGTCCAGGTCAACATTCTAAATGCGCTAAGCAGCCAATATCAATGGCTAGATTTTAACAAGTCTCTCCAGTACGCCGAGGAGGCACTGAAGTCAGCAGAAACAATTGAATTCCAGCGTGGGATTGCAACAGCCTGCTTCCGGCAAGCGCATTGCTATTGGGCCCTGGGCGATAGCGAACGCGCCATTGAGAAAGCGTTGCGAGCTGTGGCCATTGCTGAAAAGGAAAATCTTATCAATGTCCTCGCTGAAACATACCGAATACTCGCCGTCAGCTACCGCGATCAGCAGGAGCTCGGAAAGGCTGTTTGGTACATCAGAAGGGCCGAAACGATAGCAACGCAGCAAAAAAACTGGGATCTTCTGGCACGGGTTTATAACCTCGCTGGCGTTATTGATCAAACCCGGGAGCTGACCGACAGCGCGCTCGCTTATTATACTAAATCTTTGCTGGTGACGAATGAACACATCACATCAAAATTTCACGTGTCACAAGTGCTTTCGAATATCGGCGAGATCTACCTTGATGATAATCCGGACAGAGGCCTGCAATATTTTAATAAAGCGTTAGCGAGCGCAAGGGAAACCAGGAACAAATCTGCCGAGGCTGGAATCATGGCAGATATCGGCAGGGCGTACATCAAGAAGAAAAAATACGGCGACGCTAACCTGTATTTACAGGAATCCCTGACCTTGTCTCGTAAGCTTGGCCTTAAGCGCGTGAGCCGGCACGTTTACTACGCATTGGTCGACCTCAGACTTCGGGAGGGAAAAACCACAGAAGCTTTTAACTACATGCGAGCATATTACGATGTTCGCGACAGTCTTCTCAATGGATCTAAAACGCGGCAAATCGTCGAACTGGAAACGCGTTTCGAAAAGGAAAAACAGGAGCAACGGATCCAATTGCTGGAACAGGAAAAAACCATTCAGCAGCTCTGGACAAATGTACTTATCGTGGGTTCGCTCCTCCTTGTCATCACGCTTGTCATAATTTACCGCCTACAGAAACTTCGCGCGGCCAAGTCGAGTCAATTACTCGAAACGCAACAGGCGCTTAATGAAAAGCTGAAGGAAACGGATACTTTAAAATCGAGGTTCATCGCCAATATTTCGCATGAATTTCGTACGCCCCTGGCGTTGATACTCGGCCCTGTGGAGGAACAATTGCGAAGCGTGAAATTACCGGCTGGGCAACGAAAAAATCTCTCGATGATTCAACGAAATGCACAAAGGCTGCTATCGCTCGTTAATCAGTTGCTTGATTTGTCTAAGCTAGAGGCTGGTAAAATGGAACTTTCGGTTCAACAGGGAAGCCTGGGAGAATTTCTGCAGGTCCTTACGGCTTCTTTCGATTCCCTGGCAGACCACAAGCAGATCTCTTTCACAAAAAATATTGGGAGCCTGGAAGCACAGGTTGGATTTGATGCCGACAAAGTCGAGAAGATCGTCAACAATATTCTTTTTAATGCATTCAAGTTCACTCCAGCAGGTGGCAAAGTTATCTTTTCCTTCCACGTCTTCGTTGGGAAAAAGGAAGTGATGTTGTCAGTGGCCGACACCGGTAGAGGAATACCCAAGAATGAACAGGCAAATATCTTTTCACCGTTTTATCAGTTAAAAAATGACGGTGAGGAAGGTCAGCCCGGGACAGGTCTCGGATTATCCCTGGTGAGCGAACTGGTGCGGCTATACGGCGGAACGATCACGCTGAGGAGCGAACTAAACGAAGGTACCTGCATAGATGTACTGCTGCCAATTTTAGAGCCGACGAAAGTTCCTGAATCTTCTCAGCAGTTGATTTCTGAACGCGTCGACAAAGTAATTACAGCGGCCGAAGAAACACTGCCGGCTATTGACGCTATCGGCGACGAACAGGATTCAATCCTGATCGTCGAAGACAATACTGAGCTTCGAAATTTTATTGCCTCAGGCTTCAGGCATCAGTTTACCATTCTGTCGGCAACAAATGGTGAGGAGGGTTATGACATGGCGACGGTCCACATACCTGATTTGATTATTTCAGACGTTATGATGCCTAAGGTAAATGGGCTCGATTTTACCAATAACATTAAAACAGATGAACGTACGTGCCATATACCGGTGATCTTGCTGACCGCGAGAGCCGATAGTGCATCGCGAATTGAGGGACTAAAAACTGGAGCCGACGACTACTTGGCAAAACCATTTTCGATGGAAGAATTGCAGGTCAGGGTTCGTAACCTTTTGGATCTTCGGAGGCGCCTCGCTGAAAACTTAAGAAAGGAATTATCAAGTCAACCTCAGGCAGCGCCCGAAGCCTTGGAGTTATCACTCGATCAAAAGTTTATTGAGCGAGTGAAGTCGGTTATTGGAGCTAATATTGGTAATTCAAATTTTAGTGTGGAGCTGCTTGCGGCCGAAATGAACTTAAGCAGGGCCCAGCTATTCCGCAAAGTAAAAGCATTGATCAGCACCACTCCCAGCGACCTCATCAATGATTTGAGGTTACAACGTGCAGCATATCTTATTCGTGCAAAAGCCGATAACGTCGCTCAGATAGGCTACGCCGTTGGATTCAATGAACAATCGTATTTCTCGAAGCGGTTCCGAAAAAAATATGGAGTCTCGCCTACCGAGTATTCAAATTAATTTTATCTGCAACAATATTATCGGTATACGAAACGAAGTTACGCGCGACGTTATTATTTCTGTTTCAACTTTGTATTGGACGAGGGATTAAATCAGAGATTTTATGATCAGAAAAAAACTAAACTCAGCACGTTCATTCATTCAAAAGTTGATGAACCAGTTCGTTAGAACGCCTTATCAAAATTCAGCACTTTTTTTATTTAAATTAAGTCGGCTCAGGAATGATGATTTTTATTTTTGGTAGTGCTAAAGAATCAGAGATCCTAGCAACACTTCAACAAGAGTGGCGTAGTAGCTTAAAGACGTTTGGGTCATTGCAACAAATGTATTGCGAAACGCAACAAATGCTCTAGGCCATCCGATATGCCGAAGCCTATTTTTGTCTTGGTAAAAAGATATCAGGATGAATACGAAGTTGATTTCCAAATCAAGATGGGCTATTACAATCATTTGTTCCCTCACGATGGTTTTTCACAACGCTTGCGACGAAGGTGAGCTGTCAACACCAAAGGGAAACGTCACATTTGCAGTTGCCAATCTTCAAAACAACAGTAAAGCCGGTCGTAGTCTGGAAACGTTAACCCCGGCCTTCCTACTCGTCGATATTGACGACGAAAACGGAAACAAGTTGTTCGTGAATCAGATCATGTCTCTTCATGCGTTCGGAGAAACGTATATAACAGAGAATCTGGAACTAAATAAGGGTAACTATAAACTATCAAAGTTTTTAGTACTTGATACAACGCATACCGTGATTTACGCTACACCATTGAACGGTAGCGATCGTAGCCAGTACATAGACAATCCGCTGCCAACCTACTTTTCGATAGCTGAAAATACAGAAACGCAGGTAGTGCCCCAGGTCTTAATTGTGTCCACCAATGACACCCCTGGGCGTTTTGGGTACGTGAGTTTTGATTTTGAGGTGGTCGGGATACCTCCTGACACGAACCGACTTGATTTACCGGTTAAGTTATTTTACGCACAAAACGACGGATCATATGAAAGTTATGATTCGATCTACATAACGTTTAACCACATGAATTCAGTATTAGTAATGAAGCAACGTCTCACGGTGGACCCTATTACTCATAGCGCTACGGGCATTATAAAAAACTTGCCGCCAGGCGATTGGCAAATCTCAATTGATTACTTCGAAACAATTACCGCCGACCAACAAAGTGAAATAGAAAGAGCCACTACTTCGCTAAACATAACTTCATCAGCAACAAGTTTTCTTTCAGATGGAATTACCGCTTCAGTCAATAATGGCGACGGCGCGTCCATAGAAAAATTATTGAAACACGACCAGTATTATGTGTTCTACCTTGCGAATGGCGATGCAATGAATGCCATCGTGACGCTCCCTGTTGATCCATTGGATCCTTTTTTTGAAATCTCTTTCTTGAATTCTGCCTGGAGTTATTTTTATGGTGATCGTACTTTTTATGAAACCCGCTCGAATGAACCCGGAAGTCATTATGTTCAAGGCTCGGCCGCTTTTGAAAAGTACAACGCCGACAATCAAGCTATCGATTACGTCGATACTACTGCATTCAAGTCTCTAACGGACACACTCAGAAATAAAAACTGGACGATGGCCGATGGCCTTGTGATTTTTTATATCGATGAAAAGGAACAACCGATTTTCTACTATCAATGGAATAACGACGCAAGCACTGACGGCAGAAAGGCACACGATGTCGCAGCGTATGATCAGCGTAACATCCATAAAATTCGGCCAGGAGGAGTGATTCGAAAATTATCAACGTACAAAAAGTAAAACCACGTTCAATAGTACAATCATTTTTAGAACTAACTTCGAAAGAATTCGTAGTCCTGCATTGCTTTTTTTATTTTACATGCACGAATTAAAGTTGATTCGCACACGATCATGTCTAAATTGAAAAAACATTTTTCAAAACTGGCTGCAGAGATCGAAGGAAACTTTGACGCCGTTGCATTAGCCCTTCGAAAGCGACTTCATTCAAATGATCCTTTACAAATTGTTACCTATCGCAGCTATGGAACTGTAAACCGGTTGTATATAAAAGGTCGCGTTTTGGAAGAAAAAACCATTCCTAAATCATCCGACCAGGATTCAATTTGGAAGAATCTCGTGAGTATGTATAAACGCTTTGAGAGCGATGAAGTACCACATGCACGTCTGAGCGTAAATTTTCAAAATAAGTTATATGAAGTCACTACGGATGATGAAGGATATTTTACTGTGAATCACTTGACAGAGACACCGCTAACCTGGGAGGACATGTGGTATGAAGCGGACGTAGAACTAATCGATGCGCCGATTTCCTTTTCACCAGGGTTAAAAAGTACAGCTCATGTACTCATACCGCCAATGGATTCAGAGTATGGAATTATCAGTGACATTGATGACACGATTGTGAAAACTACTGCTACGGATCTGCTGGCGATGGCGAAGAATACCTTTTTTCACAACGCCCATACACGACTTCCATTCGCTGGCGTTTCCGAATTTTACAAATCGCTCCAATTAGGGAGAAATGGTAAACGCAATAACCCTTTTTTTTATGTGTCGAGCAGTCCCTGGAATTTGTACGACCTGCTGATTGATTTTTTGGATGTAAACGATATTCCTGAAGGACCGCTCCTGCTTCGCGACTTCGGATTGGATGCCAATAAAGAAAGTGCCGATCATATGGGGCATAAATTCAAGGAAATTAAAAATATACTGCTGGCCTATCCGCAGCTGAACTTTGTTCTAATCGGTGATTCCGGCCAGGAGGACCCTAAAATTTATCGAGAAATCGTAAAGAAGTTTCCGGGTCGGATCCTGGCCATATACATTCGTGATGTTCAGCTGGCAGACCGCGAAAAGATCGCCATTGAAATTTCACAAGAACTTATCGACGACAAGGTAGAAATGATTATCGTCGACAATACCGTGGAAGCTGCAGAACATGCCGCCCGAATGGGACTTATTTATGCTGATGCCATTCCAAAAATTGTGGCCGATAAAAAGCAAGACAAAGGAGAAATTGCAGGAAAGGAAGCGTTAGCATAATATGCTAACGTTCCTCCAACTATTCCATTTTTCCTCAACGTTAAGCCAATTTTTTTTGAATCTTGCTAAGCGCCTCACCCATAAGGTCGCCATCATTAAAACGAATCGTTTCGTTCAGCTCTCCTTCAGACAAAAGAATTGCATATTCCAAATTCCTTGCAACATTGTCGTTGGCTTGCGCCACCGTCAAAATATTTTTTGTATTCTCAATCGTCTCGTTCGATCGTTTATCCATTTCAAAAGCCCACAGGCCGCATATGAAAAATATCACGCTTGCCAATATTCCATGGATTATGAAAGTTTCAAGAGACATATAATTCAGTTGCGTGAAAAAGATCGTATTGGGAAGATTCGATTCAAATTGCTGATACTGAAGAAGCCCGAAGACTGCGTGATGCACAACCACGACAACTGCAACCGGGATTTGAGCCTTCCAATTTTGATAGGTAATCATTAATGCCGAGCCAACGAATGCAAAAAAGTGCATTTCGAACATGCCATGCATTTGATAAATAAACTGAGCCATAAAAACTCCTAGTGCAGCGCTGGATACATAGTGGTGAACAGTACTGTTAGGGAGCAGTTTTTTTGTAATAAAATATGCGGCCAAACACAACCCACCGACAACAATTGCAATCAGCCAGGTATCGTAGTATGTTGCTAGCAGGAGGCCAACGAGAAAATATAAAGCAAGAAAGATTTCGATCAGCGTATCGGATCTTTTCTTGATGTTGGCCCTAAAAGTAAGCTGGAACTTCTGCGGGTCCATAGTCTGAATATTTGCTACCATAAAATCACTTATATAATTTCTAAAATAAACTAAACATCGAACCTTGAACTGTGGTTGCTTCATCTGATGGAAGTGAGCAGCCAAAAGGTTCTTTCAATGCATATTGTAATGCCAATGGTAATGGTTCATTCTTTAATAAATGACCAATTGCCAATTCGGCAAATTTTGTTTCCTTCTTTGTACAGTACCTGGCTAAATTATAATTGCCTTTGAAATAGATCGTAAAATCTTTGTCCAATAGAACTCCCTGAGGAGTAGCGTATATCCCGCACTTGTCAGAAATGGTGCCGTCCTTATCAAGAATGGTAGGGATATCCAGATCGTATTTTTTCTTGAATCGATCCCGGTCGCCTTCGTCTTCGGATTGAATGACAACATAGAAATTTACGTCGTTACCATATTGCTTCGCCATACTTTCAAAATCCCTCATATTAAAACGTGAGCAGGCACAATCGAAATTAAAAAAGTGCAGCAGCGTTGGCTTGCCACCGGCCGAAGGGATTTCCTTTACAAGGTCTACCGTTGTACCTGCTTTCACGTCTACAAAATTTGATGGAACTGGTGTGGGCAACGCATATTGCAGTTCTTGTTTCCAAAAGACCCAGCCAATAAGAATCCCTGTAGTTGGAATAACAATTGAAAAAAGGATCAGCTTACGTATAGTGACTGTGAACTTCATTTAAAACTTGGGTAACTCTTTGCTGTAGTCTGCTTTAATCAGTTGGCGGATAGCTTCAATAATTTCCTCATTGAAATGCGTTTCGGCATTGATGCTGGCTGGCGATATTTTGTGCTTTAAGAACAATTTCATTTGCTTCATCGCTATGATTCGCCAGCTTAATGGGGGTAAATTAGTATCAACCCATTTGATAATGACTTCAGCTTTTGTCTGCATCGAAATTTATTACCCTCTTAAAAAATTTTAAGTGCGGTTTTCTAATTTTTAATGTGTCTGTTGGGAAATAATGCAAAACATGTACCTCTGAATTTTCGATCTTTTTACTGCGCAAAACCGATATTGTAATAGTTTTACGTTCAAATTGAAAAAGTTTATTCCAGAGTTGGGAAAACTTACAAGGATCTGGAACCTAAGTAGGTATTAGCGTTGGGAACCGGAAAAGGAGTTCGATCTGAAAACCAACGGTAGCTGTATTGTTTGGTGTAGCATTTAATTTATGGGGTCAAAACAAACAATTGGGCCCAAAACCTTACCTAAATTCAAACACCTTCAATGATGCAAAAAAAGGAGTTACCGGTTCCGAAGCAAAACAAAGTTGACAGAAAGGGCTATTAAAGCACAATGGACATGTCCTAATGGAGATAAATTCCAATTTATTTCAAGGCATTTAACGAAGTTGTTTCAAACCTTAACAGTCTTCCATCCTCCTCTTGAAAATAACCACAAAGTAAATAAGCCGACGGAAGTTTCTGAAATAAATACTCCCCAAAACACGCCGGAATGTTGCCAACCAAGTTTGATAGCTAAGAAATAAGACAACGGTATTTGAATAAACCAGAAAAAAACCAAGTTGATCTTTGTCGGTGTTTTCGTATCACCTGCTCCATTGAACGCTTGTACTGATACCATCCACCAGCCATACACGAGATACGAATACGACAGGATTCTCAGCCATTCGGCACCGATAGCAATGACTTGTGGGTCATCTGTAAAAATGCGCATAAGCCTCTCGTTAAACGAGAAATAAATAACTGAAACCACAACCAAAAAGATCATGTTATAAAAACCAATTTTCCATACCGACGATTCCGCGCGGTCAGGATGTCCGGCCCCAAGATTTTGTCCCACCAAGGTGGCCGCCGCATTCGACATACCCCACGCTGGCATTAGTGTAAACATCATGATCCGCAAAGCAATGGTTGATCCTGCCACCGCTTCGCTGCTAATGTCTGAAAGTATGCGCATCAAAAAAATCCATGACGTCATGCCTACAATCATTTGACCTACACCGCCCAACGATGTCTTTATGATGCTCATGATCGTTTTTCCCTCCCAATAAACTTGTGCTGCTGTTACCTGGAGGTGCTGACTTCCTTTAAACAGCGACCAGAACTGGATGGCAACTCCAGTTGCACGACCAATGACAGTAGCAATGGCAGCACCTTCTATGCCCATGGCTGGAATAGGGCCCCATCCGAAAATCAGGATCGGATCTAAAATCATGTTGACCGCATTGCCGATCCAAAGCACGCGCATGGCGATGGCTGCATCACCAGCACCGCGAAAAATGGCGTTGATCACAAACAGTAAAACGATCACAAAATTTCCACCCAGCATCCATTGTGTATAACGATAACCATGCTCGACACCCCAGGCATCGGCGCCCATCAGCGTAAGCAGGTTTTTGGAAAAGAAAATACCGGCAATCATGAAGGGTATTGAGCACAAGAGGCCAAGAAAAATCGACTGAATCGCCGCTGCTCCGGCAGCGTCCTTGTTCTTCTCCCCTATTCTTCTGGCCACTATCGCGGTAACCGCCATCGCAAGTCCCATCGCAAGGGAATACAATAAAAACAGGTATGTTTCGGTCAGGCCTACCGTGGCAACAGCAGAGGCACCAAGCTTGCCGACAAAGTATATATCCACAACTGCAAAGGTGGACTCCATGATCAATTCCAATATCATGGGCACGGCCAGCAAGAAAATTGCGCGTTTGAGATCAATCTTTGTATAATCGGCTTCCGTTCCGCGAATGGCATCTTTAAGAGCCTGCCAGTTGGAACTCGATGGTAGCGGTTGGGCTATCTCAGCAGTCGCATTTTCGTTTTGATTCTCCACCATGAGTTTTAACGTTTATGGAGACGCAAGATTTTTGCGTCCTCACACAAATCGTTGCAATCTTCAACATACATAATAAATTTTCGTACGTACGGGTTACGAATCAGGTTTCTAATTTCACGATTATATCCCGGTTTCGGACACGATTATGCAAACTTAAGGACGTTAAGTTTGTGTGAAGGGGGTAAATACGACATTATGATAGGGCGATTACGGCAATCCTATTGGATAACGTTAGATGTTTTGTTTGAATACTAATTCTGCTGATGCGATGCTGGATCGTTTGCCGTCAGAAGTTTGGGCGGCAGCCTTGAGTTGTTCGAAGTAGGTAGCCGCCTTTTCAGCCTGACCTGCTTTTTTTGCGGCGATAGCAGCACCATACAACCCATTAAATCTTCCGGCATGTCGCTTAAGATCGGCTTCATAAGCTTCAAGCGCCTTGGTAAATTTTCCATGTTCCATATACATATCGCCAAGCAGCTCCCGCGCAGGTATAACTTCGCCTGGCGTAACCGGATGTTTTTCCGTCGCGTCTTCCATGTCGGCAGCTTCTGTCATCAAGCGAATTGCATCTTCTTTATTCCCGCCATAAAATTGCATCCACGCTTCCGACGCCTTGATTTGGATTTGAACCTGATTCGCCTCATAAGTTTTTTTGTTCTTAAGCAGTTCGGCATGGTTCTTCTGTAATTCGGCCAGCGATCCTTTAGCTATCTCAGTTTTGCGCATATGCACCGCACCCAGCACTCGTCCGAAGGAAACTATGGATCGCTCCCAGCTAAAATCTTTCCACGGAAAGTTGCTGGGTTTTAATTCCAGGGCTGCAGCTTCCGCCCAGCTTTTTCGTTCCAGTGCGTAACGGGTGGGCACTGCGGCCATGGTGTATGCATCCTTAAAGTTCTGTGGGAAGACAGAATGCATCGAACCCAAGTACTCTAATTGTTCCCTAGCCTTGTCATCCCGCGCCTGCTGCAAATAAGCATACACCAGATAATCCAAACCGTGAAGCTCCTCATCCCAATGACCTTCTATACCAGAATTTTCAGCGTAACATTTCGCGGCAGTCATGGAATTGATATTTGACTGGGCCGCCTCTTCCCACAGACCGAGACGCGTAAAAATATGAGAAGGCATATGCAACGCATGGGCTGATGACGACGCGATTGATGCATATTTTCTGGCAGCGGCTAATCCCAATTCCGCAAGTTCTGGAGAATCGTAAACATGGATTAAATAGTGGGCAATTCCTGGGTGATTGGGCTGGTTGGCAAAAATTGTGTTTAACAGTTCACCTGCCTTTCGCTGCTTCACGAATGTTTTGTCTTGTGGATCGGATGCCGCTTTTAGGGCAAGGGCGTAGAATATTTTCGCTTCGTTATCAGACGTATATTTTTGATAGAGTTTTTCAGCCGCCTTCTCAAATTTTAGAAGGCGAGTATTATGATCGAGGCTGCTCCAATTGTCATAGAGCATTGCGGCCGCTTCCAGGTAATCGGACTCTCGCTCGGATTTACTTTCAATTGAACGTGCAAGTGCAATCGTCTTGGACCCCTTCTCCAATTCTTCTTTCGTGGGAGGCGCCCACAATGGATGGAAATTGCTCATCGCGACGCCCCAATACGCCATCAGACAATCCGGATCTTCATCAATAACCTTCGCAAAAACTTTTTCTGCTTCGCCATACTCAAAGGAATGGAGCAAGGCTGTAGCGAGGTTAAAATTAGCGCGCACCTTCTCAGAACAAGAAGTGCCAAATTCAACCTTCCCAAATTGCCCGTCTCCTGAGCCACATAGCGCAATATCGCCCCGGACAAGTTCAATGGATTGCAAGTTTCGCTCGAATTGTTCCTGGTTTCTTCTTCCGTCACAAGAAAACAGAATCAGAGAAAGTACGGCGAGATACCGATGTGCATTCAAAAAGTTCATGATGTGGATCACTTTAGTTAAACAAATCGTCTAAGTGAATGAATGGATGTTTCGCAACACCTAAAATAAATTTATAAGAATAATCAGCACCAGTCAAATTGACTCGTAATCAAAATCGTGACATTTTATCCTGATTTTCTGGGAGGGCAATTTTATTTGCCTTCGTTCAAAACATACTTCAGAATGACAATGGGGTGAAGCTCCGTCGGGTCCTTGATCTTCCCGTTTTCATATACATTCCATTGGCTATTGGCCACATAAAACAGCGTGTTTTGCGGAAGAGAACCAATTGTCGGCTCCCCAAATGCCGGGTGGGCATTGTCAATGTATTCGTATCGCATAAAACTATTTCCCGCCTGGCTTAGGAAATGCCGGACTACACGGTTTGGCTGAACGCCGTTTTGTATCGTTATCAATGAATTTTTATAAAAGAGAATTCCGTCTGTACCTTTTAATGACAAGTCGTACGGTGCATTTACTTTTGACAATTTCATTGTCTTGACGTCCAACATAAAAATTCCCTTGACATAGTCGGCGATGTACAGCATGTTATCGTCCTCCGAAAAACAAAGGCCCTGGATGCTCCAGAATTCCTTTGAAAAGAAATAAGGCCGGAGTTCACGACGCTCGAAGTCATATCTATAAATAATGTTGTTCCTCGAATCAGAGACATAAGGGGTACCTTTAGAATCTAAAACCAGGTCGCCAAACATTTGGTGGCGCAGTGTATCGACAGGGCGAAATGAACCAACCAGCCGGCCCGTTTTGATATCAAACTGGAACAACGCCGGCGCTATCGTGGAATCATAGTGCTGCATTTCAGGAATAGCAGCGCTGCAGGCCCATAAGAATCTTTTTTTTGCATCAACCTTTAACCCAAAAATACTTCCAGTTCCATGTTGCTCCGGCTGTGTGAAGTCCGCAACGACGCCTTTACTATTGATCCTGATTATTTTCCGTTTGTGAATGCTGCCGCCATATATGGTTTTTTCTACGGGATCAAATGCTACAGATTCCAGGTGAAGCTGTCGATCCTGGATAACATAAGCAGTGTCGGAATGAATTAGCGTCTGATTGAGTTTGTTTTTCGTTTGAATCAATTGTTGAAAACCAGGGTGCTGTCTGATCGCATTGAGGTTCGGATCATCAAGATTGTACCCTGCATTGATGTTGATCGCTTTTGTCAGATATGATATCGCTTCATCCTGTTTATCGTTGAGTGCCGCGGCCACGCCTGTATACCATAAAATCGTCTGATGGTAAGGATGAAGTTCGTGTGCCTTTTTAATCAGCGTATAAAATTCCTGATACCGCTTCTCGCCCAGGGCTTTCTTTGCTTCATTAAAAAAATGTTGGTAATCCTGTGCTATTACAAAGTAAGCGATCAGAAAAAATACTCCGGTGAGAATTATAGCGCGCGCAGACATAAAAAACAATATACGATAATATGAATTGGTGTCGACGTTTTACGGTAGTGTATCCCTCTAATGTATTTGACAATAATAACTTTCTAAAGAAAGCCTTTGCAAAAAGCGCAGATTTTTAAATGAAAATTTGCTCCGTAGGAGCATCCTATCTAAAGAAATCAAACGGAGACAACCCACACTCCGTAGGAGTATCCTAATCAATCCAATCAGGATGTCCTAGCGGAGCCTTGCAAAACAATCCGACGTTCGGTCAGAAATCGAACGCTCGTCCAGCGCGAATTCTCTCAGATTTCTCGGCGAGAATTCCCCGAGTCACTCCGGACTAGGAGAAGTGTTTCTAAAAGCCATTCGGACACACTCAGAGGGACCAGCTTTGTGATAATCCAATAATTTTTTTATAGAACTGTAGTTTTTTGGTCCAAATTGTTACTTATAGATTAGCGAACCAAATTACAAGTAATGGCTGATTCGATAGAGGACGTATTTATTCAGCAAATAAACAAGAACCTGGGAATAGCCCACAAGATTTGCAGGGTGTATTTCACGGATGCCGATGATCGCGACGACGTGTTACAGGAGATGATGTATCAACTGTACAAATCGTATCGAAGTTTCGATGGACGCTCGAAGTTTTCTACGTGGATGTATAGTGTTTGCCTGAATACGGCAATCACCTATCGGCGCAAGGGTATCAAGCAAAAATATGAACCTCTTACGTTGTCGCATGATCAGCTCGTTGACCCGCCATCCAGTAATAAGGATGAAGAGATCAACATGCTTTTCGAGGCCATTGCAACGCTACCCTCGTTAAACAAGGCGATCATCCTGTTGTACCTGGAAGACCTCAGCTACGAAGAAATATCCGACATCACCGGGCTGTCTAAATCAAATGTTGGCGTGCGATTGGTGAGGAT